>Ga0315284_10004487_pt1 | contig 19805 bp, 13 predicted proteins | sample YL17G09_16_MG_FD_203696 | JGI IMG/M metagenome (GOLD analysis project Ga0315284, IMG submission 203696) | Sediment microbial communities from Yellowstone Lake, YNP, Wyoming, USA - YL17G09_16 | ecosystem: Environmental > Aquatic > Freshwater > Lake > Sediment | place: USA: Wyoming | collected... | reverse complement strand
CGAATTATTGAGCTGACACACCTTCCTTATTTACCTAATTTAAAAGTAAAATATTAAATGTCTAAGAAAGTGGAATGTGTCTATATTTTATTTAAAGATACCTTTTCGCTGTTCAATAAAAACCTGCCGAAGGACCGTCTCCTGCCACATTCCTGCTTTTTCCTAGAGCGAAGCGGTGGGAAAAGTCAGGGGGATTGATCTGTTATATTTCTTTGCTCCAAAAATAATGATAATATTCCTACTAATATGCCTATCCAAAAAATAACGGCACCAACCTTAAAAATTGACTTTTTAAAATATCTTTTTTTTAATTCAGGACGTAAATCATCTATGCCTGAAGCTTGAGTTTTCCTGCCATCTCGTAAAGTAATTTCAATTGAAATAGTTGGTGTGCTTTTCATGCCAGTATCGTATGATTTAACTGAAAAACCATGATCTATAATTTGAATTTCAGAAATTATTAAATCTCCTGAACCACTTAAGTTTTCGGAAAGAATGTCTGCAAGTTGCTTAAAACCGGGTTCTCCTTCTTTTACCAAGGATTTGTCTTTAATCATATTTTCATAGGTTTCTACAGCAACTATGTATTGTCGAGCAAATAAGCGTTTTACCCAGTTTATATCCTCCCCATGACTAACAAACCAACCGCTAATAGCAAGGGTTATACCAAGAATACTTAATAGTGTTTTTATTTTAATTTTTCTTTTAAACATCATCTTCCAACTTTTTGAAGAAAACTTCAAATATTTCCTCTTGGATTCCCATTCAATCATAAAGGGCAAAAAGAAATAAGTCTCAACATTTGACATATTGTAATTTCTCTAAATACGGTAAAAGCGTAACAAAAGGTATGACAAAGAACCGTACGGTCGTTTCATTTATATATTAAATATCTAATTCACTAATATATTTTCCAAAAGCTTCCTCTAATTTCTTCATCCCTTCAATCATTTTTTCCTGTATTTCGCCCCATGTTGTTCTAGTGTTAAGAGTAGAAAATTTAAATCTTTTACGTATCTCTGAAAATCTTCGAGTATCCCTTCTTTCCCAGCTTAATTCATCACCAAAAGTGTCTTCTATTTCTTTTTTATATTCATATAAACTATCAAATATTCTCTTATTTTCTTCCTTTTTATCTTTCCCTCTATCAATATATAATTTAACTTGGCCAAAATTTTTAGTGATTGTGAAATAATAATATAGCCCACTCTTCTCCGCTTCTTTTCCAATAAAATTGTAAGTACTAGGAGATATATCTTCATAAATGTTTGTTATATTTTTTCTACGTTCTAATAAACTTTTCCAAAAATCAAACTTTAATGCATATTTATTGTTTATTCTATTTTTACGTTCTATTATTTTCTTATAATCTCCATTTTCTATTGCAATTTGGTCTAAATAATTATCAATCGCTTCAACTAATTTATCCATTCCGTTCACCATATCATTTTGAAGCGTTTCCCAATTTTCTTTATTCGCTAATCCACTATATTCATATTTTTTAAAAATAAAGCATGATCTTATGTCAGGGGAATTAAGCCATATTAAATTATCATTAAACAACTTTTCAATAGCTTCTTTGTTTTTTAACAATACGTCAAAAATAAAATTATTTTGTTTTTTGTCTTTTCTATTAATATAAACTCCAATTATTCCATAATTTAAAGTTATTGAGTAATAATAAGCTACTCCACCAATACCCGATCCCCCGCTAGTGCTACTATTTTCGCTCGGTTTACAATTTAAATGGCGCCAATTCTTTTCATTGCTGAGTTTTAGTAAACCCTTCCAAAATTCCTTACGTTCTTTCCCAACTTTTATTTTTTCTACTTTTAGTTCTACTAATGGTTTCCCTTCCCATTTCCAAATTTTAACAGCCTTTTCTGAAAATTTCTTGCTCCTACTTTCAATATCATTAAAAGCCCATTGGTTTTGTTTTTCCAATTCATTAGTTATAGGAATTTCAGATTTTTTATAATCATTTTTTTTCTGTGCAAATATACGGTTGGACATGCTTCTGTTCCAAGCTTCTTTAATGATGGTTAAATTTCCAATATGATTGAGCATCTCTTCATGTAAAGCAATTATTTGACTCTTATCTTTTCCGGTTTGTTTTTGTAAATCATCTATCCATTGCTCACTTAAAGTTTGAGGCATAATGTGTTCTGTTTCAATTTCGTTAATATCCAAAATTAGCTCACCAGTAGGAGTAGGATCAGAAAGTTTCCATAAAATATATTTTGTCCGTTGTTCTCCGAATTTATAATTTCTTGAGGCAAAATTATGTTTAAATATTTCGTCATCAACATTTTCTTTCACATAACGAGATAATTTTCCCTCAATATAGCCCAAATATTCTTCAGTATTTTTCTGTTTTAATCCATCACAAATTTCATTATATATCTGGTCTAATCTTCCAGTTGATTGACCACAAACTCCCCATCTAATATGAAAGGCTTCAATCATTTCCATGATTTTTAAAATATCATCTTTGGATATTTTATTTTCTTCATAAAGAGGCATAATTGTCATTAACAATGTAAAGCTTGGAGACACTTCAACTATTTTTAATTCGTCTAATTTTTTGTTAATTTTTTTATCATTAAATGAGCTTTCAAAGATCTTTTTATATATCGTGGAACTAAAATTTAATTCTTTAGCAAACTGTAAATATTGTTCAGGAAGATTATTTTCCAATCGACTTCTTACATGTTGATATAAATTATTTTCAGAAATATTTCCTTTATAATTTGCTAGCATAAACCGCCGAATAAATTTTACTGGACTTTTATCTCTTATTTTCTGATACATTTCCTCCCATTCGTAAATACAATTATCAAAGATATCTTTATTTGTAGTTGTATTCATCAATAAATAGTTTTTAATTAAATCTGCCGCTGAGAGTTCTAATCCCCTATCATTTAAAGTTTCAAATAACTTAAATGCGTTAAAATAATTAAAAGCATTGATATAAACAACAAAAATATTATTTATAATTATTTGCCAAATATCATCTGAATATTTTGCATTTTTATAAAATTCATAACATCTATAAATGGGATGCTCTTCTTCTTTTATAATTCCCTCTAGTATATTTTTTAAATGCTTATTATCATATTCCCCCAATTCAAATTTTGGAAAAGAAATTGTTTTACCCTCCCAAAAAGTATGAGAAAATAAAAAACTATTATTTATATGTCTCGACAACCCATCATTTTTTTCTTTCATTTTATCTCTTATTGCAGAAAGCCAAATTAATATGGTAGCTAGTCTTTGTTGGCCATCAATAACATAAAATGATTTTACTCCTTGATTTGATTCTTGTGTGGGTACAACTACAATAGCTCCAAAAAAATGACTACCATCTTTTGGTAATGAAATAATATCTTCTAATAAATCTGTCCACTGATCTTTAGTCCATGCATAAGGTCTTTGATATAAAGGTAATTTAAAAATTTCTGGTTGAAATAAAAATTTCATTAAATTTATTTCATTTGCATCAATAAAAGACATAAAGTCCCTCCTAGTTTATTATTTAAAATTATCTAAAATAATAGAAATCATTTTGCATTAGTGGTTGATTTTTTAAACCTGAAAACTCTACGGACATGCTTTTAGCATCTTCCCATCTTTCAAATTACATCAAGATTGACGCTCTTTGGGAGAATTTACAATTCATCTACATTTAAATCCATGGAATTCTACCCTTTGGTTTATTAAAACTTCCCCGTGATTCTCTTTAATTTTCTTTAACATGATATTAAATATTTTTCCAAAATCACTATAATTTAATTTATTAATTTTCTTTATCTTCTGGTGGGCAAGGGTCATTGCCATAGCTGTCTTTGCTTCTTATTTTTCCTTTGGTATTTTGAATAATTAATTCAGATTTTTGATTTTTTGCAATTTCCCTGGCAATCTCGATTGCTTCTTTTTGAGTTTTAGTAATTTTTGTTACTTTAATATTCCCTTCTCCTTTAACTGCCCAATTATTATCATGTTTAATTACCCATTGATTTTTCTTTGCCATATTTTATTCACTCCCTTTAAGATAATATACTCAAGAAAATCTTTTATAATTTTTAAAAAATATTACAAAGAAAAAACCTTAATTTCTCCTTTATAATATTTTTCAAGAAATTCAGAAGGTGTAAATATTTCTTTCTTTATTCCGCACTCTTCTCTTATTCTTTTTAATTGAGCTCTAAATTGGTGTAGATATCTGTAATCAGTAGTTAAATAATAATTCGAATGAATTGTTGAAACAATAAAATTTTTTGAATCAACGTCACCTTTATCTTGCATTATTTTTATAAGACAATCTATTTGCTTGTCTAATATCTTATTCGTTACTAAAATTGGCCATCGTCTCCATGCAGTCCCCATGATTTTTCTTACTGCTTCTCTCTTGATATTACCTGATCCTAATTCTTCAATCATAGTAGTAGAAATTGGAATACCAATTTCAAAAATACCTTTATGATCTAATTCAATTATCTGAAGAAATGCATTATTATCTTCTTTTTTATTATATGGTAAATTTGGATCAACTAAATCTCCTAGTACAGAATTGTCTACAGCAATGGGTATCTTATTCATTTTATATTTCCTTAATAAATATTTTTGAAAGTTACTTCTGCCACTCTTTGGTGATATCGTCCCATTTTATTTTTCTCTTTTCTTTTCCTATCCACACATCCCAAAATTCAGGATCTTTTGACCTTGGTTGTTGCTCATCTTTTAATTCATTTATTTCAACAAGCATTGGTATAGGAGAAGCCCAACCGAGAAGTATAGCCTTGCGAGTTGGTAAAACAGGTAATTCCTTAAGTAATCCCCCCAAACTATCTGGTACAAGTTTTTTAACAAGTTCCTGATCTCTGTCATTTACAATTCTATGAAGCAAAAAAGTGTTACACTGGGATAAAACAGTGGACGAAAGTTCAGAAGGTCTTTGAGAAGATACTACAAGACCCAGTCCATATTTTCTACCTTCCCGAGCAATTTTTTCAAAAGTTTGGGTACACATTTTAGCTGGGAATATTTCATCAATTCCTTCATTATATTTACACATAAAAGTATGTGCTTCTTCCAGAACAAGCACAGTTGGAATTACTTTACTATTAAATCTTCTATATCTTTGCAATGCTTCAAATATAATCCTTGCTATTACAGCAATTATTATATGAATAATCTCAGATGGAACTAATGAAAGATCTATTATTGCTATTTCACCATTTTCGGCATTATTTTTCCCTATATAATCTTCTAACCAATTAATAAAATATTTTTCATTATCAGTACTTTCTGTTCCTATAATAGAAGCCATTCTTTTATCTGAAAGCATTGTTCTTATTCTCATAAGAAAAAAATCCATATATTGTTGTGCCTTTTGTTCTATTGATAATTTTTCAAGATGATTTACCAAATCCTTCCCATTAAAAAATATTGGTGAATCTTCATTAGGGCCTTTATATGGCTCTAAACTACCAATATATTCAGACAGATTATTTATTTTTTCAATTATATCCGCTATATTTTTTGTCTCAAATGCTGGATAAAATCCTCTATTATTGGGAGTATGTAAAATTAGAATATCCTCAATTGTATCTCTTATGTCTTCTAATGTACTTTTAATATCATTATTAGTCTCATCTATAAATAAAACTAAATCTTTTTTTACAGCATTGATAAACTCACCGAAATTTTGTTTTCCAGGAAAATCTGAAATACTAGGAGGTGCAGAGTTAAGATAACCTCGAAGAGAAACCAAAGTAGACGAAAAATATCCATAAAGAATATTTTTTCTATAATTATCTCCATCCGTTGATCCACTACGTACCTCTCTCAAAGATCTTCTTAATAAAGGTGTTTGCGTTTTGCCACTTGCCTGCGTAATAGAACCCCATTCAAAACTATTCCACATCCATACCGGAACCTTAAGTTGTTTAAATTCATCTTTTTCACTATTAATTGAAACTTTAAATTTACGAACATCACCACCCAAATCATCAAAAGTTTTCGTATATTCTCCATTCGGATCAAGAACAATAAAACGCGCATTAATATTATTATTGTTGATAGTTTTTTTCTTTTTGTTTTTTTCTTTTTTTGCTGCTTCTATCGACCATCTTATTAACCCTGCTACAGAGCATGATTTTCCACTACCGGTATTACCGAGTACCGCAAGATGTCTACCAAAAAGCTTATCAGGAGAAACATATACAGGAGCATCTGCTGCGAGAGGAGATACTCCAATTCTAACTTTGGCATTCTCCTCTTTATTTTCAACAATCGCCCTTAATTGTTTTATGGTTGGAATAATAACTGTATCCCCAACTGAAGGATAAGAAAATACTCCTCTCTCCAATTTATAATCATTTGAAATATTTTTTAATATTCCCAATGGATTTAAGTACAGCTTTCTTTGTGGAAAAGGTAGGTCAACTAAGTCAAAATCTTTAAATCCCTTTCTTTTCGGATATTGAGAATATTCAATTCCAATCCAAGAAATTATTCCAACTAAGGCTCCCGATTCATTTGGAATCAATAGAAATCCATTTATTTTTGGAAATAGTGTTGGGGTACCAGTATTAATAGCGGTATTTTGAGGTGCATTAATTTCTAATGCTACTTTTATCTCTGATGGTGAAATAGATTCAACAGTTCCTATAACAAGATTTCTTAATTCATCAAAATCATGAGTCATCTTTTTCTTCTCCATCCTTTTTATTTAATTCTAGATCATTTTGTTTCCCTCTTTTCTCTATTATATTTTGCATTCTTTGAGTTATTCGGTCAATTGCTGCTTTAGGTAAATAATTGTCAACAAGCTCTTTTAGATCACCAAAATGATTCCCCATCAGCAAAGTAATTTGTGCTTTATTGTTATATTCACAAAATTTTTGAATCCTGTCTGAAGATTCATCGTAAGAAATAATTACAATATGCGTTGACGGTATTGCAAGCATATCTTGCAAAATATGATTTATATGTGAATCTCCAAATCCATACCCGTAAGTTACCACAGCAGAATTCGGCATACATATAGTTGAGGAAAAATCTCTAAATAATTCTGAGTAAGGGTAAAATGCTGTTTCAAGACATTTCATTGAATTTGGATATACAACGGCACAATCTAAAGGATTTTTTAATATTTCATCATCTAATTTATTTGCTCCAAAAGCTATTGGTAGCCTTTGGATGTTCCTCCTTTTTTCAAAGCACCAGTCAATAGATCCATGCAATTTTGTTAGCCTTACAACTCCTTCTACATATCTTGGTTCTCCTCTGATACCGGGTGGATTATAATGATAATCTAACTCAAGCCTAGTCGTTCTAAGCTCTGGTTTTATTTTACCAATAAATCTGTCAAGACTAAGAATTCCAGCTAAGTCACATCCATATTCAATAAACCTATCATAATTAGTAGTAAATATATTAAGGCGATCACGGGTAGCAGTTCTACTAGCAAAACTGATAAGAAATGATTTTAAATAATTAATAGAATTTTGATTATCTTTTTCAATAAAATCTTTTTCTCCTTTTAGTATACTCCTTATAAAATCTCCTAATTTACAATTAATATCTGTTTCAAGATCTTTAGCTCTTTCATCTTCAATTATTTTTAAACCTTTAAGAAGATCCATTGCAGTACATAAATCATCTTCAAAGTTAGCTTTTCCCCTCTCTAGGGCAGTAGTTTGTTGATCTGCCCATTTTTTTATTTTATCCTTATAATGTTCGAAATCAATTCTGTCCATTCCTTGCGAACTTGAACCAGCGATGGATGTTACCGCGGTAATAAAACCAGACCCAATTAACAATGATAAATGGTCACTTTGAAATATTGCAGTTAACCATGGTTCTATCTTTCTCCTAGATTCCTTCTCTTCTATTTCATCATATATATTAAAAACCTCATTGCTAATTTTAGCAATATTCTTAGCTTTCCAATCGATAATATTATCTGTACTTTCCATACTTGTAGCCTCCTTTCTATTGATACTAATTTCTAAAACAAACTACTAAGAATATTTTAAATATATTCTTACTTCACCCAAATAATGCCTTTTTGTAAATTGCTGAACCAGAGGTCGTAATCCATGGGTCTTAAGAGTTCAAAGTAGTAGATGCTGCGGACGTCACTATGAAATTCATCGGGAAAATCGGCAGGATTTGCATCTTCAGATTTTAATTTTTTATTCAATCTTTTAAAATGGTCTTTACCCCACTTTTCTTTGGCACGGGTAACTTCTTCCTGATCTTCATCAGATTTAATTTCCACTGCCCGGATTATATTTTCTATACCCTCATTTTGTAATTGCTGTAAATCAGTTAAATTTGCCCCCGGGTGGTCAGAGGTTAATCTTTTTATATAATTTTCCAAATTTATTTTGACAAAAAAATCAGGGTTAAAACTTCGGCGGGTACGATCCTTCCCCCCTTTAAAAAATTCATAATCAAGGCTATAAAATCCCATATCTCGAGATTTAATCCATGAATCTAAATATTTTGCGTATTTGATTAAATTAAAAACGTATTCTTTTTCCGGTTCATGAGAAAGAATAACTAAATTTTGAGGAGTTTTGAATAAAGAAGTATTAACCGCGAAAATAGGTTGATCTTTTATTAATTGCCGGAAATAATCTGATTTCTCTTGAGGCATAAAATAATTTAGAGTTAGCTGATCAGTAGGCTTTTCTTTAAATCTCTTTGCTAAATAATCAATAACAAATTTATTTTCTTCTTCTAACTCTTGTTGATAATCTTCGGAAATAAAAACACTGGTATATTTATCCAGCTCTCCAGAGCGAATACTGGAGGCATCCATTTTTTCCGTTTTAATCTCGAGCAGTTTTCCATCTATATTTATCCTTTTTGGTTTTTTTGTTCCTTGCGAAAAAAATTGATTAAAAAAGATATTTATTTGTTGGCGATTATTCTTAGATAATTTACTATCTCTAAAACCCGCATTTTGCATCGAGGTTTTAATCATTCCTTTAATATAATCAAAATCAGCTAATTTACCAACCTCAACTTTAATTCCAAAATCGAAGTGCTCATTTTCAAATTGATGACATTTAAATCTATCAACAATCTCTGTAGCTACTTCATCAAGTGTATAAAATTCTTTAGTTAGATCAAATCTTTTTTGACCTAACAGAAAATCTACTTTTAAATGTAATTTTTCGGAAGGACAAGTTAAGATTAAGGTTCTATTTTGAGGGATGTGTTTTTGGCTGGTCGTTTCTTCGGTCTCCATTCCTGGCTGATATTCTAAATTGAAAAGGTGAAGATTGTGTTTCGTTCGCAATCCGTTTTCTAATATTCGAGAGGTAAAACGAGCTTCACAATCTGTAACTGCAAACATTAATTCTTCTATATGTGCTGCAAATCTTTCATGATTGGTTATAGTAACTACGGGATAATTCCCTTGGATTATACTATTGGGAACTTTGCGAGGTAATCTTAAACCCCTTCCTAATACTTGAGAAATAAGAAGTTTAGATTTGAATACTCTTTCTTCCATAGGAACAATCTGATAAACATTATCTACATCCCAACCTTCTGATAGTTTATTTACCGCAAAGATAAATTCTACTTTGCCTCCCGGTTTTTCAGGATTAAGCTCTTCTACCTGTTCTAATTTTTCTTGATAATCATCATCGGTGGGTTTACTGATCACGCAAATTACCTTCTCTCTGGCTAAAGAATCCAGCTCAGAAATAGAAAGATTTTGGTATTCAGGATGGGTATTTTTTAAATATTCACTTAGATCTTTAATAAATTCCTCAGTATTTTTTTGAGCGCGTGCGCATGTAGGATTAATAAAAATAGTAATTGGTTTTAAATAGGACCTACCCTTATTATCTCGGTAAGAATATTTTTCTTTGTTTTCATAATGGGTAATTAATATCTGTTCATATTTTTGAAAACGGGAGATGGTTTCCTTTTCTCCTTCAATTTTGGTGTGAATGATAGGATTAATTTTTTTAATAATTTTTTCTTCTGCTGCATCTTTTATAGAATAATTGCAAATTACATCAGCAAAATACTCATCCTGGTTATAAGGAGTCCCGGTAAAGCCGATATGTCTTTTAATTTTTGGCTCTTCTCGGAGAAATTTCATCCACAGTCGCTCATCACGGTCTTCTCCCTTGCCGCCTTCCTCTAAAATATAGGCATTTCCGCTAAAGGATAGATGGGAATAGGCATGATGCACTTCATCACTTAAAACTAAGACTTCATCGGTCTGGGAAAATAGGGTATCGCCGATTGAATTTCTATCTTTATTATAGATAGAATTTATATTTTCAATGACGATTGAATTATCTACAATCGGCTGATTTTCATCTAAAAGATTAATGGGTATATTGTGGTATTTTACAGGAAGTTTTTGTTGTAATCTATGAGCAGTTTGTCCGTATAAATATTCTTTAAATTTTCCCCTTAATCCACTTTCAATTACCGTAGAAGAGGGACCAAGTACTAACACTCTTTTTGTTTTACCTAAGATAATGGAAAGATAAGCTATAGCAAATATTACATAAGATTTTCCTGTACCAGTAGCTAAATGTACTACACCAGATAATCTATTTGGTAAAGGTAATTGCCTTAGAAAATTCTCTTTACTTTGAAATCGTCGTCGAATAGCTTCTTTTTTTACATAATTCTCTAGGGCTAATTGAGAAATATCTTTATACCCTCCGCCCCAGAGATAAATCATTACTTTTTTTATGGCTTGGTATTGGTATTCCCGAGTTCCCACTAATTCTCTAACAAAATCTTCCACTTCAGAAAAATCAAATTTATCATAATCAAATTTATGAATATCAACATCTAAAGTATGGTTGGATAAATATAGTTTTTTAACTTTAGGCATTTTATTGCCCCACCTTTTCTTAAATTTTTATAATTTTACTTTCATTGCCATGCTTATCAATAGCAATTAAATGACTATTTTCGGTTAACCCTTCTATTTTTACTATTCCCTCTTCGCTAATTTCATTTTTATAGATTGCCTGGCCGAGATTAAATACTTGTCCATCATAGTTTTTATCAATTAGCATCATAGACAGCCCTTCTAATCCTTCATATCTTTCTTTGTTTTGATTTAATATTCCAGAAGAAAAATGTTTTATTTTAAATCCTTCTGGTATTTTTTCTATTGCTATTTCTATTTCTTCATTAAAATAAAAACCGGCTGAAGAGATAAGTTTATTAATATCTCCAGCAGATGCAGGTTGGTCTTTAATCTGAAAATGGCGAGAAACATCTTCTAATATCTTATAGGGAAATTTTAATAATTTAAAATTAATATCTTCATTATTGCCGTTTTTCAAAGTGGTATTAGTTATGACTGTACAGGATTCTGGAGTTACTATATAATAATCTCCTTTTAATCTTCCTCCTGTAGCTCTAACTATCTCCTTTAAATAGTCTTCATCTACTCTAACTTCTTTAAGATATTCATCATCCCATACAGGGTATACTTCTACCGGGTTATTATCTTTTTCAGCATAGATATTAGATAGTTTATATTTCAAGGAATAATCTTTTTCCTCTCGCATAATGCTAAATAATCCCAATACAAAATTAATATAGGCTTCTTTGTTTTTTCTTAAATTCATAATCCGAGAGAAATCATATACTCCGGCAGAAATTATGGAAAAAGGTTGAGGGGGTTGGCCATATTTTTCATTTTCCTTCGCCTCCTGGCCTAATTTTTTAGAAGCAGCGATGTTCCAGATTCTTTTTTGCATAGTGTAAATGGCATGCTTACCAAAATCACACATGATCCAGCGCCGACCCAATTTTTCGGCAACCGCTGCAGTAGTGCCAGAACCGGCAAAGCAATCTAAAACTAAATCATCATAAGTAGAACAAGTTGTAATAACCCTTTCTAATAATACTTCTGAATTTTCTGTTGGGTAAAAAGTATTATGCGTTTCATAACTTTTTATGTCTGTCCATTCTGAATTTAATATTATATATGGTTCTTTTAAATATTCTGGCATTCCTTTAACCATCATTCCTTCAGTATCTATATAACTTCTGCCAAAATTAATTCTTATATCTCCTCTTTTTTCCAATTCAGTAATTTTTTCCTGCGATAAACCCCAATGTTGATCTTTAGGAGGGAAAATTAAATTACTAGAAAATATTCTAGGTCTTATTTCTGGATTTTTTCTTTGCCCAGGCATATCTAAAGAAATCCATTTTCTATCTTTTTCATCGATAGGTTTAGTATTGCTTTCTAATACTAAATTAAATTTTTTTGAATAAAAAAATAAAGAATCCGTTGCAGTAGGGAATCTAGTTGTTTCCCCTTTTGGAACATATCCCCGTTTTATAACTATTTCATTTTTAAAATTATCTTTACCAAAGATTTCATCAGAAATTATTTTTATATAATGTCCAAAATGATAATCCATTCTTATAAAAATTGCTCCATCACTACTCAATATCTCTCTTAAATAGATCAACCTTTCTCTTAGGGTTTCTATATATTCAGCCCCCATTAGCTTAGCACTATAACTCATTTCTCCGCTAGTACCACCATACTCATCACCGGTCCCAAATGGAGGATCAATATAGATTAACTTAACTTTTCCCTTGACCTTGTCTTTTATTAAAGGGTCTTGGTTTAAGTAGCAGGTTTTTAGAAATTGCAAATTATCCCCCTGCACAATCATGTTCCGCCAGGGGTCACTATTCCCATTTCCAAAAGCCCTCACCACCTGTAATGGTGCGGCCTCTCCCACCAGTATTGCTTGCGCCAGAATGGCTGATTCTGGCCTTTTTCCGGCATATTCGATAATAGGTATTTTGTATTTATCTAATTTTTGAAAATCGAATTTGCCTTCTTGGTAAAGTTTATCAAAAAAACTGGGAGATAGTTTTATTAGTAAATCCTGAGGTATTTCTGTCTGGTCATTTATACACCCGGTAAGTTTTTCCATGTCCTCTTGATTAAGATTAATTTTTGTCATAAGGTTACCTCTTTTATATCTTATTTATTCTTCTTTAAAATTTAATCTTTCGGTTAATAAACCATTTAATACATCTATCTTGGTCTGCTCTTTTTCCTGAGGTAGAAGAGTAAATTTATTAATCCGCAGGAAACTATATCCATAGTCTTCTAATTCTAACTGGCGCTGGATATCATAGTCTAAGTATTCTTGAGAAAAATTTTGCTTATTTATTAAAGAAGGATTTTTAGTATGATATTCCACCCCGTCATATTCTAAAATTAGAGTTTTTTCTTTCCCTTTATTAGATAAAATCATTAGAAAATCCACCCGGTATTTAGGAATATATTTTTTAAAATCCCTTTGGATATATTCTCCGATGGGAAATTGAGCAATTATTCTTATTTTATCCCGATTTACTTTATAAAATTCAGTTTGAGTTATAAGGCGATATAAATCTTTTTCTGCTTCTGACCCGAATATTGATTCATCGGCAATATAATTATCAATTGCCTTTTCTTTTATTTCATAATAAATCTTTAAAGCATCGCCCAAGCGAGTATTGGCGTAGTCTTCTAATGGCATACTATGTACGATAACTATAGTGTCTTTTGCCCGGCTAAATCCAACATTCAATCTCTGCATTTTTAATTTATGAATATCATCCACCCGTCCGCCAATGACCGGGAAGATGGTGCGAAGTTCGGCATTGCCAATTTTTTTATCTTCTACCAAAGAATAATAAATGATGTCTCTCTCTTCTCCTTGGACATCACCTACAAACCAGATTGCTAAATGATGCTTCTTGGATAAACCATGATAATTGGATAATTCTTTATGTAAAATTTCTTCCATTCGATCTCTTTGTTCTCTGAAAGAAGTAATGATGCCGATACTTCCCTTAAACCCATTGCTAATCAACTGTTCTATATCATTTTTAATGGCTTCTATTTCATCTAAATTGACATTATTCCCGGAATTGCCTTTGGTTTCTATTTTCATAAAACGTAAAACTTCATTAATTGGTTTGGTCCTGATTCGATTAATGATTAGTTGAATCTGGCTGGGGGCATAGAAAATCTCATTAGAATACTCAATAATTTCTGGAAAACTGCGAAAATGAACATTTAAAGAAGTGTTATAATTTTTTAAGGCTTTGGCAAAATTAAGAGTAGAGGTTCTTACACTAAAGGTCTTTAACCACTCTTTGGTTCCTTCTTCTGGTTTATATATTTCTCCTACTTCTTGTTCTTCTGGATCTATATCCTCAGATATATCACTGGCTATCTGCTCTTTCTCTTTCTCGTCAAAAGCTATCTGGTAATCCTGGGCATAAGCATCCAGTATTTCTTTAAAATACTGGTCTGAATATTTTTTGTTAACATTGATTGCTCCCACTGCACCGTATTGGTATTCATCACCAAAGACCACTACCTGCTTTGCTCTTAATAGAAGGGAGATGGATTCGGCGATAGAGACCTGGGAGGCTTCGTCAATTACTAATAGATCAATAGAATCCTCTTCCATGGGAAAATATCTGGAAATAAGGTCAGGTTCGGCGATGATGCAAGGTATATTCTCTAATAAAATCTTTGCTTCTTTAACAGTTAATCTTTTGCCTGCTTTCATACTAACTATAATTCTCTGTTTTTCGTTGGTATAATTATTAAGATTTTTTACCCTCTTGTCATTAATATTTTCCAATTTCTTTTGAGTTGCCTGGAAATATTCCTTAATATCATCCCGGTCAGGTAAATTAAAGATGGTTTTTTGATTTAGTTCTATAAAGAATCGAATGTATTTTAATATCTGTGAAGATTTTTCTTGGGAGGAGAATAATTCGGCTAAGCTTAATAAATGATTAAAATCTACCCCTATTTGTTCAAGGATCGGGTTAAAATAATTTTTTAAATGATATAGGGATGAAAGGGTGATGGGGTCTATATAATCGAGCAGGTCTTTAATTTTGTTTAATAAATAGAAAAGTTGTTTAATATCACTTTCATTAAGATTTAGGTTGGTGAAAGCTGTCCGCAATAGATCACAATTCTTATTGTAGATATTAATCTCTTTTAATTTAGATATACCTGATTTAATTTCAGTAACAGTTAAGGCAGATTTATCTTTTGAAGATAAACAAGAAATATTAACTAATAGATTATCGTATTCTAAATTTTCTAATGATTTGATATCTTCTTTGAATTGCTGACTATTCTTCATTTTATGCTTTGTTAGGAAAGATTTATATTTTAACTTATCTGTAACTGTAAAAAATAAGGAATCGGACTGTAAATGAATAGCAACTTTGGAAAACAAATTGGAAAATTGGTCTAGATTTTCAAAATCATTATTTTTTAATTTATCTATATCCTCTTCTTTTACTGATAGGTTATCTATGTTTTGACAGGCAGTAATCCATTCGGGAATTAAATCAGAATTCTGATAAAGAAAATCTAATTGCTCTAAGCTTAAATCGCTTAGCTTAAGAAGCTTTATCTTTTCTGCAATTTTTTGAATAAGCTCTAAATTAATATCTTCATTTTCTTTAAATTTAAAGAGATGCCAGTTATCTGGTATGATGGAATTTTCTTTCAATTCTTTTTCTATTATTTCTAATTCCAGCAATTTCGAAATATATTCTGGATAATTTTCGGCATTATTCCAAAAATTGTTATTTTGCTTTTCAATTTCTTTATACCAGTAATTCTGATCTTTATTTATTGCTTCTTCATTATAACCATTAACCCTATTGCTGGAGGCAGAAATAACTGGATCAGAAAGCGTATATTGATAATTATTAATACTAATATCATCTTTGGATATTCTCATCATTGAAGGTTTGCAATCAGGATGCAGATCTTTAAATCTGTCGGTCATCATATTTTCAACTACATCAAGTGCTGCTTTTTTGTGAGAAGTAATCATGACGGATTTATTTTTTTGAGTAGCCCAATAACTAATGGCCATAATAGTATATGATTTTCCAGTTCCCGGAGGACCATCTACTACAATTATCTTATCTTTCTCATTTTCTAAAGCAGTGAGAATTCTTTTTTGAGATTTATTTAATGAAATAGGAATAGTGGATATTAGATTATTTACGGATTTTTTAGGATAACGAGCATTATATTCGGTATCCACTTCATCGGTAGTATTTTTCACATTTCCCGAAATATAATCTTTTATTAATTTAATAAATTTATCCCCTTTTCCTGCTTCAATATGAGTAATTAGTTCTGAGTAATCTAATAATTTTCTGTTTTCTTTTTGTACTAATTGCAAGCCGATGCGATAATGGATGGTGGGTTTATTTTCCAAAGTCAATGGACTAAACCCTGGCTCTAATAAAAATTCATCAAATATACTGTAAGTATTCTGCAGGTGCTTTTCTACGCTTCCCAAATAATAACGGGCATCTGCAAATCTAGCTGCGCGGGGTGTGGTTAAGATATTTTCAAATTCGAATGAGTTAATGGCGGGTGTATTGATAATAACGATATCGCGATTGCTTTTCAGTATCAATTTATCTGCTAATTCATCAATTTCAACCTCTATTAGAAAAAGAGGATATTTATCCGTCTCTTTTTGATTTTTTTTATCGCCTTCGGCTGCTTCATCCTTAGGGCTTAAAAACATTTCATGAAAAAAAATATAAATATTTCCAGAAGAAGTAAAGGGCGTAAATTTTCTGATAACGGAATATAAATCGAAGATGGTAAGCTCAAAAGAAGTTTGGAGAATTTTTTCTTTGATTCGTGAAAAATATTTTTCTAAATTATTTTTGCTTTCTTTTTGGGCAAGTTCTTGTAATAAATCAAAGATTTTTTGCTCAATACTCAGGGGGTTCAGAGAAGACATGGGTTGATGTTTAAATCTTAATTCAGCTTTAAGTTGTTCTAGTTTATTTTTTTGTAATTTTACAAGCGTATCCTTGATACATTTTCTAAATGATAAATTAAATTTTCTGGTCCCGTCTAAAAATATTTCTCTTTGGATGTTTTCTTGTTCTAATATGTCGCTACCTATTTGATTACCATCTTTACCTGATAAGATGATTCTATCGGCATATTTTTTTTGAAAATCATCTTGGGATTGCTGAAGACAATTCTTCAGATATTCTAGGTTATAGCTTGTTTCGAGATGATTGGTAATTACCTGCTTAAAAATATTTTCCTCTAAAACGATGGCGTACTCGCCCTTTTTAATCTCAAAACTCAATTGATTGCCATCTTTGATGGAAGTTAATATTTTGTTTTGAAATTCTGGAAATACAGAAAAATCTACGGTTAAAGTATTGTCTGTCCACTGATAATCTGTTTTTTTCTGAAAATTAAATCGTGTCTCGGTAAAAGCGGCAAAGTAATTTAATATGCTTTTTTCAAAATTCTCCATTGTTATTTGGTTATTCTCCTGTTTTTATTTTGTGACAGGATGCTAGGGGACAACGGTTCTTTGTCACACTTCAAGTGTATATAGTTAGCTTATTAAAGTGCCACAAGTGATCAAAATAAATTTTCTTTTCAAATTTTTATTTATCCTAGTATTAATTCGACAAAGGGTTGGGAAAGTCCTTCTTTTTTAGAAGAAAAGTTGCCGGTTGTCGGTTTTTAGGGAAGAGATTGCCACGCTTTCTTTGAAAGCTCGCAAGGACAGAAATTAGAAAATGGGACCTGCTTGGGTTCAAGTTGCAAATGCAACACTTAACTTTGGTATAATATACCAAAAGAAAGGAGTTACATATGACCCATTGTTATCAGTTAAGTATTAATGAACGTGAAGAGATCAGCCTTGGATTAGCCCAAGGGTTCGGTAAAAACTATATTGCGCTATCTCTTGGCCGATCATCTAGTACCATCTGTCGCGAAGTCAACCGTAACACTGCAAACGGGCAAGTTTACAGAGCGGTTAAAGCTCATCATCGTGCTAATAAGTTAACTCATCTTGCCAGTAAAAACCGAAAAATGGATATTAATCTACCGTTGAAACACTACGTTCTTGAACACCTGGACCAATTATGGTCTCCGGAACAGATTGCCAAACGGCTAAAAATATTATATCCTATGGATATGGAAATGCAAATCTCACATGAAAGTATCTATTCGTATTTATATGTTTTACCGCGTGGCGCATTACGTAAAGAATTAGTTAAATGTTTACGGCGTAAGCACATAAACCGTCGTCCACGTAGTGGCAAGTCCCGTCAGAATTGCGCCTCTATTCAAGACTATCTAAGTATTGAAGAACGTCCTGCCGAAGTTGCCGATCGGATCATTCCAGGCCACTTTAGAAGGCGATCTTATCATGGGACCTAATAATGGTTCTGCTTTGGGTACCTTAGTTGAACGAACCACCCGTATAACCTTCTTAGTTCAGCTTAAAGATAAAGATGCTACCACAGTACGAGAAACTTTCGCTAAAGAATTTGAGTATCTTCCCAAGGGCTTAAAGCGTTCTCTAACCTATGACCAAGGCCAGGAAATGGCAGAACATAAACTTTTTACTAAGAGCACTAAAGATTCAGGTTTATTTTGCGCATCCACATTCTCCTTGGGAAGGTGGCACTAATGAAAATACAAATGACTTAATTCGTCAATTTTTTCCAAAAGGTACGGATTTTTCAAAAGTACCGCTTAAAAATATCAAACAGGTACAAGATATGTTAAACGACCGGCCGCGGAAAACTTTAGGTTTTTTAACTCCGCATGAGGTCTTCGGAAAACTGTTGCATTAGCAACTTGAATCTACACTGTGCCTATTTATTAAAGAAGCTATGCAGGCCACTTTTGAGGCATCCTCTTTAGCATTTAAAAGAGAATAGTTTCCACCTTTTATGTGGCTTTTAATTCTTCTTATCCCATAGGCCCCCTTTTTTTGCATTTGGGGTCATTTTTTTATTACCTCCCAATATCCGCCCTTGGCAGGGCCAATTCTCTTTAATATTCCTTTTTTCTTTAATTTTGAAATATTATTGTCAACCGCTGTAGTACTTATTTTTATATGCTCAGAAAGTTCTTTCGCGGTGGCATATTTATTCTCTTTCATTACCTCTATAATTTTTACTTCGTTTTCTCCCAACTTTTCTCCCAACTTTTCTCCCAACTTTTTAGTCCATTTTTCTATTGACCTTTTGAAAGTAGCCGTATAATCCCAGTGTCAAGGGAACCTGTCACTATTTACTCCACTCAAACCCTTATAAAATAAGGCTTTCCGCCCACATCTAAAATAAGCCATTTTAAGCTCTTTTAAGCGCTTATTTTAAAAAATATGACCAATCACCTTAAGCACCCTCAAGAAACGCCGCTACGACGATATTTCGTTTAAACCCTTATTTTACAAGGCTTTCAAGCTCCTAAAAATAGTGTTTTAGCCCTTTTTTGCTTCATTTTCTCCCTATTTTAGAAGAACTAAAACCATCCCATATAACAAAAAAACACGAAAACCCTTATGTTTTCTATGTTTTAGAGACTTACTATTTTCTCCAATAAGAACTGGTAATCCTCTAATTCTATCTATATTGATCTACCTTATTTAACTAAAAATCAGTTATCTTATTCCTCTACCTTTCTCCTTTACTATAAAAAAAGGCCTTCCTAAAAGCCTTGTAAATAAAGGGTTTAAAGGAGGGGAAAGGTGAAATAAACATCATAGGGATTGTTATTTCTAAGCAGGTTTATTGAATTAAAAATTGAGCATGGACGGTAACGGTAATATCTTTCTTCCGGGAAGAAGTGTTATACATTCCGTAACTTTCAACCTCAGTTGAATATGGTTCGATTATTTGAAAAACACCTGCTTTAGCTGAAATCATCCGTCCCGGACGATAGCGGCTAT
>Ga0315284_10004485_pt1 | contig 19812 bp, 17 predicted proteins | sample YL17G09_16_MG_FD_203696 | JGI IMG/M metagenome (GOLD analysis project Ga0315284, IMG submission 203696) | Sediment microbial communities from Yellowstone Lake, YNP, Wyoming, USA - YL17G09_16 | ecosystem: Environmental > Aquatic > Freshwater > Lake > Sediment | place: USA: Wyoming | collected... | reverse complement strand
GGGCCATGGCCGCGTTCTGTTCGACCAGGAGCACGGTCGTCCCGTCGGCGTTGATGGCCTTGATGATGGAGAAGATCTCCTCCACCAGGATGGGCGAGAGGCCCATCGACGGCTCGTCGAGCAGCAGGAGGCGCGGCCTGGACATCAGAGCCCGGCCCATCGCCAGCATCTGCTGCTCGCCGCCGGAGAGGGTGCTCGCCGGCTGCTTGGCCCGCTCCCGGAGCCGCGGGAAGTGGGTGAAGACCTTCTCCAGGCTCTCGGCTATCTCCTTAGGGTCGCGACGCGTGTAGGCGCCCATCTCGAGGTTCTCGCGCACGGTGAGGATGTCGAAGACCCGGCGACCTTCCGGACACTGCCCGATGCCCAGCCGCACGATCTTGTGCGCCGGCACCCGGACGAGGTCCCGGCCGTCGTAGGCTATCTGCCCGGTCTTGGGCCGGAGCAGGCCGGAGATGGCCCGCAGGGTCGTGGACTTACCGGCCCCGTTGGCGCCGATGAGGGTGACGATCTCCCGCTCGGCCACACCGAAGGAGATGCCGTGCAGGGCCTGGATAGCGCCGTAGAAGACGCTCATGTCCTTGACCTCGAGCAGCATCAGGCCCCACCCCCCCGTCCGAGGTAGGCTTCGAGCACCTTGGGGTCGCCTTGGATCTCGGCCGGCGTGCCCTCGGCGATGATCTCCCCGAAGTCCATGACCACGATTCTGGGGCAGAGGTTCATGACCACACCCATCTGGTGCTCGATGAGGAGGACGCTGAGCCCGAACTTCTCCTTCACGTCGCGGATGAGGGTGACCAGTTCGCGAACCTCGGCCGGGTTCATGCCGGCGGCCGGCTCGTCCAGGAGAAGCAGGCTGGGCTTTCCGGCCAGGGCCCGGGCCATCTCCAGGCGGCGCTGGGCGCCGTAGGGGAGGTTCTTGGCCGCGGTGTCGCTGCGCCCGCCGAGCCCCAGGATGCCGAGCAGCTCTTGGGCCTCGTCCCGGAGGGCGACCTCGGACCGGAGCATGGCCGGGGTCCGGAGGGCGGCCGCGGGTAGGGAGTAGCCGGCCCGCCGGTCGAGAACGACCTTCACGTTGTCCTCGACCGAAGCTTCCTTGAAAAGACGGATGTTCTGGAACGTGCGGGCGATGCCCCGGCCGAAGACGCGGTGCGGCGGCAGGCCGACGAGGCTCTCGCCCCGGAACCGGACCTCACCGCTGGTGAGGGAAATCATCCCGGTGATAAGGTTGAAGACCGTGGTCTTGCCGGCGCCGTTGGGGCCGATGAGCCCCACGAGTTCACCCTGGCCCAAGTCCAGGTGGAAGTCGGAAACAGCGCGGAGGCCGCCGAAGAACTTCGTGAGCCCCTTTATGGCCAGCAGCGGCTCAGCCATGGCCCTTCGCCTCCTCCCGCCCGCGCCGGCGCGAGCCGGGGGCGGGCGCCCCCAGTCGCGGCAGCAGGGCGCTCCATTCCTTCCCGCCCAGAAGACCCCGGGGCCGAAGGATGATGACGGCAATAAGAATGAGGGCGTAGACAACACCCCGGTAGTCGACGAACGCCATTCCGAGGACGGCCCGCAGCCCCTCCAGGAGGAAGACCCAGGCGACGGCGGTGACGACGGTGCCGGTAAAGCTTCCGAGCCCGCCCAAGACGACAATGATAAGGAAGTCGATGGACTTCAGGAAGTTGAAACTGGAGGGGTGGATGAACGGGTAGCGGTGGGCGTAGAGCGCGCCGGCCAGACCGGCCAGGGCGCAGCCCAGGACAAAGGCCAGGGTCTTGGCCCGCGTCGTGTTGAGGCCCATGGCGTCGGCGGCCACCTCGTCCTCGCGGATGGCCACCCAGGACCGCCCGAAGCGGGAGAAGACCAGGTTGCGCACGAGGAAGATGGCCCCGACGGCCACGACGAAAATCCAGGTGAAGTTGGCGACCATCGGCGCGCCGGTCATGCCGGTGGCCCCGCCCGTCTCCGGGATGAGCTTACCGGAGTTGTCCATAAGAACCCGGACGATGATGCCGAAGCCCAGGGTGGCGATACCCAAGTAGTCGGAGCGCAGGCGCAGGATGGGCAGGCCGATGACCACGGCCACCAGGCCCGCCACCACCGCCCCGGCGAGCAGGGAACCCACAAACCACAGCGAATCCCCGTGCCCCCAGAGCTTGCCGATGAGGCCCGCCGTGTAGGCCCCGAGACCGTAGAAGGCCGCGTGGCCCAGGGAGAACTGGCCGCAGAACCCGTAGATGAGCGAGAGGCCCAGCGAGGCGATGGCCACGATGAGCGACTGGTCCAAGATGAGCTGCCAGTAGCTGTTGAGGAGGCCGGTCACGATCAGGACCTGGGCGAGGACGTAGAAGGCGACCAGGACGGCCGGGAGCAGCAGTCGTTTCATGTCTACACCTTCTCCCGCTGACGCGAGCCCAGAAGCCCGGTGGGCCGCACCAAAAGGACGATGATAAGAATGGAGAAGCCGATGGCATCCCGGAACTGCGAGGAGATGTAGGCGGCCGACAACACGTCGACCTGGCCCATGATGATGGCCCCCAGCACGGCGCCGGGCACGCTCCCTATCCCGCCGAGGACCGCGGCCGTGAAGGCCTTCAGCCCGGGCATGATGCCCAGGAAAGGCCAGATCTGCGGGTAGGCGACGGCGTAGAGCACGCCCCCCGCCGCGGCCAGGGCCGACCCGATGGCGAAGGTCACCGAGATGACGCTGTCCACGTTGATGCCCATGAGACGGGCCGCGTCGTGGTCCTGGGAGACCGCCCGCATGGCCTTGCCGATGCGGGTCCGGTAGAGCATGTACTGCAGCCCGGCCAAAAGGACCAGGACGACGACGGCCACGACGACCTGGATGTTGGTCACGCTGGCCCCGCCCACGGTGAAGGTCGTGACCTCGAAGGGTCGCGCCACCACGCGGTAGTTGGGCCCGAAGACGAACTTCAGAGAACAGAAGTACTCTAAGAAGAGTGAGACGCCGAGGGCGCTGATGAGAGCGGCGATACGGGGGGCATAGCGCAGCGGCCGGTAGGCCAGCCGTTCGATGGCCACACCCGTAACCGCGCAGACGAGCATCGAGATGGCGATGGCCACGGGGAACGGCAGCCCCCAGGCCGTGTAGCCCAGGACGCCGACGAAGGCCCCGACCATGAAGATGTCGCCGTGGGCGAAGTTGATCAGCCGGATGATGCCGTAGACCATGGTGTAGCCGAGGGCGATGAGGGCGTAGACGAACCCCAACTGGAGTCCGTTGAAGACCTGTTCCAGGAGTCCGGTCATCGGTCTCACCTCCGTAAGCCGGGGAGGGGCAAGGTAGCCTCGCCCCTCCCCGAGCCTCACGTCAAGCGCAACACGGTGCTCGGCTACGGGTTGATGGTCGCGACGTAGACCTGCTTGCCGTCCTTGATCCGCAGGATGACCGCGGCCTTGGTCGGATTGCCGTCGGCGTCGTACGAGACGGTGCCCGAGACGACGTCCAGCCGGATGGCCTGGAGGGCGTCGCGGATGGCCGTCGTGTCGTTGGAGCCGGCCGTCTCGATAGCCTTCAGCAGGAGCTTGCCCGCGTCGTAACCCAAAGTGGCGAGAGCGTCGGGCGCGGCGCCGTACTGGGCCGTGTACTTGGCGACCCAATCAACGACGATCTGACGCGTGTCGCCGGGCGAGTAGTGGTTGGTGAAGTAGCCGCCATCCATCGCCGCGAAGTCGAGTTCGGACGAGTCCCAGCCGTCGCCGCCGAGGAAGACAGCCGTGATGCCCTTCTGGAGAGCCTGCTGGCCGATGAGACTGACCTTGTTGTAGTAGTCGGGCAGGTAGAGGATGTCGGGCTTCGCCGCGGCAATCTTGGTCAGCTGAGCGGAGAAGTCGACGTCGTCCTTGGCGTAGGCCTCCCAGCCGACGATCGCGCCGCCGCCGGCGACGAAGGTCTCCTTGAAGGCGTTGGCCAGGCCGACCGTGTAGTCGTTGCCCTGGTCGAACATGACCGCGACCTTCTTGGCCTTGAGGGTGTCGAGGGCGAACGTGGCGCCGACCGTGCCCTGGAAGGGGTCGATGAAGCAGGCCCGGAAGATGAAGGTTTTGCGCTCGGGGTCCATGGTGACCCGGGTGGCGGTGGACGTCGGCGTGATCTGGACGATCTCATTGGCCTCGCAGACCTCCGAGATGGGGATGGAGCACGACGTCGTGACCGCCCCGATGATGGCGTGGACCTTGTCCTGGGTGGCGAGTTTGGTGGCCACGTTCACGGCTTCGGTGGCGTCGTTGCGGTCGTCCTCGAAGAACAGCTGGATGGTGAGGCCCGCTACCGTGCCGCCGGCCTCCTCCATGGCCATCGTGAAGCCGTTCTTGGTGGACGTCCCGTAGGTGCTGGCGTCACCAGTCATGGGAGCGATGAAGCCGATGCGGATGACGTTCTTGTCGGCCTTCTTGCAGCCCGCGGCCAAGACGACCGAGGCCGCGACAAGCACTACCAGTGCAATCAGTGCAATCCGTTTCATAAATGTTGCCTCCTTTCGTAGGGGTGTGTGGTTCTGGGTGGTCTTCCCCCTTTCTGGGTATAAGGCGCGTATATTCGGCGATTTTTTGCGTTTCCTGCACAGGATGGGAAAATACTTTCGGGGACTGCAAACCATGGGGAAAGGCATGGTAGCTGTGGTTAGGATAGGCAGCTAGACCGAGAAGCTAGGCGTTTACGCCGTCTTCTTCTGGTTGAACTCCTCGCGGGCCTTCGTCAAGGTCTCGGGGTGGCGCAGCAGTTCGCTCCCAGCCATGGCCAGGGTCTTGGCCGAGAGGAGCAGGCCTTTGTGGCCGATGCTCATGCCGGAGGTGGCCGTGTACTGCCAGGAGTGCCCGGCCGTCCCGAGCGGGGCGCAGCAGGCGACGGAGCAGGCCGTCGGGGTGGCCCAGCTCGTGTCGGCCACGTCGGTGGAGCCGGGGAGGCACTCACCCCGGGCCAGGGGCGGGCAGATAGTGTCATCGAGAAGCTTACCCCAGTACGAGGCGGGCACGTGGCCGGCGCGGAGCGAGCCCTCCTTCTGCCCCGGGGCGAACGTGTCGGTGATGGCCTGGGCGAAGGCCAGCTCGTCGGCCGTCCAGGCGGGTGGGCCAATCCGGGTCAGGCAGTCCATGAGGAGGTCGCCCAGCACGTCGTTGGGGAGATACTCGCGGCACGATGTGATGAGGTTGACGTCGAAGGTGGTCTCGGTCATCAGCGCGGCGCCCTCGGCGATCTTGAGGAGCCGGGCGTAGATGGAGTCCACGTCGGCCCGCCGCGGGCTGCGGACATAGTACCAGACCTCGGCCTCGGCCGGGACGATGTTGGGGGCCACCCCGCCCTTGGTGATGACGTAGTGCAGGCGCGTGTCCTGGGGCACGTGCTCGCGCAGGTAGTTCGCGCCGATGTTCATCAGTTCGACGGCATCCAGGGCGCTGCGGCCCTGGTCGGGGCTGGCCGCGGCGTGAGCCGCCCGGCCGTGGAAGGCGAGCTTGGCCGAGTTCATGGCCTGAGCGCTGGCGGCCCAGAGGCTGTTGAGTTCGGCCGGGTGCCAGGTGAGGGCGGCGTCCAGACCGCTAAAGAGCCCGGCCCGGGCCATGAGGACCTTGCCGATGAGGGTCTCCTCCGCCGGACAGCCGAAGAAGACGATGGTGCCGGGCAGGCTCTCCCGGACCATCTCCTCCTTGAGGCCGAGGACGGCCCCCAGGACGGCGGCGCCGTAGAGGTTGTGCCCGCAGCCGTGGCCGGGGGCGCCCTCGCGGAGCGGCTTGCGGACGGGCGAGGCCTCCTGGCTGAGGAGGGGCAGAGCGTCGTACTCGGCCAGGAAACCCAGGATGGGCTTCCCTTGGCCCCAGGTCGCCGTGAACGCGGTCGGCATCCCGGCCACCCCGCTGACCAGGGTGAAGCCGGCGGCGGTGAGTTCGCGCTCCAGGAGGCGCGCGGACTCGAACTCCTCCAGGCCCACCTCGGCCAGTTCCCAGAGGCGGTCGCTGACGGCCGTGAGGCGGCCGGTGTTGGCGTCGATCCAGGCCAGGGCGGTGGCGCCGGGTTTGTCATCGGTCATGAGTGTGTCTCCTCCTTCAACTGGCGGAAGTGCTGCCGCCATCCACGATGTGGCCAGAGCCTCAAGCTCCTGACGGGCGGCCTCCAGCCCCCCCCGGCTCACCCCCGTAACCAGGCCGACCTTGCCTTCGAGATTGTACCACAGGCCGCTCTCGGGGAGGAGATGGCGGCAATCGCAGGCTGGGAGGCAGGGTAGAGCCGAGCCGGTAGGTGAGCACGACACCGGCCTCTTCCGCGCCTGATTGGAGCTACGCCAAAGACAGAAGCCCCAACTTGCTGAGAAAGGCGCAAGCATCGTCCACCTGTTCCGAAGAGAGCACCCCGCCGAACTGGCGCGCCGTATCGACCACATCGTTCAGTCGCGCTCGGCCTTCCTTCTCGCGGATGATACACAAGGCCTTGGCTGCGATTGAGAGCCTAGAGTAATCGTCGTCGCCGGCCTGGCGGATGCGGTCAAGAGCAGCCCTGACTCTGCCGACCTCACTGCTTTCCTTGGCCTCGAGATTGGCGACTACCTTCCGACCGTCTTCAGTGAGAGAGTACGTAGAGCGCCTGACCTCAAAGCCGTGTGAGTCGTCCACTCCCGGGCTCGAGACATCCTCTCGGACAAAGCCCAGCGCTTTGCACGACCCTACGGAGGCGTCCAGTTCGGCGGAGAGGGGGCCGTAGTAGTGTGGGGAGAAGCGGATGTCGGTGCCCAGAAGCATGCCGACGAAGTACGCCCGCTTCTGCGCCAGCGTCTTTCCCTTAATGGTACCGCCCGCATGGTCAAGCATGATGAGGAACAGATGTCGCGGTATCAAAGCGTTTCACCTCGCTTCTATGACTCTGTCCAATTCCTGTTCGATGGCATGGCGAATGCAGCCGTCGAGCTCCCGGAGTTCACGGTCCTTTGTGCCGCTGCCCTTGAACTGGACTGGGGCATAAACGTCAAGGTACTCATCCTTCTGAGCCTCGTCAATTGAGCGAAAGAGGGTTGACTCCTCCTCGAATGGCATCGGAGTCTGGTCGGACCGCATGACGTAGACAAGCCCCTCGGAATTTCGCGACTGCTCCCTGACCGATTGTATCCTGTAGCGGTGGGCGATGACGAGATGCGGGTCAAGATCAAGTTCCCTGGCGGCTACCCTCTCGATCGCAGCCTGGTAGGGCTGAAGATTCTTGGCTAAGGCGTCTCGCACCAACGGCTGGAAGTCTCTCAGCTTTCGGTGGAAGACGAGCTTCAACAGCCTCCGCTCCCGCAGCCTCTGAAAGAGGTCTCTGGCGTAGCTGCGGTGCGCCTTGCTGGTGAGCACACTGATCATGAGTCTTTCGTCATCCCACTGCACCCAGTTTCTGAGGTGCTCCGCGGACCCGTCGTAGCCGTAGAGGTCTCTCAGGAACCCGATCTTGTCCTCTCGGATGCCGAGCAAGATACCCCTGGTGATCATGGCGTCGGTGATTAGCCGAACTCGGTGGCGGTAGACCTGAGTGGTCATGTAGTACTTCGCCAGGACGAACTGCTCCAGGGAATGCAGGCCGCCCCCAGCCACGGCCAGACAACGCTCGCTGCCGGACCGGAAGCTGACCAGGGTGGCTAAGAACCGATCGATGTCGTAGACGCCGTACTTCACTCCGCAGTAATAGCTGTCGCGGAGGAGGTAGTCCAGCTTGTCGGCATCCAATGGTCCGGAGACGATGTCCTTCATCAATCGGCTCGCCTGGCGGCCGGACAACAGGCCGACTACGGCTTCCCGGTTCCGGTCACTTATGAGCCGGGACAACTCCGGAGAGGTGGAAATCAGGCTGTGGGTGAGCTGCTCGTGAACCTTCTCCTTGGGACCAAGCCGAATCCGGGATCTGTCGCAACAGAGTTCAAGGACGCTCTCCGAAACGTGGGAAAAGGGTCCGTGGCCGATATCGTGGAGCAGAGCGGCTTGACGGACTAGCAGCTTGGTCTCCGGGTCCTCGTCGGCCAGGAGTCTGTCCCACAGCCTTCCGGCCAGGTGAGCCACACCCAGTGAGTGTTCAAAGCGCGTGTGCAGAGCGCCAGGATAGACGAGGGAGGCCAGCGCCAGTTGCTTGATGCGCCTAAGCCTTTGGTAGACAGGCGTGTCAACAATGGCTACCTCGGTATCGGACAAGGGGATGAACCCGTGAATGGGATCTCGCACCTCGCGCACGTGATCACCTCCGGATTGTGGTCTCAACGGAGTCGCGGTCGCCAGGAGGTAGAGCGAAAGACCGTGGGGGTCGAGAGAATTGTACGGCAAACAGGTGTTCGTGTCAATACGGGCAGACCCCAAGTGTGCACCGTAGAGGGAGAGAGGACCATCCCTGACCCCGGCCGGTCGCCTCGGGGGCCATCGGCCACCCAGAAGGCGACGGAGAGGGCGGGAACGGGCGGGGCCGGTGAGCGCGCGGGCCCGTCAACCGGCGGCACCGTCAACTGGCGGTCAACTGGCGGAACCGTCAGCTGGCGGAAGTGCTGCCGCCATCCACGATGAGCGTCTGGCCGGTGATGTAGCCGGCGGCGTCCGAGGCCAGGAAGAGGACGGGATGGACCACGTCCATGGGCTCGGCCAGCCGCCCGGCGGGGATACCGGCGACAATCTGGGCCTGAAGGCTCTCGTTCGACCAGAAGGGAGCGCTGAAGCCGGTCTTGACCATCGACGGGGCGACCGCGTTCACCTGGATGTTGTCGGGGGCCAGTTCCACGGCTAGGACACGGGTGAGCATCTCCAGGCCGGCCTTGGCCACCCCGTAGATGCCCATCCCGGGGGCAGCCTGGCGGCCGGCGATGGACGACAGGTTGACGATCTTCCCCGCCTGGCGGGGCCGCATGGCCCGGGCCGCCTGACGGGCGCAGAGGTAGGGGCCGGTGAGGTTGGTGTCGATGATCTTGCGCCAGGCGGCGGCGTCGGCGTCGACGGTCGAGGGCGTGAGGAGGTTCATCCCGACGTTATTGATGAGGATGTCGAGGCGTCCGAAGCGGTCGAGGACGGCGGCGAAGAGACGGTCGACCTGGTCCTCCTCGGCAATGTGGGCCGGGAGGGCGAGGAGGTCGGGGGCAGCAAGCTCCTGACGGGCGGCCTCTAGCCCCTCCGGCTTGCGGGCGCAGATGGCGACCTTGGCCTTCTGACGAAGGAGTTCGCGGGCAATCGCCAGCCCTATCCCCCGGCTCGCCCCCGTGACCAGGGCGACCTTGCCTTCGAGGTTGTACCACAGGCCGCTCACGGATCGGTCCCTCCGTTCGTAGGCAAGGAGGGCTTCCGCGTGGAGGACCGGATTCCCGCTGGGGCGTGCGATGGGTGAGGGGGTGGGGAGGAGGGCGGGCGGCGGGGCGGGTTCTTGGGGTTGACCTGGCTGCGGAAGGCCGGTCTCCTTTGGCCCGAATACGAAGGACTAGAATCCCCGCGCCGCCTCGGAGGGGCGGAGCCAGGATGGCGGAGGTCAGGCCAGGAAATTACAGGAAGACCATCCCCGGACGCGAATCTCTTGGTGGTAGTTCCAGCATAGCCACTTAGGAGGGATGGTAATGAACGGCCCGGAGATAGAGCTGAGCCTCTGCCTGACTGGCCCGTATTCCCTGATGGCCGGGAGTCAACACACGCTCATTAATGAGGTGGACCCAAACCTGGGCGGCATCTACGTGTGGGCTGTCCCGTTCAATGGCGTGTACTACCCCCAATACGTCGGTCACACCCACTGCTTCGTGGAGCGTCTGATCGAACATCTCATCAATCTGCGCCTGGGAAGAGAGTACTACTATGACACCTCCGAGCTGGCGAACGGCAAGCTCGGCGACGGCCGGTCTCCCGGCAGCGCGGAACCATTCAGCCAAGCCAAGGCGGACGAGTACGCGCGGTTCGTTCGTTTCTACCTTGCTTCTGACCCCGAGTTCAAGGAGAAACGCCTGCGTGAGCGGGTCGAGTTGGCCCTGGCACTGAAGCTCGACGAGAGTATCTGTGAGCCCGGCTTGCCTAAAGTATGGGACAAGACGTGTAGCGGCAATCATCCTCAGGCGAATGAGCCGGAGACTGGCGAGCCCACTGTGAGGTTTCGGATAGCGTCCTCGGCGGGGCTGGCTATGATGCCGATGCCGGGCGAGCCTTTGGAGGCCTAGGTTCTCCTGAGGACTGGAGGGCGGGGTGGTCGCTCTGTCGCTCATTCAAGTCCAGTTCCTGACGCCGGGATCACAGCACGTCCACGCCGTGCGAAGCTTTCTGCTCGAACATAACCGCACTCTTGGGTTCTTCCCGCAAGGGGCGCTAATGGAGTACGTGGAGCGCAACCAGGTGCTTATTGCGCTCGACGGCGACGTCTGCGCCGGGTTTCTTACCTTTCGTCCCCGGGGAGAGGCCATCCGCATTGTTCACCTCTGCGTGGCTGAGACTCACCTTCGCTTGGGGGTCGCCCGGAAGCTGGCGGAGATGCTGTCCGCTGAGAAGAAGCACTACGTCGGCGTGGGCCTGAAGTGCCGGGCCGACTACGAGCTAGACAACTTCTGGAGGAAGCTCGGGTTCGCCCCCGGCAAGGCGGCCTCGGGACGAGGTCGAGACAGAGCGCCACTCGTCTTCTACTGGCGCGATCACGGCCATCGCAGTCTGTTTGACGCAGTTCCGGGTCCACGAATGAGGGCCGTCCTCGACGCCAACGTCGTTCTCGACATCCTAGACAGCCGTGAGGAGGAGTCCCAGGCGCTTGGGGCGGACTGGCTCGCGGAGGAGGTAGAGTGTGTCTACTCTCCGCACATCTTCGAAGACCTCAAGGGCAAGCGCTCGGAGGTGGAGCTTGCCGCTGAGCTGGACCGCACCTACTGGCTAAGCCCTCTGCGCACAGACCTCACTCAGGTGGAGAGTATGGTCCAGTCCCTTCGTCCGCTTCTGGGCGCCAGGAACCAGCCCAGTTGGGAACTAAACCTTCGCCAAGTCGCCTCAGCGATTGTTGCCGGCTGCCGTTTCTTCGTCACTCGAGACCAGGCACTTATTGATGGTTCTGCGGAAGTCGGCAATCAGTACGGCATCTCCATCTTGCGTCCGGCCAACCTTATCATTCATGTTGACGAGTTGCGCGACCGAGCCAAGTATCAGGCCGGGCGGCTGAGTGGGACCCGTCTGACCTGCCGCAGGGTAGGTGCAGGTCGAGTGGAGGGGCTAGCTGCCAGTCTCTTGGCGGCCGGGCGAGAGACCGAGAAATCCTTTGCCAGGAGGCTCCACTCCTACCTCGCCTCTCCCAGTGCCCATGAGGTTCTAGTGATCTCGGCCCCAGACGACGAGGCGTGCGGGCTGGCCGTTCTCACTCTCAACCGCCCGGACCGCCTGGAGGTGCCACTGCTTCGAGCAAGTCCGCCCGGTGACCCCTATCTCGTGGCGGCTCACCTGTTGGCTAGCGCGGTCGAGCGGGCCTCCCGGGAGGGACGGTTTGTCGTGTCCGTCACCGACCCGCACGTCCAGCCAGAACTGCTTCTAGCCCTGGCGGACCTCGACTTCCGATTCCGGAACGCTGCCTGGAGTCGCTTCACGCTGGCCAGCGTCAGGACGTCACTGCGGATACGCGATGAGCTTCTGGCGGCCTCGCTACGGTACCCTGAACATCGGGATGCGTGCGAGGAGCTGGCCGACGGTGTTCAGCTGGCCTGCGCCGCGGAGCGCCCTACCGCCGCCCTGCGCATAGAAAAGGCTCTCTGGCCGCTGAAGGTAACCGACGCGCCGATTCCCTCCTACATCGTTCCCATCAAGGCAAGGTGGGCCGCCGAGCTATTCGAATCCGGCCTAGCCGCCCATCTGCTCTTCGGGGCGGAAGAAAGGCTGATGCTGCGTCCCCAGAACGTCTACTACCGAGGAGCCCGGCCTAGAGTCATAGACGGACCCGGGCGCGTCCTTTGGTACGTTAGCGGGGATCGGCGCTACGGTGGGGCTACGATGTCCCTGCGGGCCTGTTCGTACATTGACTGGGTCGACATCGGAGATGCTGATGTGTGGTACGACAGGTATCGCCACCTGGGCGTGTATCGCCGGGAGGACGTGCGCGGATTGGCCGATGGCCGGCCCGTGATGGCCTTCACTTTCAGTCACACGGAGCTCTTTCCTCACCCGGTGCCATACCGGACTGCCCGGGCCACCCTCAGCGAGCTTCAGGGCTCCGCCTCGACATTCCAGGGTCCTCTCCGCGTGACGCCAACGTCCTTCGCTCGGCTATACTGGTTGGGGAAGTTCGGTTCGTTGGAGGGGTTCGACGATGCGTAGAGTCCTGCTTCTGTCTATTCGCCCCAGGTTCACTGACAGCATCCTTGACGGGACCAAGACCATCGAGCTCAGGCGAACCCGCCCCCGGGTCGAGCCGGGCGATACTGTCCTGATCTATGCATCCTCGCCGGTGAAGGCCGTTGTAGGTGGCTTCCTTGTTGGGGAGCTGATCCAGGCCAGCCCGGCCCGGCTGTGGGATAGGGCCAAGCACATGGCCGGCGTCACGCAGCCCGAGTACGATGACTACTTCATCGGGGCAGCCGTGGGCTACGGGATTACCATCGCTCGTCGCTGGCGCCTTCCCGAGCCAGTCAGCCTTGCGACTCTCCGCTCACGCCACCCGTCCTTCTGGCCGCCTCAGAGCTACGCCTACCTGTCGGCGGACAACGACCTTCTGCCCTTGTTGTCGCGCCCAGACGCCATGCTGGAAACCGCGATGGTTCAGGATTGAAGGGAGGGGCGACCCGCTCGCGCCGGGGGGCGGTGGTCTCCTCGTCGTCCGGGCGGGACGCCGCGCGGCCGACCAAGCTCGACCCCTTCAAGGCCTACGTCCTCGAGCGGATGAAGGAGGGAGTGCTCGACGCCGTCCGGGTCCGGCGGGGAGATCGCCCCCAAGATCCAGAAGGCGGCGGAGAGGGCGGGAACGGCGGCTTCTTCACTAATATCCGCACATCCTTGGCCGAGGCGATTTCTGCCGGCCAGGGCGCGGAACCGGCGGTTAGCTAGCGAGCGGGGCCGGTGAGCACGCGGGCCCGACGAGCGCACGGACCCGTCAGGCGCGCGGACCCGTCAACCGGCGGAAGTGCTGCCGCCATCCACGATGAGCGTCTGGCCGGTGATGTAGCCGGCGGCGTCCGAGGCCAGGAAGAGGACGGGATGGACCACGTCGCTGGGCTCGGCCAGCCGCCCGGCGGGGATGCCGGCGACAATCTGGGCCTGAAGGCTCTCGTTCGACCAGAAGGGAGCGCTGAAACCGGTCTTGACCATCGACGGGGCGACCGCGTTCACCTGGATGTTGTCGGGGGCCAGTTCCACGGCCAGGACGCGCGTGAGCATCTCCAGGCCGGCCTTGGCCACCCCGTAGATGCCCATCCCGGGGGCGGCCTGGCGGCCGGCGATGGACGACAGGTTGACGATCTTCCCCGCCCGGCGGGGCCGCATGGCCCGGGCCGCCTGTCGGGCGCAGAGGTAGGGGCCGGTGAGGTTGGTGTCGATGATCTTGCGCCAGGCAGCTACGTCGGCGTCGACGGTCGAGGGCGTGAGGAGGTTCATCCCGACGTTGTTGATGAGGATGTCGAGGCGGCCGAAGCGGTCGAGCACGGCGGCGAAGAGGCGGTCGACCTGGTCCTCCTCGGCAATGTGGGCCGGGAGGGCGAGGAGGTCGGGGGCGGGGGCAAGCTCCTGACGGGCGGCCTCCAGCCCCTCCGGCTTGCGGGCGCAGATGGCGACCTTGGCCTTCTGCCGAAGGAGTTCGCGGGCAATCGCCAGCCCTATCCCCCGGCTCGCTCCGGTGACCAGGGCGACCTTGCCTTCGAGGTTGTACCACGGGCCGTTCACGGATTCGGTCCCTCCGTTCGTAGGCAAGGAGGGCTTCTCGGGGCAGACACGGATTCCCGCTGGAGAGGTGGGAGGGGTGAGGATGGGGGGAGGAGGGTTGGCCTAGGCTTGGTGCTGTGCGTGATGTAGATGTCTTGGGCGCTCGGAGCTCAAGAGTCGTTAGTTGGATATGCTTGTCGACCATGTCACACCATAGGCCGTTACCGAAGACTTCGCCCTCAAGGGTGAAGGCTACGCCAAGTCGGCCCTTCCTGGTCAAGGATGCGCCGGCGTTGGCACGGAGTGGCCGGTTACCACCACCCACCTGCACCATGCTTGGGCCTTGAGCCGAGGCAGGAACCGCTTGACTCTAGCGAAGTACAGGGGCAATCGCGGCGGCCGGCCGCTCGGAGGGATGACACCGTGAGGCGATGGCTTGTCGGGCTGTCTCTACTGCTTGCGGCCGCGGTCTCAATCGGTCTCCTCGCACGAGTAACCACATGGGAGCAGGCTAGCCTCGAGCTCACAGATTTCATCACAGCTTCTGGGAGCCTCCTCCTGGTCGTTGTGACCGCTCTCTATGTTGTCCTTACGTCGAGGCTCGTGCACTCGCAGCACGAAGCCTTCGTCAGGCCGATCAAGGTGTCCAGGACTTTCGGGTGGCAACTGGATTTGAGGAACTATGGACCCGGCATTGTCACAGACGTCAGGGTTGCCGCCTGGTCATCGCCGTTCGGCAAGGGCCGATCCACCCTGGATAGGCTTTCGCTATGGGAGACAGCGGTAGGTCCGTACGAGATTCCGCCCGGTCACGAAGGCCCATTCGAACTCAACCCGTTCCTGGATTTCTCCTCGTCTTCCAAGCACGACCTCGACAGTGGGTTGATTAAGGTCTCATGGAGACTTCTATCCGAGAAGCGCGTCTCAGCCTACTGGCTTCTGGTCCGGGAGCCTGAAGCCACGCTCAGGATGCCTTCGTTTGGTCAGAGATGGGGTCTTGCGAAGCTCCTTCTGGCTAGACGGGTTCGGTCGCTGGTCTACCACTCCAATTGGCGGCAGACCATTCACGCGACTCACTCCGAAACCAGGAACGTCTTCCTAGGTCCCGAAGGCCGCCCATCAGAAGCAGCGCTCGCGTTACTCATGGCCCTAGGAGCATACGGTGAGGATAGCCTCGACACCTGGGACAAGCCGCTTAGCCGTGCCGAGTTTCTTGGGGACTTAGTGACTGCACAAGGCAGGTCCGCAACCGCGCAAGGGCTTCGCGGCCTGAGACCTCAGCTTCCCGATGAAATACCGGAGTGGGCATGGGGTTTCGTCAATGTCGGCCTGTATGCGGGTATCGTGAAAGGCTATGAAGACGGGTCTTTCAGGCCCAATAGCGCTGTAACCTATGCGGAAGCAATCACGATGTCGGTCCGAAGTGTTGCTGGCCATAATCGCTCTCTGCCCCCGGGTCTCTGGCCCTACAACTATCTGTTCTACGGTGTCGACAGAGGCTTTAGCGGAGGCGTGGATGTCGGGTCTGCCAACCTTCCGGCCAAGCGGGGCGATGCGGCCAGGATGATTGTCGCGACCCTGAGAGCCAACAAGGTCGATGAAGGAGGTTCAACCGTTGAGGGGACTTCGGTTCTCGCACACAGGGTCTTTCGGGGCCGCCTTCAGCGAGTGCTCCCTTGTTCTGCAATCACGGTGGAGCCGTTTACTCTTCCGCTCGCACCCAAGGTGCTGGTCGTGGGCTCGCAGCCGCTGAGAAGCCTCGTCGGATCGCCGGTGGAGGTCCTTGTCGATAGTCAGTCTCGTGTCTGCTACGTGCACGGTGTGCGGGCCTAAGTGTCCCTTGGAACTCACCCACCGCGGCCGGCTCAAGATGGGCCAACCACAAGCCAGAGCGGAACTCCCGGTCGGTTGCCCCTAACGGATGGTCGCTTCGCCCAGAACTGCTGGCCCGCTGGCCCTCATCCAATGCAACTCGATTACTTCCCCACCACCGAGCAATCTGCTCGACACGCCCAAACCCTGGACAAGTTGAGGCGTCGTTCAGCGGGGGTGGGTGAATCCTTTCCGGCTCTACTGCGCGATTCTAGGACCGGCCGCTACACGCAAAGAGCCCCTTTCCCCAACCCCCATCTGCATAGTAGCGACCGCACTCTCCAGCCCTCAGGGCATTTCCAGCAGGTTGGGGCTCTTGGATGTCGAAGCCAATTGAATGGTGTCGACGGCGGGAGGAACAGGATGTGTCCAAGGGCCTTAGGTTCAGGAAGGTCGATCTGCACGTTCACACGCCGGCCTCCCGCTGCTTCGAGGGGGAAGCGACTGCCGACGAGATTGTGAGGGCGGTCTTGGACTTGGGTCTGGACGCCCTTGCGGTGACGGACCACAACGGCTGCTCCTGGATTAGGCGCGTTCAGGCCGCGGCACAGGCAACGTCGCTCACCGTCTTCCCCGGGGTGGAGATCACGTCCAGCGAAGGCATACACCTCATCGCGCTATTGGACACGGACAAAACAGAAGAAGACGTAAACAACCTTCTCGGGGCCCTCGCGATACCGACCGAGGACCAGGGGAGGCCCGACGCACTGAGTACTTGGAACGCCAGCAAGGTGGCTGAAGTGGTTTCCTCCCGGGGAGCTCTGGTCATTCTGGCCCACATCGATCAGCCCAAAGGGGCTTTCACCGTACTGCAGGGTGTCCCCAGGAAGAAGCTCTTCAATGAGGCTCCATACGATGCAGTTGAGACAGAAACGGCTGTCCTGCCGGCGGGCTTGGATCGTGACCATGGGTTCACTCGAAACCCCGCATGCTACCAGGCCTCGGACAACCCCGACAGCCTCAACCCGAGCCGACACTCCGTTGCGGGTATAGGTAGACGGTACGCGTTCTTTAAGCTTGGACCACAGATCAACCTGGAAGGGCTGAGACAGTGTTTCACCGATCCAGAGGTTCGGATTCGGTCGATGGCGGTCCCTGAGGATAGCCCGTACCCTAGGATTGTGTCAATCAAGGCATCGGATGGCTTTCTGATGAACCAGACCATCGAGTTTCAGGGCGGGCTGAACAGCATCATCGGAAGCAAGGGAACCGGCAAGTCGCTGATCGTCGAGTTTGTTCGCTTTGCACTGGACCAGACCTCAACTGACCCAGACATCCTTCGGGACCATACCGACAAACTTGCCCAGCAGTTGGGTCAAGGGAATTTGGTTGAGGCAGAGATTCAACTGGCGACGGGATCTCGGTACCGTACTAAGCGTACCGTGGGTGGGGCGCTTGAGTGTGTTGAGGTCAGCACTGGCGCTGCCTACGCGGGAAGCGTGAAAGAGCTCTTTCCAATCCTGGCCTACAGCCAAACGGAAGTGATTGGAATCTCCAGGAGCGAGAGGGCGCAGCTAGATCTTCTGGATGGGTTCCTGGACATACCCGGACACCGACAGAAGGTCAGCTCCGTTCGCAGTAGACTCACGAAGAATGCTCGGAGCTTAGCCGACTCGGTAAACGCAGGGGAAGAGGTCGCTGCCCTGAGTCGGGACCTCGCGACCACTCGCGCACAACTCAGGGAGATAGACAGGTCGTTGGCTGCCAGTGCTGTCGACCCCCTACTGACAGCCACTTATCGTCTTGTGATCCGGAAGTCCGAGGCTGTAGCGAAGCACCAGCAAGTACTTGTTGACCTAAAGGGTGCTGTCGGCGATGCCATTAGCGAAATCGCATCACTCGAACTTCCCGACGTTCCTGAGGAGTTCCTTCACGACGCGCTAGTGGAGGCTGTTGCCCGGGCCGTGTCAGCCTCTCTGGAAGATACCAGGGCCAAGCTGGTGTCGGGGAAAGAGGCTGTCGAGCAGGCTATCTCGCAGATGTGCGTCCAAGTTGACAACTGGTCTAAGGGTTCTGACCAGGTGCGACAGGAGTACTCGGAGGCCCTGCAGGAGGAGGGGGGCAGGGCAGAAGAGGAGTCGAGGAGACAGGAGCTCGATCTTAGGTTAGAAGAGACTAATGCGCGTCTTGAAGAAAGAACGAATAGGACATCGCAACGCTCGTCTCTCGAGTCCGAGCGGTCACAGCTGCTGGACGAGCTGGATGGTGAATACGACCGGTTCCATGCGCTCCGGGGCGGGCTCTATCAGAGGCTAGCCAACGCGTCAAACGGCAGGCTCAAGCTGGAACTGATTGAAGGTGCAGACCGCTCTGAGTTCGCCGAGGCCCTGAAGTCATTTACGGAGGGGACTCGTGCCAGGAAGACGGACCTGGAGAACGTCAGCCAGACCCTCCGCCCGCGTGAGTTCGTCCGCTTAGTGATGTCAAATGACCAGGCGGGCCTGGAGCGCGCGGGACTCACCGAAACCATAGCGGAAGCCGTCTTGCACAGGGCACACTCTCTGCCAAGCCTTGAGGGCCTACTTGAGCTAGAACTCGCGCACCAGCAGGACGTACCGCGCATTCTCTTCAGGAGGGAGAGCGGGGACTATGCTCCGCTCAGCGAGTTGTCGGTAGGCCAGAAATGCACTGCTCTCCTCCTCATCGCCCTAGCGGAGGGTAGCCGTCCAGTACTAGTGGACCAGCCCGAGGATGCCCTGGACATAACAACGGTCTGGGAAGACATCGCACAGACCTTGCGTAGAGGCAAGGACCATCGGCAGTTTGTGGTCACAACACACAACCCAACTGTCGCCGCTGCGTCCGACTCCGACGTGTTCATTGTACTGAGTGGCTCGGCAAGGAGGGCGAGAGTGACATGCACAGGACCCATAGACACACCTGAGGTCAAAGAAGCGGTTATTAAGCACCTTGAGGGAGGGAGAGTGCCCTACTCCCTCAGGTCCCGCAAGTACCGGCTCGGGACGTGAGAGTACCCATCTACACGGGTATCGGCTGGCTTTCGTGGTCGCCAGCGCCGTACCGCATGTCATCCCGCCCTCACTCATGCCTCCTCGCCGGTCAAGATGGGCTGCAGTCTTTCACTACTAATGAGGAAGACCTCGACGCGATGTGGGTGGTATTTCTCTGGCTGCGTGACAAGGTCCAGCCCAGATTCGGTGCTTAGCGAGTCGGCCTACGCAGCTTCGTGGCTACACACGGATCGTCTCTGGTCCAGGGCAGGTGTCTGGTCAGGGCAGGAACCCTGACGTCTCGACTGAGAGGCCTTCTCTGGGTAGCGTGGAGCCCGGCCAGCGTCTGCGAGTCCCGGGGCCGCTATCCCCGGACGATACCGAGGGGGGACCGCGGAGTGTCCGAGGTATGGAATTGGATCCAGGCAAACCTATCGAGCGTTGCCATTTCCGTTGTTGTGGCAGTCGCCGTGTTCATCCTGCAGTCCAGGCCGAAGCGCCTGGTCGTGGAGTTAACGTCAAGCGACTCTCTGGTGATAGTCCGAGAAGACCCGGAGCGCAGGCTGGAGGTGCGCTACGACGGACGAGTCGTTGACAGCGTGCACCTCCTCAAGCTCCGCGTGCGGAACAGCGGGAAAGTCCCGTGAGAAGCGCGGACTTCGAAGAGCCCATTCACATCAGTTTCGGTGCCCACGGCCGCGTACTGTCGGTGGTGGTTCAGGAGACTCGTCCCAACGCCCTTCACCTGACCTACCGTCTAGACCAGGACGAGTTCGGGTTCACGTTGGCGCCCGCTCTCCTCAACCCAGGGGACTCAGCTGGTCTGGGGGTGATCGTTGCCAACTACTCAGAGGACCCGAAGGTGAATGCCCGGATCGCTGGGGTCAAAGAACTGCGGCTGGCCAAGACGGGCGATACAAGCGGTAGCATATGGTCGGAGGTCCGCAAAGCCCCCACACTCGCTTCCGCTGGGTTCCTTATGGCCATGCTGACGCTGTACCTGGCGCTTGGCCGCGGGCTCATAGCTTGGCTGGCAAGCGGCCTTCTTACTGGGTTTCTGCTGGGGTTCGTCGAGTCGCTCTTTCGCAAAGTGCGCGTGTCAACCGAAAAGGGGACCACCGTGTTCATCGAAAAGGGGGCCAGGGCACGCTTGGAGCTAGTGTCCTGACCTTGGTGGCTTAGGGGTTGCCCCGGGGGG
>Ga0315284_10004484_pt1 | contig 19813 bp, 19 predicted proteins | sample YL17G09_16_MG_FD_203696 | JGI IMG/M metagenome (GOLD analysis project Ga0315284, IMG submission 203696) | Sediment microbial communities from Yellowstone Lake, YNP, Wyoming, USA - YL17G09_16 | ecosystem: Environmental > Aquatic > Freshwater > Lake > Sediment | place: USA: Wyoming | collected... | reverse complement strand
GCTCAGGCGCAAGTTCCAAGAGATTTATTATTATAAGACCACAAATAATCTGGAAGTTGATTTTTTGGTTAAGTCTGGCAAAAATGACCTGAAACTTATTCAGGTTGCTGATAATTTAGATAACGATAAGACGAGACAGAGAGAAATCAATGCGCTGATAAAAGCCATGGATGAACTTAAGTTGAAAACTGCGCTTATTTTGGCTGAAGATACCGAGGAAGAGCTTGAGTTGGAAGGAAAGGTTATAATGGTTAAACCTATTTATAAGTGGCTGTTAGGAGAAGGGGTTTGATAGGTTGAGATTCGGCTCAAACGGGTGGGGTTTCATGTTCATATTTCTATTGAAAAGTAAGTAAGAATATTATAAAATGCTTTTATAGCAGGCATTAAGAGCATTTTTTTTTCATTTAAGTTGTTAAGGAGTTTTTATGGAAATAAGCGCTGAGCAATGGTACAGAATCCTTGCGCCGAGAGCGGTTGTTCTTGTTTCTACAATAAATAATAAGGGTGTTTCAAATGCCGCGCCGTTTAGTTTTGTCATGCCATGTTCTGTAAAGCCCCCGCTTATTGAATTTTCTTCAGCTCCGGGCCATCACACGGTAAAAAACATATTAAAAACAAAAGAATTTGTTGTGAACATTCCGGGCGAAGCGCTGGCGGAAAAATTATGGGTTTGCGGGAGCGATTTTCCGGAAGGCGTTAGTGAGATAAAAAAGGCGGGGCTTACGGAAATCAAGTCAATGAAAGTAAAAGTTCCCGCAATAAAGGAATGCCTTGCATATATAGAGTGTAAATTGTTTGACAAGTTTAAAACAGGAGACCATATTACAATTGTCGGAAAAGTAGTGCGAACATATATAAAGGACGGCTATTATGCAGGCAGCAGCTACGATGTGCTGAAGGCAAGCCCGCTGATGCACATTGGCGGGAAGAGGTTTGGCATTACAGGTAAAATAGTAGAGGTTAAATGAAGAATTTTGCCCTAAAACGAAAGGAGTGATTTATGAGCCATGACAGAGACAAGTTCAGAGGAGAAAAGAAAAAAGAGGCAAAAATGACCCTTAAGGAAAGAAGAGCGCTAAAAAAGGAAAAGAAATCATCATAGAAAAAATAACTGGGGGAAGTGGTTGGGGAAAAAAATAGAAATAAGCAATAAAACTGCGCCAATTATAGTAATTATTCTCCTTGCGGCCATGTTTTTTCAGGCTGTCTCCAGCATGCGCCTGAAATCACTGACTTTTGACGAGACTTCGCACCTTCCTGCAGGGTATAGCTATCTTATGACGGGGGATTACAGGATCAACCTGGAACAGCCTCCTCTCATAAAACTGCTTGCAGGAATACCGCTTCTTTTTTTCAAACAAAACCTTCCTCTATACAGCGCGTTCTGGCAGAACTCCAGCCAGTACGAGTTCGGCAGCCAGTTTCTCTACTATTCGGGAAACGATGCGGACAAGATAATATTCTGGGGCAGAATACCGATAGTGTTTCTGGGTTTATTGCTTGGTTATTTCATTTATGCCTGGGCAGGCAGGCTTTATGGGAATGCCGCAGGTTTGTTTGCTTTGTTTTTTTATGTTTTCTGTCCAAACATGCTGGCGCATACAAGATTGGTTGCGATGGATTTCGGGCTTGGTTGTTTTATGCTGATTGCCTGCTACCAGGCATGGAGCTACCTTGAAAAACCTTCCGTTTCAGGATTATTGCTGACAGCCATATTTACAGGGCTTGCGCTGGTTGCCAAGTTTTCTGCCGTAGTGCTTATTCCTGTTTTATTTGTCATGTTCTGTTTCAGGGTGTTTTTAGACAAAACAGCGGATAAAATATTATTTCCCGGCAAAAAGCACTTGCAGTTTATAACAAGAGCCTGGTTTATTATAAGCAGGTTTCTGGCAATAGGCGTTATATGCATTGTAATAATATTTATAGTTTACGGTTTCAGGCCGGATGCGCTTGCTTTATACAAAAAAGGTCTGGACATGATATACTGGAACCAGTCGCAGGACTATAAGTTTTACCTGAACGGCCGGTTTTCGTTAAAACCCTGGTGGTATTATTATCTTTTTGCATTCCTTATTAAAACACCCATACCAACTTTGCTCCTGATTGCAGTTTCAATTGCGCTTGCAATAAAAAAGAAATTGTATAATGAAATGTGGCTGATCCTGCCTATACTTATTATTAATCTCATAAGTTTCTTTGACTCCCGGAATATGGGCTTAAGAAGGATTCTGCCGATTTATCCTTTCATATTCGTTTTTATAGGCAAGGTAGCGGTAATGAAAAGGGAAGATATTTTGCCTGTTAAAAAAGCCGTTAAAAACAGCATTCTTGGCATACTTATGTTCTGGTATCTTTTGTCCGCTATTAAAAATTTCCCTGACTACCTCACGTATTTCAATGAATTTGCAGGAGGGCCGAAAAAGGGCATATATTATCTTGATGATTCAAATATTGACTGGGGACAGGACTTAAAACGCCTGAAGCCGTATATGGACAGCCATAATATTGACCAGATAAAACTGATGTATTACGGGACTGCGGATGCCAATTATTATAAAATAAAAACAGTCCCGGTATCGGACAATGAGCTTGTATTTAAGCCTGAGCCGGGTTATTATTATGCCATTAGCGCTCATTACCTGCCGCGGTTAAAACTTGGAGTGCTTGAACGGGGCAGCGGGCTTGACTGGCTCAAAGAGTTTAAGCCGGTTGATATAATAGGCAACACGATATATATTTATAAGTTTTAACCTGCAAGCAGAAATCCACACCTCCGGGGTGTGGAATGTTGTTTTCACACCCCGGAGGTGTGAGGGCGATGTTATCATTTATTAAATACTTTTTCAAATATTTTTGCTATGCGATAGCTCAGAAAATAGGAAAAGGGATAAGTGAAGTTACCGAACTGGTCACAAACAAGATGAACGGTGTAGCCAATACTTATTCCAAGCAATATTTCGTTCTTAGTCAAGCTGTATGCAAGCCAGGACAATAACAGGAATTCATAGGAGTGCAGGATAAGATAGAATTTCTTCAGCCTGTAGTTATAACAGGTGTCAAAAAAATCCCTGACGCTGAATCTGAATTTTGAATAAATCAGATAGTCAAAAAGATGGTCAAGGTCAATGAATACTCCCATAATAAAACATGATACGGATGCAGGGATAGACCTTGTAATAAGGTATAAGGAGCCGCTTAAAGGGGCTGAAATCAATACATGGGTTCTTAGTTTAATATAAGTTCTCCTTGTGAATTGCGTAAAATAGTATTATAATATAAAAAATCAGGTTTTGCAATACCGCGCATGAGGTTTAACTGATAAAAAAACAGTGTGGTGTTAATAATAAAGGTAACGCTCAGGGGACAATAACTTTGGCTAAAAAAAACGAAAAAGAAAAGAAAATCATTTCTCAAAAAAAGAAGAATGGCAAGAAAAATAATTCTTCCTTAAAGCAAGCTGCGCCAAAAAAAATAAAAGCGCCGAAGAAACCCGTGCAGACAGCTGCGGCAGTGAAGCAGGGGCCCGTCAAGACTGAAGGCATGTCAGCAGCAAGTGCGGCAATGCCTGAAAAAAGGGAGGAATCAAAAAGCAGAACCGGTTTTTTTGAGAATAAGAAACTTGCAGTATTTTTAATAATAATTCTTTCCCTTGGGATATATCTAAATACCTTCCGAAACCAGTTTTTATATGATGATTCAACTTTTATACAGGAAAACAATTCAATAAGAAGCCTGGATAATATAAGCAGCTTCTTTAATTCAGTGAAATCTTTTTCTGCAAAAGGCGAGTTCCTTATATACAGGCCGTTGCCGACTATTACTTTTGCCGTGGATTACAAGCTGTGGGGATTAAAACCCGGGCCATTCCACATTCAGAACATACTGTTTCATGCAATAAACGGTATATTGGTTTACTTTCTTGTGCTGCTATTGACAAGTAACCTTCCAACCGCATTATTTACAGCGCTGTTGTTTACGGCTCACCCTGTCCAGACAGAAGCTGTAGCATGGATTGCAGGCCGCAGCAGTGTAATGGTTTTTACTTTCTTTTTACTGGCGTTAATCTGTTACATAGAATCCCATAAATGGCAAGGCGCAAAAAGGATGACCTGTATTTTTATTTCCATGGTTTCCTATACCTTAAGCCTGTCATCCAAAGAAATGGCAGTTACTCTGCCGGTTATATTAATAACCTGCGATTTCTATTTTACTGATAAAGAGAGGTTTAAAAATGTATTGCGCAATTCTTTGAGTTATATTGCCTTCGGGCTGATTACAATAGGATATATTTATCAAAGATATATCGTTCTTCACGGCTTAAGCGGACAGAAGGAATATATAGGGGGAAGCCTGACTTCAGCGCTCCTGACCATGTCAAAGGGAGTGGCATATTATGTAAAACTGCTTTTATATCCCGTAAAATTAAGCGCTGAGTATATTTTTCCTGTATCAAAAAATATTCTGGATAAACCGGTAATATTATCCCTGTGCGTTATAATCCTGATGATAATTGCCATTGTGACATTGTTCAGGAAGAATAGAGTAGCGTCTTTTGCCATAGCATGGTTTTTTATCACGCTTATTCCCGTCTATAATATAGTGCCTCTGCAGGATGTAACCATAGCTGAAAGGTTTCTGTATATGCCTTTGCTCGGGTTCTGTATACTGGCAGGGCTTTTAATCTCCAGTATGTACAATTCAAAGGATAATAAAGTAATTAAAATATCCGGGGCAGCTCTTATTATTCTTCTGGTAATCCTTTACTCCGTAAGAAGCATTTACAGGAACGCTGATTGGCGTGATGAATTTTCCTTCTGGACTGCCACTAAAAAAACAACCCCAAACAGTTATCGTGCGTACGGCGGGTTGGGAATTGTTTATGATAGTAATAATAATATTGATGAGGCAATACGAAATTACGAAATTTCCCTGAGCCTTTTTCCCGGCAATATATTGACCCGCAACAATCTTGCAATAAGTTATGCGAAGAAGGGCTGGTACGAAAAAGCCACCAAAGAATTTAAAGACATTCTCGCTAAAGACCCGAATGACAGTTCCACTCTCACAAACCTTGGGCTTGTATATGCAAGAACAGGGCTTTATAATGACGCGATCAGGGAGTTTGAAAAAGCCATAAAGGCAAACCCCTCAAACAGTACTGCGGACAACAATCTTGGGCTTGTTTATGAGGCAAAAGGAATGGACTCCATTGCTCTAAAACATTATATGTCGGCTCTTGAAAAAGACTCCGGCAATGAGGACGCTTTAATAAATTATAACAGGATTGCAAAAAAACTAAGTGAAAGAAAAATGATAAATTATTAAGGAATAATTTCTCGTTACTGGATGATTATGGAGGTAAACAAACATTTCCAAAAAAATTCTCGTAGCGGATGATGAGCCGTTTATAGTTGAAGGTTTGAAAACATACCTTGAAATAGGCGGTTTTGAGGTGATGGTTGCAATTACAGGCAGGGAAGCAATTGAAAAAGCTAAAAGCTATAAACCTGACCTGATTATTCTTGACATAATGATGCCTGACCTGAACGGTTGGCAGACTTTGAAAATACTTAAAGAAGATGCCGGCACAAGTTCAATACCGGTCGTTATGTCCTCAGTTGTTGGAAAAGATGAGAACATGGAAAAAAGCATGTCTATGGGGGCGCTGGACTATATTATCAAATCAGGCGATCCCGAAGAGATAGTAGAAAAAATAAAACTTTACACTAAAACTTCCTGACCATATTATGCTATTATGAAAAAGCCGCTCATTTCAATACTTATTATAACGGTTGTTTCTATCATCGTTTACGGCAATTCGCTTAAAAATGGTTTTGTGCTTGATGATAAATATATAATTGAGAGCAACAGAACCATAAGAAGCCTGAACAATATCCCGGGATTTTTTAATACCGGCTATTGGGCAGGCACGCGTTATGAAAAAGAGAGCTCAAGCCTCTACAGGCCCCTTGTAATAACGACATACGCTATTGACTATTCCATATGGAAATTAAAACCTTTCGGCTATCATCTTGAAAATCTTATAATCCATACAATAAACGGTTTGCTCATATTTTACATTGTCTTAGTAATACTTTATAAAAAGCAATGGCCTGCGCTTATTGTATCGTTGTTGTTCATTACCCACCCGGTGCACGTGGAAGCGGTTGCAGGCGTGGTTGGAAGAGCGGAACTGCTGGCAGCCCTTTTCTTCCTTTCGTCTTTTTGCTGTTATGCGGGGAACAGGAAATTACAGGGTTCACCAACAGGCTATATAGTTTCTTCTATATTTTTTGGGCTTGCTTTGCTTTGCAAGGAAACTGCGCTGGTATTACCCGGCATAATCATTCTTTATGACCTTTACAGGTTCAAGGATATTAAAGAACTTAAGAAAAATACAGTCCGTTATGCGGGCTACCTTATGATGATAGTATTGTATTTCATTATCAGGTATGCCGCGCTGGGAGAGTTTTTTTCCTCTGCAGGGAAGGGCATATTTTACAAACAGACGGTTCAGGCAAGATTCCTGACAATGTTCAGGGTTTTTGTGGATTACATTAAAATGCTGTTTTATCCGGCAGGGCTTAAAGCTGATTATACGGATTATACTTATTCGCTGGTGCTGGGCTATGGGGTCATTATCTCTATACTGATTTTTATAACTGCAATCATTATATTTCTTGTAAGTTACAGGAAGAATAAAGTGGTTTTCTTTTCAGCCGGATGGTATCTTATATGCCTGCTTCCGGTTTCAAACATAATACCGTTCGGAGCGGTGATGGCGGAAAGATTGCTTTACCTGCCTTCAATAGGTTATTGTATCGGGCTGGTTTTGTTGGCAATGGAAGGCGTTTCGGATAATAGGAGAAAACAATTATACAGCGGTTTCTTTATAATATTGATTATGTTATTCTCGGCTGGAACAATTAAGTATAATTCAAGATGGTTCAGCAATGATACTTTATGGGAATATGCGGTAAAAAAGACTCCTGGCAATGCCCGGGTGCATTATGCAGTCGGAGTAGTGGAACTTGATAAAGGGAATTATGATAAAGCAATAAAGGAATTTGAATCAAGCCTGAAAATGGACTCTGACATACCGGAAGCGTATAATAACCTTGCAGTTTGTTACAACAACAAGAAAATGTATGATGAGGCGATAATTATGACTAACCGCGCTATCCAGCACAAGAGCGATTATTACGAAGCATATATCAATATGGGCAACGCCTATAACAACAAAGGCAGCCTGAAAGAAGCCATAGAGTCATACAATAAAGCTGTAGCGATAAATCCTGCAAGCACGGACGCTCATTATAATGTTGGCCTTCTATTATATACTACTGGAAGAAAAGATGAAGCTCTTAAAGAGTTCATTAAAACTATTAGTTATGATAGTTATTATGAAAGCGCCTGGCTTGGAATCAGCGCTTTGTATATGGAGAAAGCCGATTTAAAGACAGCTATAAATGAATTGATGAAAGCAGCTGCGTATTTACCTGAAAGCCCTGCAATACACGACAGGCTTGGGCTTGCATATTATGAGAATGGCGAGTATATGAAAGCTATGGCTGAGTTTGAAAAGTCAATAAAGTTTAATTCCGGAGACGCTTATGTTCATAACCGGCTGGGGTCTGCTTACGGAAACATGGGGAAATACAATGAAGCCCTGGCTGAATTTAAAAAGGCAGTTGATATTGCTCCGGGTTATGCGGAAGCAAAAGAAAATTATAGCAAACTAGAAAATTACCTGCGAAATAAAAAATGAAGAATAAGATTTATATTATACTGATAATTGCCGTTTCGGTTTTTGTTTACGCCAATTCAATAAGAAACGGGTTTACCTTTGATGATAAGTTCATAATACAGAAGAATGAACTTATAAGGAGCCTTAACAACATTCCTGCCATATTCCGGTCAAGTTACTGGCCAAAAGTCCAGGGTGAGCCCAATAAGGGTTTATACAGGCCGTTGGCCATACTTACTTATGCACTTGATTACAGCATATGGAAGTTAAATCCGGCAGGTTATCATATATTTAATGTTTTAAACCATTCTTTAAACGGTATAGTTTTGTTTTTAATAATATTGCTGCTGCAAAAAGGCAGGGAAAATGCGGAATTAACCGCGCTTGCGGCAGCTTTGATTTTTATCTGCCATCCGATAAACACAGAAGCGGTTTCAGGCCTGGTAGGCAGGGCGGATACGCTGGCCACATTGTTCATACTCCTGTCATTATTGTTCTATATACTGATGCGTAGGCCTGTAAACCAGCAGGTTAACAAACAGGTTCAGCAGGCAAATAAAGCCCGTCAAAAGGCCCCCCATGCTTTGTCCCCGTTTTCACGGGAACATTGGGGGGCAAAATCAAATATTAAATACTATTATCTTTCGCTTGTTTCATTCGGGCTGGCGTTATTTACAAAGGAAATAGCAGTTACATTGCCTGGAATTATTTTATTATATGATATTTCGTTAAGCGGTAAGGGCGGAGGAACTTCAGCGGGAAAATTAAAGTATTATGCCGGTTATCTGGCGGTAATGGCGGGTTATATGATAATAAGGACAAACGTAATAGGTTTAGTCGGGCCGTCAGCAACAGGGCAGGTGATGCAGGGTCATACAATATTAATGAAGTTTTATACTATGGTGAAAGTGTTTGTGGAATATATAAGGCTGTTATTTTACCCTGTTAACCTGTATACCGATTATAATAGTTCTTTCGCTTATGCGCTGAAGCTTACTGACCCGGGGGTTATAATTTCAGTGGCTGCATTGTTTTTATACGTTATAATTTTCTTTAAATCATACAAGAGGTCTAAGTTGTTATTTTTTTCAATGGGCTGGTTCTTAATAGCAATCCTGCCTGTAAGCCAGCTAATCCCTATAGGAGCCATTATGGCAGAAAGGTTCCTTTACCTGCCGGGTATAGGGTTCTGCATATTGCTGGGTACAGGAATGTCACAAGTCCATGAAAAAAAAGGCGGCAAGGTTTTTATTTTGCTGGTTGTCCTTACTGCTTTATTCTTCTCAATCATGACAATAAGGCGTAACCTGGACTGGTATAGCGATTATACTTTATGGAAAGCAGCCGCAAAAACAGTTTCAACAAATGCCAGGGCATATTATGAAATAGGCACTGCGGCATTAAAAGAAGATAAATATGACGAAGTCATTGATGCCATGAAAGAGTCAATAAGGCTGAGCGGCGCCATTACAGCGTCAGATACAAAACGATATGCTCTCTTGCCGGAGTCCTATTTGCACTGGGTTTGGTTGAACCTCGGCCTTGCATATCAAAAAAAAGGCGAGACCGATAATGCCATAGAAGCTTATAAAAAGGTGATAGAGATTAAACCGGATTATGTGGCATCATATAATAATCTCGGAAACGCTTATCTCTCAAAGAATATGACTGAAGAGGCGTTAAACATGTATAAAAAAAGCATTGAAGTTGACCCGAATACCGCAGAGGGATATTATAATCTTGGAATACTGTACAGCAGAAAAGGTGACAATAATAAAGCTCTCCAGTTGTATTCAAAAGCAATAACCATAAGACCGGAATATGCCGATGTCTGGTTTGCCTCCGGCATAGTTGAATATAACAGGCGCGATTATGCCAGAGCGGCGCAATTGTTTAAAAAAGCGGTTGAAATTAATCCGGGTTTTACTGCAGCAAAGTCTAATTATGAAATAAGCCTTGAAATGGCGCAGGACAAAAGCAGTCAATAGTGTAGTGTTTCGTAAATCGCTTGACATTTGAAGGCTGGAATATGAAACGGGTTCAAGGAATGACGAAGCTGGCGTATCGGGAATACGGCAGCAAGGAAAGACGCAGAAACCGTCCAGAGAACAGCCTTCCCGAAGGGCTGGAGTCTTTTATTCATCGTCTGCGTTGCCTCGTTGTCCAGATATATCGAGGCTGCCTCGCGGCTTGACGCTGGAACAAAATACTTACAGCAAATGTAAAGGGATTTACGAAACCCTACACCAGATATTGCTTTTTGAATTGATATTATTGAGAAAAAGAAATATAATAAAAAAAATATCCCTTTAAATATGAGGACATTTTATCAGGATGAAGATAAAAAAGGCATCTTTAATACTTATTGTTTTAATGTTGTTTGGCTGCAGCGCGTATTTTGTGCATAGCTGCTATACTAACCTGCAGGAGGTAAAAAGACAACAGGCTCATCTTGAGCAGAGGAAAATAGCATGGGAAGCCCTCCGGCAAATATTACGCAAAGATATCAGTCAGTTTAAGGGTGAGGCTGGAATAGTCATTAAAGACCTGGGGACAAATTGGGAAATATTCTATAATAAAGATAAACTATTTCCTTCAGCAAGTTTAGCAAAGATACCCATTATGTCCGCCTGCTTTCTTGCGGCTGACGAAGGTAATATAGAACTTGGTCAAATGGTAGCTTTAAAGAACCGCGATAAACTAACCGGTTCAGGGACCTTAAAAATGGCGCGTGCGGGTTCTGTTTTTAGTGTAGAAGAACTAATCAATCGTATGATCCGCGACAGTGACAATACCGCAACAAATATGCTTACAAATGTAATAGGGGTAGATTATTTAAGGAATGTGTTTAGTTCATTTGGGTTTAAAAATACTAATTTATCCCGCAGGGTGGCAGATTACAAATCAAGAAGAAAGGGTATAGAGAACTATACTACCGCAGGAGACATGGCAATGATACTGGAGCGGATGTACCGGAGAAACCTTGTAAACAAGAAGGTTTCCGAAAAATGCCTGAACACCATGAGCCTCAAGCATGTCAATGACCGTATTTCAAAGTATTTGCCTGCGGATGTCGTTGTTGCACATAAGACTGGATTAGAGCGCAGCGTATGTCATGATGTAGGTATTGTATCAAGCGATAAGGGTGATTTTCTGATATGTGTGTTGACTGCTAAAAATAAAAAATCAAACAGTGCCCGTTCCAAAAGATTCATCGCCAGAGTGGCTTTACACACCTATGAATATCTTTATGGGGTCAGGTCTTGACATTTAACGATACACAGGACATAAATAGTTGAAAATCAAGATTTAATGTCAGACTTGACTAACTTGACAAAGTTAGATTTATAGGAACAGGTTAAAATCAAATGTACAAATTATTTTTAAAACACAGGTTAATATTTTCAATAATTATTTTATATGTAATTAATATCCCATTAACCCGCAGCATCTTGCGCATATCGGGATAAGCCCGCCATGGTTTTTTAGAAGCCCCCTGAATTTTCTGTAGCCCTCGCCATTATATATTTCCAGAATGCTTTTATCATTGATATTGCCGACAACATAATCGGAGTAGTCCCTGCAGGGCACAACATCCCCGTTTGGCATGATTTCCGTCATGGACCAGGGCGCTACGCACCTTTTATAACCGAAGGTTTCATGAGGCTCCCTGTAGTAGCGCTCAACTTCGTTGTTCTCAAGGTTTGGCAGCCACATTATTGGAAAATTGTATTTCCTGCTGCGGAGCCTTTTTACAGTGTCGGATATGGAAGTTATTTCAGCTTCGCTGAAGGTGTTTACATAACCTTTCCAGGTAAACGGAGTGCAGTTAAGTTCTTCCTGCATAAGCTTTGTATGGTTTTTCCCGATTTCTTCCGTAGTAAACCAGGAGGGATATATAACCATCATGTCTATGCCCATTTTCTCCCCAACCTCTGTTATTTTGTCAAAGTATTTTCCGTTTTCCTTGCATATTGTTGAAAAGAAAACTATGTAGGGTTTTTTTCTATGCTTTTTCTTCTTGTATTCCTTTACTGTTTCAATACCCGTCATAAGCCTGTCAAAGGTGCCTTTAACACCTCTTACTTCATCATGTATTTCCCTCGGGCCGTCAACCGATACCATCAGCCCATCAAGCCCCATGTCAACAAGCGCTTCAGCGTTTTCAGAAAGTTTTACCCCGTTTGTTACCAGTTCAAGGACTAATTTGCTATCCTTTATGTATTTAATCAGGTCCATTAACGGGGGATACAGGAATGGTTCGCCTCCCCAGATATAAATTGCGGGTTTGATATGCTTGATTTCATCAATCATTTTTTTGTAAGTTTCAAGCGGGACTATCTGTTTAATTTCACTGGTCGGCCTTGTGAAGTTATAACCCCTGTCACCCCACTGAGCGCACATCTTGCACCTGAGATTGCAGGCATTGGTTATTTTGAGATTGTAGGAAAGCGGAGCGGGAGAAATATTATCTTTCCTGTTATAATACTTATTTACCGTAATATGCTGCCTTATCAGCCCGCGGATGGCAAAGTTCATTATAGACGGTGACCACATTAGCTTTGACACTATCTCCGGTGTTACTTTGCTTTTCATGGTAAGAAGCTCCGTTAAAATTATATAGTGCGGGCCTCAAGCTGCTCTACTATAAATCTACTCAGGTTTTCTGTTCCTGACTTAAAATTATATTTTTCATATTTTTTCTGAATAGCTTCAAGTATTTCAGGGTTTTCAAGAATCTGCCTGAGTTGTTTTATATAACCTCTGGAAGTCGGGACATACCAGCCCAGCTTGTTATTTTTTACGAAGGTGACGCTCTGTCTCTCATTTCCTGATACAAACCTGTAAAACATGACAGGTTTTCTCATAAACAGGCTTTCTATCGTAGTGCATGCCCCGCCTTTTCCAAACAGCAGGTCTGCTACCTGAAAGAAGTCGCAGATTTCATCGGTAAAACCGAATATTTTAAGGGTTGTCCTGGAACCGGCAGGTACTCTTATATTTTCAAGTATTTGCTTTAATCTGGCATTCCTGCCCGTAATGACAGCCAGCTGGACAGGAAGATTGTGCCTTATGGTTGAACGGATATATTTACCAAGGTTGCCTATACCTTCTCCTCCCGAAGACATGACTATTGTAAATTTACCGGTTTCAAGCCCCAGCCTGTTTTTAATAACATCAGGTGAATCATATTTTTTCAGAAACATTGGATTTATTATAAAATCAAAAATGGGTAATTTTTCTTCAGGAACTCCTCTTTTAATAAGTTTTCTTTTTGCAATTTCAGAAAAAACAATTATTTTGTCTGCTCCCGGGTGGTCATAGACGGCGCCGCCTTCAAAAGGTTCTATGTCAATTCCAATGACGGGTATTTTCATGCCAAGCAGCCTGTTGGTTATTACAGCGACATTAAGAGTATGCGGATGAGGGGCTATTATTATATCGGGTTTATACTCACGAATGAAGTTTACGGAATTTTTAATCAGTTTTTCAACCAGTTTTACTTCTATTGCCTGTTCAAGCGACTGGAAACTCTCCATGCAAAAATAAATAAACCTGCCAACATTGGGGTGCTTAAGGCAGAAGTTCCAGATGTTCTTGTGCCACCTGTCAACAGAAGCAGGGCCTAACTCCTTAATATAATCCATTTCCCGTATCCTGTATTTACCGGGATAAAGAGTTTCTATGCCTGTGCGTATTGCCTGGCTATAAGATTTATGGCCGGCTCCGGCATCCACATAAATAATAAGGATTCTTTTTCTTGATTCCATTTTTTCAATTTAAGAATTAAGGTTATGTTTATTTGAAATCTATTCTATCAACAAAAAAATGTTTTTTCAATGTTTTTATTTAGTTGAATATTTCTGAATATTTTAGTATTATTTAAGCTTATCAGAAAAATATTTAATGTGGAGAAAGATAATAATAAAATGAAAGCACTTGTTACCGGAGGAAGCGGGTTCATAGGCAGCCACCTGATAGAAGCATTGCTGAAAAAGAATTACGAGGTGAGTTGCCTTGTTATGGAAAACGACGACCTGTCCTGGATAAAAGATTATAAAATAAATTTTGTAAAGGGGGATGTTACTGACAAGAATACCCTTTATAGGGCTGTTAAAGGCGTTGACTATATTTATCATCTGGCGGCAGTAATCGTAACAAAAAGATACGAGGATTATCACAAGGTAAACTTTAACGGCACTAAAAACATAGTTGAAGCATGTATTGAATCTGGAGTAAAAATAAAACGATTTCTTTTTGTTTCAAGCATAGCAGCAGCAGGGCCTACTGAAAAAGATAAAATATACAATGAAGAGAAAGAAGGTGCTCCAATATCAGATTATGGCAGGACCAAGCTTGAAGCAGAAAAATACCTGAAATCAATTGATAAAAAAGTTCCATTTTCAGTTGTCAGATTGCCCCTGATGTATGGGCCGCGTGATAGAGGCGCGATTTTTTCATATTTCCAGGCGATAAATAAAGGAGTTAAACTTTTCATGGGCAGCGGCCTTGCAAATATTTGCTTTGTCAGGGATGCTGTAAATGGCATGATATTGGCAGCTGAAAATGAAATTGCCGCGGGAAAGACCTATTTGGTTGCGCAGCCGGGGATTTTTTCCAGGGAAGAGATAGCCGGCTGGATAGAAAAGGCCGTAGGCAGAAAAGCAATAGCTTTAAGGATTCCATTCCTGGTTGCATTGATTTCAATTCCTTTTTTTTGGATTATAGGCAAATTGACCGGCAAGCCGGCTTTGTTTAATATGCGTAATTACAATGACTTGAAATATGGGTACTGGAAATATTCTACAGAAAAAATAGAGAAAGAGCTGGGATTCAAGTCAGAGTATAATCTTGAGAGCGGAACAAAAATTACAGCAGAATGGTATAAAAAAAATAAACTGCTGTAAAATAGGGTCCGTCACTAATACAAACGTAATATATTTCATAACATATTCTATCTTGTCATTGCGAGTGCAACGAAGCAATCTCAATGTCATATTACTTTATACGTTTCTATTAGAGCACTTGGTTTTTACTTCATATTCCTGTCAAGTTTTCTTACTACGGTTTTTACAAGTTGGATGATGAACTGCTGGTCTTTCCTTGGTTTGTCTCTTAATAGCGGCAGTAATTGTTCTGTGAACGGTTGATTTGGTCTCTTTGTTTTTGATTGAAAAGTGTCAAATAGTTTGCTTACGGGTATGTCCAAACCTGCTGCTATTTTCTGAATAGTGTTAAGGCTTGCCTTTTTGGTTCCTCTCTCAATATAGCCAAGGAATGAGTAATGAATATCGGCAATTTCACCCAGCTCTTCCTGGGTAAAGCCGGCTTTCAGGCGTTCTTCGCGTATGCGTTTTCCCAATGCGGTATATATGTCTTCAGGCATTTTTTTATCCCTTTATAAATTAATAATTCATTGTATTATAATACCTTATAATTCTACAATAAAAGATACCATAATAAAAGATGCCATAAGTCCAATATAGAATAAGACCTGATGTCATCATATACCCGGAGGTAAACCATTCCCGTTTTTAATTGACTTTAAGATAGCTGATATGTATAATTAAAATTATTAACATATGAGGAAATAATAATGAAAATATATGGCACTGGAATAGACATAGTAGAGGTTGACAGAGTCAGGAGGCTGCTCGGAAAAAACAACAGGTTCCGGGACCGGGTTTTCACAAAAGCGGAAATCCGGTACTGTGAAGGCAAAAAGAAAAAGTACGAGCATTATGCGGTGCGTTTTGCTGCAAAAGAATCGGTTTGGAAAGCCCTTGGAAAAGGCGGTATAGGGCTGAAGAGTATTGAGGTGAAGAACGAAACAGGGGGTAAGCCGCAGATAGTAATAAAGCATAGTTTGCTTGATAAAAAACATGAAATAGTAATAACTTTAAGCCATACAAAAAAGTATGCTATTGCTCATGCTTTAGTGCTTGGTGCTTAGTGCTCTGTAACAGGGTAAAAAAATGAACATTCTCACTGCGATGGAAGTAAGGGAACTGGATAAGGAAACGATTAACTCAGGAAAATCAGGCATGGAACTGATGGAGAATGCCGGATTGGGTTTTGTGCAGGCATTAACCAGGCGGCTGGGAGATATTACCGGGAAATCAATTCTTGTATTTACCGGAAGCGGGAACAACGGCGGAGACGGTATGGTTATTGCAAGATACCTTGAAAAAAGAAAAGCGGTTGTTGAAGTTATACTGCTTGCTGATGAGAATAAAATTAAAAACGAGGCCTTGCGGAACCTTGAAAGAGCAAAAAAACTTGAAAATATTAAATTTACATCCGGGCTTGACATATCATTAAACGAAATAGAGCAAAAGCTCTCAAGTTGCGATGTTATAGTTGATGCTATTTATGGAACGGGTTTTCACGGCAAAATAACCGGCAGGGTTAAGGACGTCATTGAAAGAATAAATGACTCCGGTGCCTATACGGTAGCATGTGATATTCCTTCAGGGGTGAACGGTGATGCAGGAACGATTGAATGCGGCACTGCTGTAAATGCTGACACGACGATTACATTCGGTTACCCCAAATGGGGTTTGTTTATTTCTCCGGGAAAGAATTATGCGGGAAGCATAGAAGTAGTTGATATTGGACTGGCTGTAAAAAGCAATAAAAGCAGGTATCAACTGACAGTGACTGGTGAAGTAAAAGCAATATTGAAAAAAAGGAAGAAAGATGTTTATAAAAACAATTTTGGCCACCTGCTTGTTCTGGCCGGGTGCAGGGGTATGACAGGCGCAGCTGCTCTTGCATGTTCAGGGGCATTGCGGTCCGGAGCAGGGCTTGTGACACTGGGGGTGCCTCAGAGCGTCGTTAATGTATTTGCGGTTAAATTGACTGAAGCAATGATTCTTCCTCTTCCTGAAACTAAAGAAGGAACGACCGGCGCAGGCGCTTTTAAAATTATTAATGAATTTATGCAAAGAAAAAAAATAAATGCAATAGCCATAGGCCCGGGATTGTCAACAAACGAAGAGACACAGGAGCTGGTAAGAAAACTTGTTTCGGATACAAGGGTGCCCTGTGTCCTTGATGCCGATGGTATAAATGCTTTTTCCGGACATGAGTCTTTGCTTGGCACCGTGAAATCAAAAGTGATAATAACCCCGCATCAGGGGGAGTTATCAAGGTTGATTAAAAAGGATATAAAGGATATAGAAAAAGATAGAATTGGAACTGCAAAGTCCTTTGCAAAAAAATACGGGCTTATATGCGTTCTCAAGGGATATCAGACAGTAATAAGCAACGGCATTTATAGTTTTATTAACCCAACCGGCAATCCAGGAATGGCTTCAGGTGGGACAGGGGATGTCTTAACAGGCATTTTAGCGGGCCTTTTGTGCCAGTTGCCCAGAGCTGATATTTTAGATATTGCCAGAGCAGGAGTGTTTTTGCACGGGTTAGCAGGAGATATTGCATTACAGGAAAAAGGTGAAATGAGTTTAATTGCCTCCGATATTATTGACGGGATAGCGGAAGCAATTAAAATAATCAAAAAATAATGTTTCTCCCGATTTTCAGAAAACCACCCCGATGTATCGGGGTGGGGCTCCATAAAACATGAGGAGGAGGTTTAAATGATGAGTATTATAATTGGTTTGATTACCATCAGTTTAGGTATTGCGGGTATGGCGATTAAATGGTGGGGAGAGGTAACGGGTTTTCAACTGTTTCTAAAGGCATTTATAGCGATTATGCCAATCCTCTTGATAATTGGCGGGTTGATAGCAATTGTTGCAGGCATAAGCGGATTGAAGGATAAATCAGAGGAGTCAGAGAAAAAATAAACAATAGAAATAAGAACAATAATATGTAAGAAAAACAACCCATTTTTAATAGTAAATGACTATCATGAAAATATCTGAAATTGGAGAATCAGGCATAATTAACAGAATCAGGAAAAGATTTGAAAAAAGAAACCAGAGAAATAAGTCCATAGTTGCTGGTATTGGCGATGATGCTGCAGCCGTTAATTGCTGTAATGGCAGGCTATTACTTGTTACAACTGATACTATTGTTGAGAATGTACATTTTAACAATCGCAATATGTCAGTTGAACAGATTGGACGAAAGGCTATGATATCAAATATAAGCGATATCGCTGCTATGGGGGGGATACCAACTTTTGCTGTAGTAAGTCTGGCAATCCCTGTGGATAACACTGTAAAAACTGTGGATAACCTATATGATGGGATGGACAGGGTTGCAAAGAGGTATAAAGTGGCAATTATTGGGGGCGATACTGTAAAATCTATGACAAATTTAGTAATTACTTTAACTTTAATCGGGAAAGTTAGTAGAAAACACATAGTTTTCAGAAAAAATGCAAAAGTTGGGGATAAATTGTTAGTAACCGGTACTTTTGGGGATTCTGCTGCGGGGTTGGATGTTCTGGCAAAGTGCAGAAATAAACTTAAAAGCCGGTATAAATCATTGATAAAAAAGCATCAGGAGCCTGACGTCAGGTTAAAAGAAGCTCAAATAATAGCTGAAAATGGATTTGCATCAGCAATGATAGATTCAAGCGACGGCCTGGATGTGTCCGTAAGAACTATTTGCAGTGAAAGCAATGTTGGCGCAAGAGTTTATACTGACAGGATTCCATTATCAACAGAATTAAGTCAGTTTTGTAATGATATGGAGGGCAACAGGAACAGCGATAGAGTTTTTAAGTACGGTTTATTTGGCGGGGAGGAATACGAACTGGTTTTTACCGTTCCGGAAAAGAAATTTAAAAAAGCCCTGAAGACCGTACCCGGGTCAAATTTGATAGGGGAAATAGTGCCATTTAGAGAAGGCGTTAAATATATTATGGATGGCAAAGCGGTTAAAATCAGGGGCAAAAGTTTTCAGCATTTCGTATAAATAATCACGATAATAAACACCCCGGGGGTGTTATATTAATTCACCCCCGGGGTGTTATTGATAGGGTGTTATTGCTTAAGGCAAACGGGTAAATATTCTTATGTTTAAATATAAATTACATTCAAATAGCCCGGAAGAAACAGACAATATCGGGATAAGACTGGGCAGGCAATTAAAGAAGCAGGATGTTGTATGCCTCACTGGCGTTATGGGGGTGGGGAAAACAACCATTATAAAGGGAATAGCCCGTGGAGCCGGAGTCAAAGAATATGTAACGAGCCCTTCCTTCAAGCTTATAAATGAGTATAATGGAAAGATGCCTTTTTATCATTTTGATTTGTACAGGCTGGAGAGAATTATAGACATTCAGGAACTGGGTTTTAATGAATATTTTTATGGTAACGGCATAAGCGTTATTGAATGGGCTGATAAAATGACGACGCTGCTGCCTTCGGAAAAGCTGGATATCAGTTTAGTTGATGCTGGAGATAATTCAAGAAATATATCAATTTCAAGCCCAAGAGAATTGAAACTATTGATTAATGCATAAGTAATGCCCGCATTCTTGTCATTCCCGTGAAAACGGGAATCCAGTATTATCGACGATAGATTCCCCGATTTATCGGGGAATGACATTGCAATGAAACATAGGACTTTATTAATGCTGTTATAAATAGTGTAGTATATCAGACATATCTTTACACTGGAAGCGCAGGTTATATGATAATAATGGGCATTGAAACTTCATCCAGGATTTCAAGCGTTTCCCTGGTTGATACAGATGGCACAAGGGTTGAAACCGCCTTTGATGGCGGGCTCGTTCATTCAGACAGGTTGTTGCCAATGATTGATGAGCTGACCAGGAAAAATAAAATTTCAATTCATGAACTGCATGGTATAGCTGTCAGCACGGGCCCTGGTTCTTTTACAGGCACAAGGGTTGGGGTGTCTGTTGCGCGAGGGTTATCGCAGGGACTTGACATAAGACTTGCGGGAGTAAGCAGCCTTGACGGCCTGGCAGGCAGGGCAATGGCGGAGTATAAACCGGCAGGTGACACTATTATGATATGCCCGATAATAGATGCTCTAAGGGAGGAAGTATACACCGCGATATATGCCATTAAGGGAAAGGATTTAAAGAGATTAACTGATTATAAACTTATCAGCATTAAA
>Ga0315284_10004481_pt1 | contig 19823 bp, 17 predicted proteins | sample YL17G09_16_MG_FD_203696 | JGI IMG/M metagenome (GOLD analysis project Ga0315284, IMG submission 203696) | Sediment microbial communities from Yellowstone Lake, YNP, Wyoming, USA - YL17G09_16 | ecosystem: Environmental > Aquatic > Freshwater > Lake > Sediment | place: USA: Wyoming | collected... | reverse complement strand
GGTAGTCGTGGTGCCCCGTCCCTACGTACCAGTCCCACGATGCCAGGTCGAGGTCTTCCGCCAGCGCGTAATGGTCGAAGCCATCGAACCAGCCCATAAAGTTGTGGGTGGTCCACACCCCGGGTCGCAGGTGCGGGCGCAGGGTGTCGAGTTGTAGCCGCTGGAATTTGCGGTAACTTGCGGTGAGAAATTGCTTGAACGCCAGCATCAGGCCGGGGTTGTGCGCGCCGATTGGAATGGGAATCTGCTCCCACGCGGAATAGGTCTGGCTCCAGTAGCGGGTGGACCAGTGCTCGTTCAGTGCATCGAGCGAACTGAATTTCTCGGCCAGGTACTGCTGGAAGAGGCTCCGGCAGCGGTCGCAATAGCAGATGCGGTTGTATTCGTTGTCCAGTTGCCAACCAATGACGTGCGGGTTGGGGCCGAACCGTTCCGCCATCGCGGCCACGATGCGGCGCGTGGCGGCGTGGTACTCGGGCGAGTTGACGCAATAGTGGCAGCGGTTGCCGTGTTGGGCGCGGCGGCCACTTTCGTCCACTGCCAGCATGTCTGGATGCGCTTGCGTCAGCCAGGCGGGCGGCGCAGCAGTGGGCGTGCCCAGCACTGAGACGATCCCGGCAGAAGCCAGCGCCGAAATGGCGCGCTCCAGCCAGCCCAGGTGGAACTCTCCCTCCACCGGTTCCAGCGCGGACCAGGCGAATTCCGCCATGCGCACGACCGTCAAGCCGGCCTCCTGCATCAGCCGGATGTCCTCCGGCCAGCGCTCCTCGGGCCAGTGCTCGGGATAGTATGCTGCGCCGAGATGTAGACGAGATTGGTTTTCAGTCATCAGGTTTCACTCCACTTGTTTCGGACACGGGCGTGAGCCACCTTCCCGAAAGCTCCCACCTTCCCGAAAGCTCCCAGCCTTCGGGAAGGTCCCGCACTCGTCCGCTACATCTCCCAACTGGGCTGGAATGGGTAGCGGACGTTGTCAATCGCAGCGCCCACGACCTGGATCTCCTCCAGGCGGTTGGTGCCCAGGCCCAACTGGCAGGCCAGGTTCAGGTAGTTGTCGCCGCGTAGGAAGGGCGCCGTGGGAGGCTCGACGGTCGGGTCGAAGCCCATCACCGCCGTGGCGACGGCGTCGGTGGCGACCGGGTTCTTGCCCGCGACCAGCACGCCCGGTGCCACCGGGTTAAAGGATCCCCGGGGAGCCTCCCCTCCCTCCGCCGTCTTGATACCGTCAATCAGCGCCAGGTGGATGGGACGCGCCCGGTTGAGGTCCAGGATCACCCGCGGCAAGCGCGCTTTGGTCTCCGCGTCGCTGCGCCCGTGCAGGGCGGAACGCCACCAGTGCTCCTGGCTGAGCCGGTAGGAAGCGGCCGGCACCAGGCCGACCAGGTTCTTCATAGAGAGTGTGACGCCGGCGTTATAGTGGCACTTCATCTTGGCGACGGAGACGAACGCATCCACCTCCTCCAGAACGTGGTTGAAGAGAAAGTCCTTGTAGACGAGCCCCGCTTCTCCCGCCGGGGTGGAAGCGAAATCGCTGTAGGGGTGGGGGCTGTTCAAGTCAATCAGGGTGGCGTCCAGGGCCCGCGCTACCTCTTCGTAGCCGAACAGGGGGTACGACTGCGGGTCGTAGACTGCTTCGACGATGAAGAGTTCACGTGCCCCCGCGTCGCGCAACAGTTCGCCCAGCGCGCGGACCACCTCCGGGTGGGTGAGGTAACTCTCGGTGGCGGTCAGGCCGGCCGGTGGGGCAAAGTAGGTGCCGCCGGTCAGGTTTACCTTGATGGCGACGCGGTCGCCTGAACCGATCACGTCCCGCAATCCCCCCAGGCTGTCGAGCAACGCCTGAACCTGCCGGCGTATGAGGTCCCGGTCGTAGGTCTTGGCCTGCGCGATCGCCACCGTGGGTTGCGCGCTGGTCTTCTCTGCAGCCTGCCTGGGCCGGCAACCGGACACCAGGAACCCGGCCGCGACCGCTCCCACACCCTGGAGAAATCTGCGCCGGGAAATGATATACGGGGTGTGAACGGGGGCTGGCCGGTTCATGTCAGAGTCACCTCCACCAAGTCTATGTGGGCCGGGTCGTTGGTGCCCAGGGCCAGTTCGGCCCCACTTGCCAGCCAGGGAGCGGCCAGGTGCGTGATGGCTTCTGGGTTGCGTCTTGCGGCGCGTTCCACCTTGATGAATTGCCGAATGATGTCTCCACCCCGCGCGGCGGTACCCCCCATCACCATGGCTGCTTTCTGGAGCGCGAATGCATCGGTGGGGATTCGGCTCAGTGCATCCACCTTGTCCCACAGCACGATGGGCATTACCCGGTGTACCAGCCCCAGGTCGGCGTACCACTGAATCGCTTTCGTACCCATATCACTTTACCTCCGACCAGGCCACGTGGCCAAACGCCGGCGAGGGCAAGGCGGCCTGTCATCTGGCAGCCCTCTGTAGCGCTTCCTGCACCATCGCCCGCGCTGCTTCGCGGATGGCGACCAGTTTGTACTCCCGGCTCCAACGGTTGACCGGGATGAGGTCGAACACGCGCGCCCGCACGTGCTGGATCCAGCGCTCCATACTCGCCAGGCAGGTGATCATGCCGCCGCCGCTACCCCCTGCGGCAGCGACGGCGAGCACTGGTTTGCCAGCAAGGCTGCTCGCGTCGCCGCGCGTGGCCTCGCAGCGGCGCAACCGGTCCGTGAACGCCTTGGCCGATTCGCTCATCTCTCCCCAGTACACGGGGGTGACCAAGACAATCCCACCGGCCTGGCTCACGCGCGCGTGGAGCGCCTGAAAGTCGTCGCGCACCTGGCATGCGTGTTCCGCCAGACAGGTGCCCCAGCCGTTGTCGCACGCCTGGCACATCCCGACCTCCAGATCATTGAGCCGGACTTGCTCGGCGGAGCCTCCGGCCTGGCACACCCCTTCGACGGCGGCGGCCGCGCAGGCGGCGGTCAGGCCATCTTGGTTGGGGCTGGCGCTGATCACGATGATGTCCATGTCACTCCATCCTTCTTGGTGTGTGAAACGAGAGTCCAATCTGTGTGGCCACGCTTACTACATACTCGCGGGCGAGCGGATACTCCTCTTGTGGAAGGTGTTCGAGCATCAGGGGCACGTCGCCGGGCAAGCGGTGCAGTTCCTGCAAGAACGTCCGGTAGTCCAGCGCACCCAGGCCGGGCCGCACCTCGTCCAGGTGCACCGTCAACTGCTCGCGCATCGTGATGTCTTTGCCGTGGCAGGAGACGATCCAGGGGCCCAGTTTGGAGAAGCATTCGCGCAGGAATCCGGCGTTGTCGTAATAGCGCGACGGGCAGTTGATCATATTGGCCGGGTCGAGGTGCACGCCGAACGTGGGCCGGTCAATCGCGGCGATCAGCCTCAGGTAACTGTCGGGGCTATCGGGGACCACCCACGGCATTGTCTCCAGCGAGTAGCGCGTCCGCCTGGGCTTGACTGCATCCAGGATATGCCGGACGTTCTGCACCGTGAGTTCAAATGCCTCCTCGGACAGGTTGCGCGGGTGCGGGCCGTCCCAATTTGTGGGGTGGAATGAGCCGGCGATGTTGACGCAGCAGAGTGCACCCAATTCGTCGGCCAGCGCCAGGGCCTGAACGTTGGCTTCCAGGTTGGCTGCCCGCCGGACGGGATCGGGGTCGAGCATGTTGTTCCACACGCCCACTTCGGCCAGCGTCACGTCGTAGCGGGCAAACGATTTGCGGATGGCGCGGATGCGTTCCGGCTGGTCGAGCGACGCCGGGGGACAGGGGGCGGCCCCGTACCCGGCGTCTGCGTAGGCGCGGGCGATGTCTTCGGGATCGTCACTGCGTATGTCCAGGCTTGCCCCAAGGCGCATCAATCACCTCCATGCCCAGGATTCGGAAGTCTCAGCAGGCTCCCGAAGCCTGAATTCTGTCAGACGTTGCGCAATCGCTCAACCTTGCAGGGTGGCTACCAGTTCCTGGATGGGGAACTTGGGCACCCCAAACCGGTCGCACAGCCCAAAGGCGACGTGGATGGGGCTTTGCTCGACGTTCCAGATCTTGGCGTGGTGGAGATTGTCGCGCCATTCGTAAAAGTAGAGGGCCTGGATGCGGCCGCCATAGTCGGCATTGGCTCGGCGGATCATGGTGGCGAACTCTAGCATGGCCTCGCCGTAGCGCGCACCGTCGCTCTCCGGCACGACCCATTGCTCTCCCCTCCCCCCCTCCTCTCCCCCCCCCATGGGGGGGGGCTGGGGGGGTAGAGGGGCCGGGGGTGAGGGTGCCTCCTCCAGGTGGTAGCCCACGGCTGAGGGGAAACCGGTTTCGGTCAGGATGAGGGGCTTGCCAGCCCGCTCCAGTGCTTGCAGCGCCCGGCGCAGTTGAAACTCGAACAGCGCCAGCCGGTCGTGGCGAGGTCGGGCGTCGCGCAGGAAGCGGCGGCTCTCCTCGAAGGCACCGAAGGTGAACCAGGCCTCGTCGCCCATCGGGTAGAGGTTGAGCGAGACGGCGTCGCAAGTGTCAACCAACGGCCACAGCCATTCGTTGAAATACCCCGCAGGGTCGAAGACGATACCCTCCATGGCGTAAGTGAGTGGGGTCGCGTACCCATGTTCGTCCAGCCACTGGCGGTAGGCACCGATCACGTTGGCCAGGCCGAACGAGAGGCGGGCGGTGAAGCGCTTCTTGTCCGGCTCGTCGCCCCCCTCGCGCAACTCGTTGCCGACGCAGACCGCTTCGAGGGGCACGCCCAGTTCGTGGTAGCGGGCCAGTTCGTCCAGCCGTACCTGGGAGTACCAGTCCCGGACCAGCGCGGCCGCGTCCACAGGGATGCCGGCCAGCAGGCTCATCCCCGTCTGCTTGAGCGCAGGCGCCACCTTCTCGGCGTAGTCGAGGTGATACGAGCGGATCGTCTCCAACCCACTCTCAGCCGCCAATGCGACCTGCTCATCCAGCGGCACGTCGTCGTAGCCATGTATCCAGGCCCCGATTTTCATACGATCGTGTGGTGTACTCACCGGCTATCTCCTATGGCGCCCAATCTCTGCCTCCGGCTCCTTGTCCCCTTGTCTCCCTGTCTCCGTGTCTCCTGCTCCCTATCCCTTGATCCCACTCGTCACCATGCCCTTCAGGATGTGCTTCTGGCCCAGGAAGAACATGAGGATCAACGGCAGGATGTACACCACGCAGGCGGCCAGCGTAATGGTGACGTAAATGTGCCCCTGCGGGTTGATGTAGCCGGTGGCGATCTTGATGGCCAACGTGGTGTTCTCACTGCTCAGGTAGATCACCGGCAAGTACCAATCTCCCCACACGCCGCTGAAGCCCCCGATGAAGGCGGTGGCCAGGACAGGCTTGGCGTTGGGCAGGAATATCTGCAAGTAGATGCGGAAGGGGTTGCAGCCGTCCACCTCCGCCGCGTCCTCCAGTTCTTTGGGGAACGAGAGGAAGAACTGCCGGAACATGAATATGTAGTAGGCACTGGCCCCCAATCCCCACAGAATCCAGGGCCAGTAGGTATTCGTCAGCCCTAGCCGGGAGAAGATGATGAACTGAGGGATAACCGTCACCAGGCCAGGGATGATGAGCAAGGCAATGACGATTGAGAACAATTTGTTACGTCCTGGTACGTCCTGGAAACGAGAAAACGCGAACCCTCCCAGTGAACTGGTGATGATGGTCAGGAGGGTGAAAGTCATGGCCAGGAACAAGGAGTTCCGTGCATACCGGAATATGTGATGTTTGGCGGCAAAGACCACGGCATAGTTCGCCCATTGCGCCACTTTGGGGAGGAACTGGATAGGCCAGGCATTGTACTCAACGTCTGTCTTGATGGAGGTGACCAGGAGCCAGATGATGGGTACCGAAATGAGCAGCGTGACCAGGACCAGGAGGCCGTAGGAGAAGGTGAGCCGCACCACCTTGCGGGGGCTGGCGGGTCTTTTTCTTAAGGCTATGGTCTGTGTGGCCATCGTCATTTCTCCTTTGCGTCGGTGTACACCCAGAAGCGGGACGTCTTGAAGACGACGACTGTGACCGCCGCGACGATGATGAACAGCAGCCACAGCAAGGAAATGCCATACCCAAACCGCTGGAAGTTAAAGATCTGCCGGTTGACGTGCACCATGGAGAGGTAGACTGACCTGGGAGGCACCTGTGTGAACCCGGCGGCGGCACCTCCGCCGATGGAGGCCAGGAGTTGCGGCACCATGAACTGCTGGAAACTGCCGATCAGGCCATTGACGAGCACGAAAAAGATGACCGGCGTCATCAAGGGGATGGTGATGTACCCAAAGGTCTGCAACGTGTTCGCCCCGTCAATGCGCGCGGCCTCGATCAGTTCGTCCGAGATGCCCTGTAGTCCCGCCAAAAAGACCACCATGCTCCAGCCCAGGCCAGACCACACGGCGATCACCGTCAGCCCTTGCAGCGCGTACACCGCCAGCCAGTTGATGGCCGTGCCGGGCCGGATCAGGTTGAGCATCGCGTTGACTAACCCGGCGTTTCGATCCAGGACGATCTTCCAGATCCAGATCAGCGCCACCAGCGGGACGACGGAGGGCAGGTAGTACGCGGTGCGGAAGAACCCCAGGCCCTTCACGTCCTGGTTCAAGATCAGCGCCAGAATGAATCCGAGCGTCATCCAGGTGGGCAGGTTCAAGACGGTCCACTTGAGCGTCTGGCCGAACGAAAAGAGCGCGTCTGCATCTGCCGTGAGGACACGGATATAGTTGCTCAGGCCGAGGAACTTGACGGTAGCCAGGTTGAGCCCATCGTAGTCGGTCAGCGACGTGAGGAATCCGACGCTCAGCGGGATGATCCAGAGGAATATAAAGCCCAACAGCCAGGGAGTGATGAAGCCGTAGAACCAGGCTGTCCTGCGCCCTTTCCTGGACATCGGGCGGTGCCGGGACCCCGTTTGCTGCACGTGGGACTGTGCCATGCTCATGACTTGCCCCCTCCTTAAACGTGGATTTCTTGAATTGTGGAGGCAGAGGTGAAAAGCCCCTGCCTCCACAACTTGGGCTGTCCAGAACGTAGAGCGTTAGAGGATGCGCTGGATGCCGTCCTCGATGGCCGTGTTGATCTCCGACTCCACGTTCGCCACCGCCTCGTCGAAGGTGATCTCTCCTTGCAACGCGCGGTTGACCTGCGCGTTCCAGGAATCGGCGACGGTCGTCTCGCCCAGGAAGGGGTTGAACTGCAGTGGCGGCGTCTCCAACGCCAGTTCCCCCTGCAGGACGCGCAGTTTCTGCTGCTCGTACTCGGTCTTGTTGGGCATCAGCTCGTACATGGACATGAGCGCCGGCACGCCCCAACCGCTGCCCGCGCGGTCCACCGCCGGCTGGCCGGCGTTGTAGAACTCGAAGACCTTCCAGGCGGCCTCTGACACCTTGGTGGCGCCGGCCATGATCATGCCGGTGGCGGTCACCGTGGGATCGCGCCGTGTGCCCGTCCACGTGGGGCCAGGGAGCGTGATCACCCCGCCCCGGTTGACGTCGGTCTCGGCCATCGCGCCGTACCAGAAGCCGTACTGTGCCATGGCGACGATGGCCTGGTTAAAGTCGGTACCGAACCAGCCGGCCGGGCTGGGGTTGATGATAGAGTCGGTCAGTCTGTTGGCCGACAGGTCGTAGAACCACTTGGCCACCGCGTACGTCGCTTCGTTGTCCTTGATGACGAGTTTGGTCAGGTCTTCACTGAAGATGGTCCCGCCTGTCTCCGCCAGGATGTTCATCATGAAGCGGTCTACCCAGCCCTTCTCGTAGTCGTAGCCAAACACCAGGGTCCGGTCACCCTCGAACTTGGACAACGTCGTGGCAGCCTGGTAGATCTCGTCGTAGGTCAGTGCCTTGGTGTCGTCGGGCACTGCTAGGCCGCCGCCTTCGAACAGAGGTTTGTAGGCGAAGATGGTGCAGTCGGGCGAAAAGTCCTTGCACATGCCGTAGATCGGGCCATCGCCGATCTCAAGCGGGCTGTAGGCCTTGTAGTAGTTGTTGGCGGGTGCCAGGTCGTCCAGGCGCAGCGACTCGCTCACCTCGAAGAAGGGGGTCAGGTCGAAGAGCATCTTGCGGGCCAGGTACTGGGGAACGGCCGGCGCCTGGCAGCGCAGCAGGTCCGGCGGCCTGCCCGCCGCGTACATGGCGAAGAAGCGGGTCGGGTCTGCCTGGATGACTTCCAGCGTGATGCTGGGGTTCTCCGCCTGGAACGCCGCTACGTGATCCTCGGTGAACTCGTGGAGGAAGTGCATGCAGACGACGTGCCCCTCGATCGGCCCTGAGAGCAGCGGGGCTTCGGTGGGGAGTGGTGCCTCTGTTGCCGACACGACCACGGTCTGTTGAACGGGGACCTGTACCGTCTCCTTGATCACCTCCGGTGTTGGCGGGGGCGCACAGGCGGCCAGCAAACCACCCGCGGCCGCCGCGCCGGTCAGTTTCAGCATATCGCGGCGGCTCATGCGCAGAAAAGACTGTTTGGACGTAGCCATTGTTTATCTCCTCCTGTGAGATTTGTATAAGGTTTCGCGCTTCTAGGTCTGAAAAGTAACGAGCCGGTGGAACCCATGATCTTGATCCGGTAGCACCACCCCCTTTCCGTATGCGGATGTAGCGGATGAGTACACCCGCCTCATCGCCCGGGTGTACTCACCCGCCACATGAGCCTCGGCGTACCAGTTCCGTTCTTAGCAGTACTTCCTCCCGTTCTGAATCGGGGTCATCAATCAGTTCGATCAACTTGCGTGTGGCAATCTCTCCCACCATTTGCATGGGCTGGCGGATCGTCGTCAGAGGGGGATAGGAGTAGGCGGCCGATGGAATGTCGTCGTAGCCGACGATGGCCACGTCGTCGGGGATCCTGCGCCCAGCCTCACGCAAGGCGCGCATCGCGCCGATCGCCATGCGGTCGTTCTGGCAAAACAGGGCAGTGATAGCGGGGGCTTTCGTGAGCAGACGCTGCATTGCCTCGTAGCCACTCTCGTGGGACCAGTCCCCCCGTTCGATGAGGGTTCTGTCGAAGGGGACCCCGGCCCTCTCCAGGGCGAGCCGATAGCCCTGCATCCTATCCTTCACAGATTTCCAGGCAGCGGGGCCGGTGATCAGGCCAATCTGGCGGTGTCCGCCGTCAATCAAACACTGGGTGGCCTGCAGCCCGCCGTCTACGTTGTCCACGTCCACGACCAGTCTCACACCGTCTACGTGGTAGGCCGTGGTGACCAGGGGCACGCCCTGGCTCAGGAGCGTAACGACGTGGCGATCGTCCTGTTCCGTGCTCGGGCGGGCAAACAGGATGCCATCTACCTGCCGCTCGCTCAGCAGCCTCAGGTAGGCCGGCTCGTCGTCCGGGTTCCGTTCGGTGCTGCACAGCATGAAAAAGTAGCCGTGTTTTCTGGCCTCTACCTCGGCCCCGATGATGACCTGGGTGAAAAAGTAGTCACTAAAGTCAGCCGTGATCAGGCCCAGGGTGTAGGTGCGCTTGGAGACCAGGCCGCGCGCGATGGCGCTGGGTTGGTAGCCCAATTCCTCAATCACCTGCCACACGCGCTGACGGGTTTCTTCGGCGACGTCGGGCCGGTGGTTCATCACGCGGGATACAGTTTGGTAGGAGACGCCAGCAGCGGCTGCGACGTCCCGGATGGTGACCTTGTTCACTGCTCGCTACCCTTGGGTTCAGGCCAAGCCTGATACTGTGACCGTTCCTGTGACCGCTCCCGTGACCGTTCCTGTGAACGGTCACAGTATAGCATGAAATGAGGCCGTTGTCAAGTACTTGCTTCACTTTTTCACCAATTGAATGAGCCCCCGCTTCCCGTTGATCAGCCAGGTGGGATCTGCGGCGGCCAGGCCCTCCGCCTGGCCCGGTGCCAGCCCCACCATGATCTCCCCTTTCAGCGTGCGCAGGGTGAGGAATGAAGTCGGGAAGGTGTCGGCAATCTCTTCCATGCGCGCGGTGTGCGGCCAGTGGCGGTCGTCCAGTAGCCGCCGGTAGTTCACGTCCCCCTTCAAGATCACCAGGTCCGCGCAGGCCAGGTCCGCCCGCAGCGCCGGCGGCAACTGGCGAAACGTAAGGCAACTGGTCCAGAAAGGATCGTCTTCCACGATCAGCCGCCTGGCCCCCAGGTGGCTGTGCAGCCGTGCGCCCAGGTCGCGCGTGGCCGGGCTGATCTCTGTCCGCAGCAACGAGACCGTCGCCTGCACGTCCTTGGGCATGGCGTCGGAGACGAAGAAGGGAGCGTGCTTGAGGTGCAAGACGACTTTGCGCGCCCAGCCCTGGGCGAGCAGGAAATCGGCCAGCGCCAGGTCGAAGAGCAGGTCCACTCCCACGTTGTCGTTGATGAAATCCACCCGCCGCAGCCCCTGCGCCAGCAGCGCCGTCACCGTTTCCGTGTGGTCAATCAGGATGTGATGTCGTTCCTGGTCGGCCGCCACTCCCACCTGGGCACGCACGCGCACGGTTAAGTTGCTCAGGTCGGCGCGGTTGCCCCACAGGCTTGAGTGCAACAGCAGTGGGAAGGCCACCAGCGGCTCGAGGCCGGCCAGTTGGCCCCAGGCCTCGGCCAGTTGCGCCACGGCGGCCTGTTCCTGTTCCTGCTTTTGCTTCTCGAATGGGTCACGTCCTTGCCAGGGGCCGGGCTGAAAGTAGTGCACCGCCTCCAGCAGGCGGCGGTAGAAATAGGCCTCGGCGAAATACCAGGGCAGATCCAGCCACGTGCGGCCCTGGTACGCCTCCAGTTCCCGGTTCCAGAAGGTGACGTCGGGGGCTTGCTCGCTCAGCGGGCGGACGGGCTGTGAGGCGATCTCCTCTCTGAACCCCTCCAGCGCCTGCACGATGTCCGGTGAATAGCCGTTGTCCTCGATCACCTGGCGGATGATCTGGGGCTTGCGCTCGACGATCGTGTGGCGGGCGAAGGAGCCCGGTTCGGAAGTCATCAACGGTGGCGGCAATCCAATGTTCATGGGTTGACCTGTTCCACCTGGACCTGCTCGTACAGCCGCTTTACTTCGTCACGGGTGCCGACGCTCACGCCCTCGTAGGCTGCGGCGGCCGTGCCGGCAGCCACGCCCCAGCGGGCCATTTCCTCGGGAGAGAGCCCCTGCTCCATCGCCATGGCGAGGCCGGCCAGGAGCGCATCTCCGGCGCCGGTGGAGTGGGACGCCTGCACGCGCGGGGGCCTGGCCCGCACCGCCCGGCGCGCTGAGGCCAGGAGCAGGCCATCCGCCCCCAGCGACAATGCTACCCACTCCAGCCCCTGCTGCAGGAAGAACTCTGTCGCACGGAGCGCGGTGGCGTCGGAACGGATCGCCTGCCCGGTCATCTCCTCCGCCTCGGCGGCGTTGGGCTTGGCCAGGTGTGGACTGGCCGCACAGCCCAGCCGCAGCGCTTCGCCGCTGGAATCCAGGAGCGTCCGTCCTCCCTGCCCCTGCACCACGCGCGTCAGTTGGGCATAGAAATCGGGCGCCACACCAGGGGGAAGGCTGCCGGAGAGGACCCACATATCCCCCGGACGGACCCTTGCGCGGGCGCGCTCGAGGAAGGCCGCTACTTCCTGTGCCCCGATCGCCGGGCCTGCTTCGTTGACCTTGACGTACTGTCCCGTGTCCGTCTCGACGACGACGGTGTTGGTGCGCGTCTGGCCCGCAACCTGGACGAAGTCGGTGGCGATGCCCAGGCTGTGCAGGCCGTGCTCCAGCATCTGCCCCGTCGTCCCGCCGACGAAGCCCATGGCCACGCTGTCTACGCCCAACGCCTGCAACGCGCGCGACACGTTGAACCCTTTGCCGCCCCAGTCCAGCCGTGACGCCGTCGCCCGCAGCACCTGGTTGAACGCGAGGCGCGGCACAGTCAGCGTGCGGTCCAGCGCCGGGTTGGGGGTCACCGTGACGATCACGGTTCGACCACTTCGAGTTCCAGTACGTACCGGCGGCTTTCGCCGGGTTGCAGGTGAGGCAGGTCGTCGCGCTGCCGGGCCGTCGCTCGTCCTTCGATGCCGCTGCTGTTGCCGGGCTCGATCCCCAGCACGTACGTGCCTTCTCCCATCATCTTCCACTGGAACAGGTGCGGCAGGCTGGCTTTGTCGTAGGTCCAGCGCAGCCCCAGCCCTAGCGCCGGGTTCTCCACCTCGATGTGGGCTTTCCCATGCGCGTCGGCTTTGAGCACGTGCCGGAACACCTGCTCGCGGTAACCGGCGGTCGGCGACTGCAAGTTCATCCAATCGGTCAGCCCCGCCTCGGCATCTGCATCGCGGGCGATGGTTTGTTCCGCTTCCAGGTGCACCCGGGTATCCTCGCTGACCAACGGAAACCCCAGGTTGAAGTGGTACAGGATCATGTGAGGGTGGGGCGCGAAGCCCTCGTTGGTCACGACATCCTCGATCCGTATCGCGCTGGAGCCCAGGCGGGTCGAGATGCGGCGGCGCAGCACCAGGTTCTCGCCGAACACCCGCGTCTGCCGGACCTCGCCGGTGATCTCGAGTTCGTATTCGTCCCCCACCCACTGGGTGCGGTAGCCCACAGAGCGGGCAGGCAGGTTGCCCACGCGCCCGTGCAGCCCCAACGCTTCGCCAGCGTCGTGGCACGGGGCACCGTAGTGGTCCAGGCCGCAGGTGGCCAACAGGCCGCCGGGAAAGGAGCGCAGCCAGCCCAGGCCCTCGGATTCATAATATGCGGGATGAACTACGCCGACCGGCGAGGCCCACGCCAGCGACATGGACTTGTAGTGGCAGGCGGAGATATCCAGCGCCCGGTCTGCCTGGACGGTGAAGCACAGGCCGCTGCCCGTCCACACCTGGAGCATGCGGGTGCCGCGTTCCAGTCCATCGGCGGCCTCCACCAGTTTGATCCCCGCTATCTGATCCACGTGCCCGACCCGTTGCAAGATCTCCTGCCGGGTCCAATTTCGATGAACCAGCACCGCCATTCCTTACCTCCTTTGATGGGCATCAGGTTCCCATCTGATTATGCCACCGACTGCCCCGTTTGTCCAACCAGCCTCTGCTGGAGACCTGACAGGTTGCGGGCGAGTACGCCCGGCGCCGGACGTACTCGTCCGCCGCGACCTGTCAGGTCTGCCGATCGGGGGCGTGGTTGTCCGTTTGTGCGAGGGCTGGCGTTGCGCTATAATACCATGACTAAAAGACTGGGGAGGGAACCATGACTTTCTTACCATCGGACAAGCGCTACGATACGATGCGCTACAACCGCTGTGGCCGGAGTGGGCTCAAGTTGCCCGCCATTTCGCTGGGGCTGTGGCACAACTTTGGTGGGGTGGATACGTTGGAGAACGCCCGCGCCGTGATTCATCGCGCCTTCGACCTTGGCATCACCCACTTTGACCTGGCGAACAACTACGGTCCCCCGCCGGGATCGGCCGAAGAGAATTTTGGGCGTATCTTGCGGCAGGACCTGGCCTCGTACAGGGATGAGATGATCATCTCCAGCAAGGCCGGGTGGGGGATGTGGCCCGGCCCTTATGGCGACCTGGGCTCGCGCAAATACCTGATCGCCAGCCTCGACCAGAGCCTGAAGCGCATGGGGTTGGATTACGTGGACATCTTTTACCATCACCGGCCGGACCCCGAGACGCCGCTGGAGGAGACGATGGGGGCACTCGACCAGATCGTGCGCTCGGGCAAGGCGCTGTACGTCGGCATCTCCTCGTATGCGGCCGAGCAGACACGGCAGGCGGTGCAGGTGCTGCGCGAACTGGGCACGCCGTGCCTGGTCCATCAGCCCTCTTATAACATGTTCAATCGCTGGATCGAGGATGGGCTCCTGGATGTACTGGCCGAGGAGGGCATCGGCTGCATCGTCTTCTCTCCGCTGGCGCAGGGGCTGCTGACCGACCGGTACCTGGAAGGAATCCCAGCAGATTCCCGTGCTGGCAAGCCGCATGGGTTTCTCAGGCCGGCTCACGTCACCGAGGAAGAGTTGGCCAGGGTTCGCAGGTTGAACGAGATGGCGCGGGCGCGGGGCCAGACGCTGGCCCAGATGGCACTGGCGTGGGTGTTGCGCCACCCAGGGATGACGTCGGCCCTGGTGGGTGCCAGCCGCGTGAGCCAGATCGAGGACAGCGTCGCGGCGCTGAACAACCTGGGGTTCGCTGAGGAGGAATTGCGGGCGATTGATGACATCCTGGTGGATCGGAGTTGAAGGAGGGAAGCATGGCCGTCACAAACGCAGCCCAGCCCATGACGACGAAAGGCGGGAAACTCTCTATCCGGACCAAGCTCGCCTATGCCGTGGGCGACCTTGCGAACTCGATGGGGCCAGGGACGATCGTCCCGTTCTGGTACCTCTTTTTCCTCACCGACGTGGTGCATCTTCACCCGGCGCTGGCCGGCGTCACCGTCCTCGTCGGTGGCATCTGGGATGCCATCAACGATCCGCTGGTAGGGCTGCTCTCGGACCGCACGCGCACCCGTTGGGGGCGCCGGCGGCCGTTCTTGCTGTTCGGCGCACTGCCCTACGGGGTCGCGTTTGCCTTGATGTGGATCGTCCCGCCCATCCACAACCAGGTCCTCCTGTGCCTCTATTTTGCCCTGATCTATATCCTGTACGACACTGCCGTTACGATCGTCGCCTGTCCCTACGGTGCATTGACGCCAGAATTGACGCTCGACCACGACGAGCGCACCTCGCTCACGACCTACCGCATGTTCGTGTCCATCGTCACGGGCCTGCTGGCGGCGATCGGGTTTGCGTTTGTCTTCGATAGTGTGCCCGACAAGCGGTCCGCCTTCATGGTGATGGGGATCGTGTGTGGCGCTCTGTTCGTTCCCGCCATCCTCACCACCTTTTTTGGCACCCGCGAGCGGCCCGAGTTTCAGATCGAACCGGCGCCGCGCCCGCTGGAAGGGTTGCGGTTCGTCCTGCGCAACCCGGTGTGGCGGTATACGCTTGGGATGGGGCTGCTGAGTTGGATGCCGGTGGACATCGCCTCGGCCGTGTTTGTCTACTACCTGATCTACTGGCTCCGCATGGATGAGATGGGGGCCTCGTTGGTGCAGGCGGTCATTCTGGCCAGCGCTACGGCGTGCCTGCCGTTGGTCTTGTGGATGTCTCGGCGCTGGGAGAAAAAGATCGCCTTTATGGTCTCGGTCGGGTCCTGGGCAGTGGTGATGCTCGGCATACTGCTCGTTCCTCAAGGGGCCAGGCCATTGGCCTACGTCGTCGCCATCCTGGCCGGGCTGGGGGTGTCGGCCGCGCACGTCCTGCCGACGGCGATGGGAGCCGATGCGCTCGAAGTGGACGAACTGGCCAGCGGCAAGCGCCAGGAGGGCGTCTATGCTGGCTTCGAGGTCTTCGTCCGCAAGCTCTCGACCAAACTCGTGCTGGCCTCGTTTGGGCCGATCCTGGCCTGGTCTGGCTACGTCGAGAACGCGGCACAACAGGCTCCGCGCGTGCTGGGTGCCATCCGCGTCATGATCGCGGTTGTGCCGGCGGTGATCCTGGCGGCCGCCGTCGCGATTGCCTGGGCCTACCCGCTGACGCGTAGCCGGCACATGGAGATCCAGGTCGAGTTGGCGCGGCGGCGCGCTGACCGGGCCGCTGCGCTGATCGCCGGGGAAAGCCAGGCCTCCCCGGCACCTTCCCGAAAGCTCTGAACTTTCGGGAAGGTAAGAGACGTGATACAACGGATGTACTCATCCGCTACATCCGTCCGCGACGGGCGAGCCGCCCCACCGAGATGAAAGGAACCTGCATGCCATTTGTCACTGATTTTCAGATCTCGCTCGAGGTGGCACACGTCCTACGCGGGCAGGGCATTGATGACCCGCAGCGTGCCTCTTCGGGCATCGTCGCCATAGCCCAGGGAGTGCTGGGGGAGGCGCAGTCGCTGCTCGCTCCTGCCGCGATGTACGTGATTGTGCCGGTGCACGACTTTCAGCACCAGACGGTCGTCCTGGATGGTGGAGCGACCTTCGAAGGGCCGCTGGTGGCGCGAGCGTTGGCAGGCGCGACCGAGGTCGCGCTGGCCGTGTGTACGATTGGACCTGCGCTGGAGGAGCGGTCGCGGGCTCAATTTGCGGCAGGGGATTCTTTGCCGGCCCTGGCGCTGGATGGAGCCGCCAACGCGGCCGTCGGGGCCGTCTCTATGACGGTCCTCACCCGCATCTGCGACGAGGCATCGGCGCAGGGACTGGCGACCGGGATGCGGGCCAGCCCGGGCCAGGAGGGGTGGCCCATCCAGCAGCAGCGGGTGCTGTTCAGCCTGGTGCCCGCCGGGGAGATTGGTGTCCGGCTGACCGACACCTGCCTCATGTTGCCCCGCAAGTCCGTCTCTTTTGCGATTGGTCTGGGGCCCCAGATGCGGCCCGACGCCGTGACGTGTGACTTTTGCTCGAAGCGTGAGCGTTGTCGCTGGCGTGTGCGCTAGTGCCCTCGCAGGGAGGGCGTCATTCTGAGCGATCGCAGGGAGCGAAGAATCCATGACCAACGAACCCAACGATGTGCTGACGGTAGATTTCGAGCCTTTCGGCCGCCGGGCGCGCGTGGCGCCGGGTACGACGCTCCTGGAGGCGGCCCGGCAGGCGGGCGTCGGGCTGAACGGCGTGTGTGGTGGGGCAGGCACGTGTGGCACCTGCCGTGTCCGTGTCGTCGCTGGCGAGGTTACCCCCCCCTATCCCCCCCCGCAAGCGGGGGGAGCGGAGGGTTCCCCCCCGCTTGCGAGGGGAGCAGAGGGTTCCCCCCCGCTTGCGGGGGGGGGAGGGGGGGGGTGGCTGGCCTGCCAGACCCGCGCGTGGAGCGACGTGCGGGTGGACGTGCCGCCCAGTTCGATCACCGCCCCGCAACGGGCGCAGATCGAAGGGCGCGAACGGCCGGTCGCACTCGACCCGGCGGTGCGCAGTTTCGAGGTGGCGGTGGATTCGCCCAGCCTGGCTGATCTGCGGGCCGATGCGACGCGGGCGGGCGAGGCGCTGGAGCAACAGCACGCAGTAGCGGTGAAGCGGTGGGATTATGGAGCGTTGTGCCAACTGCCGGCGCTGCTGCGAGCGCATGGGTGGCGCGCCCGTCTCGTGGTGCGAGACGGCGAGGTGATCGCCGCTGCTCCGGTCGGCGCATCGCCGCTGGGCCTGGCAGTGGACATCGGCACGACGAAAGTGGCTGCCTACCTGGTAGACCTGGGAAGCGGCGAGACGCTGGCGGCGGCCGGGACCATGAATCCTCAGATCGCCTACGGGGAGGACGTCATGGCCCGCATTTCCTATGCGATGGGAGGGGCAACCCGCGCGCAGGAACTCCAGCGTGTGCTCGTCACGGGGCTGGGTGACCTGGCCGATACGTTATGTGCGCAGGCCGGGCGAGACAGGGCAGAGATCGTCGAAGCGGTGCTGGTGGGCAACACCTGCATGCACCACCTGGTGCTGGGGCTGCCGGTGGAGCAACTGGGGCTGGCCCCGTACGTGCCGGCCCTCGCCGACTCGTACGATCTCCGCGCCCAGGAATTGGGGCTGCACCTGGCCCCCGGCGCCTACGTCCATCTCCTGCCCAACATTGCCGGCTTTGTGGGCGCCGACCACGTGGCGATGGTGTTGGCGACCGGCATCCACGAGGCCCGCGAGATCACGGTGGGCCTGGACATTGGCACCAACACGGAGATCAGCCTGGCGGCCAACGGGCGGCTGCTGAGTTGCTCCTGCGCCTCCGGGCCGGCCTTTGAGGGGGCACACATCCACGATGGGATGCGAGCGGCCCCCGGCGCCGTCGAGTGGGTACGGCTGGCGGACGGGCGAGTCGAATACCAGACGATTGATGGCGCGCCCCCGGTAGGCCTCTGCGGCTCGGGCGTACTGGACGGTGTAGCTGAACTGCTCAAGATCGGCGTGTTGAGGGCCAACGGCGCGATGAAGCCCGATAGCCATCCCCGCGTCCGGGGGACGGGCAGCGGGGTCGAGTTCCTGCTGGTCCCGGCGGGCGAACGGGGGGCACCCCGTGACCTGGTCATCACCCGCAAAGACGTGAACGAGATCCAGTTGGCCAAGGGGGCAATCCGGGCCGGGGTGGAGGTCTTGCTGCAAGAGGCCGGCTTGGAGGCGGTCCAGATCGAGCGCATGGTGGTGGCTGGAGCGTTCGGCACTTACCTGGACGTGGGTAGCGCCCTGGCGGTGGGGATGTTCCCCCCCTTGCCGCGCGAGTGTTTCGCCCAGGTGGGTAATGCGGCCGGAATCGGCGCCAAACTGGCGCTACTATCCCGCCACTATCGTGACATGGCCGAGGAGATCGCTCGCCGCATGGAGTACATCGAACTGACCACCCATCCCCACTTCGTGGAAACCTATACCGCCGCGCTCATGTTGCCTGACGTGGATGAGCCGGGTGTACTCACCCGCCGCCGGGTGTACTCACCCACAGCCGGGTGTACTCACCCACCACACGGGTGTACTCACCCGCCACACGGGTGTACTCACCCGCCACACGGGTGTACTCACCCGCCACACGGGTGTACTCACCCGCCACATCCCCAGGGCGAGGTGATGCCGTGACCGTGGGAGATCGTGACAAACACCTGCGGATCGTGGCCGAAATCTTGCTGGTCCATCTCCCGGCACTGCTCGACGACCAGGGGCTGGCGCGGGACCTGCTCTCCGTCGTCGGGGTGACGCTGCGGGCGGCGTGGGAGGACGTGGAAAAGTCGGCGACGGCCTGGGACAACAAAGCGTACCACCTGAAGGCCGACCGGCTGCGCGACGAGTGGGCCTGGGCGATGGGGGCGGCCAACTATGCTGAGGGTCTGGCCTATCGCGAGGGCCCTGTCACCGCCGAGAGCCTCCAGAAGTTGCGGTTGCTGGTCAAGGCGGAACTGGAGGTGCCCGCGCGGCGCATCATCAAGACTCCCGATTCATTCCGCGGCGCTGCAGCGGCCAACCGCGCTCGCCAGCAGCGAGAGAAGAGACGCACGCCCAGACGATCGCTGGTGTGATTTACCAGCGGAAATCGAGGTTGACATGATGTCCGAGCAATATAGCCTGCCCGGTTTAGATGCTCTGGCCGAGGAACCCTCACAGGCCGTGGCCCCGTCCGGCCTGGACGCTCACGCTTCGCTGCGCACCGCCATGGGCAGTTTCGAGGTCCACATGCGGGAGCAGGGGCTGGCCGAAAATACGATCAAGGCTTTCCTATCCGACCTTCACATCCTGGCTCAGTTCATTGGGGTGGGGACAGCCATCAACGCGATCTCCACGCAGGACCTCAACCGCTTCGTCCATTGGCTGGTGCACGAGCGCGGGGTGCCCTGCAACCCCAAATCGCTGGCCCGGCGGGTGACCACGCTCAAAGTCTTCTTCGACTGGCTGGCTGAGGCGCAAGTGCTGCCGGTTGACCCGGCCGCTCCCGTCGTGCACAGGCCGGTGATGACGCCGTTGGCGGAGATTCTTTCGGATGTGGAGGTGGAGCGGATGCTGGGAGTGATTCAAGCGCTGCGCTGTGCCGACGATCCTGATGCTCGCCCCCATCTGCTGGTCACGCTGCTATTGCACACGGGGATCAAGAAGAGTGAGTGCATGAGCATCGTGTTGAACCATCTGGACTTGAGCGATCTCGCCCAGCCCGTGTTGTGGATCCGCTACGCCAACCCGCGCCGCCGTCACAAGGAGCGCAAATTGCGCCTGCCAGTCTGGTGGCCGGCGGTGCTGGCGGAGTACCGGGTGCAGTACCAGCCGCAAGAGGCGCTGTTTCCCTGTACGGCTCGCAACCTGGAATACGTTCTGGCCAGCGTGGCCGGGCAGGCCGAACTCCCGCACGGTCTCTCGTTTGAGATGCTGCGCTGGACCTGTGCGGTGCGTGACTATCGGGCCGGGATGACGGCCGACACCCTGCGCCAGAAGTTGGGGATTTCCAGGATCACCTGGCGCGAGGTAGG
>Ga0315284_10004480_pt1 | contig 19826 bp, 18 predicted proteins | sample YL17G09_16_MG_FD_203696 | JGI IMG/M metagenome (GOLD analysis project Ga0315284, IMG submission 203696) | Sediment microbial communities from Yellowstone Lake, YNP, Wyoming, USA - YL17G09_16 | ecosystem: Environmental > Aquatic > Freshwater > Lake > Sediment | place: USA: Wyoming | collected... | reverse complement strand
TCGCGGCCACCGCTGCCGTCGTTGTCGCGCGCTCCTGCAACATGCGCAGCCGCTCACGTGATTCAACCGTGAGGGCGGCAAGGTGCGCCGCTGTCCGGGCGTCGACCTGCGCATCCACGCGAGCGGCGCATTGCTCGACCAAGACAGCCGCAAGCGCAGCGAGTGCCACTGCGCGCTCGGCGGTCGTCACTGCCCGTTGATCCCCTTCCTGCACCTGCACCGCGTGGGCCGACGCCGACGCCTCCACCGCGTGCGCAATCTCCCACCGTGCAGCGGCCTCCGCGGTAATCGCGCACTCCGCCTCCGCCCGCTCGTGCTCCAACTCCAGCACCTCCAACTGAGCAGCCGCGCGTGCTTCAACCGTCGCAGCCGTCGCAGCCGTCGCGTTCGCGGCACTGGAAGCATCCTGGTACGCGCGGAGCCCCATCAGATCAGCGAGAACGTTCTTCCGTTCGCCGTCCGTGGCACTGGAGAACAGCAACAGCTTCTCCTGCGAGAAGTAGGCGAGGTTCTGGAAGATCTCAGGCGTGAGGCCGAGGTGCCGCTGTAGCTTGGCCGTCATCTCATTGACGGACGGCGCCTCCCACGCAGGTTCGGGCGCAGCATGCTCCACGTCGAGCGGCAAGCGCTCCCGCACTTCCAGCGTATGCCCATTGCTCCCGCGCCGGCGCCGCACTTCCAGTTCGCTGCCATCGTCTCCGACCAGCAACGCCGTCACTGTGCACTCCGAGGTGCCCCACCGAATGACTTCCTCGGCGGGCAAGTCCTTCGTCGTCCGCCCGAAGATTGCCCAGTACAGCGCCTCCCCCACGAGCGTGGTCTTGCCGGCACCGTTGGAAGGGTAGTCCCGCCCCTTCCCAGTGATGAGCCACGTCCCCGGCTCCACGTCCAACGTCTCGTCCTGGTAACTGCAGAAGTCCTGTAAGCGCAACCGCGTCAGCCGCATGTTGCGCAGGCGCGTGGGGTCGGCCGACGCGAGCAGCCGCCGCCCCACCGCGATGCACTCCTCGGCCGCTATTCCTTCGGGCGGCGGCTTGACTTGCATCCACGTCTGAAGAACCTGCTCCGCCTGCGCCCCTGCCTGCAGTACATCGCGCTGAGCAACCGCTGTCGGGGTCGGCGCCACGACCAGAGCATTGGCCGGCAGCACGGAGCCTGCGGGCATCGAGCGCACGCGATAGAAGTGCCCATCCGCGGCCACGTCTGCGGGCGTGTCCACGGTACGGAACTCAGGCGAGCCTCCGGGCATGAACTCCAGCGTGGGGTTGCGTGACGGGCGACCTTGGGGCACCGTCGCCACCCACCACCCGTGCGTCCCTTGGTCGCCGAAGTTCTGGTGCTCAGGCGAGCCGGGAATGAGGATGCCCTCGCCTTCAGGCGCGGCGATCTGCTGGGCGTGATGCACATGCCCGACAACCGCGAGCCGGTGCCGCCCCCGCAGCGCCGCAGGCGGGAGGCCTTCGCGCAGTCCGTAGCCGCCCGGGGTCTCCGCCCCTTGGATAGTCTGGTGATAGAGACCAATGTCGGACGCCCAGCCCAGCGTGAGGAGCTTCGGGTGAGGCTGGTACCCCGCGCCGGCGACGGTAAGCCCGTTCTCGAGTGTGAGCACATCCGCCCCGAACGGCGGCTGTACGAGGGACGGGTCCAGGACAAAGAAGTTCGGCACCGCGGCCTGGATCACGGGGTACACAGTTTGGTCCAACGTGAGGAGCCCACCCACACCGCGGGCGTCGTGGTTGCCCCACACCGCCACCTTCTGCACGTTGGGGAAGCGGCGCAAGACGTGCACCACCTCAGTCATCACGACATTGAGCGCATAACCCGCCGTATGGACAAGATCGCCAGCGAACAACCACGGTAGGTTGTAATCTGCAGCGTACTGAAGCGACGTGCCGAGGACCTCCAGCGAGCGCCGCAGCCGCGAGTTTCGCAGCCCATCCCCGGTCGCGAATGCGCTCCAGGGATGGGCATGCAGATCGGAAATGATCACCACGCGCGGCGCCGCTGCGGGCGCCTGTGCGCTCTTCGCTTTGCTCACAACCTACCTCCAAGAGAAGTGGGCCTGTCACTTACGCCTGTCCGGCGCGGCGTTGGGACATGCGAGCCCCCGAGGCCTCGGCGACTCATCCCGTGGCCGGCAGCGTTTGCCCTTCGTATATATCCGATGGGAACCGCTCCGCGCTGCAACCCCGGCGTCTGGCAGACCAGCAGCCCACGATTACGCATCCGCGTCTTCTCCTTCCACGACCACGACCGCCCTCGGCTTCCGCTTCTTCCGGAACAGGCACAACCGGCGGCGGCCTGGGCGCTCTTTACCCTTCTCGTTCTCGTCTAGATCAGTCGCCGCTCGTTGCGGAATGAACAGAAAACCATGCTGTGGACAAAGGACACCTGCGCGCCCAAGGGAATCCACATCCACCCGCACGCGCTCACGCCCGCACTCTCCGGGGCACGGCACATAGTACAGCCGTTCAAACCCGCTGTGCGCGGTAGGCATCCTTAGTCGTCGCTGTCCACCGCTGGATCAACATCGTCGTCATCCGCGTCTTCATCCGCGACGACCGCGGTCGGCAGGAGTGCAGGATGCTGCTCGAGGTAGACATCGGCCTCCTCCAACAACTCAGGCACGCGATCGAGCAGCGCTTCGGCCTGGTCCTCCTGCTGGAGCAGGTGCTTCTTGTCGTCGGCCTTGTACGCGCGCCCTACCTTGTCCGTCCCGTGGAGCAAGAACTGTCCATGTACGGTGAGGAGCCCAAGGCCGATGAGCACAGGGATCAACCCCGATGCGCGGGAGATAGGCTGATTGAAGGGAATGACGAGACGCACTTCGCGCCACGGCGCCGTCAGCCGGTTCTTCTCGACCACTGCGCGGCACATCACGCCAAGGTACTCGCCGGGGTTCTTCCCCTTCAGCTTGCTCGGACTCCGCAGGTCGATACGGATGGTCGCATGGAACTTCGGCCCGCCGCCGCCAGGCGTGGTGCGCTTGTTGAACATGTTGCCGATGTTGGCGACGGTGTGATTGGTGACGAGGTACGCCACTGGCAACGAACTAAGCTGCCCACCGATGATGCGGAACAGGGCCTTCAGCTCGGCCGCCTTAGACATGTCCCGCTTCTCGAGCTGCGTCTCCAGTTCGTGCGTGGTGGACAGCGCCGCGAGCGAGTCACCTGCGAGAAGCCCGATGCGCTGCGTCCGCGCCGACTGAAGCGTTGCCATGGCGTTGAGGAACCCGACCGCGAGATCGAGGTGCTGCTTGACGGTGTGGCTGCGGCTGTACGCCAGCGCGTCCACGTCCACCCCGAGCGCTTGCTCCATCCACTCGAGGTTGTGCGCGCCTTCTGTGTCGTCCAACAGAGCCACCCCACCGGCCGCTTGCACCATTGCGATCGCGCGGTCGATGAGGAAGCTCTTGCCGGTGGAAGGGTCCCCGAAGAACTCCACTGAGTGGCCCAACGGGTACCCGCGGAGGAACCGTCCGGACATGGCCCAGTTCAGCGCGTAGTTACCTGAGTCGAGCCACCCGACAACTTGGGCAGCGTCACGGGCGGACTGCACATGCAACTTCTGCCCTGCGAGCGCCGCGAGCCACTCATTGGATTTACGTGCCATGGTGGACCCCTTACTCCTCGATGGCGAGCATCTTGAACTGGCAGTCCGTCAGCACCGGACAGGCTGCGCACTGATGGACCTTGGGATCGTACATGCCGAAGCAGCGCGGCGCTCCCTCCGGCCGCTCCTCTTCGGAGTAGGTGGGAACGAAGTTCGGGCCGGGATCGTAGTGGACCTCGGGCGGCAGGTCGTCGGTCGTGTCCATCGGCGCCGCCGCACGCGGAGCAGCCGCCGCACGCGGAGCAGCCGCCGCACGCGGAGCAGCCGCCGCACGCGGAGCAGCCGCCGCACGCGGAGCAGCCGCCTGAACCGCGCGAGGCGCGGCAGCAGCAGGGGCAGACGCTGCCGCGCGCGGGGCGGCGGCTGCGGGCGTCGCAGCCGTGCGCGCCGCAGGGGCGGGCGCTCGCGGCACAGCAGGGGCAGGCGCAGCGGCACGCGGGGCGCTCAGCACGCGCGCACCCCCAGGCGTCGGGAAGCCCATCTCGTCTAGCAGCCCGCGGATCTCCTCCTCCGCCTTCGGCTCCACCACGTGCGTCGCCAGGTCGTCCAGGACCTGCTGCCAGTTCTCGATGCCCTGCAGGATCTCCATGACCGTGGTGCGCTCCGCCCCATCAGGCAGCACCGCGTACTGATTGTACCCGGTCCGCGACCGCGCACCGGGCGTGAGCGTGACTTGGAAGTTGATGCCGTCTGACGGATCGACCACGTTGCCCCACCGGGGGTTCGCGCCGATCTCCATGATGCCGTTCCAGCACGTCCAGTTCGACACCCACACCTGGATGCCCGCAGCGAGGTTCTCGAGGTCCAGGATGTTGAAGAGGTACTGATCCGACGGCGCGATGTCCGCGGCCATCTGCTTCAGCGCCGGGTCGTCGGACTTCCGATGCGCCCGCCACGTCTGGCACGCTGGGCACTTCAGCCCGATCTCGGCTAGGCAGCGCGTCACCTCGGTCGGCCGCCCTTCGATCTTGAAGTAGTGGATCTTGAACGGGATGGCGAAGTTCTCCAGCGCCTCCCAGTTGTCGATGAACTGCGCGCCGGGCGGCAGGATCCGCACGTAGTTCGGGCCGTCCTTCGCCTTCCAGCCTGCGCCGCCGCCGCGGTTCCCTGCCTTCGTGCGCTTCAGCTTTTCGTGGTCGAGACCCATAGTGCCGTTGCCTCTTCCTAGTGATTGTAGTCGTCGTATTCTTTACGGTGCTTTGCCGCGATCTGGACCAGCATGTCTTTCCTGTCCTCCAGGGCGTTCGCCATTGCCTTCAACGCCCCACACTTCTCCTGCGCGTCCAGCAGCGCCTCCATCGCGGCCTGGACGGTCGAGGACACCTCCACTTCGGCCTTCATGAGATCCACAGTCTTGCCCTTCCCACCACCGACCTTCGCCGCATCCTCTTGGGCCTTCACATCGAGCAGCTTGATGGCCCGCGCTTTGGTCACCTCCCACTCCGCGCGCTCCACCTGGATGCGGGCGACCTCGTAGGTCGCGTTCACCCACGCCCGCAGCGCAGGATGGGTCTCCAGCGTGCGGTCGAGGTGCACCACGTCCACCATGCAGACCTCGGCCCCGAGCTTGGCCGGATGCTGCGTGAGGCGGTCCCAGAACTCCTGACTTCCTAGTTCGACAGGCATGGTAGTTAGTCGCTCCTCTGCGCCTTACCGCGCGGGCGGCAGGTCTTTGATGTACGTCGCGAGGTTCCGCGGCGGCTTACAATCCTCGTGCCAGCACCCCACCTGGGGGATCCACCACGCCTGCTCGCCTGCGTGCACGCGGGCATCGCACGTCAGGCACGGGGCGTTGAAGCTCACAGTGATGAGACGCGCGGCAACGGGGGCGCTCACCGCTTGATGTCCTTCAGACTGCCCCACGACGTGCCGCTCTTGTACTCCAGGAGAAGGGGCACGACAAGCCACGACTTCACCCAGTCGTACACGGAGGCCGTCGCCTCCTCCATGATCGCGATGACCGCGCCGGGGTTCACATCTGGCGGCACTTCGATCAGCAGCGAGTCGTGGACGGTGTTGACGAAGCGCACCGTCCGCATCTGCTGCGCGTCCAGCAGCCGCCGTGCCTTCACCATGATCGCGAAGCACATCTGCGCACACGGACCTTGGCCTTCGCTGTTCAGTGCCGCGCGCTCGATGTGCTCGCGCTTGCCTGTGTCGGGATCATCCCAGCCGTCGTAGTGGAACACATGGCCAAGCACACTCTCGAACCAGCCACGGTTCGCGCGCAGCTTGAGCCGGCTCGCCTCGTGGAACGTGTGGAGCCGCGGGTAGGTCTTGAAGAACATCTCCGTGAAGCCGCGGCACTCTGCTTCCGACCAGTTGAGGTTGAACTCGTTGCGGGCGCTGCGCTGCACGACCGCCCAGTCGCCGCCGTAGATAAGACTGTTGCCTGTGACCATCACGCGCCCGCGCTGCCGCATCGTCCACGTGCCGCATGCTGTTTCCACACACCACGCATTAGCCTGGCCGGCTGCGCTTTGATGCAGCCGCTGCCCTGTAACATTGGCGCGAGACGCGCGCACAGAGTAGTGGGTAACGGTTGCCGCGCGCCGCGTGCGCCATTTCCCAAGGGCGAAGTAGGGCGCACCCTGCACCGCCGTGGCCACTGGCGTTGAGATCACGTAATGCCCGGCGAAGAACAACGCCAGTTCCATAGCCTCTCGCGTAGGTCCATCATTCTGTGCGAGGAGCCGATACCCCGGCGCCGTTCCTTCTGCATGCCGCATCGCGAGGACAAACCGCGCCAATTGCTGATGTCCTAGCCGCCGCACGAACTCTACAAGGGTCCCATCCTCCAACCCAGCGCGGCGTAGCAAATCCCGCGCCGGGGTGGCCTTGAGGTGAAACACCCGCAGACTGGGATTCTGCTTGGGCCGATCCTCCCTGAACGGCTGTCCTGCTTCTTTCAGCAGCGCACGAATCTCCGCTGCGAACTTTCGATGGTCCTGCGCGATGCTCGCGACTACCCCACGCCGTTGGCCATCGCGCCTAGCCGCCGTACGATGCGTCTTGGGCGACCACCTTACGCTGCCATCCGTGAACAGCCACCCGATCACCCCTGCCTCAGCAGGCGTGATCTGTGGCACACGACTGGGCGCCCGCAACGGCCGAGCGAGCCAGAGCTTATCCCGATAGCGTCCTATCTCCGACGTGCTGATGAATCCTTCGTGCCACTGGTGGCCTTGCCGCCCGTGATCGCGACACGTCTCACCATACCACCGATGTGCTGGCGTTGCGACAGCCTCCCACCATTTATTATGCAAGCGAACAAGCGGCTGATCCTTCTGCTGCGTCTTACCAAGAATGCGCGTCCATTCCATACGACCACCGACGAACCCTAACGTCTCGTCGCCGGGTTGCACTGTATGGTAGGTCTTCCACCCGTCCCGGGTGAGAATCTCCGTATCCATCGGCACGCAGAAATTGATCGGCTTCGCCCGTGACCGCTCCTCCTTGGTCGGCTTCGCGGGGTCCTTCGCGAAGTTGCGCGCGGTCAGGGTGTGCGCGTCCTCGCCCCGCAGGTAACCGTTGATGCCTGTCTCGTCCTTCGCGAGGCACACCATGATCCGGAACTCCATCTGATTGAGGTCCGCTTCAATCAGCGTCCAGCCATCCGGCACGCCGAACAGGTCACGGATCTCCGGCTCCCGCGGGATGTTCTGTAGGTTGGGATTGCGCGAGGATGCGCGCCCTGTGTCCGTCAGCGTCTGGGTGTAGTCGCTATGGATGCGCCCGTCAAAGGGATCGCGGTGCTTGTCGTACCCCATGAGGTACGTGGTCAACCGCTTGTCGATCTCCCGCATCGCAAGCAGCGGCTGAAGGTAGGCTGCACCGGCGGCGATCCACTGCCGAATGGCCGACTCGTCCGTGGACGGCGCATCGGTTTCCGTGCGCCCGACCACAGGCAGCTTGTGAATCTCGAAGAGATAGCGGTGCAAGCCTTTCCCGGACTCCATCTCATCGGGGATGAAGTGCGGGTCGCCGTCCCGCCATGTGCCGATCACCTGCCGACGTCGCTCGCGGTACTCGTCGATCTTCACCTGCCTATAGTCCTCGCGCAGGTGGAACCCGCGGCTGGTGATCTGCCGGAGGCACAGGTTGGAGGGACCGATGACGCGGATCAGCAGGTCCCGCGTCTTAGGCTTCACGGCGTTCATGCCCTTCTTGAACAGGTGGAGCGGGTACACCACGTCCTCGGCATTGTAGTTCGCGAGCAGCGCGAGGTCCGTCTCCCAGCCTGGGTTGTGAATGAGGAAGCGATAGCCGTCTAGTTCGTTCGCCACCAGCTCCTTCAGCGAGGGCATCTTGTACTGCTTCGCTTGGTAGTAAAGCCCTGCGATGTCGTGGATGCCCGTGCACGCAACCGCGAAGTCCAGTTCATGCTCCAGCCAGTCGAGGTCGAAGCCGATGTGATTACCTACCACCGCCTTCGCTGGGTCCTCAAGGTACGCTTGCACCTTGGCGAGCACGCTCATCCAGTGGGGCTCGTCGCGGTGCGCGAAGATCACGTCCTTCCCATCGGCCGTCAGCGCCAGGCTGCGGATCTGCTCCAGCGGATTCCAGGACTCCAAGCACGGCGTCTCGATGTCGAGCGAGATGAGCGGCGACGCCAGCGCCTTCTCCAGCACCGCCCAGAACAGCGTGCTGCCGCCTTGCCAAACCTTCCACGCAGGCGCAGGCTCTCCGCGCACGATGCGGCCAAGCCGCTCCAGTTGCTTGCGGAACTCGTCCTTCAGGTCCTGCCGCCGGAGGATGAAGGCAGGGTGGTAGATGTTGTAGAAGCGCTGTCCCGGGAAGTCAGGATGCCACGCGACGTTGCCGCGGAAATGGCCCGCCTTTGCGCCGGGAAACAGCGCCTGGAGGGGTGTGTTCCCGCACATCACCACGACCGGGAAGTCCTTGATCTCATCCATCCCGTACTGCGACAGGCAGCACGCGATCTCTTTCGGCTTCGGCGCGGCGTTGTTGGGCGGGCGGCAGTGCAGGATGTTGGACATGGAGTACGGAGGCTCAAGGCCCGCCCACTCCGATGCGCCTTTGCGCAGGAGTTCGCCGCTGCGCCCTGTGAAGCCCTCGCCGGTCTTCGTCTCCGTCTCGCCAGGCGCCTCGCCCAGCCACAGCAGCGGCGTCTTGTGCAGCGTCGCAGGGACGAAGTCGACCTTGCGGCGCGGACAGTCGTGACAGCCGCCTGAGGGGTTGAGCATTTTGCGGCGGCTGCCTTCGATCAGGTCGAAGAGACTCACTTCACCCTCGCCTTCTTAGCGCCAGCGAGGTCGAACAGGTTAGGGCCTGCGTACGGTGGAGGCGGGGGCGGCTCCTTCTCCTTGAGGTACCGCTGCCCGCCCGCCCCACCCAACAGGCCAAACGCACTGCCGGAGGGCGTTTGCGTCGGCAGTACGCCCGCGTGGTACGCGCGCAGCGCATCGCGGTAGTCGGCCTTCGACAAGACGGTGCGCAGCAGCGCGTCGCCGCCTTGCTGCGCGACGGCTGCCAGGTACCGCTCGAACGTCTCGAAGAGCAGCAGCCAGTTATGGAGGATGGAGTACGTGCTCCAGAAGAAATCCGGCACGCCCTCGATGGTCGGCTGGCACGCCCGCAACTCAGCGCAGTACCCGCATTCACACTTGTCCCACATGTACCGCCGCATCAGCCACGCAACATCACCCTCCTCGCGGGACTTCTCCTTGAGGTAGGTCCAACTCATCCCATCCATTGTCGGGATGTAGATCGAGCGGTTCCGCCCGCTGTGCACTGCGTTGGCGGCGTCGTAGGAGATGAACTCAAAGCCTGCCTCGGGCCCAAAGGCATACAGCACCGCCATCGTCCCGGGGTTGGCGGAGCCGAGCAGGTGCAGGCGCTTGACCTTCTTGCTGTGCAGGAAGCGCAGCATCAAGGCAACCGTGGCAGGATCCTTGCGCGGCTCGGGCCCTGTGGCCCACCCTTCGCCTTCCGCCGTGAACGGGTAGATGTCTGCGACCTGGCGATGCCAATGCTCCACCTCTGCCCCAAAGGCGCCGTGGAGGACACCCCACCAACGGAAGGGCGTCCCGGCTTTGCGGAAGCCCTCGTAGAGCGGCACCACGCAACTGACGTTCGCCAGCGTCGTCTGCAGGGCCTTGTCCCAGACGCGGCCCTTCTGCTTGTCGTCGGCCGGCATGTCGAGGATGCAGCCCGACGAACACACCTGCTCTTGCCAGCGCATCACTGCGACCGGGTCAAGCTTCGACGCGCCCAACGTGCGGATGGAGAACCCGCCGGAGTCCCCGAACACATAGCCACGGTCCCGCCAGTCGCCGAGGGTCGGCTCCATCCTCCAGTAGTGGTACGACAACAGCACGTCGGGACGATAGAGCGGCGTCCCGGCGCGCCGAGGGTCAAAGGGCAGTTGGATGCCGCGGTTGAACGTCGAATGGCGCCAGAAGCTGCGCGCGAACGCAGGCAAGAACTTGATGACCGTCATCCCCGTACCTCCAGCAACCGTAGGAACTCGTTCCGCACGTCAGAGTCGTCCTTGAAGACGCCGCGCACTGCACTCGTCACCATCTCGCCGCTGTGCCCTACACCGCGCAGCGTCATGCAGCTATGAGAGGCGCGGATCACAACGCCCACTCCACCCGTACCCCGCTCGTCGCCCACACACACCAGCGCGGTGATTGCGTCCGCGATGTCAGCCGTCAACTCCTCCTGTACCTGCGGCCGCCGCGCATGGTAGTCCGCTATGCGCGACAGCTTGCTGAGGCCAAGGATGCGGTGCCTCCCTCCGGGGATGTAGCCGATGTCGGCCGCCCCCGAGAACGGCAGGAGGTGATGCGCGCACATCGACCGGATTGGGATGTGCCGTAGCAGGATCATCTCGCTCGTGCGCGCAGGGAAGGTCGTGATCTTCGGGGGCGGGCCTGTGAGGCCGCGGCACAGTTCGTGGTACCACGCCCGCGCCGCGCGCTCGGGCGTCCCGTCGAAGTGCGGCGAGGCGAGATCCACCCCCAAGCCCTCGAGGATGAGCGTGAACCCTGCGACCAACTTCTGTTCGTCCATGTCAACGCTGCCTCAACATCTTATGAACCTGAACACTAAGGGTCCAGCGCGGGTCCGCCTGCACGATCTCCAAGCAGCGCTCTAGCGCGCCTGGCACGAAACCGTCGAAGCCCTTCGCTAGCTCCGCCCCGCTCCCGTCACTCAGCGCCGCAGGGCTGACGTAGTGCCGCAGCGCTGGATGGTACGTAGGCACCATCGCGTTGCGGCTGCCGATCACGTAGCGGTACTCGCCACCCCGGCCGTCAGTCCACAGCCGGCGCCGACCAAGCTCTGCCTCCACCTTGCGGTGCGTCATGGCCACCTGGGGGTGGGGGTTGTGCCCCGGCGCAGGTGAGCCTTGCGGGATGTGGTCCTTCGGACTCAACGTGATCCAGTCCACTTCGAGGAGCCGCGGCTTCCAGGTCGTGCCGTTGGTCTCCACCGCGGTATAGAAGCCGCAGGCGTTCGCATAGTCCACCAGCGCGTCGAACTGCGGGCTCGCGGTCGGCTCCCCGCCTGTCACGACCAGCATCGGCACCGACCGGAGGCTGTGGCCTTTGTGGTGGGCGAGCATCTGCCCGCGCCAGTCCCAGAACTCATAGAGGATCTTCTCGAACAACTCCTCCACGGTCAGCTTGAAGCGCGCCTCCATGTACGGCGTGTCGCACACTGACCCATCCGCGAACGCGCAGGCGAGCGGACAGCCTGCGAGGCGCACGAAGACCGACGCACGCCCAGCGTGGTAGCCTTCGCCTTGCACCGTCTTGAACACTTCGACCAGCGCGACCTTGGGTGCCGCAGGCACCGTCATCGAATCACCTCGTCGAAGAACGCGCGCAAGCGCTTCTTCTGGTCGGGGGTTAGGTCCAATGCACCGGGCACCACGGGCGGCTCCGTTGCTGCGTGCAGCATGCTCAAGGCAAGGTCCAGCTCGGTCACCGCGCTCTCAATAGTCGCGCCGTTGCCCGACGCCAAGCCCGAGCGCACCAATCCCCGCGCGGCCCGGATCTGTGCTGCCACTGCTTCTAGCCTAGAGGGCAAAGAGTCCTCCTGGCGGCTTCGGCGGGGCCGGGGCTTTCGGCTTCTTGCCGCTGCCTTTCTTCTTCGCCCACACCAACTGCCCGTCGGCATCGATCACGCTCTCGCTCGGACGGGATGCGGAGACCTCCAGGCCGAAGTACGGGTAGAGGTCCGCCTCGCGCCCCGCGAGCGTCAGCAGGTCATACATCTGCTCGACCACCGCCCGCCGCTCGCCTGTGACCTGGACCATGCGCATGATGAGCGCCTCGGCCGCAGGCGGCTTCTTGGCAGCGGCATACGACAGTCGCGGCGCGCCGCTGCCGCGCGGGAGCAGGCCCTGCCACACAGCGAAGGCCATTGCCGGGTCGTGGTGCACTAGCTGGATTTCTCGCGCTGCGGGCGCCAGGTCGCGCTCCGATGCAAGGAAGCGATGCATCACGAAGATGGGTGGCGTGCCCTCGGGCCGCTTCTTGGTGTAGAGCGCATTGAGCCAGTCGAACAGGTCAGTCGTTGCCATTGCGCGCCATGTAGACGTGGGCGTATCGACCAGCCCGTGTGAGGCGACGGCGCTCGGTCATCACTGCCTCTGCCACGTAGCCGGTGGCGTTGAGCTTGAAGTTCTTGCCGACCAGTTCATGCAGCCGGGGCCCGACACTGTTCGTCCCGAGACCAAGCGCCTCGACAAGCTCGTCGCACGTCATCCCGCCGAAGCTGTCCTTCAGCGCCTGCAGAACCGCCAGACGCTGCTTCGCTGCGTGCACGTTGCGCTTCGCTGCCTCGTGACTGGTGTCCGGGGCTGCGCTGACCGCGAGGCTGGTGGGATTGACGAGGTAGTCGAACAACCCGCCCTGGGCGGCATCGGACTGTATGGGCTTGGCGCTCACAGGCCCTCCATGACCTCAGCGCACACCGCGAGGAACAGGATCACAGGATCGGGCGTGAAGCCCGTCTCGTGAACGCCTCGGCCGATGGTGTGCCGAAGGAAGCCGGCCTTCGGGTGCGTGTCAGGGACGGCCCAGAACAGATTCCGCAGAGTCTCCTGCGGGTCGAACCCGACCGTCTGCGCGAACCGGCGGATGGCTGTCCAGTCCTTCGCCTCCACCCGCGCGAGGACAGCCGCACCGTCGCCCAACTGGTCGGATGCCTGGATGGCCGGCAGCGTCCCCTGATGCACCATGACCGCGCGCATGGTGGTCATCAGCATCTGCCGCAGGTCGGAGTAGCGCTCTGCGTAGCCGAGCACCACCTTCTTGTCCGCCGTCACCCCTTCGGCCTTCAGGATGTGCAGCAGAACGCGGAAGCGCTCCAGCAGCGGCGGGGCGGAGAGCGACAGCACCTGGCAGCGGCTCTGGATGGGGCCGATGATCCGGTGGACCTTGTTGGCGGTAAGGATGAAGCGCGACCGGTCCGCGTAAGCCTCCATCAGGTTGCGCAGGGCCGTCTGCGCGTCCGCGGTCAGCGCGTCCGCTTCGTCGAGGAACACGATGTTCCAGCGTGCGCCTGAGGCGGCGGTGACGAAGTTGCCTATTTTCTCCCGCACTGTGTCGATGCCGCGCTCGGAGCTAGCGTTCAACACCAAGACCCGGCAGTCGAGGGCCCGGTAGATGATCCGGGCAATGGTGGTCTTACCGACGCCGGGCGGGCCGACCAGCAGCAGGTGCGGCACTTCGGCGGCGGCGAGATACCCGGCGAGCAGCGCGCGGTTCTCCTCGTCCAGCGCCAGCTCATCGAGGCTTGTTGGTCGATACCGCTCGACCCACAAGATGTCGTGAAGAATGTCGCTTGTTTTGTCGGTCACGTTTCTTGCTCCCGAGGTACTGGAAGAGGCCTTGGTCTCGATGTGCGGCGCCGTGGCGCACGCCGCCGCACGCACAGCGGCAAGCCTTGGCGGAGGTGCGCGCGGCGACACACTGGGCGCCATGCCCTTCGGTGCAGGTAGCTGCCGCGCGCTTCCGCCGCCTGTCCATCAGCTCGCGTCCGCCGGCCGCGCCTTCGGCGAGAAGATGTACCTGTACCCGCCGTCCATGATCGCGGTAGGTTCCTTCTCAGCGCCGAGGAGGATGTACGCCTCGCTGAAGTCGGAGATGATGCCGAGGACGTCGACCACGTGCTCCCCGAAGAGGAGGGTGTACTCCTCCGCCGCCTTCAGATCGAGCGACGCGAAGTCCACCACGTCGGAGTTCTCGTTGCCGACGCGGATCCTCCCGCCCTTCGGCCCGATGTGCAGCTCGATCTCGGTCGCCTTGAAGAGAGAGAAGGTTTCCCGCACACCCTTCACCAGCGCCTGCGTGATCGGGATGATGCCGGGCGCTGCCTTCTTGGGGACCCGCTTCGCTGTCGGCTGCGGCCCCGAGGGCGCCTTGGCGAGCAGCTTGGCGACCGTCTCGGCCTCGATGCGCGTGCCGATAGTCTTGGGCGCCGCTGTGAGGAGCGAGATGCGCCCCCGCTCGCCTTCGTCGATGATGAGGCGATGGTCTTCGATCGCCAACTCCACGTCCACAGTCTGCGGCCCTTCGCCGGCCAGCACGCTGAGCGACCGCTGGAACTTCATGAGGTCCCCGAGGCCGACCGCGCCTGGCAGATCCTCCATCCCAGGCAGCGGCGGCGCCACGACGAGGAGCAGCGCGTCCGGCGTGACTGCCGCGGTCGCGAAGGCCTTGTCGAAGACCGCCTCGGTGATCTGCCCTCCAGCCATGATCCGGGTGAGATGCCGGATCAACAGGTCTCGCTTGATCTTCACCTTCTGTCCTCCTGGTCGAAGTGGATCCGAACCTGCTGACTGCACACTGCTAGTCGCACGCTCCCACCGTTGTGCGCTGCGTGATGAAGCGCTTGAGCACCTCCCCGCTGAACTCGGCGGGGTCGAAGCCTTCGGGCAACGCAAGGACCTGGATGGGCGTGCAACGCACTGCCTCCAACACCCAACGCAACCGCTGGGCTTCCGCTGCCGCTTCTCCGTCCAGCATCACGTATAATGGTGTGGTGGAAGGCAGGCGGGCGCCGAACTCCTGGATCTGCGGGGAGGAGGTGCCGAGCAGCATAGCCGCTTGGAAGCCCGCCTGGTGAACAGCCATCCCGTCGAACACACCCTCCACGAGGACGCACGGCACGCGCTGCCGCATCCGGTAGCCGACCACGAAGCGGACCTGCAACGTGCTCAGGTACTTGGGCCGCTGCGTTGTCATCGTGCGTCCTACGAAGCCGATCACCACGCCTGTCCAGAAGTCGTGCACGGGCGTCACCAGCCGCCCGTAGAGCATGTGCTTCGGCTCCATGCACACCATCAGGCCATAGCGCTCCGCGGCTGCGGGAGAGACCATCCGCCGCTGTAGGTAGTGCGCAGCAGACGCGAGGGTGTACGCAGGCACCGAGGCGAAGTCTCCTTGCGCAGCGGCGGCCATCCTCGGCTGGCGCTTACCGCGCTTGCCTTCGCTCTGCTGAACAGGGATGGAGACAGACTCCCCGGTCCACTCCGAGAGCAGCGCATCCAGCCGCCCGCCTGCGTTACAGGACCAACAGTGAAACACCCCGAGGTCTGCGTTCAGCTCGAGGTTGCCTTTGCCGTTCCCGCAGAACCGGCAGGTCTCAACCACGACCTCCTCGCGGCGCACCCACGAAGCGATGCCTTGCACCGCCAGGCGCTGCTGGAGTTCGGTTGCGGTCATGGTCTCGCGCACCGATGGCAAGGCGCGTGCTTCGTAGTCGGCCGGCGGGTGGCAGACGCCCACACTTCGTGGCCGCACTTCAGCGTCAGGCACCACCGCTTCGCATTCACAGGCGAGCGATCCACGCGCATGACTTTCTGGATCACTTCACCGCCCCACCTTTCCCGCCGCGCAGCTTGGCCACGGCCTTCATGCCCGGCGCTGTCGCAGCGACAGGGATGTGGCCGAGGGACTTCATCAGCGCGATGGTGTTCGGGTGGTCGAGGTCCTGGATGAGCGCAAGCTCCCGGTTGATGTAGACTGGGATCTCTTGATTGCGTCCGCCGCTGTCCCGCGACTTCAGCAGCCCGAGCCGCCCCTGGTGCGTCTCCTCCTCCTCAGGCGTCTGCACCAGCGAGAGCAGTCCGTCCGCGCCGCGCACCTTGTTATAGCTGTCGCCCATGTCCCGCACCGTGAGACGGTCGGCGTGCTCGGGACGCCGTACTGCCTGCGACGCGGTGAGCACCAGCAGGTCGAAGGTCGGGCAGAAGCCGCGAAGCTCGTGCGTGATGCGGCCCAGGTCTTCGTAGCCGCGCCCCGCGCGTGCGCGCACGGGCAGCGTGACGAGGTCCAGGTAGTCGAGGACCAGCACATCAATGTCGCCGATCGTCCGCGAGACGCGCTCAATGGAGCGCTTCAACTGGTCCGGGTCTACACTGTACGCCGGGGACTCTAGGAGGAAGATCTCGCCCTGCGCAAGCCGGAACCAATGCTCCAGCCGCGACCGCATGGCCGGCGCCTGGTGCACGAACTCTGCGCGGGACGCCTGCGCCAACTGGCGGTAGTAGCGCTGGATCTGCGGGCGGATGCCTAGCTCCAGCGTCACGTGGAGCACGCGCTTGCCGCCGCGCGCGAGGTTGGCGGCGCAGTTCTGCAGGAGCATACTATTATGCGTTGGCACCATCGACACGCCGGCAAGGAACAGCCCGGAGCGCGCCGCAACCTGGATACACCGCACGGGCCGACTTTCCACCGCGCGCACAGCTACCACCGCGTGATTCATGCTTTGTAGCAAACGTGGGCCTTGCGGCCGTGAATGCAAGCGAACAGCCTTACGCTTGAGGCGACACACTTGTAAGACATCGCGGTGGGCACGAAATTGGAGGTAGTAGGCAAACCTCCCACGCTTCGGTTGCCTCCCCCCCACATGCACCTGCAACCCCAAAGACCGGCACAATTCTAGCACCCCATCGCGAAGTGCGGGCTTCACGGTGCAGAAAGAGCATCCTCCATCTTTGCCAATGTATCCATCGGTATCCATCAAGCCCTGCAATAAAGCAAGGCGCTGCTCAGCAGAAGCGCGCAGATACCCTGGCGGGATATGCTTGTTCTGAATGAGATTCAAACTCCGCAACCGCTCACCGAATGATGGGCGCGCACTCGTTTTGTTCCACGTCCTACCATACACGATACTACTCACCAGGCCACGCCCTACTCCGAACGCAGCCGCCACTTCCATGTTCCGCTTCCCTGCAAGGCAAGCTGCTTTGATCCGCTGAGCAGTCTCATAGGTCAGCCGCTTCCCACGATGCGCTTCGCCCCGCCCGTCTCCAATGGCATATCGGTAGACGCCGCCCGTCGCGCACTTCCTCACAGTTTCACCCGCCGCCCGCACCGCCGCCACAATCTCAGGATCAGCAGTCGTGAACTGCGCTCCCCACGACCAGCCATCACCCAACCACACGCCAAGCACATAAGGATCAATAGGTAACGCCTCACCCGAACCCGCGGGCAAGCACAACGGCCCTGCTACCCCAATACGATGACAGGCTAAGAGCGACTCACTTAGTTCCTGTGTCGTTCGTAGCCTGCATACCCGTGGCACTCTTCGCTTGGCACTGGAGTACGCTGCGGTCACCCATTGATGACAGGCATCAGCCACGATTACGTTCCCATCGCCAAACTCCACCGCGTAACAAGGACGACCACGCATCACCCGAGTTGCTGCCAATATCTGGGTGGGGTAACCTTTCTCATCAAAGACCCAATCGCCCGGCTTCAATTTCCCCAGCGGCGCCCACCCTGTGGGTGTCGGAATGGGCGTCTCCACATCCAACGCCTTGCCCATGCCGCTGTCCGCGAAGATGATCCATAGCTCCTTGCCCCACCCGCCGATCATCTTGTCGAGGCCCGGGAAGCCAGTTGGGATACGGTCGTGCTCATGCGATGGCGCCGCCCACACCCCCACGTCCGCGAGACGCGCGAGGCCTTGCACCGCACCCGTCCGGATGCGCTCGATCTGCTGCGTGAGCGTCGCGAAGGCTTCAGGCGGCACATCCGCCATCGCTGCTAGCCGCGCCCGCGCCGTCTGGACTGCCGCGTGCTGTAGCTGGGCGTGGGCGTTGGTCGCAAAGAACTCAGGCGTGAAGCCGCTGAGATCCATTGCCAACAGCCGCCCGAGCGCCTCCTTCGACCCGTCGCGCTCCATGCCCGGCTGGAGGGTGTCGAGCCACATCTCCCAGTCCCCGTTCTCCGGGACCTTGCGATGCAGGAGAGCGAAGTCGTCAGCGAACGCCGCTAGGCGCCGCAGGAACGGGTTGGCCACCACGAGGTCGGACCGCAGTGCTTCACCCAACTGGTCGAGCACGGAGCGGTCCCGCACCGCCATCGCAACGGCAGTCTCGATGGTAATCATCCCAGGTACCCCAGTAACCCTCGGCCTGGATCAATTTTCCCCCATGCCTGCTCAATCCTCTGCCGGGCGAGTTCGCAGTAGTCGGCGCTCAGGTCTATCAGCACCGCGCCGCGCTGCCACTTCACGGCGACCGCGCCGACCGTCCCCGATCCGCCGAAGGGGTCGAGCACCGTGTCGCCGGGGGCCGAGCCCGCGAGGATGCAGCGGCGCGCCAGCTCCTCGGGGAAGGTGGCGAAGTGGGCGCCCTTGAACGGCTGCGTCGGGATGGTCCAGGCCGTACGGGCGTTGCGGGTGCCGTCGTTGACTACGCCGATACGATCGCCGTCGTTCCGGCTACCGGATTGGCCCTTGGTTCGAGTGCCGATGTTCCGCACCGCACCGGCGCCGATTACCGATTCCTCTGCAATCGCGTCCGCGTCGTAGTAGTATCGCTCCGCCTTGCTCAGCAGGAACACGTACTCGTGGGCCTTCGTCGGCCTGTCGGTCACGCTCTCGGGCATCGGGTTGGGCTTCGCCCAGATGATGTCACTTCGCAGATACCAGCCGTCCGCTTGCAGCGCGAAGGCCACGCGCCAGGGGATGCCGACGAGATCCTTGGGCTTGAGGCCCACAGGCATCGGCAATTTTGGCTTCATCGCCGACGGGTCATTGCGTTGGGAGAAATGGCCTGTTCCCTTTCCGTATCCCGTCCCCGCGTATGAATCCCCGAGGTTGAGCCAGAGCGTGCCGTCGTCCGCGAGCACCCGCCGCACCTCGCGGAACACCTCGACCAGCCGCGCCACGTAGGCGTCGGGCGTCGGCTCCAATCCGAGCTGCCCGGCCACGCCGTAGTCGCGGAGCCCCCAGTACGGCGGGCTCGTCACGCAGCACCGCGCGCTCCCCGGCGCGAGCGTCCGCATCACGTCCAGGCACTCGCCCGTGATGACCTCAGCCTTCACACCCTGCTCCTTACGACTCATGGCCGCCTCCGATCGCCGCTACCTTGCAGCGGAATCACGACCGCCTCTGCCAGCAGCCGGGAGACTTCATGCGGCTGGAAGCGTGCGGCAAGCTCCGACACAGGCGGGTTCATAGTGACAAGCATGGCCGCCGCGTTCTGGTACGCGCTGTCCAGCAAGCGGTAGACGATCTGATTCATCTCGTGGAGGGACAGGTCGCGCCCCACCAGGTCGTCGAGGACCACCAAGCGCTGCGCAGCGAGGTAGTCCGTGAACGGGTCCTGCGCGCCTTTGTCGTAGCCGTCCTTCACGCGCCGGCAGAAGTCGGGCACGTTGATCCACGTGGCTCGCTCCGTCCCCACTTCGCGCACCAGCTGGCGGTACGCAGCGACGCCGAGGTGCGTCTTGCCTATGCCCGGCTCGCCTGTGAGGATCAGGTGCGGCGCGCCTCCTGCCTGCGCCGCAGCGAGGAAGGCGCTGTAATGCTCGGAGAGGGAAGCAGGGCGCACCAGGCCCCAGTCGAAGTTGTCCGCCTGACAGTGCCAATAAGCGCGCGGCAAGCGAAACACGGTCTGACTCCCAGGCGGGAGGTCGGCGGGCTCAGGCATCATGGTCCTTCAGCATCGGTAGCGACGACCAGCGCCGTGACAGTCGGGGCACGGGTACCCGTTGTTCGGTTCACCCGCCCCAGGATCGAAGACGTAGCCAGTGGAGACGCACGTATGGCAGCGCGTCACGCGAACCTCCCGCCCGGGCGCGAGGGGTGCGGGCAAGATAAGAAACGAAGCGCGGCAGCCCGCTTTCTGGCGCGGGCAGCGGGCAGGGAGCGGATGTGTCGCCCCAGGCGCGGGTGCCCAGGCGAGCTTCATCCCGCAGCTGGGGCAGGTGATCGTCAGCCCA
>Ga0315284_10004479_pt1 | contig 19827 bp, 11 predicted proteins | sample YL17G09_16_MG_FD_203696 | JGI IMG/M metagenome (GOLD analysis project Ga0315284, IMG submission 203696) | Sediment microbial communities from Yellowstone Lake, YNP, Wyoming, USA - YL17G09_16 | ecosystem: Environmental > Aquatic > Freshwater > Lake > Sediment | place: USA: Wyoming | collected... | reverse complement strand
CTCCGGCAGATACGCAGTCGCCGCATCGGGCGGCATCTCAAGATACCCGGGCCCCGGCACAAACTGTGCGCCGGTCGGCATTGGGTAGATCATGGACCCGTCGGGATTGGGCTGCATTCCCTCGGGTAGATACGGAGCAGCATACTGCTGCGCATAGGGTTCCATAGGTCCGGGCCCCATGTTCCAGCCGCCGTCGCCGCCTAAGCATCCGGTGGCGCACCCCTGGCTGAATCCCAAACCCGAACTGTCGGGCGGGGCGTAGTTCTGCATGGCCGCCGGCGGCATCTGCAGCGTGTTGCCTGAGACCTCGACCGGTCCGCCCTGCACGGCCATGTCCATGGTGCCGTCGGGGTTCACCTGGTACGCTGGCGGCATGGCCCATCCTGCCTCCTGCGGAGGAATGGCAAGTGTGCCGTTGGCGAGCGTTGCATTGGGAGGCAGTCCGCAGTTCATGCTGCCGTCCGGATTGATGGTGACATCTGGCGGCATGGCCCAGTCGGCCTGCTGCGGCGGCAGGTTGACCATCCCGGTTGCCGGATCGTAGGTATGTGCCGGCGGGAGCGCCACCTGAAGCGAACCGTCGGCGCCCGCCGCGACATCCGGCGGCATGAAATAGGCTGCCTGATCCGGAGGAACTGCAAGGGTTCCCGTTTCCGGGGTGAAGACCGCACCGGGCGGGAGATCGACCACCAGTTCCCCTGCGGGAGTGGTATGGACTTGCGGTGAGAGCACCATGTTTGCCGCTTCCTGCGATACATTCAGCACGCCGCTCTGCGGGTCGATGTTCATTCCCGGAGGGACCTCGAATATACGCGTGCCGTCAGGAGCCACGGTCATGTTCTCTGCGCCGTAGGGAGGCCCTACCATGTCGTTGCCCGGAGGAAAGCTGATCGTGCCTGCATCGGCACTCACTACGGCTTCGGGCGGAAGGGTGATGCCGAGCGATCCGTCGGACCGCAGCTGGATATCCGAAGGGAGATAACTGACGACCGCCGGGGCGTTGCCCGGCACCGCAAGCGAGGCGCCGTCGGGCGTCATCTGCGTTCCCGGCGGCAGCGTCATGGCCAGAGATCCGTCGGGATTCACATTCGTACCCGGGGGCAGGAATCCCATTGAGTCTCCCGGCGGGAGAGTGACGGTGCCCATTGCCGGATCGTACTGGTGACCCGCAGGCATGGCAAGGTCCACGCCTCCGTCGGGCTGCACGGTCATATAGTCCGGCGTATAGTCATTGACGAATTGCGGGTCGATTCTGAGTTCGCCCAGCTCCGGATCATAGGTTGTTCCCTGGGGCATGTCGATCTGCAGTGTGCCGTCGGGAGTCACATGGTAATCAGGCGGCATCCATGCGTTGGCCGCGCTGTTGTCAAACTGCACCGCCGCGGTATCGGGAGTCATGGCAACGGTTCCCGGTACTTCGAAGGTCATTCCCATGGAAGGTGAATAGACCGCTCCCTGGGGAATCTCCGGCGCCGGATACGGAGGTTCAGTGCCCCATCCGAACCCTCCGCCATATCCCAAACCACCTTCTCCCATCCCGCTCGGCACACCCATTCCTTCGGCCGCGGGGGCGTAAAAACCCGACGCGGTGTCGGCAGGCATGTGGAGAGTACCGTCGGCCATTGTCGCGCTTCCAGGAACCGAATACTGCATTCCGCCATCGGGTGGAAACGAGTATGCCGGGCCGGTGGCCCACGAGGCGCTGTCGGGCGGGAGGTAGACGCTGCCGGCCGCGGGGTTGTACTGCGCTTCGGGCGGGAGCTGCATCGTGAGGCCACCGTCGCCAGTGACTTCGAATCCCTGCGGCAGTACATACCCGGCATGCTCCGGCGGGAGGGTAAACGTGTCTGTCGATGGGAACTCTGTCTGCGGCGGCAGGGCCATGCTGAGTCCGCCGTCGGGCTGCATCTGAACACCGCCGTTCATCATGTAGCCGGTCTGGTCGGGGGGAACGTGAATGGCGCCGGTTGGATCCATCTGCGTTCCCGGAGGCATGGTGAACACGACTCCACCGTCGGCGGTGGTGCTGACGCCGTCCTGCATAGCCATGCCGGCCATGGGCTGCGGAATGTTCACCGCTCCGCTGTCGTAGGTGAACCCCTCGGGCATTTTGACGACCACCGATCCATCGGTGTTGACGTTGACATACTCGCCCATGCCCGGATCCTGCGGTGAAGGGGCAAAGCCGGCAGTGTCGGGCGGGAAGGTCAATGCATTGGCCTGCGGATCGAAATTCACCCCCTCGGGCATCTTCACGGTCAGGCTGCCGTCGGGATTGACGTTCATGTCCCGCGGAACCATCGAACCCGTCTCGTCTGCCGGCACAGTCATCTGGTTTGTCTCGGGATTGAACTGGGCTCCAGGCGGTGGCGTGAAGTCCACGCCGCCGTCGGGAGCGGGAGTCACGCCGGGCGGAAGATAATCGCCTGCAGCGCCAGCTTCGATCTTAAGCAACCCGGCATCCGGATCCACGCTCATGCCGGGCTGCAGCGCCACATTCACATCGCCAGTGGGTGTGATGTCGATGTTGCCGGGCAGAAACTGGTCGGTTGCGAAGTTCGGCACGCCGAGTGTGCCTGCCTGCGTATCGAACTGCGCATCGGGCGGCAGGGCCATATTGAGTCCGCCGTCGGGACTCATCTGCAGGTAGTCAGGCATGATCGCGTTGGCCGCATCAGTGTCAAATGTCATGGCCTGGCTGGTGAAGTCGTATGTGGCTGAACCTTCTGTCGGAGTGAAATCCATGCCGCCGCCGGGAACAACCTCGGCGCCCTGGGGCAATTCCTGGTACGGTGCGGCATCCGGGACGCCGAATCCAAGACCGTCGTCCCCGCCTGGCACGGGCGGAGCATCTGCCGCAACATCGACGGCCGGTGCATAGGCATCGCCCGGCGGGACATCGGCTGTCGCCTCAACGGGAGCCTCGGTTGCCGAAGCTGCATCAACGGCGCCGTCAAGAACTCCACCGACCATGGCTGGTGCAATTCTTTCCTCAAGTTTGCTGCTGGACAGGTTCTTGAGTTTTTTCTTGGCCATAGCGCCTCCCGTGATTGGTGATGGTGTCTTGTGCCCTTATCGGTTGGATCAACGATCAAGAAGTGGTTCTGAAAAGCCTCTCCATTGTATCCGGGAGAAGCTGCAAAGTCAAGAACATTTCAAAATCGTACCTTGGCCGAAGTGCCGGCAGCCCAGTTATATTTGTTCTGGAAAGAGATCTTCACCAGGAAGAGCTCGACACCTGGTTCCGCAAGCGGATTGAAGGAGTGAACATCTCCTTTGCACTGCTGCGAAGCTCGCTCAACCGTCACCGGAGTCTTTACGTTCTGCAGCCGTCGCAGGTCGTCGGCAGTCACGTGAATCTCGGTGATAAGTCGGGAGAGATCTGCCAGTTCAATCACTTTGGACCCGGCAGTGTAGTATTCACCCGGTTTGGCCATGACACGGAGGATGGTGGCGCCAAACGGTGCAGTCACGTTCTTCTCGGCACAGGCGATCTCTTTGAGCTGGACATCCACCGCAGTTTCGACTTCGTTGGTCTTCTCGATCTGGCTCCGTTCGAGCTTGCGCTGTGCAAGGATCAGGTTCAGCGAATCCTTCCGGGCGTCCATTGCCAGCAGAACTTTGCCCGAGGCGACCTTCTGGCCCTCCCGGCAGGGCAGCACGGTCACGACCCCGCTTGAAAGGGTTGAGAGCACGACCTGCGTGATCGGGAAGAGAAGACCTTCATATTCGACCGCGGCAGCCGATCCGACCAGGCAGCAAACCGTAATTGCCAATCCCGCAAGGTGCTTCATACAGGTATTCCTCCATGAGGTTGTTGATATTCAGTAGAAGAGATCGGCCCGCAGCGCCTTTCGCAGCTCACGGACCGCCAGCGCGAACCCCCGCACCGTGCCGCTTCTGATCCTGATGTTTCCGCTCATCCGGGGCTTCAGATCCAGTCCGGGGAGATTCTTCACAAGTACGGTGATGGCAAACTCGTTTTCGGCTCCCTTGCCGGAGTCTTCCTTTTTCGGATCGCCATAGTTCTTTGAGATTGGTGCAACCGAAGAGATTGCTCCCCTGATCGATCGGGAAAGCGAGGAGTACAGCCGGATGACCGACGGGTTTCCCGGGGAGACGGCGCCGATCTCGCTCTCCAGAACCGTCAAGGTGATGCGGAGGGAGTCAAGCCGGCAGATCTCACAGATCTCGCTCCCCCTGTTGAACCACGGGCGGTAGCCCTGATCGGTCCGGGTCGAGAGCACCACTCCGTCAATCGGCGCACAGATCGCTCTTTTCTGTTGTTCGGCTTTAAGGGCAGCGATGTCCGTGCCGATGCGTTGAAGTTCAAGCTGAGCCCGGTACCGGGCAGAAGCATCGCCAGAGCCGAATGCCTTGGAGAGGGCGGCATTCTGCAGTTCGCGCTGGATCTGGAGTTTCAGAAGCTCCTCCTTCTGTTCTGCATTGACAAGTACGGCCAGTCGCTGGCCGGCGGTCACAGTCATTCCCGACCGGATCACCGAAGAATCGAGTGTGCCGGAAATGCCCGCAAAGACCTTCACCGGGTTCAGCGGTTCAAGGGTGCAGGGACGTTTGACCACCATCGGTTGCATCGAGAAACCGTACAGCGCGGCTCCCGCACACACCAGTACCGCTGCGGCCGAGACCGCCGGATGCCTTCGCACCAGGGCGCCCTTCTGGGACCAGAGCTTGGCAATGAACCCTCTGAACTTCATGATGTACCCCTTGAAAATCGTCCATCCGAACCAGAAGCCCGCTATCACACCCAGTGCGCCCAACGCGCCGATCATCATATTCTGAACCATGAAGAAAAGCCCGGTCATGACGCCGAAAAGGTAGATCGACGAGGCGACCCCGTAGATGAACAGGATGCGCTTTTCGCGGACCGTGTAACCCTCGAACGGTTCGCCATCGGTCTTGAGGTGCAGAGCGTACCGCTGAAAGAAGTACGCGGTGTATTTGCCGCTTTCGGCGCGCAGGTTGGGTATGCCGGTAAAGTCGCTGAAGGCATAGTAGCCGTCGAGTTTCATGAGGGGGTTGAAATTGAACAGCACCGACGAGACCGCGCAGATGGTCATGGTCTGGTAGCATATCGCGGAAAGCGGAGAGGCGGGATTGAGAACAAACCAGAGATATGCGGCGACTGCACCGACAAAGAACTCGACCAGCCCCCCTGCAAAGGTGACCGCGAGCTTCTGGTAACGCTTTTCAAAGGTCCAGGCATCATTGACATTGGCAAAGAAGCAGGGCATGAAGAACATCAAAAGGATGCCGATCTCGTGAACCTCGCCGCCAAAGTGCTTGCAGGTGAACGCGTGACCAAGCTCGTGCAGAAAGATCACCACCACCACCGTGACCCAAAGCCCGAAGATCGCCAATGGCGTCTGACCTGCAAAGGTGGTGATTGACGCGATTCCCTCGGCAACACGGTCGTATTCCTGGAGCACGAGCACGACCGCGCCTGTGACGAACAGGGCCGCGCACACCAGGAAGACCGGCGAGAACAGCCACTTGACTGAAGGGTATATTCGGTTGAGCAGGCGGTCGGGATCGAACAGGACGAACCGCATCATCATGAGGTTGCCCTTGGCGCCCAGAAGCGCCTTCTTGCGGCTTTCGCGCATGCGCTCCAAAAGAAAAAGGTTCTGTTCCGCAAGGGGCTTGTCGATCAGGTGCAGCCGGTCGAGTGAACTGTGGAACTCCCGCACAGTGTCTGCGTCGATCTCGGTGTCGGGGTGCGCACGATTGTACAGCGCGGGAATCTCTTCAACCGTGTGGGTTCCGTCGAACAGTTGGACCACGCTGAACTGGTCCTGCGGGAACTGGTAGTAATCGCCGGTCTGCGGGTCCTTGATCACGAAGCGGACCCCATCGCCCTGCACGTGCCGGGTGATCTTGAGGTCGGGTCGAAGTCTGGGCTTGTTGGATGGCATACGGTTGATAGATCATATCAACTTTAATCAGCCTTGACAACCATTGGTTTCACTCAGGCACGGGAGTATTCAGATTTCACTTGAAAAATGAGCATCTACGATAGCTTATAGCCGGCGTTTTTCGCCTGCATTCACCCTTGATACCGGCAAGTGCGGAGGCGGCCAATGTGGGGCAGGGGACCGGGAGAAGGCCGGGAATCAGGGCATTCGCAGGGGGCACCCCGAAATCGAGGTAGTCCCTGCTGAGAAATCAAAATGTCTATCAGTTGCTTTCCGGCGAAACCGGCACGGGCAAAGGGCTTTTGGCCAAGCTGGTGCATGAGCACAGCGCGCGCAGCGGGGGGCCCTTTGTCAGCGTTCACTGCGGAGCCATTCCGCAAAACCTGATCGAAAGCGAACTCTTCGGCCACGAAAAAGGCGCCTTTACCAGCGCGTCCAGCCGCAAACTCGGCAAATTCGAAATGGCCGCGGGCGGCATCATATTCCTTGACGAAGTGGGTACCATGGCGCCCGACGCTCAGGTAAAGCTGCTTAAAGTGCTGCAGGACAAGGTGTTTCAGCGCGTGGGCGGTTCCGCGGATATCGCGGCCGATGTGCGTGTGGTAGCCGCGACCAACGTCGACCTGCTGAAAATGAGCGAAAGCGGCGCTTTTCGCAGAGACCTGTATTACCGTTTGAGCGTGTTCCCCGTGGAAATTCCTCCGCTTCGCGACCGGCGCGAAGACATAGACCTTCTCGCCGACGTCATCCCTAAGGACTCAACGAAACCTACCGCAAGGGCATCAGCGGATTTCACCGGCTGGTGCTTAAAGGATTCCTGCAATATTCCTGGCCCGGCAATATCCGCGAGCTGGCCAATGTCATGGAACGCGCGTATATACTGGAAACCTCCTCGGTGCTTACCCGTATCAGAAGCCGTGACGCCCGCCTTGTCGCGCAGCACCTTGAAGTGACGCGTGGCGTCGCCGCACAGGTGAATGCCCCGGTCGCCGTCGTTTGCAAGTTCGTTATAGATGCGGATATGATAGGGCAGAATTTCCGATTCAAATTGCTCCGGAGAGAGCAGCGCGATGCTGTCGTCGCCGATACCCAGCCCCTGCGAAAAATCCAGAGCCTGCGTATCCTTGACAAATGAGCGCCATGCCTTGATGCGGGCAATGGCCGAAACCGTGAGATATTCCAGAAGCCTGTGCGCCCATTGCGGATCGATCATCAGATCGATGCAGAACACATCGGCGCCGCGGATGTTGCAGGCCGTGGTAAACGGCCCGGCGCCACCCAGGCACTGGCAGGGCACAATGTCTTTGACCGGCTTGCCTTTATAGCGGAATGACCGCCGTTTTTCAAGAAAGCGCTCGTACCGGCGTTTTACATCTCCCAGAATACCGCCAAAGGGATCGGGCAATCCCGCGTCAAAGAGCATATCCTATTTGTCATCAGTGAGAAACACTTTGGCATCGGCCGTAAGATGCCCTTCGTAGTAATGCACCGGCCCGCCATACCATGCCGGCTCAAGACAATTGCCGTAGTCCATGGTAACGGTCCAGGCATCCTCAGGCATACCTTTGGGCGAATCTTCCATGATAAAGTGCCTGCGGAAATCCTCGAACCGCACCTGCCATTCGAACATGGCATCGTCGTTGGTAAGGTACTCGGTCATGGCCGCGGATGCGGGATTAACGTCGCGGTTGCTCAGCATCCATTCGGGGCTGATGCCCAGAACTACCGGCGTTTTTGCGGGATCGCCGGCATTGAAGGTGTCCCAGCTCTTTTTTCATTCGCAGATTGTGAATCGCGTAATCGAAGCGTTCGGGCGTATGATCCTCTGGAGTCGCGTGAACGGGATCCCTAAAAATCGATTCCGGCCGTGCGTTGCGGCTGGAGTGCCGCAATCACGCGCATTGAAAACGCCACCGTCCCTTGCCCGCAACGGTCTGCCGCTTGACACCCGGCAGATCGATGAGCGCGGAAACTCCGGCGGGAAGCGACAGCCGTGCCTCGACGCCCTTTGCCGTGCGCTCCCAGGCGGATTCGATGACGCCCTGAGGAACCGCGACCTTTCCGCGCGCATGATCCATGCCGGAAAAATGAGGGGCAAAGCGGATTCTCTTCCATGCCGCGGCCTCCTGCCACACGCCCAGACTGATATTTGAAAAGTGCACCACCGGATGCGCGCTCCAGGCGTGGCAGAGGCTCTGCACATTGGGCGTGGTATCCCAGCCTTCCGGCGTTGTTGTCAGACCGGCATCCACATAGCGGCCCCAGCGGCGGCGGATGCACTCCATCACCTGCCGGCCATGTCCGGTCTTCTTGAGCGCCTCAAACACATAAAAGGAATAAAACGACGTTGCGCTCACGCTGCCGGTCTTCACCTCGCCGATTGCGGGCAGCAGATGTTTTTCCGCCATCTCACGGTGATGGCCGGGCCAGATATCCAGCAATATCGCCAGCGAATAGGTATGCACCGAGTCCTGATCGACAGGCTTATTCTTCCAATCGCGGCCGCCCAGAATCTTTCTCTTCCCCGCATCGAGCAAAGACTTTTCGATGGACGCATACAGCGCCTTCTCGCGCCCGCTGCACAGCCGGGCATTGACCTTGTCATTGCACAGGTCGAGAAGTCGCACGGCGGCTCTGAGCGCCAGAAGATAAAAAAGATTATACACCGCGGGATATCCTTCGCGGAAAAGCGGCGCCCAATCCAGAAAGAGCCAATACCGCGGATCGTGTCGCAGCAGGCCGTTGGCGCCGCGCATGCCCTCAAAGTACCCCAGCGCCCGCAGCACGCGCTCACGAAGAGACCGGAAAAGCGACAGATCGCCGGTCTGCCAGTAATAATCCCAATGCGTAAAAATCCAGGTAAGCGTGAAATCCGGCAGAATGCAGTTATGCGCCATGGTGGGAGCATGACCGTATGTCAATCCATTCGGCACCTCCTGCCCCGCAATCTGCCTGATGCCGCGCGCCAGCAATCGCGCATCGGCCGAAAGAAAAAAGGTGTTCTTGCCCTGCACGCGCGCGTCTCCCCACCACTGCGCCTGCTCCCGCCAAGGGCAATCCACATAGGCGTCCAGCATGCAGCTCTGCTGCGTCCATGCGCTGATATCGTAGATGCGGCCAAGCACAGCATCGGAGGATTCATACGATGAGGTCACCTTCAGAGGATAGCCTACCCAGCGCAATCCCACGCCCACGGTCAACGGGACGGCGCTGTTGCGCACGATGAGGATGAGATACCGGAATCCGAAAAATTCGAACTGTTCATGGAGAAAACGTCCCGACCGCGGAAAAAGCCGGCCGCCGAAGGCCGCCTTGCACGGGCCGTTTTCGCGCGTGTCAATAACCGGCGCGATGCCGTTCAGTCCCTCGCATACGGCATAATCAACGATCTCCCCGCCTGTCGCTCCTGCAATCGATAGCCGCAGCGAGCCGACCACCTCCCTGCCCATGTCCAGGCAAACTGCCGTGTACTTGTTGGCGCCCGTGGGATCGATATCGAGTATTGAGAGTTGAGGATCGACGTGCAGGCGTACGACCGGTGTCCGCCATCGGGGCTTCTCCTCCACGTGCAATGTCACCACATCGTGCGATGCATCATAGCCCGTCGCGCAATCGCCTGAGGCCTGCGCAACAACCGATTGCGGGGCCATGAGTTCTTCTCTGAGCATGGGGATGCCGCGTTCTTCAAAGGCGTGCCACGGCATTACTCCCGCCGGACGCCACGGGTTGGGCTCCTTCCAGTGCGCGTCGCCGTAACCGGGTAACAGCCAATCCCCATCTTCCTTCCGGCTGTCGAAGATCTCCTGAAATCCCATTTGCAGGGATACGCGGGTGGTATGCCGCACAAATTCCGGCGCCTGGCGCACGCGCCATTGCGGGCCGGAAGAGATATCCACGGAGCCCGCTTTTCCCCACAGCAGAAAACCGGCGTGTCCTTCATGGATATACTGAAAATTGCTCACACCATAGCTGTGCACCAGCGCGGCAACCACATTGGCGCCTTCGCGCAGATACGGGGCGATATCCACAGTGTCGTACGGCCACGAACGCGCATATCCGCGCGCGGGCCCGCGGCAGACATATTGGCTGTTGACATAAAGGCGGTAGCGCGAATCCGCGGTCACGGAGATCTCCGCTTTGCGCGGCACCGATGTCAGATCAAAGCCGCGGCGCGCCTGCATCCAGGAGTTGACAAGATCGTATCCTTGATCGGCATACCACAGCCATCGGCCGTCGGGTTGCGTGCTCATGCTCGGTGGTCCTTATGGAGAATGGTGGTGTATATGATATAATGGCATTTCAGTCATTGGAATAGCGGGATGCTGATGACCTCGATAGCGCAAGCAGACCCGTCCGGAACTCCGCCAAAGAGGCTGCTTCCCAGCGCATTATATTAGAAAATACATGCCTCGATCCGGCAAAACCCACCCTTGCGGAAAAACTACCGCATTTCAGCAACCGGCATATGCACGACATTGCTGTCAAATTGGACAAGATTGCAAAAAGATCCAGCTAGGGCGAAAACGACGGGTTCGATTACTCGGGGATGGGAAACACCGACGGGGTTTCGCGGCATGAGGAGGCTGGTTGCGCATTCTTTGCTGGAGCGCTTAAATCGCTGAGCGCGATTAATCAGCCTTGACAACCATTGGTTTTACTCAGGCACCGGAGTATTCAGATTTCACTTGAAAATCAGGTGGATTGTAGTGACAATGAGTAACACTATTGCATGTCCCGGCATCTCGGTCACCCGCAGGACCGCCGACACAGACAAGGAACCCGCCCTGTGCGCAGACCCGCAGCAACGCCGCAGTCACCGACCCCATCCGCCGTCTCGGTCGCTGATATGCAAACGGGTTCCCGTTCCACCGGCACCGTGACCGAAAAGCTTCGTCGCCTTGAGCTGATCTCCGAACTGTTCGACATCTGTAACTCCACCACCCGCCTCAACGAGCTGATGGACAAGGTGTTCAAGAAGGTGGTCAACGACGTGGGCGCCGAGGCCGGTTCGCTGTGGCTCATCGACGACGCGCGCACTGAGATCGCCTGCCATGTCGCCGAAGGACCCACGCGTGACAAGGTGGTGGGTCTCAAGCTTCCCAAAGGCACGGGCGTCGTCGGCTTCGTCATTGACAACGCGGAGTGCCAAACCGTGTTCGACACCGCGCGCGACGCACGGTTTGCCAACTCGGTTGACCAGAAGACCGGGTTCAACACGCGCTCCATGATCTGCGCCCCCCTGATCGTGGAGAACCAGGCGATGGGTGCGGTGCAGCTGCTCAACAAGAAGGGCGCTGACGGCAGGTTCAACGAGGAGGACCTGAACCTTCTGCGCATGCTCTGCCAGAGCAGCGCGACACCCATCGTAAACGCGCGGTTGCGGGCAAGCGAGCAGAAGGTGCATGAACTCTCGGCGCTGCTGGACATCTCCAAGGAGGTGACCGGCACCCTCGACCTGGACGGGTGCATGCTCACGGTCGTGAACCTCTGTTCAAGGCTCATCTCATACGATCGGGCTGTCATCGCGCTGGTTGGCTCCCGCGGAATCCAGATCAGCGCCGTGTCCGGGCAGCCGGCGGTGAACCGCGACGATCCGGATATCATCCGCCTGCGCGACATGCTTGACGGCGTGATTAAGAAAGGACAGGACGTCTACATCCCCTCTGCAAAGACGTACCTTAAGGGGGACCCGCGCGAGGCGCACCTGGAGGAGTATCTTCACCGCTACCGCTGCGGCAGCATCGCGGTATACCGTCTGTTCGACGAAGAGTCTGATGTGGGGCTCTTCATGATGGAGTCAAAGAAGGAAAACCTTATCACGGGATCGCAGCTGGAGCGGGTGGGGATCCTTCGAAACATGATGACCGTGGCCCTGCGCAACGCCCAGTTGTACTCTGCCGTTCCGTCGCTTTCGGTCTGGGGCCGATTTCGATTTCTGCGGAACATCCCGCGCCGGATCGCAGTTTCGGGTGCCGTCGCTGTGGCCGCCGCAGCCGCCGTTCTCTCCCTGATGAAGATCGATTTCACGGTAAACGGGACATTTGAGGCGATGCCACGTCAGAAATATGTGCTCTATGCCGCCGTCGATCAGGCCGTGGTCTCCCGGGTGGTGGCCGATCCTGCACGGCCGACAGGCCGCGGCGACACGCTGCTGTTGTTCAACACTGACGAGATCACCCAGGGGATACTCCGCGAACGCAATACTGCGGCCATGCTTCAGCAGGCAATGAGCACGCTCAATCAGCAGGGCGACTATGGGCAACTTAATACCAAGGCGCTGGAGCTGAAACAGGCCCGGCTCACACTGGCATCGCTTGAGCGCAAACTCGTCGAGTCGACGGTAACGGCCCCGGTTGCGGGCCGGTTCAGTTCCAACGACCTGCAGAATTTCACCGGCCGCAAGTTCAACCGGGGCGACCAACTTGTTGAGATCATTCCCGACGGCGACGGCACGCTGCGGCTGCTTGTACCGGAGAAGCATGTGAACAGGGTCGTTGCAGGCCAGGAGTGCCGGTTCCGGGTCCCCGCCTATCCCGGCGTCACTATGCGCGGGGTGGTGCGCCAGGTGACCTACGATACCGAAGGGGAAAACGGCAGCGTCACCTTTCCCGTGATTGTCGACGTCGCCGGTGCAGGCAGACCCCTGCTGCCGGGCATGTCGGGCAAGGGGAAGATCACGGTGGGTTCACGCAGCATCATGGCGGCGCTGCTGGACAGGCCGATCTCATTCCTCGCGGAAAAACTCTGGCTATGACGTCGCATCATTCACACATCCGTTTGGCCTCCTGGTTCTGCGCCGCGGCGGTCGCGCTGATGGGTGCCGCAGTACCGGCACCTGCCGACACCCTCGCCTGCACCCTTGAGAGGTACATCGCCGACGTTCTGGCCGGCAACCAGGAACTGCAGATACGGCAGTACCGGGTGCGGCAGGCGCAAGCCCAGACCGTGGCGGTACGGCGCAGCGAACCCTTCACCTTCAGCACGTCGCTGAACAACGACATCTCCCGCAGGCTTTCCACCGACATCATGGACTCGGTGAATATCGTGCGCAATCGATCCAACACGATCGATGCGACTGTTTCCAAAAAGTTCATTACCGGCACCACCGTAGGACTCACCTATGAATACTCCTTCGCCGACGGCAACTCCCGGCGCATGCCGTCGGGCCTGCGCGACTACCACTCCACCAATCTGAACGTATCGCTATCCCAACCCCTGCTGGCCGGACTTACCAACATCGCCTTCAGGCGCGACCTGCAGGGCGCGCGCCTTGACGAGAGCATAACCATTCTTGACTGTAGAAACCTGACCGCCGACGTGGCATTCAGGGCAATCAATGCCTACTTTACACTGCAGAAACTGCAGCACCAGCGTACCATCAAACAGCACGGACTTGAACTGACCAGACAGTCGCTTGCCGCGATCGAAACACTGGTGCAGAAGAGATTCGAGAAAATGGAGAAGCTTCTCCAGCGCCAGTCCGCACTCCTCGAAAAGGAGAACGAACTGTATGCCCTGGAAAACGAACTGCAGGAGAACCAGGCCCGGTTCCTTGACTTGTTGAACACCCCGACAACCATCGACACCATCGTGCTTGAAACGGCACCCCGTGTGCCGGTCGGGGGACCGGCGGTCGGGCAACTGGACTCCCTGCTGAAGGTCGCCATGGTACATCGGATCGACTACCGCAGCGCCATGGAGACGCTCAACAAGGCGCGCAACAACCTTGCAGTGGCTCGCAGCAACGCACTGCCGAATCTAAGCCTGAACGGCAATTACTACATCTACGGAACGGATCCGCATTTCGGGGAGACGTTCGCCCGCATGGGTTCACAGAACTACAACTCGTGGTCCGCCGGATTCAGTTTCACCACACCGATTGATGTGAAGTACCGCAAGAATAAAACATTTCCGCTTGAAATTGCCGAAAAGGAAGCAGCGTTTCGTGTGGAATCCGTAAGAAAGAAGATCCGCCAGGAGCTGATGGCAGTGCTCAACAAGATCTCCCTCAACTGCAGGCAGCACACCACCAGCAGCAGTTCGCTGGCCATTGCGCGGCGCAACCTGGAGGAGGCCCGTGAGCTCTACGGCAAGGGGTTCATGGGTGCCGACGAATATCTGGAGAACCAGAAGAACAGCGAATTGTCCGAATTCGGCATCATCAAGAGTGGAATCGAATACACGATCAACTATTACGATCTGCTTAAAGTCCAAGGGATTCTCATCGACACTCTTACGCCTGCAGAATAACGCAGCTATTGCCAGGTGACCACAAAATCGGTATGCTTGTCACCTTTTGTTGCCTGTCAATTCGGTGCGGCTGAACGGATCTCTGCCTCCCGTCAATACTTCAACCCAGTCGGAAATGCCGGTATCGTGGTCGCCCTCTCAAACCACGCCTTGTCATATTCATACCGACGTTCGTGGCGCCACTGGCCTTGCGTGATCTCTGTGACAAAATCCGCAGCACGCGTGGTGGCCATCTGATCTTGCGCCAGAAGCCCCGTGTAGTTGGTGGCAGCATTAGTCGCGCCAAATTCCTTGAGCACTTGGAGATTGTGGTGGCAGACCAGCGTACGGCGACTATCAGAGACACCTGCACCAAGGAGTTCGAAACGCACGACCGGGCGGCAGCATGCGCGGTCTTCAGACCGGACGGCAAGGAATTCTTCTCGGCCGAAGTGACTGCCGGACCTCATGCATTCAGCAGGGTCGGAGTCGGCGCTGCCGAAGACGTCGGAGAGCAACTGCTTCCGCCGAAGAAGGAAGTAGTCCTCTGCCTGGCATATTCGCCAGACGGAACCGACATCCTTATGGGCACAGTGGCCGGAAATGTCCACGTCATCGAGATCGCCACAGGCAAGGTCAAGCGCACGATCGCCGTCAACGACAAGAGCAAACTGGTCATCAGTCTCCATCTTGTCAACAACGGGAAGACGCTCATCACCCACTCAAATAGTGTTATTCAGTACTGGAACCTCGCGACCGGCAAGGAGCTCAAGAGACTCACAGATTCGGGCGACGCCGAAATGAACTACCTGGCTGTCAGTGGCGACGGCAAGACGATGGTCAGCCAAAGCGGTAAACAAGTGACCGTCTGGGATGTGGAGAAGATGGCCGCCAGAGCCACGTTCACGACGGGGTGGAAGTATTGCGGAGCCATTTCACCCGACGGTTCCCTCATTGCCCTGGGTTTCGACGGCGGGCTCTACACGTTCGACGGATCGGGCAAAGTGATTCGTGGATGGGGCGGCGAGGGCGTTGATGTCAAGGCCATTGCCTTTTCTCCCGATGGAAAGCTGTGCGCAATCGGATTGACTGAGGGCAGAATGATACTCTTCGACGCCAATGCGCTGGCTGTTGCTGATGAGCACTGATCGTCTCCGGGTTGAAGTGGATCAACTCCGTCGACGACCCCGCGCCACATACGTCGCGCCGGTGCGCAAGGTGTTCGCATACCTCTGTCAAAGCGACCTTGGATTCGCAGTTGTCGACACGGGCATGTTCCTTGGATCTGGTGGTGTCCGCCAATGTCGGTGCGGATTTCCGAGGTGCTGATCGGGTGAAGTCGAAGCCGTTTGATACGATATTTCGGAACCTCCGTCCCTTGTAATGCGGCAAAACCAGCAGAAATGGGGGCAATCCAGCAACCATGCTGCCCACGTCAACAACGTCACTCCATTGAGTATTTTCCATGTCAGAGGGGAAGGATCTGGTGGTCCGGCTGGTCTTCAAAACCAGTAGGCGGCGGATAACACCGCCACTGGCAGGTTCGATTCCTGCCCTCTCTGATTTCCCGGCAGACCACGGCGCCCATCGCGTCCACGCCGCAGCAACGAGTCGCGCCGCCTACTGCTTGACGATATGCGATCTGATACGCAGCCGCATTCGCTTCTGGCAGTCATCGGATCCGGGGTGCACCGGATCTCAGAGATGAGTGCGCGGTTGGAGAAACCGGCGATGAACCTGCTGCGCCCACTGGAGATTCTCACGGAACTGGGGCTGGTCCGACGTGATATCCCCTTTGGCGAGTTGGCGAAGAACTCCAAGCGCACTCTCTACACAATCGCCGATCCATTCCTGCGTTTCTGGTATCGATACGTGTTTCCGAGTCTGTCTGCCTGCGAGCAGGAACTCTACGACCAGCCGATGGCTGTGTGGACGACTACTCAGTCTCAGCATATCGGATCGATCTGGGAGGACCTGGCCCGCGAGTCGGTACCCCATCTGTCAATACACGGTCTTCGGTGGGGGCAGGCGCAGCGATGGTGGGGGAAAAACTCCGCGGGCGAAGCGGCGGAGATTGGCGTTGTGGCAGAGTCGCTGGACGGCTCGTCAATCCTTCTTGGGGAGGTGATGTGGGGGAATGCAGCCGTCGACTCGGAGCGGAAACGCCTTGAAGGCCTTGGGCCGCTACTGCCGTTTGTCGGAAAGAAGCGGGTGCTGACCGCCTGCTGGGCTGGGCGTACCGGCTCGGGCGCAAGCCGGGGAAACACAATCAGTCCTGAGTCGGTTCTCAAGGTCCTTCGGTAGTCGACATGCCGGCAGACGCGAGGGACCTTCGCATGGTGTTTGCTTCAAGCGCGATATGAATCATCCCGCACGGGCGTCGTCCAATCATCCGTGCCTGACCAGGATCCCAGGAGCCGATATGTCACAGCAACCCAACCGATCCCTTCCAAGCATCGAAGCCCTGCTTTCATCCGCAGAGGTGACACCCCTGGTCGCCGCACACGGACGCGAGCTCGTGACATACGCAGCCCGTGGTGCAGTGGCGGATGCGCGCGAGCGCGTGTCTGCGGGCACGAGCGCGCCAACGCACGAGCATCTGGTGGCTGCCGTCTCGTCAATGATCAGGGCGATTGCGCTCCCGCAATTGGTGCCGGTGATCAATGCCGCTGGTGTCGTCGTCCATACCAACCTGGGTCGCGCACCCATGGGTCGTCGCCTGCTCGACGAGATCGCCCCGGCAATGACCGGCTACTGCAACCTGGAGTTCGACCTGCGCACCGGCCGTCGGGGCCATCGTGTGGACCACGTACGGGAGATCCTGCGCTACCTCACCGGTGCCGACGATGTTGCTGTTGTCAACAACAATGCTGCGGCCCTGATTCTGGCGCTGAGCACACTGGCGAAGCGGCGAGAGGTCATTGTGTCGCGCGGGGAGCTCATCGAGATCGGTGGAGCGTTCCGCATTCCCGAGATCATGGCCGCGTCAGGCGCGCGCATGGTCGAGGTCGGAACCACCAACCGCACACGACTCTCCGACTACGAGAGCGCCATCACCAGCAAGACGGCCATTCTCTTCAAGGCACACCGCTCGAACTTCTCAGTCACCGGGTTCACCGAGGAGGCATCGGTCAAGGATCTCTCAGCATTGGCAGAGAGCCGTGGACTGATCGTGGTGTATGACATCGGCTCCGGGCTCCTGCGCATGCCGCGGGGATCGCCTCTGAGCACGGAGCCCGACGTGCGCACTGCCGTCAGTGAAGGTGCCCATCTCGTGGCATTCAGTTGCGACAAGTTGATGGGTGGTCCTCAGGCGGGCGTCATCGCCGGCCGCGCGGACCTCGTGGCTCGTCTCTCCAAGGCGCCACTGATGCGCGCCCTCCGCGTGGGCAAGCTCACCATGGCCGCCCTGTCAAGCGCATGCCGGAACTATCTCGACGACCGACGCCTCTTCGAGGCGAACCCCGCGTTTGCCATGTTCACGAGCACGCCGGAGGGGATCCGGTCACGCGCGGAGCAGCTCGCGTCGCTTCTCTCCGACCGCGGTGTGGCATGCACCATCGAGGCCAGCAGCGGTCAAGCAGGCGGAGGCTCCCTGCCCGACGCGGTGCTCCCGAGTTGGGCTGTCGCACTCACCCCGCCACAGGTGGGGCCGCGCGCGCGCCAAGCGTTCGGCGAACGGGTCTTCCGCGCGCTTCTGGCGCTTGACACTCCGGTCTTGGCCATCCTGCGTGAAGGTCGGGTGCTCCTCGACGTGCTCACCGTGCAGAGCGAGGAGGTCGCGGGGCTTGCCGAGGCGGTGCGTCGAGTTGTGGAGTGAGTCGGTGCTCGTCTGACCGCTGACTGCTGCCCGCTGAGAGTCGCGCCACCGCGAAGCAGGGGCACGACGGCTCCCGCATCGCCCGAGCGAGGCGTTGGCTGCAGCGCTCGCCCTGAGCGGAGTCGAAGGGCCGCCGCGCCAGGCTCACTCCTGCAACAGCCATTTCCAGGCGGGCTGAACCTGCACGGCCACATCACCGATCTCAATGACTCGCTGCTGGTCGGCCGTGACCACGTACGTATTCTTGACTCCGTAGTACGCTGCAGCGGAGGCCAATGGCGCGACCTCGCGTTCCTCATTGCCGGCGTGCAAATCGTAGCACACCTGCACCAAACACGAGTCCCCCGAGGCCCTGCGCGCGTAGAAGTCGATCTCCTGGTTCTCGCGGGTGCGTGCGTATGAAACATCGTAGCCCCTGCGCATGAGTTCGACGAAAATCATGTTCTCGAACAAACGGGAATGCGTCAACGTTCCCAGCGGTGAGATCGCCTGAGCCAATCCCCAGTCCTCTGCGTAGATCTTCTTGTAGTTGCGGCTTCGTATGCGTTCCGACTCCGAGAAAACGGATACCTGGTGCAGGATGAAGGCCTCATTGAGGTACCGCAGGTATTTGTAGAGAGTCTCCGCAGTGAACCGGTGCCCCAGAGCGTTCATGTCCTGTCCGATGCGCTGCACACTTGTGGGTGAGCCTATGCGGGACATCACGCTGTGCGCAAAGTACTTCAGGGAGTCAATTGAAATATCATCGTGGGGATGTGTTTCCACCACATCGCGCATGAGCATGGTTGCCCAATACGTCTGCAAAGTCTCGATATGGTACATCTCATCGAGGCTGAACAATCCCGGGAACCCGCCCTGTTTGAGGAAGCCGGCGAACGCATGCCTCAGTTGGGCCTGCCCGACCGAAGAGATGGTATCGGCGGCGATGCCAAGACGCTGCAGGAATTCGCGGAATGAAAAGCAGTGCATCACGCGCGGGAGTACCTTTCCCCGCAGTTGAGACGCGATTGCGCCGGTGAGCAGGTGTGAGGTCGATCCGGTCACAAGAACCCGATGCCGCTCGTCGTCGAGAAGCCGCAAGATGAAACTCTCCCATCCGTCAATGTGTTGAATCTCGTCGAGGATGAACAGCACAGGGAGTTGCTCGGCAAGCAGATGCGGGTGAAGTGCGTAGAGAGCCCGATCGACCAGGCTCAGGTCTGCGGCGGACAGTCCACGAAGTCGTTCGTCGTTGAACTGCACCCTGCACACTGCCTCGGGCCGAATCCCCGCTGCGCATTGCTCGGAAATAGCCTGGTACGTCCGGAAGGTCTTTCCGCTCCGGCGAACGCCAACCACAGCGGTCGCGTGGAAGGGCGTGAAAGGCAGGGGAAGCTCGCGAATCGTCAGCCTGGGGAGGGATCTTGCCTGAAAGTCACTGATAATTGATTGGAATATATCGGCCTGCAATGTACAGTCCTTTGATAGTAATGTATCAATTAATATTCGTTATCTACATAATATTATACATCATATGATGTTGTTTTTCAACATGTAACTTGAGTTAACGTCGGAGTCGTGCTGATCCGTGGATCCTGCAATCGAGGCAGATGGCATCGCCCGTCGTCCACCGTAAACACAGCCTCCTGACGAAGCAACGGGTCTGGCCGACCTGGCACGATGCTCGCGTGCGTCGCGCACCGGATGGAATCTCCGGGCATTGAGCGGAGCCGAAATACCATCACCCCTTGACGCGCCGTACTGAGCCCCGTCAAAGTGTCGAAGAATCCAGGGCCCGTCCTCGCTTTTTCTTCGCTCGTCCCAAGTGGACCGGCACAAGCGGGAGGATCTCCCGCTCTCGGC
>Ga0315284_10004477_pt1 | contig 19833 bp, 15 predicted proteins | sample YL17G09_16_MG_FD_203696 | JGI IMG/M metagenome (GOLD analysis project Ga0315284, IMG submission 203696) | Sediment microbial communities from Yellowstone Lake, YNP, Wyoming, USA - YL17G09_16 | ecosystem: Environmental > Aquatic > Freshwater > Lake > Sediment | place: USA: Wyoming | collected... | reverse complement strand
TGGAATTTTGCGTTTTTCTTTATATCCAGAGGACCTTCATTATTATATGCCATTCTGCTTGCAGCCTCAAAATATGCAGTAGCCTCTGCCTTTTTCCTTGCAGCATTATCAAGAGGAACCTGATACTGAGGACGCATACCTGCAGTACCCATCGATATACTTCCTCCAGTAACCCACTTATTTTCATCAGACCAGCCTTTATTAAGATCCATCCACTTCTTATCCCAGAAGTCTTTCATGATATAGGCATCATTAACTATCTGTTGAAGTCTTTCTTTATCGGTAGGATCTCCTGTTATTGCTGAATCATCCTGATCAATTTTTTCATTGAAATCCTTAATTTTCTGCTCAAGATCTTTCTGCTTTTTAATAAATTCAAATTGAGACTTTTTCCATTCTTCTGCCTTAATAGTCCACTCCAGGCCTCCTTTCTGCGCTGACTTTTCGACTTCCTTGCGTTTTTCCTCAACTTTGCCATAATCTTCTGCAAGTTTTAATTGTTCCTCATCGATGCGGTCCTTTTCTTTTGATAAAGGATTATTAGGGGATCCAGCAATTATCGTATTAAGTATTTCTTTCTGGAATTTTTTGATCAGGGCAAGTTGATCAGCGTCTTCATCTGTCTCAGGACTTAACTTCCGATTTCCGGTAGCAGGATCTATAAATGTACCCGGTTTTGCATCAGTAATAAATGGATCGGCAGCTTTCTTTGAAGCCTCTGTGAGTTTAGCTGAATCCCAAGTTCTGCGTTGATTGTTTATAAATTCAGACTGTGCGGTAACGGCAAGCAAGTCGATAGTTCTCTGTCTTTCCTCTTTGGTAAGATCCAGCCCTTTCAGATAATTATTTATCTTACCCTTTTCACCCAATCCTTCAGCAACAAGGAAATCTTCTGGTCTGGATTTAATATAATTAAACTCAGGAGCCCCAAAAACCTTTGGAATAGTATTTAAAACTTTTTGTTCTGAAAGTTTCTCCGCATCATAAGCCTGTTCTGCTTTATTAACATCTACATCACTGCGGATCGGATGGATTGCGTCTTGTTTTGAATATGTACGAGAATATATTTGAGATTTGTCCAAAACGTCCGGAATATCCAGAGGTTTCGCTTCTTCTTCTTCTTTTTTTTTTGCTAAACTTAACTTACTTATATTATCGTCAATAAACTTATTACGAAGTTCCTTTAAAAGATTATCATCGGCCACTCCCATCTTTTTATAATAGGAAATAGAAATATCATCAAAAAACTTGCCCAGGGTATTCCTTTGATTTACTGAATCCTGTCTGTATAAACGCTCATCGGAAAATAATAAATCCTTGTCTCTCTGATAAAGATCTTTTGTTATCTGGAGCTTATCCGGAGTATAATCCTGAACTTCCGGCTGAATAATTGGAGTTTCCTGAACTACTGGAATTTGTTTTTTACCCATGATTATTTCTCTAACGTCTGATAAACTTCTTCAACACTCTTATCTCTTAACTCAAAAAGTTTATTGATCTTATCTGAGCCATTTAATTGATTAACCATCTGTTGTATATAATCGTCGTATGGTTTCCAATCCTGTTTATTCTCCTTGGCTGCGGAAAATAAATCATTTTTAACCTCATTATAGGGGACCAGAGATGTTTCTGTGTATGACATAACCCTTCCGGAAAGATCAAGATATGGATTCTGGAACTGTTGCATGTCTGCTGGGGCCTTGGATCCTTCCTTAACCTGTTTATAATTCAATCCCATAGTAACATAAGGCTGGTATCCATAGATATATTTTGGCGCACGTCCTTCACCTTTATCTTTTTCATTCTCAATTCGCATGGCTTTTAAAACATGCTCTGGTATCTTCTCGCCAGCCGTAAATGATTCCTTAACTTCTTTTCCATTCTTGGGATCTTTTACAATAATATCCATTGCCTTTGTTGCTACTGGAAGCATATTAAACTCCACTGGAACTGCCGGAATTGCCTTTCCTATACCTTCTTTTTCTCCAGTAATAGTATTAATATTATTTGCGGATCCCATTATTGATACTGGCTTATATCCGAAGACAGAACCAATTGGTATTCTTCCTACACTTTCATAAGCATATACCTTATCTCCGGATGCGCCACCTTCTCCCTTAGTAGGAAAGTATATATCGCGTACCTGGGGCTGAACAGGATAATTACCACTATTATCTTTCTCTGGCAGTCCGTATCCGATATTAAGATCTCCGGATTTCCCCCCAGTTATACGTGTCTCTTTCTTTATAGGAGATGTTGGAAGGAAATTCTCTTTTATCCATTCTTCTTTACTTAACAAGGTATTTGCTTTATCCACCTCATAAGCTTTGTCAATCGCATTTCTTATATTTGGTTTAGCATATTTAATGTTATTAACAATTTTATTAACAGCCTCCGTAGCTCTTTTAGGATCCACTCCCTCCCAAGTAGATATCGTTACTTTCCCTGTCGTTTTATCTACTGCAACCTGAGTTGGAAACTTATCTGTACCAGGTAAAAATGCCTTAAACTGATTAGCAAAATAGACGCCAATATCTGCCGGTCTTGCCTTTCCCACAATAAGATCATTTACCTTTTCGGATCTCTCGGTTACTCCCCCCTTGGTATTCTTCCAATCCTTAATTGCCTCCAGGGTAGCTTGTGTATCAATGTCTCGTTCTTCTTCGGGCTTAGTCAATTCTTGCTGAACTATTTTCGTGGCCTCGTCAACTCTCTGTTTCTCTACCTGCCATATATCATGCTTTTGTTTAAGATTTAATAGGGCTGTCTGGAATCCTTTTGATAATTTCTGTTCTGCAAGACTATTGGGTCTGGCAATATTCATACCTTTTGATCCCAACTCAACATATCTTGCTCTTAAATTCTCAAGTTCTTTACTTATCTCATCAAAACCTTGTTGATCATCCCATCCCTTCATCTCGAAAGTAAGATCTTTAAGGCCTTTCTCCATATCTGTTTCAAGCTTTTTCTTTTTGGTATAAGCAGCCTGATATCTGGTAAGTTTTGCCCTCCTTACTGCCTCTATTGGATCGTATGACGAATCACCAAAATAAGGTGCCGCTATGAATCCAGGGTCTAAAGTATCTGCCATTTTATTTCTTTGTTAATCCATCAATTATTTGCTGTAATTGGTCTGCAGTAAACGGTTCTCCTTTTCCATAATAATTTTTATTATTTGAAAAAAGAGATGAATAAAGATCTGGAGCTGCTGCTTCAGATGCAACACCTCCAATATTTTTAATACTTGAAACAAGATTTCTGGATCCCGATTCTCTTAACCGGGTAGCGGTAACGGCTGCTTGGAGGTACGGCATTTCCTTATTCCAATAATCAACCCTTCTTGATTCTTCGTATCCGGGACCGGCAAGAACTCCCATATATTTATTTCTATTCTCCATTAACTGTTCTGCAACCGTTTTTGCTTGTTGAGAAAATGCATTTTGTTCTCCCAGTACCATCTTAACCATTGCGCCCATACCTTCTGATCCTCTATTAATTTCACTTGCTGCCTGTACCCCTGCTGCAGTTGCACCTTTAATCTCATTACGATATATATTTCCTGCAGGTACATCCTGATCATAAGTCCGGGCCTTGGCGTAATTAATTAATCGGACAATCATGGGATCCATTGTTGCGGTAGGACGTTTATTTTGTTCTTCAAGCTTTTTGGCTCTATTCAATTGGATTCCTCCAGCAATTCCCTGAACTGCTGATGTCGCTGCTGCGATTAATGCTGCTATTGTAAGTGGATCCATAGTTTTATGTTTTATGCACTTCTTTCACTTGGCGTTGATAATACAATGGCCGAATCAATTCGGACCTTTTCTGATCTTTCACTTGTCTGTAATCTCACAAGACAATACCTACCTCTCATTTCCCTTCCATTCATAGTCTTATGATTTTCAGAATTAAATACACCCGGGCTATTCTGATCTTTAAGAATCCTTCCATAATAAATACCCTCACTCTTATTCCAAACGGCAATATAACTCTCCATCTCTGCATAAGAGGCCTCTACAGGAATAATAATATATCTTGACGGACAATCCATTTGATGATCCGAATAAAGAGCTACTGCATTATATATCTTATTTTTTGAAGGTATAATATTTGACGGGAACTCAATCTCAGCTACTACTTCAATTCCAGACCAGGTAAGATATGGTTGGCCTTCATCAAGATTCATTATGTAAAGTTTCTGATGATGCATGTGTGCAAAAAAGTTGCCTAAATGGACATAGGATTCCGTCGTTTGATTTAGTCTTGATATCCAACGACCCTGAGATTCACTAAAGATAGCCCCCTGAACTGATTCTCCCAACTGAAATACAACCCATATTTCATTATGTTCATTATTTGCGCCAGAGCATACCAATAATTGCGATGAACCTCCATTCTGATTAATCCAAAGTAATAGGTCTTTAAACCAGCGTTTCATTTTTATATCTGAGATCTCAACCTGGCCGTTTGGTGCAGATCTTATGAACTTTCCTTCACTCTGATCCCAGTAATACAGATAATCATTATTAACCATAACACTATCCGGATGCTGACATCCATAATCTTTATCCATCGGTCGCTGGGTCCCAATCAAATTATCTATTAATGTAAATTGTTCTGTTCCATCTGGATTGAATGTTTGGATCCGATTAATATAGATACTTGTTTCTTTATGGAGCTGTAAAACTTTTAATGTAAATCCAATTTGCCTTAATCCGGTAATCTGACCGCCTCTCTCAGGCATATCAACAAAATCTTCATAGGTAAATTTTGCTATATTATTTGTTTGCGTTCCCACCAACATAAATCCACCATTTCTAAATCTCTTTTTCATTCTGGTTTCTTTAAAATTCTCATCATACAAGAATGGCCAGCCCATTGATGTAAGTTTTGTCTGGTTCTCCCACCAATCACTCGGAGCAATACTTTCTGCCCAAAAGGGTAATATATCCGAAGTGGCATGTTCAAAATTTAAACGTAGAAATTTCCAACAATCATTTGCTAAATTATAAACCTCTGCTGCTGTTGTTGTCTCACCTGCTCCATTTATTATTTGATCCACATCTCCTTTATGATAACGATTACCATAATCGTCCACGCCTGTTTTAAATACCATACCGGATCCATAAGCGATAACATCGCCAATTCCTTTTCTTGGCCTGTAAACTTCAACAATTATATTATCCTTGCCAGCAAAATCTGCAGGATGCTCTACAGCCTGACATATTAGAAAATCTCCCCCAATGGCCTCACCATAATCAGTTTGGATTTGTTCGATCTCATAATCATAAAGAATATCATAAGGATGCAAATCACCATCGTCATTATCAATATAGCATACAAGTCTTAATCTATCACCGGTTTGCCATACATAATCGGGTACTTTCCAGCGATCGTTCTTATCTCTCGTATATGTAATTGTTTCCTGAATATTAAAAAGATACCGATCACTACCAATGCCAATAATGCTATCAGCTCTCATTTGAAGCCAGAAATCCATAGAAATATTACCAAAATAAACAATTTCATAGGTGTCTGCCCAGGCTGGCGGTTGGTGACGCAACTTAAATTTTATATCAAAGGTTGATGAAAGCAGAACACTGTTATCATCATAAAATGGCAAATAGATGTTAAATTCATCTGGTTTCATTATTGAACATCTTCTTCCAGCCAGATCTTTATAGACTAAACCAAAGGCATGAACGGCTCCGCTTTTAAGATGTGGGTATTTAATAACATAACCGGCACTGAGAATATAAAATTCATAAGTCCAATCTTTATATACATCCTCAATCGTTCCTACTTCATAGGGGTTCTGCTGGTTAAATGTTCCGTTTGCCCCATATAAAAGCAAAACATTTTGGAAGGGATGGCCCTCTACATCGAATCCTGCAACTGCAAGAGCTGTATTAAGACCATCTGTTACATCTGCAACTGAATCTCCGGGAATCGCTTCATAGAAGGCTATTTTATCAATTCCAAGTTTAGAGTTTGTTATATGAACATAATATTTACTGCCTTCATATACCGGAGAAGGAACCGCTAACGCAAGAACACCATATAAAGTTCTTTGTATCCATAATGAAGAAGGTGGTAATTGCAACCAGACTGAAGGGTTTGCCGGGGGCCACATATCTGTATTTGTAACCATACACTCATAATAAATAGTTCCCACATAAACCCTTGTTCCGGGAGCGTATGTAGCACCACCAACCCAAATTATTGTACCGGGGTATGAATAAACGGTAGCTGTCAAATATGGACCGATAACAAGTGGAATTATAATATCTTCACCAGCCCTGTCATTTATAAGATATTCAGTTTCAACTACCGGATTGATCATATCTCTGCCTTCAGTAATATCACCAAAAACAATTGCATTTCCACCAACAAGTTCCATGTGCCCTGCCTTAATAGGAACATAAGTAAAAGGTTGTGAAATTTCAGAGGCAGCGATTACTCTTTCTACCCTGTCATTATAGAATTTTACTTCAATGTCGGTATTGTGCAAATATCTCATCTTACTGAACGTAAAGAAGGCCTAAAGCATTCCACTGAATTGTTGAGGTGCCATTGGTTACTATTTGATCTGTCAAGAAATCAACCTGTGCGCGAATAGGCGACGTAGCTGGATTTCCTGTATTTTTATAGGCAACTGCATACCTGTAATTAAGATTAGATCCAGGTCCAATACTTAAATCACCAACATCCAGATAATAGTTATTCCCGTCTGGTTGTACTGATTTACTTCCGGGAGCTATAGTAGGACCACCGGCAACATATATACCTCCGGTATCAGATATCTCGTTTGCACTTACATCAGAGATATAACGTTGCGTTCCGGCATTGGAATCATGAACATTGCTTAATAGCATCAATTTCCATGCTTCAGCTTGCCATACGTTACATATCTCCTGCTTTACCCATTTCGGTACTAAACTTCCTGCCATTTTATTAGGTATTAAATGTTAATAATGCTCACCAATCAAGACTAAAATTACATCGTTTGCTGCTGCATTTGAACTCATATTAAAACTTTTATTATTTACTGTTTCATTATCCACAAACCATTCTCCAGATGCAACATTCTGACCATTTTTATATACAACAAAATCTACTGTAAAGGTAACTAATGTTCCGTATCTTGGATTATTCGGAGTGAAAGTAATATTTACTGCTGGCGATCCTATACTGGCATTACCACTTGTGTCGATAAGAGTCATTCCTGATGGTGGATCTTCCTCATTATAATATATCGCAACATGAGGATCAGTAGTTGCTTGTAGTTGCCTTACATCAATCACAAGAGTATCCCCGTTAGTATCTTCAAATTCTATAGTATCATCCCTTTGCACTCCTCCATTTGGAGCGTTAGGATATATCCCTAATTCCTGTGCATGACTTACTGAATCTGTTTCATTTAAGGGAGTTAATGTTAGAGCGTCTATTAAAGTTATCCATGATGGGATATGAGTTATTTCTGCATCACCCGTTCCTCCCTGGACTGTAATTACTGAATTTTGCTGGGCCTCATTATCATGATCAACGGCTTGAAATTCCATGTCCTTACCACTTGCATCAAGATATGAGTTTTCAACGGAAGGTTGTTTTACCGAAAGATTAAAATCGAATTTCCCTATAAGGTTCATAACATCAACAATACCCTCTGGAGGATCCGGAGGAGGAACGGGAATAGTATATTCATAAGTTGCAACAACAATTACTATAGTATTTCCCGGTGCAGCATTACTTGACATTTCAACCAACTTCTCGTTAGATGTATTATTTCTTACATTCATCATTACTCCCGATCCTGATGCTGTTCCATCTTTCCAGATGCCATAATAAAGATTGAAATCTGTATTCTGGCCCACCAAAGGATTTGCTGGAGTGAATTTTAATACCAACCAGGGTGATCCATTTTCTCCATAAGACCCATCATTGACTATTACTAAGCCCGATGTATCTTCGGGAAGTACATAAATAGCCAGAGCTGGAATTTTAAGCGTTACTCTTTGTGATACAAATATTAATTTCCTGTTTCCATAATCAACCTCATTCAAAATAACCTGATCCTCTTTAGATACCCCCAGGTTTTCAATAGTAGGGTATATTGTAAGAACATCGCCATCTATAAGTGTATCTCCTTCAATTATATCAAATCCGGCTCGTTTAATTGTAATCCAATCCGGGACCTGCAGAACATTACAATCAGGTATCCCTTTAAGCGTAATAGTTGTTGTTTTGCCAAATCCGGCCCCGAACTCAATAGCATCCCAGATCATATCATAATCAGAAGCATCAATCTCAATAATCCAGTTTGTAGCAGGAAGAACATTCAATCCAACAATATTTCTGGAGGCTGCGGTTAAACTAATTGATGTAACTGTAGGCGCTTTAATCAAAAGACTAACCTCAACTTTATTTTTTAAAATAACCTTTGATATTTCTCCAGCTCTTTCTTCTTCGTCAAATTTGTTAATTGTGTCTATCAGGAACCAAGTTGAAAGATCACTGTTACTTCTTCCTATAATTTCGATAGCCCTTACTTCCTCTCCCCCCGCATTCACAGTAATCTTTAGTGTATTATTTAAAGATATCTGTTCATTAGCCAGACCGGTATCAACTTCTTCTTCAAAATTAGGCATTGCTACTATGCTCGCCGGAGAAAATGTACTTCTCCTCCAATCCATATATACATATCTATAAGCGATCTGGAATAAGGATTGTTTAAGATTATTAATCTTTCTCGATTCGTCTGAAAAATACTGAACAGTAGGGGGTAATGATGGAGGAATTGGCGCAAAATAGAAGTTTTCAATATTCATTGAGAAATATGCGTCTTCTATCATACAGAGTCTCTCCCAATAACCAGTAGATGTATCTGGATCCTGACCAACATTATCGACCAGGCAACGATAAAAATAATTGCCTTTCGCGATCTTCATCTCGGCCAGGTAACTTACTGCATTATCATAATTATACGTCTGTGGGTATTTTCCATAACCTATCCCATAGTAGAAGGAGTTTTTAGCCCTCTCTATATCGACCTGATAGATATTATTAAGATTATCTGTCCAGACAATTTTACCAAAAACTACACTTGCATTATAGATCTTGTATCGATGATCAAAGCCAATGTTATTAATGGGATCATAATAAACTACTTTCTGAACTCTTTTGTCGATATCTATCTCAATGATCCATGAAGCATTGTAAAATGTATCTATATAAAACACATATAACCTTCGATTTTCTGCGTCAATGCACTTACCATTAAGAAGAATATTTGTTATGTAAGATTCTTTACCCGGATTAACAATACCAGAATTTTTTATTAATCGTAAAGACAAATAATTATTTTTTAAAGCAACACTTTTTAACAGCGATGCACTATCGTATGAAAGGGTGAATATTTTTGCTGAAATTGCCATATTAATTTGTTAAAACACTTACTCCTCTTGCAATTAAATTATTTTTAGCTGTTATACCAGCGCCCGTAGGAGCTGCATTCGTCCCTAACGAAAGATCTATGGTTCCGGAAGATTTTCCTGCGTCGTCAAGTTCTATCAAGATATTATTAATATCTACTGCATTTATGATTGCATTCCCGGATGCATAAAAATTAACTAAAGTAAAAATATTCCACTGGTGATGAGCTATAATATTTGCAATTCCGTTATTATTTATAGTTAATCTGACAAGATTAATCCATTCGGGGTGTGTGATTAATGAAGCCAAACTACAATTATTTAATTCAAGTATCTGTAATGCTACCCATTCAGGATGAGTTGTTAAAGCAACAAGACCGGGATTATCATGAATATTTAGTGTTTGAACATTTATCCAAGTATTAGGTATCGCTAAAACATTGATTAATGTTTCACTTACCCCGAATGATTGAATCTCAGTCCATTCTGCATGAGTAGTAATTGCCGTAAGAGGATTGACATCAATTGTAAAACTTCCAAGAACAATCCATGTTGCATAGGTATCAATTGTAACTATATCATTAAATCCCAGGGCAATAGATTCGACCAGCGTCCATTCCTCTCTTAATACTATTGCTGTTAATGAATTAAGTTGCAAATTAAGATTTCTTAGAGATGTCCAAAGGGCAGATGTTGGGAATGTGACAATACTGTTATTTGAAAAATTTATTACTTCAATATTTTCGCAAAGGATTAAATTATTAACCTCAATAATATCCATTGAAGCTGAAGATATCTCAGTAATAACAGAAGGATTGCTTATTGTAATAATCCCTCCAGTTGTATAATCATGGGTTACTACAGTATCACCGAGTAGATTAATTTCCACATTTTCAGATGCACCATCTCCCCAATCAACGCCTATAATACCTTCGCCCCTGAATGTTATTGAGAATGTTCCATTTTTTTCGGTGACTATTGTAACTTCTGAAATTATTTCGTCAGCTAACCAAAATAAACCCATTTCCTGTAATAAATCAAATCCTGAATCATATTTACCACCAGGCAATCCTTTAAACCCACTTGAATCATCTGCGTCAGTGTTAGGAGTAAGCCACTTCTCTATACCGACTTCTTTCATTTTTCCTCCAGCAATTATTTCTCCACCCAGATATGATAACAACTCATCTATATCTGCTTCTGTAGGGACTCTCCATCCATCAGGGAGAAAGTCTTCTGCCATTATTTGATCCCATTTGTACAAACCCCCATAAATATCGCGGTTTGCCTCATCATTATTATAAACTTTACTTCCGCTATAAGGATTTTTCCAATTATTCTTCATCCAGACCTGATTACCTATCTGCACTTCCTCATATCCTTCGTAGATAAATTGTGCCCCAATAGCCTCACCATAATAATAATTAATACTTGAAACATTTATAAGCATCTCGATCTCACCCTGGAGTGTTTCCATAACTCCAAAACCTTGCTGTTCATTACTGGAGGCAACACGCATATTCAAGGCATCGGTATATTCCCCCGGTTTGAAATTTTCAAGATCGGCAGGATTATCGTCCTTGTTAAGACCTATGTTAAATTTTCTAAGATCCTTTTGTTGCATTGTTATCGTTTGATGGTTTGCCTGGAAGATCCCCAGCACATACGTTTATACTCATCTGCAGTAAAAATATCCTGAAAATCCCGAAGCTCACATAATGATTCTTCATGGATCCTTTTCTTTCTTTCCTTTTCGTTAAACGCTGTTCTTTTGTCATTCTCTACCGCTTGCCAGAGCACATAGGTCCTTAAAGCAGGTACACATTCCCTTGGTATCATTGTCGATCCACTGGTTTTTACTCCGGAAGAAATATATTCAAGAACAATCTGCGATTTTGGTACAGATCCGGAAAAGGCTATTGTTCTTCTTTCTCTGTCAATCCGATAATATGCGTCGTCTATTCCACCAGGCATTCCAAATAAACCTCCTACAAATTGGCCTCCCCGAAAATGATCAGAAAAAAATACCAGAGATGCAGCATCAAGTGTTTGATTCGCGTCTGCATTTCCAACCGGAGTACCATCTTCAAATGTTCTTGGGAGTAAGATCTTATCGTGACGTGTTAAAACTCTGAGTTTACCATTTATCGGAATACCAATTTTTGTATAGTCAATATAATCTGCAGGAAGACTTACAACCTTTGCGGCATTCATAGTAAGATAAACTACCTCCAGGTTATCCATGTGCCATAAATTAAGTTCTGTGTATCCCTCTATGGCCAGTTGCATATAAAAATAGTAATCCCTCATTGTATAGTCTTTAATCCTGTTCAGGATAGACATTACAACATATCTCATTGTTACTACTCCCGGGGTTTTTGGTGTTTCTAAGCTCATGGTTTACTGATTTGGTCTGTCTGCTACCTGATCGTTTGCTGTATCCTGCGGTGGCTTATTGCGTATAAATTCAATAGTCTGTTTAACCAGAAGATCCTCTTGACCAGCCGGCATTGCAATATCCTCATAGTCGTCAATTTTATCCAATGGAACAATCATCTTTACATCGATGTAGGTCGGATTTGGATCATTATAGAGACTTTCGGGAACTTTTGCTAATTTCAATATATGAGAAGCCGATCCTCCTCCAGAATCGTTTTGTTCGAGCCTAAAAGTAGGAGTATCATCAATAGTTGATACTTCCAGCTCATTAAAGATGCCTACTGCACTATTCTCCAGATAAGCAAAGAGTATTGATTCATCTTCATTGGCAGCAACCTGACGGATCCCCATATTATCCGGAAGTTGTATTGGGGGAAACGGAAGGCGCAGATTGCCACTTACAACCCCTCCGGCCAAAGATCCATTATATAACTGGAGTGTATATGTTTTCGTCCAGGCGTCGAGCTGACTATAATCACTGAATTTCTTACAATTAAGCCATACCTGATAGACTACCTGGTTAAAGGCATTTTCAATGTACTTCTTAATGATTTCAGGATGATATTGAGATACCATATCCCCCGGCTGATCACTTGCCAGAAAATCAACAATTACATCAACCAGATTAATCTTTTTCATTTATTTTTTCTTTTTCTTTTTTGAAACATGCTCGGGCAGGTTCTTCCCTCTGGAAGCATCGTCCCATTCTTTAACTTTTTTTGCGCCCCCCAGGGCTTTCATACCTGTTTTTGTATGGGCCCAGCGTCTTTGTGCATCTGACATGTATGGCATTTCATTTTCCTCCTATCTTGTTAATATAGTCCACTTTGTATCTAAATAGTTTGGTGGAGTGATATAATTACGAAGGTTTTGTAAATCTATTAAACCCTGACCCGTTGGCGGTCCTGTACTTAGAGATCCCTGAAGATTAATATATCTGATTCCTCCTATTCCTCCCACATTTGGCCAGTAGTTACCACTCTCATCAATAGGCCTTCTGAATACATCCCTATTTGCCCAGAGATCTGCAAGCAGTTGATTTATTTCAGCAGATGACCATGTATAGCTGGGATTGCCCTCAAAGTAACAGAGTTGAGGATTGTTTATAAATCTTGTGGGCTTGTCATAATTACTCTGATAGCAGAGAGCAAGATTCTTCAAGTTTGCAAGACTGCCTGTAACAGCAGATCCTACCCCTCCCACTCCTATATAATAGAGCATTGTGTCATTTGTCACAGAGCCATGAAGTGAAGCAGTTGCAGTACCACCCACAGACAGATAACCAAAATTATATTTATTTGAAATATCCCAATTAAGTGTATTTAATTCTGCGAAACAAACTATTCCTATCGAATCTGAATTTAACTCTCCAGTTACAGTAGCATACCCATGAATACCCTCAAATTGACGTAATTTCGTTAATGCAGTAGTGCTACCCGATAGTGTGTTATCCCCTTCTATATAGACATAAGTTAAATCGGTTAATGCAGATATACTCCCAGAAAGTGTATTATCTCCATAACCATAAAGTGTAACAAGATCTGGAAAATTCTCAATATTTCCGCTATACATTATTTTATCTTGGCCCCAGGCACCAGCAAGCACCAAAGATTTCAATTTAGTCAATCCATTTAAACTTCCCGTCCATTGATAATCGCCTCTTGGCTCTGATGATATTGCAAAAGTTGTTACATTAGGAATATTATTTACAAGTGCTGTATCTGAAGATAAGGCAACATTGCTTGGATAAGCATTAACCCCAAAGCCATCGAGTTTTTCAGGATACATAATTGTCATTGTATAAACACCACTTACAGAATAAGGAGCAGAAACTTCATAAGAAACAGAATCCATAGAAAGTGTTGTCATTGCTCCATTCCCCCAATATACCCTTACGGGTTTAGTGGGGCCCATTGATGTTTTTCCCCGAAGACTTAATGTAACCAGATCTCCGGCAACGGCATTTACTGTTAGTTTTGCTTTATACTGACCACTATCCGCAGGAGGATAACTTTGATTGATTCCCCTTATTAAGCAATTTTCATAATCACTAACAACGGTATAAAGTAATCCTGCTTGAGCTGGAGTCAGGCCCGAACTAATTCCCGCATAAGACATATACGGAGTACCGCTAACAACATAAGCATTGGATGAATTATATTTTGCTGTATCAGGATTAATAAATGTTCTTAATAAACTATTCTCATGGTAAAAACGAGCCGTATCTTTTGTTGTTCGAGTATTTACCCAAAGGCCACCCATATTAAACATATTAGTCTGAGCGTCATAAGTCTCATTTGAAAGGTTCCAGGTAGTAGTTCCGTTTCCCTGAAGCGGCCTAATATGATCATAGAAATCAGTTGGAGTATAAATTATTCTATTTGTGGTTGATGTTGTTTTTTGGATATAGGAGAAAATAGCCTTTGAATTTTTAGTTAAAACACTTGATGGAATTAAATAGGTATTAGCTCCATTAGTGGCAACTCCATAACCCATAGATGAGTGGGATCCGTCAGAGAATGTCAGTCTATATGCTGCATCTAAGTTCCTCGGATCTTTAAGATTCCATTTATGAGTAAAAGCCGTACCTCCTACAAATGGATAAACAGCCAGCATTTTTGACCATAGATTATATGCCTTTAGGTCTTTAACATGGTCATTTGTACATTCCCTAATAATAAAATCAGAATATGATATATCTGCGGCCAATAAAAAAGCTAAAGCATCTGTATCCCATGTTGCAACTTGATTATAATAATATGAAGAACCAGCAAAACGATCAAAATTATAATTAACAATAGATCGGAATAAACTACCTCTTTGTCCAATGGCAACCATATCATAAGGAACGCCACATATAGTTGAAAGGGTATCAAAATTGTAATTAAGCTTAGTAATGTAATCTGGATCACGCAGAATTAAAGTATCAACAAATGTCCATCCGAACATCTCCTCATACTTATCCAAATTATTATTTATGGTAAGCATAAATTGGGTAGGAGTCATTCCTACTGTGATATCAGTATTCTGTCCCTTAATAAGGATAGAAATACTAATCATTAAAAGAAATAAGTATTTTCTCATATCCCAAATTTAGATTTTAAATAAAGCATAATATCGGCTTCGTCTGTATTTAAGGCATCATCCTGATACCTTCCGACTACCTCCATTACAAGTAAATCAGCCAATCTTGTTTCAGATGGTGATGTACCAAGGTGAAACCCCCCCATATTATTACTGCCGGCATTACCGGTTTTAGCCGTACCTTCATTAATCTGTACCTTACTATTTGCACCATCAAACCTTAATCGAATAATAATTAAGGATCCAATATGACCAACCAATGATGGATCATAAGCTAAACCGTAAGAACCAGCAAATCCAAACAGTTTTTGCACGGTGGCATCTGTGACCATGCCAAGAGCACCGGAATTAACAGAGTTACCATCAAATAATGTATCGTTTTCCTCGAATGATCTGATATTTACAACAATATAGATAAACTCTGGTTGGATCCAGGTAAAAGCAGGTATGCGTAAGTAATTCGTACCATCAAAAGATATACCATTACCCGTATCTGTGGGTTTATAATTCACACTTGTGTACCACACTGCATCATGTCCAGTGCCATTAAAGTCTGCCCATTCAGCAACTCTATTACTTCCGTCTTTTGTAATGGTTGATGGCTCATCAGATTTAAGCCAAAATGCCGTTTTTGAGATATTTGCCAATGTAGCCGGCTCAACAGATTCGGGTTCAAATATATTCGCTCCAGCGCTTCTATTTCCCTTTATTGATCCATGATCACTTAATGTATCATCCCACCATACCGAAAGAGAAAGATAGTCTCTTAAAATATTTTCTTCATCGGTGGTAAGTATTTCATCATGTTTAATAATAACAATTTCCCTTATTGCAAAAGGAGTATTATTCTCATACCTCACAAGCGTTCTGGTAAAATCATATCCAATTAATTCTGCCTCAGTCGTTGTTCTCTGTATTCCATTTGTTTTGAACCAGATATAATCATTATCTGCGTCCTGATAGGGAGTCGTGTCCGGCACCTGGAATGTATAATTACCCAAACTTCCGGCAACTGTTATATGGTCCACTGCGTCTTCCATTAAGTTTGGCATTTGGCCACCACTAACATCAGACATTCTCCCCCAGAATAGTAATTTAGGACCAATAATTGTTGGGTTTAATATATTTGTTCCAATACTACCTTCTGGTAGATTAAAGATTCTATTTCTGATCTGAGTGCTCATACTGTTTATTAGTCAAGATATGTATGTGAATAATATACTATTGTCCCATCATAGTAGAAAATTGTTTTATGAACTCTGCCAAGTGTAGTGTCCCAATCGCTACTGGCAACTGATTTTGTCATGCCTGAAAAGACAGGCGTATGTGAACCATCAGCGATAAGATTCACTTCAGCTCCGGCTCCTGTTAAAGGAGAATCCGAGGGGGTAATAGTCTCGGTAGTATCGATAATATGAGGATCATAACTGGTAAGCAGTCTATTTAATGCTATAATTCCATTAAAATTTTGTCCTCCCAATGGAATAGCAATATCCAGATAATGTTCCAAATCGTCAATCAAACGATGATCATTAAGAAGTTTACGAGCCATAATTATTCTCCTTTCTGTTTTTTAAGTTCTGCATACTGATAAATATCGGCCTCTCTTAAATTTATGCCTATATATGACAATAGCATGGCTACAAGTGAAATATGCTCATCCCTGGGCCATTCAAATTCAATCGATGAGGCAGCATTATAAGTTATGTATCCTTCAAACTGATTATAGACGAATGAAGGATCCGTAGGCCATCGATAATAAAAGAAATCCACGTTTGTAATTGTTGCCGGATAAATAAATATTCCTGTACTGCGCACAACTCCAATCGGATACATCAGCGTTGGCTGTTTTGTATAGTTTCCCATTCTGGCTACCGCCTGACTTTCTCTTAATATCTCAACCGGTCTGGGTATTACTACACTGGATCCATCAATTGTTCTTGTATATTTATAAGTAATAGAATCGCGATGCGCATAATCAGAGGGTATTGGTAGTATGCCCCCAGAGATACCTGTATTGATCATGCTTTTTTTAAAGGGCCGCAAATCATCCGTATTTTTTAAAGTAATATCAGCATATTCCAGAGGGATAGGACGACCAGGCTGGTATTGTTCAGGAAGACCAGATTTTTTTCTGAATTTATCAATATTGACCACTTTTATAAGCTGGTTAAATTTATCAGGTGATATGATATTCCCAGAATAATCCTTATTTAAGATTAACTCCAGTAATTCATACATTTGAAAAAGTGTCATCTTATTTATAAATTAATATTTTCGTTCCATTCATCAATACCTTTGTGCCGTATTCAGCTTTGTCTCTATAATAGCCTCATTACGGGCCTTGTCCCGGAAAAAGAACACAACAGCAATAACCACACTAAGGACATAGATTATATCCTTGACATTGCTCATTGATATTTTCTTCAGGTCAACTGGCATCTTTTTTACCATTAATTAACGCATCAGTTTTCTTCTGACTGCCTGCACTGGAGCCATAGAAAAAACCCACTACCGTAGCAAATCCGGTAATCAATGCGCCAATAGAGAGATTAAGCACATCGTTGTTTGCTACTGGCACTTCTGTAAAGATCAGCAGTCCGATGACTGTGAAAAATCCGAGTACTATTAAAGCACCCAGAACGTAAAATGCTATGTCTTTTGCTTTCATTTGTATATAAGTGTTTTTTTACCGTATTTATAATATTTCCCTGCCCCTGTCTTCATTATTGTGTTTTTGGGTATGGTAATCGACACATCAGCGCCATACGATGTCCCTGTTTCGTTGGTGGCATAGGAACGGACGTGATAGGTTACTCCCGGTAGTAATGTCCGATAAAGTATTCCACTGAACGCCCCGGTCACGGCACTGCTTGTTATCTTACTATTGGCTGTTGTTGGATTGATAGCGGTATTCCAGCACACTCCGGCAGCACTGACCGTCCCTCCACCGTTTGAAGTGATATTTCCGCCTACCGTTGCTTGATAAGCATTATAAGTTGTTATTGCTGTTGTAGAAATCTGGGGTAGTTCAGGTGGTTCGGGTTCTGCACCATTATAAGCAAATGGTCCTAAGTCCGGTGGGTCATTATGATATAATCCATCACCATCATAAGTTAACCCAACTCCAATGCCAGCACCGATAAGATCACTGCCGGCTGCAAGATGACCAAATGTAATGACCGGAAGTGACCCATCGGACTGTCTTGCATTATCCAATAACAAGGTATCTAATGAAACAAAGTCAGCAACAGAAACAGTCACTCCGCCATTCCATGAATTATATGTATCATCATTCCATGAAATATTATATGTTTCTTCCACTATGTTACCATAAGCAATATTATTTTTTAATACATCTATAACTCCAATGTCTGCCCAATACACCCATCCATATAAATTACCATAAGCTAAATTATTAAAATACTGGGTTATACCCTCATAGACTAATGAATTTTGATTAAACCCAAATTGCCTATTACCAATAGCCATACTATTAGTTACTTTTGTCATTAAAGTTGTTGGGATACTCGTTGTTGCTGGCCCTAATTTATACCCCGAACCATCTCCTCCGGTCGTGAACGTTCCCGGTATATAACCATTCCAAAATGACCAACATCTATCAATAGTAACAACCGCACTTCCTGCGCCAATATTGTATAAATCCCAACCATCATCTGAACAATACCAAGCCCTGCAACCTCTAAATGTTGTATTTGGTGCTTGCCCCGTTGCTGTTATATTAAATCCATTTGAGCCACCGTAAGGAGTTGGCGATAACGGATCAGACAAATGATGAGCATCACAATTAAGAAATAAATTATCTGATGAATTTTCCACTATAACACCTTCCTGATAAAGTGAATTATTAATGCAAAACCCATAAGTCATATAACTTATCTCGCAATTCTCTATCTTATTATGTGATGAGTTTAATATATCCCAACCATAAGTCTGACTCACAGAATTAAATTGTGACGCATCTCTTATTTTTAACCCTCTAACCCAAACATAATCACAATGGTTCATATATATAATTGCTCTTTCTCCCTGCTGAAATGTGACTCCCGCAAAACTCCATATAGGTACTTCGCCGGGATATGCCCATATTTTAATAGTATCTGATGATGTGCCTGTCATATTATGCCAGTTACATTGTACCAACGCTGATTCACTGTGAGTTGTATATGTTCCGCCACGTATATAGCAAGTATCACCGGCAGTTAAATGTTCATGTATATGTTCCCACGTCAGCCACGGATCACCTATTGCACCCGTACCTGAATCATTACCAGTAGTTGCAACATAATATTTAATCCCAAAAGAACAAAGAGAATTAAATAATATGAGTAAGATTATAATTGATCTTTTCATAAAACTTCTTTTACAGAAACATCATCAATCCATCCATCAAATAAATAAGTGTCCCAGTTACCTGTATCAAAAAAGAATGTAGTCTCTATACCAGAACAAACAATATCCTGAGTAAATGTAGCATTGGTTGATCTTAGTGTACCACCACCGCCATCCCATCCGCATTGAGCGAATATACTCCCCGCAGTTCTTAATCCAACAGTATATACAACATGATACGTCTTTCCTGCTGTTAATATAACCTGACTTATTGCATTTGCCGTTCCCATTGTTGTTCTACGGCATCTTCCGCCTCCTGCGCCATCTGATTCCCATACCCAATCCGTCCCCGCTTGCGCCCATCCATTTATATTTGAATTAAACGTACCATTTACTATGAGTTCAGCACCATAAGGATCAGGAATAACTGCCCCACTCGCAGAGACAACCCCCGGCAATCGCTGACCATAGAAGGTCAGGGAAAACGCAAGGAGTAAACTAAGTATTAGTAGCTTTCTCATAATTT
>Ga0315284_10004475_pt1 | contig 19838 bp, 15 predicted proteins | sample YL17G09_16_MG_FD_203696 | JGI IMG/M metagenome (GOLD analysis project Ga0315284, IMG submission 203696) | Sediment microbial communities from Yellowstone Lake, YNP, Wyoming, USA - YL17G09_16 | ecosystem: Environmental > Aquatic > Freshwater > Lake > Sediment | place: USA: Wyoming | collected... | reverse complement strand
TTCTCGGCCTCGCGCGAAAGTTCGGAGAGCACTGCGTCTCCTGCTCTTCCCAACTTTCGCGCGAGGCCGAGAACCGCCCCGCTGTCCCTTTGCCCAACTGTTCCTCCTGCGCTTCACTGGTCTTCTCTTTATCTGCTTTCCGTCGGAGGGAGTGCCGAAGCGACACGAGCTCCAAGAAAGGCGCAGACGGAGAGAGAAAGAAAACGTCCATCGACCTTTTTTTTTTCTAACGTCGGCCCGGCGTCGAAACGCTCGGCGCTCTTCGACTGCTCTTTTGCCCTCCCTTCCGAACTAAAAAAGGAAAAACATGGCCTCGCCCTCTCCGGCGCAGCAGCAGCCCAAGGGCCCCGCGGCGAGGCTGCTTGCTGTGATCCCGTCCCCGAGCAGCAGCAGCAGCAGCATCAGCAGCAAGGGCGAAAGGACGAGCTCTCCCCCTCGGCCTCCCTCGGCCCCGGCCTCCTCCTCGGCCTCTCCGCCGACGCCGTCCGCCCTCGCCGCCGCCCTCCAAAACGCCGCGGCGGCCTCGCTCTGGATCTCGCTCTCGGCCGCCGTCATCCTCTTCAACAAGCACATCCTGGCCTTCTCGGGCTTCCCCTTCCCGATCACGCTCACGGGGTTCCACATGGCGTTCTCCTGGGCCTGTTCGTCCGTCCTGGTGCACTGCACCTTGCTCGTCGACCTCCCGACCACGACGACGGCGGGCGTCTCGGCGGACGGCTCCGCGACCGCCACTACTCGGAAAGGCCTCGACGCGCGCACCTATCTCCGCAGGATCGCCCCCGTCGGCGCCCTGTTCGCCGGGACGCTCTGGCTCGGCAACGCGGCCTACCTGCACCTCTCCGTGTCTTTCATCCAGATGCTCAAGGCGCTGATGCCGGCCGCCGTCTACGGCGTCGGCTGCGCTCTGGGGACCGAGGCCTTCTCGCGGGGCAGGGCCGCGAACATGGCGGTCGTGACGGCGGGCGTGGCGGCCGCGTCCGCGGGGGAGGTGTCGCTGTCGCTGCTGGGCGTCGCGCTGCAGCTGGGCTCCGTCGCGACCGAGTCGACGCGGCTCGCCCTCGTGCAGATCCTGCTGCAGCACAAGCCCTCGGCCCTCCTCCGGAGCCGCGCCTCCCCCCCTTCACCCTCCAGCCCCGAGCCCCCGAAGATCGCCCTCAACCCGGTCACGACGATGTACTACCTCGCGCCCGTCTCGCTGCTCTGCCTGTCGCTCCCCTGGCTGGCCTTCGAGCGCTCGGCGCTGGTCGCCGCCTGGGGCGCCGGGCTCGGGGGGGACCCGAGTCCTCCTCCGTTCGCGCTCCTCGACTCGTCGCACGCGCTCTTCTCTTCCTGGTGGCGCCTGGGCGTCTCCCCGCTGACGCTGGTCGCCAACGCCTCGCTGGCGTTCGCGCTCAACCTCTCCGTTTTCTTGCTCATCGGCAGGACCTCGGCGCTCGCGATGAACGTGGCGGGCGTCGTCAAGGACTGGATGTTGATCGGGTTGTCTGCCCTGCTGTTCCACGCACCCGTCACGCCGCTCAACCTGGCCGGGTACTCGGTGGCGTTCGCCGGGGTGTGCTGGTACAACAAGGCCAAGTTCGAAGAGATGAAGGTGGCGAGCGCGAAGGCCGCCGCTGCTGCTGCTCCGGGCGCGACGGCAGGAGGAGCGGCGGAGGAAGGAGGCGGCGGCGAGAGAGAGATGGAGCTCAAGCCCTTGATGTCTTCGTCTTCTGCTGCTGCTGGTGCTTTTGCGAATGCCGCTGCTGCTCTCGGTGGCGACGACAGGAAGATCAAGGCCGGGAGAGCCGTTTGAGATTTTAAGTTGAGAGAGAGAGAGGGAAGGAAAGCTTTTTAGAAATTAGAACGAACGACAAAAAAAAATGAAGTTTTTCTTCTAAAAACAATCTGTAGAATTTCCAGTCCATATTTTTTAGTCTTTCCTCGCTAGTTTACAAAGGAGTGCGACGGAGGAGGAGGAGGAGAAAAAGGCACTGTCGCCGCCGCCGGGGAGACGATCCCTGCGCGGGCGAGCACGGCGCGGAGCCGGTCCGTGGCGCGCTCCGAGGAAGCCGGAGAGGCGGCAGCGGCGGCCGCGGCGGCCGCGGCGGCCGGGGCGGCCGGGGCGCCGGCGCCGGCCCTCCCGGCGCCTCCCTCTCCTCCCTCGTCGCCGCCTTCCTCTTCCTCCAGGCGGAGCAGCCTCGCGTCGCCCTCTCCTGCTTCGTCGTCCCCGGCCACGGCAGGGATCAGCGCCGCGAGTGTCCACCTCCAACCGACGCGGCGGCGGAGCGGGCGCCGGCCTCTCTCCTCGTCGAGGGGGGAGGGGTCGACGAATGGGCACCAGGCGCGGTGGAGAGAGACGAGGTCGAGCTCCCGAGGCCGGGAGGGGCCCGGAGTCGCGGCGGTCGCTGCTGCTGCTGCTGTTGCTTTCCGGGAGGAGGACGAAGGGGACCAGCCGGAGGAGGGAGAAGGGCCGGCTCCTCCCTTGGCTCGCTTGGCGGCGGGCGGGGTCGAATCGTTGTCCGCCGCCGCCGCCTCTCCTCCTCCTCCCTTCTCCTCTCCCTCCCCTCCTCCGCCGCTCCCGCAGGGCTCGCTCGGCACGAACGACCACAGCCCCGCCGTCGCCCCGCAGGCCTCGCACCGCAGCGCCGCGTCGCAGGCCCGCACCGAGCCAGCGGGCATCGCGGAGGCCGGAGGGCGGGCGGGCAGGGGCCTGCGGGGCCAGAGCGGAGGGAGGAGCTCGGTGCCGTCGGCCTCCGAGCCGCCACCGCCGCCCCCTCCTCCCACTCCTTTCCTCTTCCTCTTCCTTTCCGCCTCCTCGACGGCGGCCTTCATCCACCTCCGCTCCGCCTCCGCCGCGCGGTCCGCGGCCGCCTTGGCGACGCCTGGGGCGACGATCTCGGCGCTCCAGCCAAAGAGGGCGACGAGGCGGCACATGCGGAGGTGGAGCGTGCCGCCGTGGCGCGCGACGGCGGCGGCGGGGGAAGGGGTGCTCCCTCTGCTCCCGTCCCCTCCGCCGCCCTCGGGGGCGTCGCCGGCCGGCAGCAGCAGCACCGGCGGCTCCGGCGCCTCCCCTGCCTCTGCTTCTTCGTCTTCTTCTTCTCCTCCCGCGGGCCTGGGACCGAGCTGCAGCAGGGCCTCGAGCCTCGACGGGGCGACGCGCGCGGGGAGCTCGTAGCTCGCGCGAGAGAGCGGCGGCAGCACGTCGAGCGCGAGCGCCGCGGCCTCCCTGGCCCTGAAGTCCGACTCTGCCGCTTTCCGCGTCAGCGGCGGGAACTGCGCGAGGGCGTCGAGGTCGCAGGCCGGGCCCGTGCGCCAGGGGCACGCCGCAGCGTGGCACGAGACGAGGCGCGAGGCGAACGAGTTCTTTTCGCTCTCTTCGCCGCCATTGTTGCCTGCTCCTCCCGTCGTCGCCGTCGCCGTCACCGCCGTCGCCGCCGTCGCAACCGTCGCGGCCAGCTTCTCGCCGCAGAACTCGCACCGCAGCAGGTCGAGGCCCACGTTGCACCAGCCGCGGGCCGCGGCCACCAGCGCGCCGGCGGTCGCGGCGTCCTTGGCGAACCACGTTGAGGGCCTGAAGGTCGCCGCGCGGCGGTAGAAATCGTTGCGGTCCCACGGGCGCGGAGGGAGAGGGGCGGCGGAAATACCAGTTCCCGCGCCTCCTTGCCGCCGCTCCCTCGAAACTGCTGCCGCGGCGGCGATGGCGGCCAGGGCCGACGAGGGCCCGGCGGCGTTGCCCTCGCGCAGCGACGGGAGGTAGACAAGCCGGTCCATAGCCCGGCGCAGGCGGTCGGCGTCCATCTTGTAAAGGGGCGCCTCCTCCCCTTCCTCTTCTTCTTCTCCGGGTTGTTCTCCGGGTTGTTCTCCGGATTCTCCTCCGGGTTGTTCTCCGGGTTCTTCTCCGGTGACCGCGCTCGCTGTTCTTCGAGCGTCGAGATTCGGTTTGAGCTCTCCGAAAAGAGAAAGAGAGAGAGGGAGGAAGCAAGGAGGTCGCGCTCTCTCTTCGCCTCTCGTGGCTATCAGTAACTATAAGAGTTCTAAGCGTGCGGCGGCGAAAGAGAAAGCGCCGGAGAGGGAGGAGCTCCCCGGGGGAGAAACGAGAGAGAAGAGAGATGCAATCAAACGACAAAAAAAAGTAATCGACCCCTTTTTCTCTTTCGTCTCATTTCAGTTCGAGAAAATCGTTGACACGCCCACCCTCGGCGCCTCGCCTCCGACCTGAACGTTCCACCTGAAGGTCAGGTTGATCCGCTCCCCGTTCGAGTTCGCCCTGGCGGGGACCGAGTGCTGGAAGCGGCGCTGGGTCTGCCCGAGCATGAACAGTACGTCGCCCTCTCCGAGCGAGTACCGCACCCTGGGCTGCCGGGCGTCTCCGCGGCGCGCCGCCGCGGCCTCCGGCGCCGCTGCCCGTGCGCCGCCGCCCGCCGCCGCTGCTGCTCCGCCGCTCCTGCTCCCGTTCTTCACCGCCGCGGCGGGCTTTGGCCGCAGGTAAAAGTCCCTCCTCTCACCGAAGGAGGCCGAGGCGATGGCGATCTCGCCTCCTCCCCGAGCGAGCGCAGGGGGAGGAGCGGGAGAGTAGATCGCCTCATCGTCCGCGTGCCAGCCCATGCAGTCGCCGCCTCCCCTGTAGAGATTGAGCAGGCAGCTGTTGAAGAGGCGCGGCGGGGGGGGCGCGTCGTTCCCGTCGGAGCAGGGGGGGGAAGAGGGAGCGGGCGAGGACGCGGCAGAGGGGCGAGGACGCGGAGGAGCGGGGAAGACCGCGCAGCGCTCGGCCGCGGCGCGCTCGACCCTCGAAAGCACCTCCGCCACCGCAGGCGTCGCCCGTCGCGGCTCCAGCGTGAGCCCCGAGTACGTGTACGGCGGCAGCCGGTCCTCGTGGCAGCTCTGGTAGGCCACGAGCCTCCTCTGTGGCGTCGTGCGGTTGAAGACCGTGACGTCCCTCTGGAGCCACTCGACTTCTCCTCGCAGGCGCTGGAACAGGGTCTTCGGGGTTGTGTCTCCCTCGTTCGCTTCTTTTTCTTCTTCTTTGAGCAGCCCCGGCAGGTAGAGCACGTGAGACTCGGCATCGAGGGACAGGAGGCCGGGGGGACCGTCGATAAAGTTCCTCCGCGAAGAAGAAGAGGCGGGAGCGGGAGCGGAAGCGGAAGCGCGCGGGGGAGCCCTTGCCGCCGCCGCCGCCGTCGTCGTCGTCGTCGCCGCCGTCGTCTTTGACACCCACGAGATGAGCGACCTCTGCTTCTTCTTCTGGGGAGGAGGCGCAGGATCGGCGTCCCTCCTCCCCGGCTGCTGCTCCATCTCGTTTCTTGCTGCTGCTGCTGCTGCTGTGTACGCGCAGGGGGAGCGTCGTCGAAGAAGCTGCTGCGGCCCTCTTCTCATTCGAGGGAAAACCGCGGTCCCGGGGTTTCGCTCCGAAACTTTCCTCTTCTTCTCTTCTCTTCTCACTTGGAAGACCCCACGCGGAGCCTCGCGTTCCTCGCCGCGTCCTTGGCGTCGGCCACGTTGTCCCTCATGTTGGCGATGCCCTGTTCGCGCGCGCGGACCTTTTTCGAGAGCAAGGGGGCGCCCGCGACGGCGCAGGCGACGAGCACTCCGAGCACGACGCGGTGCTGCGGGGCGCCGAACGAGATGGGCATGGCCCGGAGAGGGCCTTTGGCTCTGGGTTTTGCTTCGTCTCTCTCTCTTTCCTTTCGAGAGAGAGGCGGTTGGGGCGGCGGAGGAGGTCTCGGTTCGTGCACGGAGGGAAACAGAGAGAGAAAGAGAGAGAGAGAGAGAGAGAGAGAGAGAGAGTGCGAGAAGAACGGGAAGGAGGGCGTGGGCGGACGAATTGGCAAAAGAGCGAGGGAGAAGGCGTCGCCGGGCGTCGAGAGTGAGGCTCGCTTCTTGGCGATGATCGGATCTCGACGTTTTTTCTCTTCTTCTCCTCTCTCTCTCTCTCTTTCTCTCTCAGCGTCACTTTTTCCCTTTTCTTCTCTCCGCGCAGAGATCTTTTCCGCTTGTCTTTTTTTAGCAAGCTCCTTCACCATGGGGGTACGTACACCAGCTATGCTTGATCCTGAGCACGGCTGCTCCCGCGTCGCGCGGGAGCTGGCCCGCGCGGGGAGGGGCACTGAGCTCGCTCTGCTTCTGATTTGGAGGAAAGAGCAAAAAGAGGGAGAGAGCTCGCCTCTCGCCCCCCCCTGCTTCTTACGGTGGCCCGCCGGGACATCTCTCCTTGCTTCGCTCCTCTGTGGGAGCTCGCGCACGGTTTCTCGCTGACATCCGTCGCTGCAAAAAGAGAGAAAGCAAAGAGCACGAGCGAGCGCGAAGCGGAGCGACAAGAGAGGGGAGCGGCCGGCATCGATGAGCAGAGGCGGCGGCGGCCCGTCGTCGCGCCTCTTTCGCTCCATCGCCCGCCCGTCTCCTGCTTGCGGCGCTTGCTCTCCTAGCTCGCCTCCCTTCAAAAGCGCGATCAAAGCCCCTTCGTCGTCGCTCCCTGCGACCAGAAACATCGTTCAAGGGACGCGCACGTCGATGCTGCCCCCTTCTTTGAACCGAGGCGAAATTGCCGGCGCCCGGCGGCTCGATCGCTCCGATCTCTCCCGCTCACCTCTCAACCTCCTCATCGGCCTCCCCTCAAACATCCCAAAAAAACCCAAAACTTCGCAGTCGCTCGTCGCCCCCGAGTCATTCCAGCACATCATCCGCGTGCTCAACACCAACTTGCAGGGTGCCGTGAAGACCCCCTTCGCGATGACCTCCGTCGCCGGGATCGGCCGCCGCTTCGCGATCCTCGCCTGCAAGAAGGCCGAGGTCGACATGAAGAAGCGCGCGGGCGAGCTGTCGGCCGCCGAGCTCGAGCAGCTGATGGTGATCGTGTCCAACCCGCGCACGTTCAAGGTCCCCGACTGGTTCCTGAACAGGCAGCGCGACCCCAAGGACGGCACCACGACGCAGCTGACGTCGTCGGCGCTCTCGTCCAAGATGCGCGACGACTTTGAGCGGCTCAAGAAGATCCGCAACCACCGCGGGCTGCGCCACTACTGGGGCCTGCGCGTCAAGGGGCAGCACACCAAGACGACGGGACGCCGCGGGCGCGTCGCGACCACGGGCAAGAAGAAGTAGAGAGCAGAAGGAGGAGGAGGAGGAGGCTGGAGAGGTGGGAGAGAGAGGGGAGGAGAGAGGGGAGAAGCGGCGAATCTGTTTTGCTCTCTCTCCTCTCTCTTTTCTTTTCCTTTTGCCTTTTGCTTTTTTTTCCCCCCCTCTTTTCAATGTTCAACTTTGCAACTTAAAACAACTGTTCAGGCTCTTATATGCTCTTGGGAGAAAGAGAGAGAAAGGGAGCGCGGGAGCCAGCGAGCACTTTTCGTTTTCATCGAGAGAGAGAGAGAAGAAGAGTTAGCGTTTTTCTTTCCTCTTTTCACCTCTCTCTTTTCATTTTTCGATCGCCCGAAGGAAAGAAACTTGCGTCGCTCTTCCTTTTCCTGTCGCTCGCTCCTTGTACTCTTTCTGTCTCTCTCCAAGGGGCACGACGGAAGACGTTCTGCGCGTTTGTGTGTGCTGCCGCTAGAGTCTGTCTCTCTCGAAGAAGCGCCCTCTGTGCAGTCACTGGAAGAGAAAGCATTGATTTTTTTCTCTCTCGCTCGACCATCGAATCGATCAGTCTCTTTTTAGCGTTTCCTCTTCGCTATGTCGGTACGTTGTTCACGCCTTGGAGTCTCGAGCCACAGCGCAGCTCCCGGCTCGCTTCCTCCCTGGGTCGAAGAACGAAAATAATAGAAGAGAGAGAGAAAGAGAGAGGAAGAGTCGCAAACACGATGATGGAGGTCGCAGGAAAAACGATCGCGCGTTTTTCTTTTTTTCGACCTCGGCCCCTTCTTCCGTTCTCACTTTCTTCCGCTGCCTTTCCCCTCCAAAACCAAACCGAAACAAAACACTCTTCAAAAGATCTTTGAGTACAACGGCTCCGCCATCGTCGCCATGGCGGGAGACGGCTGCGTCGCCATCGGCTCCGACCTCCGCTTCGGCGTCCAGTTCCAGACTCTGGCGACGGACTACAAAAAGTGCCACCGCATCCACGACCGCCTGTTCGTCGGCCTGGGCGGGCTCGGCAGCGACGCGCAGACTCTGGCGGCGCGCCTCCACTTCAAGCACAACATGTACCGCCTGCGCGAGGAGCGCGACATGCGCCCGGCGGCCTTCTCGCAGCTGCTGTCGACGACGCTGTACGAGAAGAGGTTCGGCCCCTACTTTGTGTCCCCTGTCGTCGCGGGGCTCGAGGGGCTCGACGCCGGGGGGAAGGAGGGAGGGGACGGCGCCGTCCGAGGCTTCAAGCCTTACCTGGCAGGCATGGACTCCATCGGGGCCATCGAGACCGCCGAGGACTTTATGGTGGCCGGCACGGCGCCGGACTCGCTCTACGGGATGTGCGAGTCGATGTGGCGGCCGAAGATGAAGGAGGACGAGCTCTTCGAGACCGTCTCGCAGTGTCTGCTCTCGGGGCAGGACAGGGACGCTTTGGCGGGCTGGGGCGCCGTCGTGTACGTGCTGAGCAAGGACGGGTGCGTGGCGCGGACGCTCAAGGGGAGGATGGATTAGAGTTGGGCAAGAGAGGGGAGAGGAGAGAGAAGGGAGCGGGTTTTTTTTTGTAATTTCGGGTTTGCTCTTTCGCTGTTTTTTTTTCTTTTTTGAGGTCGAGCTTTTACTAGTTTTTTTTGTATCTCTTGCTTCTTTCTTCTCGCTCCTTCGTTCCGCCTTCTTTTTTATAATCAGGATGCGCGGCGCTCTCAGGCGCGGGGCGCACACGCCCTTCTCTACAGCGACGACGCCTGCCCTTCGCCGCCGCTGCCCCGCGGCGACATCAGGCAGCAACAGATTGTCATCGCCCGTCGTCGTCCTCGCCACCTCCGAGTCGTCCCCGCCCTCCGCTGCCGGCATCTCCCCCCCCGCGGTGGGCTCCCACTTCCTACACGTCGACGACTGGTCCCGGGAGAAGCTTGACGCCGTGCTCGCGACGGCCCAGGAGGTCAAAGCCATCTTCAAGTCCAAGGACGCGCAGGACTTCAAGCCGCTGGCCGGCAAGACGATGGCAATGATCTTCACCAAGCCCTCGATGAGGACGAGGGTCAGCTTCGAGACGGTAAGAAGCTGGATTTGATTTCTTCTTGTGCTGATAAATCAGATCGGAATGTGCTCTGGTCGCTAGAATTCTTTCTTTTCCTTTGGCCTCTCAACCTCTTCTTTTCAAAAAACAAAACTCCAAAAACTCAACCGCAGGGCTTCTACAAGCTCGGCGGCCACGCGATCTACCTCGGCCCGGACACCATCGAGTTCGGCAAGCGCGAGGCGACCAAGGACATCGCGAGGGTGATGGCGAGGTACAACGACGTCATCATGGCCCGCCTCTTTGCGCATGCCGACATTCTGGAGCTGGCAGAGTACTCCTCCTCGCCCGTCGTCAACGGCTTAACTGATTACAACCACCCCTGCCAGATCATGGCCGACGCGCTGACGATGCTCGAGACGGTGGGCAAGATCGACGGGAGCAAGGTCGTCTACGTCGGGGACGGGAACAACATCGCCCACTCGTGGATCAGGCTCGCGGCGAGGTGAGGGGAACGTTTTTCTCGATCTTTTCTTCTCCGATTCTTTCCCTCTCTCTCTCTCTTCATTTTTTCTTTTTCTCGCTCTTCTCCGTACTCAAGCGCTCGGATCGGTTCTCACCCTTTTGAGCAAACCCGAAACCAATAAAAAAACGAAACCAAAAAGGTACGACTTCGACTTTGTCTGTGCGTGCCCGCGCGGCTTCGAGCCCGACCCGCTGACCGTCGCCGCCGCCAACGCCGCCGCCGGCAGGGAGCGCGTCACGATCTCGCACGAGCCGATGGAGGCCGTCAAGGGGGCCGACGTCATCTACACCGACGTGTGGGCGTCGATGGGCCAGAAGGACGAGGCCGCGGCCCGCAGGGAGCGCTTCAAGGGGTTCCAAGTGAACGAGGAGATGATGAAGCAGGCCGGTCCCCAGGCGTGGTTCCAGCACTGCCTCCCCGCCGAGCGAGGCGTCGAGACGACCGACGCGGTGGTCGAAGGGAAGAGGTCTGTTGTGTTCCAGGAGGCCGAGAATAGAATGCACGCGCAGTGTGCGGTGCTGCTGCACTGCCTCGACAAGGCTTGATTTCGCCTCTCCTTTTTTAACTTTTTTTCGGAGCGGGAGAGAGAGAAGACGGAAGGGAGAGGAGGAAGAGAGAGAGAGGGTCGCGATTTTTTCTGTTTTTCTTTATCTTTTTCCTCTGATTGTAACGCGCGCGCGCACGAGAGAGAGAGAGAGGAAATTGACAAAGAGAGAATTTGATCGATTTGTTTCCGGCGAGGGGAGCGGGAGCGGCGGGCGAAAGAGGGGAAGGAGGTGAGAAGAGGAAAAAGGCAAAGAGCGAGAGAGGGAAAGCGCAGAGGCTCTCCCTTTCTTCTCTCGACCTCGACCTCCTCGACTCCGCGACCGCTCCCTCTCTCGACCCCCCGGTTCTCTCCCGGCTAGGTTTTTTTCCCGACTACATTTTATTTAAGTATGATAATAAAGCTCAACGGGATAGTAATGGCGTTGGCTTGCCTTTAAATTGCTCGTCCCCTTGCGCGTGCAGCAGCAGCTGGAGAAAAAGTATCCGAGCGGCTAGTAGGTGGCGTGAAAGGGAAAGCTTCGAACGGAATCGAAACTTCTTTTACTTCTTAGCCTCCCCGACCAGCTCCTGAACCTTTGCCTGCGCCTTTCCCGCGATCTCCTTGATCTGTTCGCGCTTGGACTGGGTGAGAATTGGGATTTTAGAGGAGGAGGAGGAGGAGGAGGAGGAGGAGGGATTAAGAAAAGGTCGTTTCCTTCATCTTCTGACACGAAACTTGCGGACACCATGCGGACATCAAAACTCACATTGTCTTTCAGAGCAGATTTAACTGACTCGCTCGCAGCGTGGACCGCGTCTCCTGCCTTTTCGCCGAGTGCAGAACGAACGGCCGCTTCAACCTTGTCGTCTGCGGCATCGACGGCGGCTGCGACTTTGTCCAGGGCAGCATCCATGGCGTTTTTTTGTTGCTTGATGCGAGAAGAAGAAGAAGAGGTGGAGATAAAAAAGGAGGAGGTGGACGAAAAATGATGACTTTTTTATTTTTCACTTGTTTTTTTTCGGAAAAAGAAAAAGGGGGCACTTTTACAGGCCTCATTCACAGCTTTCCGCCACGGACAACGAGCTCACACGACGCCCCTAAGACCGCGCAGCTGCGCTGACACTCTCATTCTGAACGCGCTCGGCGCATGGAAAGCAACTGGGAGCCCAGCAGGGGCAAGAGAGAGCACGACAAACGTCCGTCGTCGTCGAGCCGAGGTCGCCATCGAGCGCCCCCTCTTCCTCTGCCACCCCCTGCCTCGACCCCGACGTCGCGTGCCTTCTTCGACCCCGACGCCCGTCCCACGGCGCGCCAGGCTCAGATGCAGCAGGAGGAGCGCGAGAGGCGCATGCTCGTGGCGCAGCAGATCGCGGCGGAGCTCAGGCTGAAGGCAGAGGCCAGGGAGAGGGAGCAGAGGAAGCAGAGGAAGCAAGAGGAGCGAGCGGCGGCGACCGCGGCGGCGGCGGCGGCAGCGGCGGGAGCGGGCGCGGGCGCGGGCGCCGGGGAGAGGAGCGGGGGGCCTCCTCCCTCCTCCTCCGCCGCCGCCGCCGCTCCCGCGGTCGCAGCGCGGTCCTTTTTCAACCCGCGCGACAGGCCCACAGCGAGGCAGAAGGCCGAGATGGAGAGGGAGGAAGAAGAGGCTCGGGTGAGGAGGAGGGCGAGGGCATCAGCAGCAGCAGCAGCAGCAGCGGAAAGAGAAGCGGCGGAAGCGGCAGCAGCGGCGGCGGCAGCGGCGGCGAAGAAGAACAAGGGGAAAAAGAGGGTTTTGGAAGACGAAGACGGAGACGGAGAGAGGCGCGCCAACCCTCCCCCCCTGGCTTTCCGCCCATTGCCACCAAAAAGGACCGCCGTCGCTATCTCCCCGAGGCTCACCACGGCGCGGCCGCGGCAGCAGCAGCAGTGGCAGCAGCAGCGGCAGCAGCAGCAGCAGCAGCCTTTTTCTTCTTCCCCCTCGCTCGTCAGGCCCCCCGCAGTCGCCTTCCCGGCTCCTCCCGCTGCTGCTCCCGCGACGAGGAGGACGGAGATGAACCTCGTCCAGCTGCTGCAGCAGCGGAGGCAGCAGCAGCAGCAGCAGCAGAGAGCAACGGCGGCGGGAGGAAACGGGAGGAAGAGGCCCGCCGCCGCCGCGGCCCGCGGCGGCGCTCCGCCGCTCGTTTCTTCCTCCTCCCGGGCGACGGCGGCGGCGGCGGCGGCCTCTTCTTTCCGCGGCGTCCCCGCCTCCGCGGACCAGGAGGCGCACCTAGCCGCGGCCAACGACCTGCTCGCCGCGGAGGCGATGGACGGGAGGCTGTGGTTCGCCGCGTGCGCCGACGGAGACGAGGAGGAGGGCACCGGCGGAGGTGCCGCCGCCGCGGGCGCCGCGCCTCCCTCGTCGTCCTCGCTGCCCCCTGTCCCGGCCTCCTTCCCTTCCCCTCGGGCGTACGTCGGCTCCTTCCTGCCCTTGGTGCTCGAGGAGGCGAGGCAGGAGGTGCGGTCGTCGTGGGCAGAGGCCGTCGCCGCGGGGAACAAGAGCTGGCCGGTGAGCGTCGAGAGGGTCGACGGCTTGGAGGAAGGGGGGGAGGGAGGGGGGGCGGCGGCGGCGGCGGGGGCGGCCGAGGCCGAGGCCAAGGCCAAGGCGGCCCCGGAATCGCCCTTCTGCGGGCCTCCCTTGTCCTCCAGGACAGCAGCAGCAGCAATGCCGCCGAGAGCATCCCCCCCCCTCTCGGCCTCCTCGCCCCCCTCGCCGCCGGCGCCGGCGGTCGAGGCGAGGCTCCGCTTCCCGGGCGCGAGGCCGCCGCCGGGGGCGCTCCGCGACGGCGACGTCGTCGTCGTCACGCGCGGGCTCCCCCCGGGGGGCCGCGGAGGCGCGGGAAAGGGGGAAGGGCCGGAGGAGCCCCCTCTGGACTGGGCCGCGGGAGGGAGGGCGCGCGCGGCCGCGGAGGGCGTCGAGCTCGAGGAGGGGGAGCTGGCCCTCGACGCAGCGGCGGCGGCGGCGGCGAGGGCAGCGACGGCGAGCGGGCAGCAGCAGCAGCCCCTACGCCCTCCCCCTCCCGCCACCGGCAGAGACCGCGGCGGCGCCTGCCCCGTCGCCGGGATAATCCGCTTCTCTGGAAACGCTGTTACGCTCACCACGCGCTGCCGCTGCCCGAGGCACCACCGAGGAGGAGGGGGAGCAGGAGCAGGAAAGGGAGGAGGAGAGGAAGAGGACCCCCCTTGCGTCGCCGCGCTGCGCTCGCTTGCAGCCGCCGCTTCCTCCTCCTCCTCTTCCTCCGCGACGAGGCAAGAGGACGGGGGCCGCCGATGGTACCTCACCGTCGTGGGCAACCTCGTCACGCACGCCAGGGAGGTCGCGGCGCTCTTCGCCATGCCGGCGATGCCGTTGGCGCGGGCGCTGCTCTCCCCGGGGGCGGCCGCCGCGGCGGCGGGAGCGGCCGCCGCCCGCTGGCCCAGCGAGGCCTCTTCCCGCGCCTTTATCGGCAAGCTGCAGGAGACGTACGACCACGCGCAGCTGCGGGCGATAGAGGTCGCGGCGGGCCACCTCAGCGCCGGAGGTGGGGGCGGGGGCGGGGGTGGGAGCTGCGACCGCCGCGACGGCGGCGGCGGCTCTTCGGCCCCTCCGCGCCCGCCGCTGTTCACGCTCGTGCAGGGTCCCCCGGGAACGGGCAAGACGCACACCGTGACGGGAATCCTCAACGTGTGGCACCTGGTCGCCTACCAGAGGCACCACGCGGCGACGATAGCGGCGCTGACGAGAGGGGGCGGCGGCGGCGGAAGCGGAAGCGGGGGCGGCGCCTTCCCTCCGGGCCTCTTGGCCGACTTCGCGCCAACGCTCCCTTTCGCCACAAACAGCTCCAACTCAAACTCGAAGCCCCGCCTTCTCGTCTGCGCGCCCTCCAACGCCGCCGCCGACGAGCTCCTCGCGCGGGTGATGGACCGGGGCTTCTTCGACGGCCACGGCAGAACGTACAGGCCCGACGTCGTCCGCGTCGGAGCCGACTCCTCGCCGATGACGGAGCGCGCGAGGGAGGTGTGGGTGGAGGGGAACGCCCTCGCGCTGCTGGAGGCGCCGCCGGCGCAGAGGAGCGTGGAGCTGCAGCAGGCGAGGTGGGACAGCGCGAGGGCGAGGAGGCAGGTCGAGGCGCTGCGGCTCTCCTTCCCCCCCGCGCCCTCGGCCTCAGCCTCGGCGGCGGCCTCGGCGGCGGCGGCGGCGGGAGCGGCGGCCCGCGAGGCAGCGGCCGGGGACCTCGCCGCCGCCGCCGACGCCCTGGACAAGGTCGAGGCCCTCGTCGAGCGCCTCGAGATCGCCGACCGCGCGGCGCAGGGCGGGGGCGGGAACGGCGGCGGCGGCGGCGGCGGCGGCGCGGACAGGCGGCAGGCGCGCGAGCGGCTCGAGGCGCTGCTGGTCTCGCGCGCCGAGGTGGTCTTCACGACGCTGTCGTCGACGGGGCGGCGCGTCTTCCGGCGGCTCGCCGCCGTCTTTGACACCGTGCTGGTCGACGAGGCGGCGCAGGCGACCGAGCCCGCGCTGCTGCAGGCGCTGCGCTTCGGCGCGCGCAGCGTCGCGCTCGTCGGGGACCCGAGGCAGCTCCCCGCCACGGTGCGGTCCGGCGGGGCCGCGCGGGCGGGCCTCGCGAGGTCGCTGTTCGAGCGCCTTGCCGACGGGGAGGGAGGCGGCGGCGGCGGCGGGGCACGGGGAGCGCGGGGGGCCGTCGGGAGAGGCCCCCGCCTCGCCGTCGGGTCGTCGCCTTCTCCCTCTCGCCCTGCTCCTCCGGCCGCGGCCGCGGCGGCGGGCGTGCCCGTCGAGCTGCTGCGCGTCCAGTACCGGATGCACCCCGAGATACGCTCTTTCCCCTCCCGGGCCTTCTACGCTGGCGCGCTGGAGGACTCGGCGGCCGTGCGGAGCCGCCCCGCGGAGCCCTGGCAGCGGCGCGAGGGCGGGGGGGGCGGGCTGCTGCTGGGGCCGTACCTCTTCTTCGACGTCGCGCGGGGCAGGGAGGCGCGCGGCGCGGGCCGCGGCGGGGCCGCGCCGTTCTTCGCCTCGGGCTCTCTTTCTTCTACCCCTTCCTTCTCCTCATCAGCATCGTCATCGTCATCTTCTCCCTCCCTGCGCAACGACGAGGAGGCCGCCCTCGCCGCCGCCCTCGTCGCAGAGCTGCGGCGCGAGTGCTCGCGGCTCGGCGCGCCCTTCCCTTCCGTCGGCGTCATCACCCCGTACCGCGCCCAGGCCGCCGCGCTCCGCCAGGAGCTCGAGCGCGCCGGCGGCGGGAGAGGCGGCCGAGGGTGGTGCACGGCGGTGGAGACGGTCGACGGGTTCCAGGGGAAGGAGGTCGACGTCGCGATCGTGTCGTGCGTGCGGTCGCGCGGCGGCGGCGGGAGGGACTACCGCCACGACGGCGGAGGCGACGGCGACGGGAGCGACGCCGCCGTCGCGGCCGTCGCCTCTCTCTCCGTCTCCCTCTCCTCCTCGACCCTGGGCTTCGTCGACGACCTGCGCAGGCTCAACGTCGCCGTCACGCGCGCGAGGCGGGCGCTCTGGGTCCTGGGAAGCGGCGAGGCGCTGCGGAGGGGGAGCGGCGCGTGGGCGGCGCTGCTGGCGGACGCGAGCAGGAGGGGGCTCGTGGTCAGGGGCGAGGACGCCTGGGGGAGGATTCGGCATCGGGCGCAGGGGCAGCAGGAGGGCCGAGGCGGGGCGGGGGGGGAGGGAGGAGGAACGAGTTTGTAAGAGAGAGAAAAAGAGAGAGAAAAATCGCACGCTCCACAACTTGAAATCCAAAAAACAAAACCCAAAAAAATGCTCACTATCGAAGCCAAGAACAAGGCCCTGGACTCGCTCGCCGACGCCCCAGTGGGCTCCGGCATCGTCCTCTCGGCCTACAGCCTCGCCGCGACGATGAAGGCGCAGCAGCAGAAGGAGGCGGAAGAGAAGGAGAAAGAAGAGAAGGAGACGACAAAGGCGGCGGTTGTTCGCCCGTGGCCGCTGCTGCAGCAGAAGCTCTCCTCTCGCCGCCGGCTGCCGCTGCAGCAGCAGCTCTCGTCCAACCCCGCCGCGGCCTCGGAGGGCCTCGAAGACGACGACGGCGGCGAAGGCGACAAGGAGAACTCGTACGAGGGCTCCTACGAGGGCGCGGACGGGATGGAAGAAGGAGAAGAGGAGACCAAGGCCGCCGGCGACAAGGAGGAGGAGAACGACGAGAAGGAGAACGCGGGCTGGGCCATGAACATGATCTCGAGCGCCGCCTCCAAGTTCCGCGTCGCCGGGATCTCGCGCAAGAGGAAGGCGGCGGGAGGGGCGTGAGGAGGAGGAAGGGAAGGCGGGGGGTAATAAACGAGGGGTGGGGGAAAGAGAGAGCGAAAGAGCGGTCGAGATGAAAAAGAGAAAAAAAACTCGAAGTCTTAGCCTCGGCCCACTCACTCGGTGTTTTTTTTCCTGCTCTCTCTGCCTCTGTCCTGGTTTTCCTTCTGCCATCCCTCCGCCCACCGCCACCCCCCAGGCCACCCCCCATTCGTAGCTAGCTGGCTCACTCGCGTTCGCTCGAGGTCCCAGCCGCTCTCTCTCTCTAGTCGCTGGATCTAGAAAGCAAATAAAGAAAGCAAAAAAACAAAAAACAAAACAATTTCGATGACGACCGCCTCGGCCAACGCGTTCCAGGCCCTGGCCCCTCGCCGCGCCCCCTCGCCCGCGCAGCAGCTCCTCAACAAGGGGAACAACGGCCTCCCTCCCGCCGACGAGAGAGAGGAAGAAAAAGAAGCCAGGCTCACCAGGGAGGCTGAGGAGGTGGCCGCTCTGGGGCGGGCCATCTTTGAAAACGGAGGAGCAGGCAAGGCGGCGAGCGGCGGCGACGGCGAGGCGAACGGGAGCATCATCCCGGAAGCCGCAGCTGCCGCGCTCATGTCCGGCAATTGGGCCGACACGGATGACGAGGAGGAGCAGCTGCGCCAGGTGAGAAAGAGGGCTCTAAGAGGTGGAGGAACAAGAGGCTTCCTCGCCCACGAGGCAGGGCAAGTCAATCGTCGGCCATTGGCCAGCGTCGTCGTCGAGCGACGGAAAAAACAAAAAACGAGACCATCGAAACTCTCTCACCTTTTTTTCTTCTCCGTCCGTTACCCTTCTTTCGCCTTCCAACCCAAAACAGAAAATCAAGCTCGAACACAGGACCATGAACGCCCTCGAGGAGATGGAGAGGGAGAAAAACGCCGAGGCAGCCGCGGCGGCGGAGCAAGACGTAAGAGAACGTTTTTCGAGTCTTTTTCCGCTTTTTCGTTTTCGCTCGCTGCGGCGGCTTGCTTTTTCATGCACGGGGAGGAAAACGAAAACTCGCCTTATCTCACTCTTTCTTCCCTCTCCTCTCCCACAAAAATAAACCCCAGCTCGCCGCCCGCAAGGCCGCGGTCGAGGCCGAGCTCGGCATCGAGGTCGCGCGCCTTTCTGATGACGAGGAAGAGGAAGAAGAGGGCAGCGACGGCGACGACAACGAGAGCGAGCTCCCTCCGAAGACGCCGCCGCCGGCCTCGTCGTCTGCAAGCAGGGACGGCGGCGCCTCTTCCGCCCCGGCCTCCGCAGAGAAGCAGCAGCAGCTGCTGCTGCAGAGACAGCTCTCGAAGAAGGAGCGCAAGAAGAAGGAGCTCGAGGAGCTGGACGCGGTGCTCTCGGAACTCGGGATCGAGGAGAAGGAGGGAGGAGGAGGAGAGGCCGGAGGAGCAGCGGCGGCAGGAACAACAACAGGGGCGGCGTCGGCGGCGGCGACGGCGGCAGACTCCGAGGCCGCGGCCCGGAGGAGGAGGAAGAAGGAGCGGGCCGCCGCCGCAGCGGCTGCCGCCGGCTCTTCCTCGTCGACGCAAGAGGCAGAGTCCGCGGCCGAAGAGCCCTCTTCCTCGGGCGAGGCGCCCGCCGCCGTCCTCGACCCCGCCGAGGCGCGGAAGCTCCTGGCGAGGAAGCGCTCCTCCTCCTCCTCGGCCGCCGGCGGGGGCGGCCCCAACAAGGAGTCCGCGTCGCAGAAGGCCCTTCGCGAGGCCAAGGAGCGGGCCAAAAAGGCCTCCAAGGGGAAGAAGAAGGACGCGGCCAAGTGGAACGAGATGCCGACGCGTTGAAAAGAGTTTTGAGATAGAGTTTTTTTTCCTATGATTGAGTTTTTCCGAGTTTCCGAGGTTTTTTTTTCGTTTGAACAAGAGAAAGAGAGAAGAAGAAGAAGAAAAATCAGTACCCCCACGACCGACCGATCAATAACACCCTGCAAAAATGGACAGATCAATTGCCCCTCTCTCTTTCTCTCTCTCCGCGCGCTGTCCCTTTTTTTTTTCGAAGGAGGTGGAGCGAACGAGAAGAGGAGAAGAAAGAAAGAAAGAAAGAAAGAAAGAAGAAGAAGAAAAAAACATAGTGACTAAAGTCCCTCTCTCACTCTATCTCGAAGAAGAAAGCGAAAACCTTTTTCCCTCGTCTCTTCTTTCTTTTCTTTGCTTTCTTCGTTCCCGACTATGATCGCCTCTGCGCGTGCTAGCACGCGCTCGGCGTGCGTGCGAGGCGTTGCACGCAGCAGCGGCAGCGAGAGGGCCGCTGCTCCCAGGGCCAACGCCGCCCCGGTCGCCCGATCCTTTTCCTCGATCGGAAACGGTGCCTTGCCGAAGTCGACGACCATCAACCCCGACATCCGTCCCGTCGTCGCCGCCTCGCCGCGCCGCCAGGAGCGCAGCGTTGCGTGCTCCGCCGCCGCAGCTGGTGCGTCTCGAATGTTTTCTTGTCTCGTGTGTCCGAGGGGCACGATTGAAACGGCTCGATTGTCCCCGCGCGGGGGTGGGGAACGAGATGAGATTGTCCAGTTCTTGGCTAGAAGGGAAAAAAGGGAAAAAGGAAAAAAACTCACCCTCAAACCTCTCTCAACCTCGACCAAACAAAAACTATCACCAGACGCCTCCTCCTCCCCTTCCTCCCCCGACTTTGCAAAGACGGCCCTGCTCGGCGCGCTCTTCGCGGCCTGGTACGCGTTCAACATCTGGTTCAACATCTTCAACAAGCAGGTCCTCCAGGTCTTCCCCTACTCGCTCTCGTGCACGACGCTGCAGTTTGCCGTCGGCAGCGCGCTCGCGAGCCTGATGTGGCTCTTCAAGCTGCACCCGGCTCCGAAAGTGGACAAGGCGCTGATCAAAGCCGTGCTCCCGCTGGCCGCGGTGCACACGCTGGGCAACCTGCTCACCAACGTGTCCCTGGGGGCCGTCGCGGTCTCGTTCACGCACACCATCAAGGCCATGGAGCCCTTCTTCTCGGTGCTCCTCTCGGCCCTGTTCCTGGGCGAGGCCCCCACGCTCGCCGTCGTGGGGTCGCTGCTGCCGATCGTGGGAGGCGTCGCGCTGGCGTCCGCGAGCGAGGCGACGTTCAATTGGTTTGGGTTTTTGGCGGCGATGGGGTCCAACGTGACGTTCCAGTCGAGGAACGTCTTCTCGAAGAAATTCATGGGCCAGGCCAAGGGGGCGCTGGTGAGTTCGTTTTTTGGGTTTTTTTTTTAAGGTTTCCCTCCGAGAGAAGCGACAGCGGAGCGAAGAAGGTTTCTATTGTCTTTTCTTCGAGCGAAGCGATAGCGGAGCGAAGAAGGTTTATGTTGTCTTTCCTTCGAGCGAAGCGAGCGAAGCGAAGCAAGCGAAGAAGCTTTCTATAGTCTCCCCATTTTTCAGAACACTCTTCTTTTGCTCACCCCCACCCCCACCCCCCCCGCTCTCGCTCTCGTTCTTGACCTCCCCCCCCCCAACCAACCAACCAACCA
>Ga0315284_10004473_pt1 | contig 19849 bp, 7 predicted proteins | sample YL17G09_16_MG_FD_203696 | JGI IMG/M metagenome (GOLD analysis project Ga0315284, IMG submission 203696) | Sediment microbial communities from Yellowstone Lake, YNP, Wyoming, USA - YL17G09_16 | ecosystem: Environmental > Aquatic > Freshwater > Lake > Sediment | place: USA: Wyoming | collected... | reverse complement strand
TAGCATCAGAATTAAAGTTTACATAACCATCAATTGCATTGTAGTTAGATTCTACGTTGTAGATTGGATGTAGTTGAGTTTCGTTGTCCATACCAATAAATGATCTTAAATTATCGTTACTAGACTCGCCGATATGAATTATTTCACCTTGATCTAATTTTATTGGACCTGAGTTGTCTCTAACATGTATTTCGACTGAAGTAGCAAGACCAGATAGTTCAGTTGCTATTAAACTAGATACCGGTATACTAAAAGATGTATTATTTATAGCAAAAACATTATATGGACCATTATAATTAGTAGTGGAACTTAGTCTTACAAGTTGATCTGTCTTAAAACCATGATTTGCTGATTCTAGCTGTAGACCATTAGCTGTAGAACGTAAAGACGTTGTTATTGTAGCATAGAATGCACTCTCAGACAATTCATCTGCAAAAGGTCCACCAACTACCGGTATATAGAAAGTATTAGCATCTTCTACCTCAACAGCATATGTTCCATTGAAGTTAGTCGTTCCAGATATTGTTATTCTTTGCTTGTCACTAAGTCCATGGGCAGTAGATGTGCACTTGGCTTTTAGTCCATCGTGATCTATGATATCGACTGTAAGTTGAGTCGTAGTGATATTAGAAACATTCATTACCCTATCAGATCGCATTGCGAGCCAATATAGGTTACCGCTGTTGCTTGACAAAATCGAATCGTCTCTGTCAACTACTTGAGTATCTGTAGATAAATACTCACCTTGAGTATAAATACCTTGACTAAATCCACTTGAACCACTGTAAATATCACTTAATTTTATAGATAATGCACTTGCTGGAGATGTAACACCGCCGCCTAAATTTGTACTGCCATAAAATTCTTCAACTCGTAAATAAGCTTGATCATTATCATTTGATTTTTTAACCCAATCACCTTTAGTTAGGTTTTCAAAAGAACCTAAAGATCCGTTAACATAGTTTAATCCATTAAACCATTCAACAGAAACAGAACCAGTATTGAAATTAATATCTCTATTTTGATAGAAAAATAAAACTTGATCATTTAATATAGTCTTAGATCCGGCTCTCAATATTACATCTTTTTTATCAAAGACAGACTGTAAAGTCATATCTTCCGTCCAAGTTAACAATCCTGGCGTAGAAGTAGAACTATCCCAAACACCCTTAGACTTTATAGATGTTGCTAGGGCGTCTTTAAACATATTAACTAAATTTAAAGAAACTGCCCCCTCATACCAATAAGATGTGCCACCGAGCTCTAATAGCTTAGTCATTACAACATCCATCCACTCTTTTAATGTCTGTATGTTCTTGTCTCCGCCTTGAAAAGCATTAGGATCAAGAGCACTTGACATTAAGGTGTTGGGTTCTGATCTTGCAAAGCTAGAATTTGGTAAGTTTCTAAATTGATATCTAGACAGTGGATTTGGACTTATTCCACCTGATGCCAATCGAAACATCATGTCTCTAGCATCTTCTATAGAGGTCACGAAGTTTGAGCCAACTACTACCTTGCATATAGGTATAGTATTTGCTGGAAAAGAGGATACAGACACGTTTACTACTGCAGATAAGGCAGTTTCAGTGTTAATGTCTTGGGTAAATTCACCACCAACTCCACCCTCCTTATCCGGATCCCAAAAAGCCCTAGTGTCTTTAGCCGCATCAAAGGTAGACAGCGTCAAATATACATAGTTTGTAGAGTTTTTTCTAAGTTCAGGTATTAGTGGAGTAGAAGCAGTATTGCCCTCACTTAGACCATGAAAAAATGGTCCAGCCGTAGAACCTGGATAATACACAACAGAGTCAGCAACTCTAATAGAAACACTCTGAGTTCCAATGGCAGCATTAGGATTAATTACATCAAAGCCCTTAAGTACGTAAGGCTTAGTGCCTCCGACTAAAGAACTCATGAAATACTTCCAATCTCCTTGAGAAAATGAGTCAATTGCAAGAAAATCTGGAAGATCTAACCGTTCTGCAGAACTTACTAAAAGTCGACCAAGTACAGCCATATTTCTAACTCCATTTGCCTAAAAATATTATATCACTAAATAACTCATATAACAAGTTACTTATACCTACTGATTTATAGTGTCCGGATCAATCCCAGATTTATATGTGTCTATTGTGCTATAAAAAAATTGGGGGTAGCGAATCAAAAAATTAATAAAAACACCTACAGATTTCAACTCTTGCATCAATTCTTGCAATACGGCCCTTGCTGCAGCTGGATCTGTTATATATGGGGCATGTTCTGATCCAAACCCATCAAATTCTATGCCACCACGTCTTCTAATCATTGTTACAGCAGAACCGACATCATGATTATGCTGAAATACGTACGAAGGATCTAGTTGTAGAGTGTTAGCATTAGGCTTTAAGTAGTACTTTACTGGCCCTTCTTGTCTAGTGGTTCCAAAGTCAAATATAAGTTGCCCCTGCTGATCTGGTATGTCGTTTGTGGTTACTTCTATATTTCGTTGAGTATTACCCGCTTTAATCTCTAGGGTTAAATTTGCTGTTAGAGATGACAATATAAAACTAGCATTTATGTCCCATAGAAATGGACCTATTTTTTTATCATCAAGTTGAGCAGATCTTAATATAACAAGTCCACCAGACTGTGCTATGCCTTTTCTTTCAACCCTAGCAGTCCCGCCTGTTGAATTTCGACTACCAGATGGTCCACCAAAAGAATAGGCTTTGAATTGTGTAGTAGATACTATTTCCGTTATCTTCCATGTACCGTTAGTACTTCCGCCCAAACCTATGCCTTGTACGGCATTCTCGACTACTACAAACTCATCTACTTCAAAATCATTTGGGGTTGTAGTTATGATAGTTAGTGTGTTGGCATTGTCTCTATTGGCAGTAGTAATATTGATTAGGTTAGTTGCAGCTAAAGTTGGTAAATCTGGCGTTATTCCACCCAATAAATCACCAGACTTACTTACATAAGAGTAAATAGGCATATCACTAGATAGTTTATTTTTAAAATTAAAAATAGATGTACTTAAATCAGATGGATCGTATGTTTGTATTTCCCCTAAAGGTATGAAATAAAATTGAGCACCTGTAGTGGGGAATTCACTTGGTGTAGTGAGTTGTAAAGTATTAGGATCTACTACACTTAAAACGTTTGAAACTATTCCATTTATATGAGCAGCGCCTTTGCGGTTTCTCTTAACAACAGGTGGAGATGGTGGCATCTCGACTATAATTTCACCAGATCTAACTTCCCAAACTACAGCTCTTCTATCTTGAAGATACACATTAGACTTATATGGTCTCATAAATTTTACATCATTTACAAGAGATTGCGTGAACGTCTCGTTGGTGGCAAATATATTTTTAAATTTAAAGTTATCATCAGATGGATTTACGTCTGTTATTTGAAATGAACCATAGTTGGTGGCTTTTGTAATTATAACGATATCACCGATTTGTAGTTGATCTATCATTGGTGAATTGCCTGTTCCAGTATATTGCATCGTAGCAGTGTCACCAATCTTAGATACTGACCACTCTGTATTGCCACCATGACCAGACACAAGATTAAACCCAGTAAATTGTAGTCCAATATTCGCTGCACCACCAGTTATTTCTATTGCACCTTTTGAACCGATTGTGTTTGTAAAAATTCTTATGTATGTTTGTTTTGATATGCTATCTTCAAAGGCAATAGCATAAGAATGAACAACTTGTCTATTTATTGCTGCGACTATTTCATTAGCAGTAGCGACGGCAATATTTGTAAAATCATCTGCACTAAAAAAAACTCGCTCTTCAATATACGAGTCAACTATATACGTAAGCTCCCAACCATCAGTTAAGGTGAATGGACTAAATTTTGTAGATGCAACAAAGGATGTAGTAGAGTCTTTAAAGAAAAATAAATCTAATATCTTATCTAAAACTAACTTAACTTGCTTTGGACTATATGCCATCACAGGAATAAAGTCCCTAAAAGACTGGTCATCCATCCCCACAAATCTTGGTCTTTGGACTAAATTAGCTGTACCAATTCGATCAATATACGGCCTTGTCGCTGTTTTTAAAAAGAATTGCTGTCTAATTGACTCTATTAGGTCTATAGTATTTTGATCCTGTTGACCCAATGCTTCAATTAGTGCTTTCCAATTTGGATTAACTCTTGTATTAAATACCGCTGGCATTTGATCATGTAAATTCTCTATACTGCCTTTTTGATCCATTATTGCCTCGTTATTATGCTATAGAAATATCGCCAGATTGTATAAAAGCTTTTTCATCGCTTGAAATAGGGATTCTTTCATTCGATGGTTCTGGTGTTATAAATGTAACTGCTGCAACCCCATCAATGTTTTTAACTCTAACTATTATATCTGAGAGAATTACATCTTCGCCAACGCCCAAACCAGAAACATAACTTATAATTACAGATGTTATTTCGTCGCTTATTTCACTTAAGTTAACTCCATCTTGTGTTGTAACATCTATTGCAATAGTTACTCTTCTAGGCAAAGGAGGCAGAACTTCTATTAAACTACCCACAGCTCTACGACCAGGAAAACTAGTAGAATCCGGTTCAAAGCCGTCGACTATCCTCTGAACCTTCCTTAGAATTCCAGTGTAGTACTGATAACCATCTACACCGGTCACTATATTTTCATCATAACCTATTTTACCCAATGATGATACAGATGTGGTGTTGCTTTGATTCCATTTATAGCTTCTATTGCCTGGACTTAAGTATACTATTCTTTTTTCTGAATTTGACTCATCGATAGCAATATGGTGTATTTTTTTAATAGTACTAAATTTACTATTAAGTGACTCTGTTATTGAGAATTTAACATCTGCTATGCCCTGACTAACTCCAGTTTCACTAATAGCTATGCTATTCAATACTCTAAGAAATACTTTACCATCTGTAGAATTTGTGCCAATTGTATTTATAGTAAATGTACCAGAATTAGATGATTCAAACCAATTACTGTTTATGTTTTCAGTTATAAATAACAAATCATTAACTCGAACAGAGTCGCCTTCAAAGAATCTTAAATCTCTAACATCCCGAAGAATAACCCCAGCATTTATATTAGTATTTTGATCCAATGAATGACCTACAGAAGTAGACGTAATTCCAGTGTAATTATTAGCTAAAGTTACTATTGTAGCTAAATTAGGCGTAGTATCAAAGCCTGATATTTGTACATACCGAACGTCGTCATCTGTTGTTTTTTTCACCCAATCGCCAATATTTAAATTATAAAATGAACCAGCAATTCCAGTGATCTGATTTGAGTTTGATACCCAGCTAACAGATAAACTATAGTCGTTAAATGGAATAAGGGTATCTAACTCTTCTACCGCATTACTGTTTTGATATATAAAACTATCGTCATCTACAGCTAATATTCTAAATTCACCATTATTAATAGCATTAAAAGTTAAGCCGCTCATTAAAACAATATCATCTATGGCTATACCATTACTTTTAAATTTTGGAGAATCTCCACTAGCCACGTCTAATCTAAATAACCCATTGTATCCAAGCGATTCAATTCTGTATTTTGTTTTGGTCTTACTAGATTTAATTAAAAAACCAGCAGGAGTAACCCCTACGATGTTAGCATTCGTAGATGCATAAGTAAATTGATTAGCACTTAACACGGACAATACAATTCCGGTATCTGGCGAAATCTGAGACGGTACGTTAATATCTGTAAAAGAATTACCTACGTTTAATCTATGTGGTCTATCTGTTGTTGCTGTTGCTATATTAGAAGATATAGATACAGATGCCATTGGTATATTGGATGCGTGAGATAATCTCCATTCAATAATTGGTGTAGACGAAATAAGTACAGTACTGCTTGCACCAATAAGCGTAGATGACATACTTACGCCATCTGGGTTCACTACATCTATATATTTACTAGATGAGTTTACTTTTACTATTGGATATCCACCAACAATATTATCACCAGATTCGAACGTTCTATTTGTATTACTCCATCCAGCTAAAGTGCCAAATGCATTTAATAAATTACCAGATCTTACATCTGCCAATGATGCTACAGCTGTAGTTAGTAAGCTAAAATTAGTAGTAATTCCAGCAATAAACAAATCAGACGATATTTTTGATATTATTTGATTTGGTGAATCTGTACTTAGTATGTTTATCTCTATTTTGTTTGTAGCAGATAAGTATGTAGCACCAGTTGGTGGCGTATTTGCCCCATCGATATCAAACCACACTGCATATGTAACGCCTGCAGCATTTCTAAAAGTAATATAATCAGCTTGAACAGGTTGACCAGATGATGCTATATTAAAATTTAATGAGGTAGACACAGATCCAGTGTCTTGTATTTCTAAGAATAAATTTGTAGCACCACCTAAAGTACCAATTGCATTATATAAAGCTGGTTGATTTGCTGGCGTACCAACTAGAAGATCTATTAAGTTAACCTTACTACCAGAGTCGTTATGCGTCCATCTCCATACTAAACCAGGCGTTGGATAACTTAATGGTTCTACACCATTGGCATCTACGATTGAAAATTTAACATATTGATTTAAGTTTGTTGCTTTGTTGTTATATCTATATTCAGATATAGTATCATTTATTTTTACAACGTCCATACTATCTGTGCTGATTTGTGCATTAAATCGTTCAACACCATTATCATTTTGAAGCAGAATATGTTGACCTGGACTTAGTGTATTAGGTGCTGCCGGGATTTTAACTGTTAAATAGTTTTTACCACCAGAAGCACTAATTTGAGAATCCCCAATGATTTTAAATTTTGCTTTATTTGCTCTACCACCAATAATTTCTATGGCACCATTAGATCCAAGTAGATCCGATTTGATTTGTAGTTTTTTATTATTATTAGTAATTGATACATCAGATATAATATCTAATTGCGATAATGCTCTATGTACCATGTGGTGTCTAATGTTCGTTAGTGTTACTGGTACTAGTTTAAAATATTCACCAATAGAGGCATCAGAGTTCGGCGCCGTATCCATATCATAAATAGGAGATACTCCACTTAGAATAAGAGATTGTTTTAATTGAAAGTTAGGGTTGGAATTTTGGAACGTTAATATCCAATTTTTAGAATCAAATAATGAAACATATTCATTTAGATTATTTAGTGGATTTGGATCATGATTATAAGCTAATTCATCGACTAGTACAGTTGATTCTTCTCTGGTTGCACGAATAAAAGTACCACTAGTGTGCACTGTTGCGTCTAATATGTCACTTTCATTTATTTTTGATGCAATAACTGATGTTGATGTGTCTGTGATTGGGAATATCACAAGTCCAGCAGTTTGAATAAGTGTTTCATATGTATCATTGATACCAGCAGTTATTATTGCAAAAGTAAAACTTGTAGGCACGATCCCATCAAACCCAACTGCACTAACTCCATTATCTGTATTTGTTATAGTAATTAAACTAAGAGTACCACCGCCATTGGTTGCTGTAGAAAAGGCAGTATCGTTTAATATTGCAGCAGCTGTTGTTGTTGCCACTTGAATTGCACTATCTCCAGTGGTTACATTTATTTCCCAAGATCTAGTTGTAATACCAATATTTGGTTCTATTGTTCCACTGTTGTTGTTATCATACCAAAATTTAACAGTATCGCCATTTGGTGCATTTAAGACAAAATAAGTTCCATCTAGTGAATCTGCGACATCTGCGACACATTGAACGCTATGAATTGTTGGGTTTCCAACAACAGTAGCTACTCCACTTGGATTATATACATCAATAGTTCTATTTATGTCATTTTTAGCATTAACTCTAAAAATACCACTATTTGCTGTGGAGAATCCAGAAATTAGTTGGATTGAAATAACATCCCCCACGCTTACACTAGATACTGTAACTGTTATTGGGAATGTATACCTAAAATTATAACCACCCAATGATGTAACAGTGATTAAATCATTAGATGCAATATTGGTAATAATGGCAGCGCCAGAACCAAAAACATAAACAGAATCAGTGGCATCTGGTGAGTTTGTATAAGAAAAAGAGTTAGTATTAGATGGAATTGATGGATACTCAATTCTAAATTGAATCTTGTCTCCAATTGGTCCATATTCTTTTGCTCTTAATATTAGTGCAGCGCTGTTAGCAGAATACCAATTTCTTGCTCTAAACCATATAGCATAATCATTGAAGTTTGTGCTTCTTTGTGTAGATAACGTTCCCCACACATTCAGTGTTCCAAAATTTACACCAGGTTCATTGTCTGCATCATTTGCAGAGAATGCTAGATTTGTGGGAATAAATACACCAGCTGAACCGCTATTAATTTGTCCAGTTCTAGAAAAAGACATATCAATTGTTTTAGCAACGGCATCATTGTCTATGATAGCTACCAAGTTATCTTCTGCAGAAATTTCTAAGTTTTTCACTATTTCATATTCATCTGTTGAACGATAATCCAATAAAGATCTTGGAATACCATGTCTTGTCCCAATATTATTAGGATCGATAATTAGGCGTATATCTCTAATGTGTTTTTTATTTTGACCACTTGTAATGCTAATAGAATCATCATAGGTTACATCATTTTGAAAATTAGCAACGGTGTCTGTTAGTGTTTCGCTGTATATTCCAAGACCGGTCTTATTTGGCTCTTCATTAGATGTTAGCGCGCCTTTTTGATCAGAGTAAGTATATCTATCTAACCATACATTTGTGTTGGTTGGTTCTGTTCGTTCAAATATAGTAAATGAATCTTTAGTAGGAACTTTATTAGCAATGTGAGACTGTGAACCACTTTGTTGGCCTTGTGCAGTTAGAAAAAGTTGTCCACCACTGCCTATAGAAATTGGTACCGCAATACTGCCACCCTCTTCTGTACTAGATGTTAATTTTATATAGTTAGTTCTAAAAATAGAAGCTATTACACCTTCTATTTTTTCATTAATAGAATCTACCACGTCCTGTATGTCAGATGCAGCTGGATTTATAGCATCTGCTCCATGCCATATTTGTGGGTATTTATCTGAATAAAATGCTTGTATGTCTAAACTATCATTAACCGAGTATGGTCCACCAACAACCATATTAACATTAGCAACATCTATATAAGTATCTACTCCACTGGTAAGGTGTTCTCCTTTTTGTTCAACTTTAAATAGTCCGCATGAAGCTACATCTATCCAAGACTCCAAACCAGTTCCAGCGATATTGCCTCTATTTGTTAAATAAATATAATCATTGGTAATTATATTTTTAAATGGAGTTGTAGAATTTGACATAATACGCATTATGTCGCTGCCTTGATTGCTTAGTAGAATTGTAGAGCCAACTGCCAAATCAACACTTCTAGGTAGTACATGTTCAGCATCCACTACAATAACAACTTCTGAAGGTCTACTGTTAGTATCTATGTCTACATTGAAAGTTCCACCAGAGGCAATATTAGAAATAATAGCACCCTTAGTATCACTAGATCCAGCTCCAATAAGATCACCTGGATTTATTGATGTTTTTATTTGTAGATTTCCATTTTGTCTATTTAGTGCAAAATTAGAATCTTGACCCGTTGCAGATAAAGTTTGTCCACTGAACATTTGAGACAAATAGGATCCACCCACAATATCTATAAAAGAACTAGATCCTTTTTTATTTGAGGTTAAAATTAGTCTACTGGTAGATGTTTCACTAGCAGTAATACCTGCAAATTTTATATTGAAAGCATTAACCCAATCGCTGAGAGTAGTGGCATTAAAGTTAGTGCCGCCAAAGTCAGATACCGTAAAGATTTGGTCCTGGTCTGGTGTTTTATCAACAGAGATAACTATATTTCCACTAGAATTAATACTCCATGTGGAGAAAGGATTCGATATTATTGATGCTGATCTTTCAATTTCTTTTAATCTAGTGTTGTTTTGGTATAGTGCAATATATGAAAAAGAATTAGTTGGAAACTTTAATACTGTATTTGCATCTAGTAAACTACCATCACTGATAACCTGTATTGTTTCAGCTTTTTCATTTACTGGATATATTAATAATTGCATTGAATTATCAGATAGTCTACATCTAAAAAAAGTAGCCTTATCATTGATAGCAATTACTACTTCTGATATTGTAGCCGATGATGTATTCTTAAAGTCAGAATCACTAAAAATGACTGAATCTTCTACACTATCTATTTCAACCTTTAACTCCATACCATTAATAAAGACATATGGGCTTTCTGCTACGTTAACAGATTGTGGTCTAGGCAATGGATAGTTGGCTAGTTGAAAAAATTCTTCATTTCCACTAGCAGAAGCGACTAATAGATCAACAGATTGTCCACTATAGTCTGGCTGAAGACCTTGACTATCATCTATATATATAATCGACGGTCTACCTATGTCTGCAGGTTCTGTAATTACAGCTGAAGCAACTTGTTTACCATCTGTTTCATCTGATACACCAATTATTGCAGATAATATTGCTCGTCTAGTCCCTCTTGCTAAAGAACTAGAATAAGCCTTTATTCTGTCTCTAAAGTCATTGTCAGATTCCGTATTTCTTCCATTAGTAAAGGCGTTTATATTCGTTACTTCAGCACCAACAAAAGGTGCCGTATTAAACAATACAATAGTATTAATTCCAGCGTTACCTAAAGACCCAGTTTTTATTGCAACTACAGGTATTGCGCTTGAAGTATCTTCGCCAGATGGTAAGACTGAATCTCTAAGTATAGAATATTCTACTTCAGGATTAACATTGTTTGCTGGAATTTTGACTATAGTGCCAGCAAGAACTTTACGATCTGTTGTTCCTTGAGCATCAATAACAGACTCTGAAAGCAAATGATCATTGTCTAAATTAGATACTAGATTTATTGTATAAAAAGTTACGTTATTAACTATTGATGAGTAAGCAAGAGGTCCTTCAAAGTTAGTAGTACCACGTCCTAAATATAAACTTCCACTAGGATTCCAAGTACTAGCATCATTAACATGGATTACGTTTGTTCCAGAGATTGGTGCTGGCTTTATAGGATATAGAGACGTACTTCTTTTAGTTATAGATGAGTCACTGACGGTTACAAAGCCAGATGCTTTTGCTGCAGTGTTTCTAGTTAAACCTAAGTTAGAACCATATGCATCTAAGTCTGCATTTTTTAAAGCATCAATATTGAATAGTTCTAAGACGTTTAATATTGCTGCATTGTTAGTAAAGTCATTTGCTGCAGCTGCTTCTAAAATAGTTAGAAGTAAAGATCCTCTGTTGATATCATTAACAGGGGTGTCACTGATGATTTTACGCACCATATCGCCTAAAATCTCATTGTAACTCTTAATGTCAATACCAGCCATAATAATCCTTATACGTTAACGCTAAATGATATAGGTACCAATTGACTAGAACCTGCTAATCTTACTACTAAAGTTATACTAAAACTTGTTGCATTTAATCCACTTAAAGTATTCGAATAAACTATATCTAGTCTATCTATTCCAGCAAAACGTTGATCTGCCTCAATGCTAGAGGTAATAGATTTAGTTAGTGTATTTTTCAGATCATTAATATTGTGATTAGTACTACCAACTAGTGCAATAAGTCCATAATCTGAATGTCTTCGTAACTCACCTAACTCTATAGACATTTTTAACTTAATAGCTTGAATTGCATTATCTAGACCGTAAGACAACTGAATGTCTCCAGTAGAATCAAAAACTAAATCACCATTGTTGCCTAAAAGCATATCTACTTTTTGTCTTCTTTCAGTAGTATCACTGGCTTTTAAAAACCATGGAATTTCGCTGACAGAAGTATCATCTAGTTTTTCATCTGAAGGTATTAATATATAGAATGAACTATTTATTGTGCCTTGCTTATATATACGTATGTACGCACTATCTAATAGCGTATAGTTGCTTAAATTTGGGTCTCCACTCAACTCTATAAGAATCTCTCCAGAAATAGGTATTTGCTTTATATTTAAAATGCTGCGTTGCTCTGGAAAAGTTTGAGTATTAGATTGTAATAAAACTAATTGACCAACTGACAGTTTATCTATATTTAACTTACTATCAATATCTAATTTAGCTATATTAATTTGATTACCACTAGCATTTGATATAAGGTTGATGCGCTCACCTAATTCATCTATATATGGTGCTTTTAAACCGTTAGCAATTGCAATATCAATCCACTTATCTGGGTTTCCAAATGTTCTTTGTGCTAATGCCTGTAGATCTTCGCCGTAATTTAATTTGATTAATACACCAGATGAATAGGTGCCGATATCTATATCTTTATTATTAGCGTTTTGTCTTGCTATTGCGAATGGATCGATCGATACTGTAGATAGTGAGAATGAATTTGCCAATATAAAATCTACAGACCTTATCGCTTCTTGTAGTTGAAGCATCTTATTTAGATCTTTGTTTCGTATACGTACCCTACCAACCTGAGGACTTCTATCGAATATTCTATTGTAATCTGGATCAGAAGTATTAGTTTTATCAGACAATGAGTCGCGCTCTTCTGTTAAAGTCAATCTAATTTTTAAAAAATTACCTCTAGTAAATGAAGCAACTCTATTTGTTTTTTCTGAAATTATTGTGGTTTCTTCTCTTGTTAGTGTAATATTGTTGGTGATTGTATTGTCGAATATAGTGTAGAACTTTAATAGAACTTCGTTATCATCAAATGGATTTTTTAGTATAGATGATACTCTCTGCGTTACTATAAATTCAGAAAAAGTATCTATTTGATTTTTAAACTTATCTGGATCATTATAGGCTTGTATTGCAGAGGTGTATGTACCCTTAACAAACTCCCAACTATCTCTAAAGTAATTCCATCGTAGTCTAATTATCTCGGGAACATCTGCTAGCGTCAATGATTCATTGTTTCTAAGTTTAAACCAAAGATTTAAGTCTGATATTGCATCTATAGAGTTTTCAAAATCTAAAGACATCTACCTACCAAATCCCTTAACAGATGCAACAGCAGAATAAGCTGCATTTTTTGCCTGTTTTGCTTTATTTGCCATGCTAGCAAAAAAAGACGATGAAATACCATCTAAGCCTAAAGCTACTAATCTATCTTCAATATCGACCTGTATACCAGATGCGTCTGCATTTCTTAAATTATAGGCCCTCATTATGATGTTATAGTTATATAACATAGGATTGCCTGCATCTCTTGTTAATTGAAAAGTTTGAATAGCTACATCATATTGATTATTATCTTTATAGTTTACAAACTTAAGTGGATGTCCACGTCTTTGTATTTTGCTATCTGCCCCAGATGTGTCTTTTTTATATGACAAAAGAAACTTATATAGATTATGGAATGCAACATACCCAGTCTTATTTAAGTCTATTCCAGTTTTTGGAGCATCATCGCCTAAAATATCGGATGCTTGATTTAGGGAATTAGTAATGAGATCTTGAGATCTTTTAAAAAATCCACCTAATCCGCCGGGTATTAACCCCTGAACAACATAACTAAGTCTACCTGGAGATATTACTGCCTGTGCTTCATAGAAATCTCCATTTATAGGCCTATAGAATCTAGGAGACATACCTGTGGTCCCAGCTATTTGAATATCGTAATATCTTTGTTCGCTGTGCTCTTCTACTGTACCGTACATAGTTGATATAATGTTAGTTGCAAAATGTGTTGTAATATTGAGATTAGATGGGGATATTGGTAGATAAAATGTACTTACCGCATTGTATCTATCAGTAAAAACAATAGCATATGGTTTCTGTAAGTACCAATTGCTTTTAAATGAAGTAGATTCACTGGAATTTGAATTGGTTTTATAAAAACCTTCCATAGTTTCTACAATTTTAGTATCTTTCTTTATTAAAGCCATATTCACCCTAAACTATATTATATAACATAATGACTTATGAATTTTGAACTTTAATTAAGTTTAAAGAAGCTATAGCATCAGTATTATCCTGTATGAGAGACTTACTAACTGAAACTTGAGATTTAGCTGCTTTTAATTTAGCGTAAGAACCATTAGCTTGATGTAGGCGTAACTTAATAATTCCAAAAAAAACTTGCTCTTCACTAGTGGCAGTTGTGTTTAAGAAAGACGACCTCGTAGCAACGTGACTTACTATTCCAGTTTGAGCTGCGATTATTAGATTATCTCTAGCTATGTCTTGTATGGAACTGGGTATAAAATCTTGTGTTTGTCCCCAAGCCGCAGGATCTGTATTGCCTGTTGCTCGAATGAATACGGCATCAAGTGATATTGCTGCCAAAACTACATCTATGTCATTTACTATATTCTGCCAATAGTTGTATTCAGTAGAACCAGGATTATTAAATAAGTCAGCCTGAATAACTTGAATATCTGCTTTCCATGCTTGTAATGGTACTCTTAGTTTGGCAGGAGCAGTATTTGCACCGACCCACACCGGATCAGGTATTAATCCCCATGTTCCGCCATTTAGTAGACATGTAGTCATATCTATTCCACTACCTGGCGGGGTTTCTCCAGTACATTGAAAACCTTGAGCAGCAGGCCAATTTAAGGGTAATGGTTCTGCAGATATGTCTGGGAAAGCTAGTAGTTGTACTAATGCTGGTGCTCTAGGTACATTCTCTGTTGCAGAATAGTTCGCGTCTCTCTGAAAAGCACCAGTTCTAGTTGGTGGAGCAAATAGTGGCGATATGCCATCGAATGTATTATCTTGTACTTTTGTTATTGGAAAATATGGATTGCAGTCAGAGTCTGATGGACCGCCATAAAATGGGTATTTCTCTGTTTGAGTAAAAGAATATACCGATGGTTGCTTACCAGTAAAGTGTCTATTCTCTTTATATATATTCTCTAATTTATTTCTAGAGAGACTTTCATATGTTCTGTACATCTCATCTAGTTTATTGAATTGCTCTACTGTAGCTAGCATATCTGCTTCACTATCAATTAAGCTTTCAGTGCTTTGTCTGCGCCTAATGATTTCTGTATTAATAATATCTAATAAAGACATTTAGGTTGCCTTTGTTTTTACGGTTTTAAGAAATATATGACTAGAAAAAACAGGAGCGGAGAGATTTCCCATTCCGTAAGTTAAAATTATGTCGTAGATAAGCGGATTTGCTCCACCCGCTAGCAATGTTAACCCTGAGGTTTTAAAATTACCATCAATTGCCGTATTACCGGTTTGTTTAATGTTACCCTCTATTTGCATGTTGCCTTTTTGAAACCATTCACCTTTTGTATTTATATTTTTAGATTCAGCATTTATAACATCAGTAGACTTTATATTAGTTGATTTAGTATTTATACTTACATCATCAGTTGAATTTATAGTTGTTTTTTTATTAACTATAGTATACGATTCTGCATTCTTATCGATTGTTAATGTGGTTAAGCCAGAGGTTATAATTATCTTGCCATTTGTTTTATCTAGTTTTATGGATTGATTCTTTTCTTTTGAGTTGTCAGTTAATAAGAACGACCCTGTTTTGTCAAATTCATAGTATGAACTACCGATAGCAGTGTCATATTCTGCTTTAGCTATTTCTTCACCCTTTGTTGCATTGCTTAATTTAGCAATATTAGTAGGCTGTCCTCTAAATGTGAGTCTATATTCACCGTCTGCGTTTATTAAAGTCTCTAATCCATTGAACTCTGCAGCATACTGCACTGATGTTGGTCCGCCTCTATTTATAAATTCAATGGTGGTATTCTTCTTTTTTCTTTTAGCAAAATTAATAACTTCATCTCGTCCACTGTGATTCAAACAGCCCAATATAACGCCCTCGCGCCCATTGCCTTTTATATAGGCAACTACAACGTGGTCACCCTGCTTAACAGACATAGTGCCCTCTGAACCTGGAGAATTTCCAGGTGAGAATGTTCTATGTGTATATTCTTCATAATTATAAATGCCGCCGTATCTAGATGTTCTAGAGCAAGTAACCGGAACAGTAACACCACCATCCCACACTTCAACTACATATAGTGTCTCTGGTGATTTATCGCTAAATACTTCTTCTCTAACCACACCAATTCGTACAGCTGTATCTTCTTTATATAGTAAAGAAGAAGATTCATTGTCTCGCCATATGGATGAATCCTTAACTATATAGTCCATTATCTGCCCTTCAACTTTTGAACATCTGGATCTTTTTTACCACCATCAGAAGATGTACCGAAAACTCTATCTGAATTTACTTCATCGGATTCACGAACTTTACTAGAATCTTGATCAATGGTTTGATCTTTGTTTAGCTTATTGCCATTGATATCAGTTATGATTCCGCGCACAAATTGAATTTCTGATATGAAGCTTCTAGCTCCTTTTGCTCCAATATTAACAGTATGACTTATACTCTCAACATGTGCTAAAAGAAAAGATTTACCAGGATTACCTATGTTATCTAGATTTGTATTATTCATAGAAGATACTATTCCCGCATCCACCATTATATTATCACCAACACCGATATATTGATTTTGGCCAATTATAGTCATGGCGCCGTTTAGCATTCTATGGGTGTCAAAATACCACTCTTTACCTAAGTATTTTAATGGTACTGCATTTATAGGGTTTGGTGCAATGCTTTTATTTTTTTCAATTGGTAGATACTTGAATGCCATTTTTAGTGGTTGAAAACCGTCTCTAGCAATTGAATTGTTGTCAAAAAATTGAGATTGAATCTTAATATCTGTATTCATAATATTGACATTTCTATTATTTATATTAAAAATTACTTCAATGAAATTAAACTTATCTCTCCAGTTGGTTCCAGCATTGAACATCAACACATCTTCTTTTGGTATTTTTATTTTTTTGATATATTTAAACTCTGATTTAAAGTCAATGTACACATCGCTTTTAATTGCACCAAGTCCATCTCCAACTTTTGCTTGATCAGCTAAAGCGCTCTCATCATCGTTAACTATAAATGGTTTAATTCTTTTGTAGAGAGTCAATCGTGGTAACCCATGTTCAAATCTAATATCTGCTATTAGTTCATTTATTGATAAATTAGCATTGTCGTTTAATAGTTGCCAAACACTATTAATGCCAAATACGGTAGTCGGATCTATAAAGCCAATTCCATCACTGACATCTGTATAAGCAATAATATGATTAGAATCTATTAGATCTTCTTTAGTTAATTTGCCATACACAGTTGATAATATCTCTGCTAACTTTGAATTAGGCTCACCATCTCTACCCACAAATCCCATATATATAGCCAATTCTGTAGGAACAGCAAATTGATTTATTGCCTTAGATAAATTCTGTCCTTTAGTTGCTTCATTTATATTCTTAGAGATAACGTCCTCACGTCCCCAAAATCTTAATAACTGAGTTATAGAAACAGAAGAACTATAGCCACCACTAGTTGCATAACTTTTTACTATATCGTCGTATATCAATGATTCTGCAGTACCAATTGGATTCTTCTCTGGACTTCTAGATAATAGGTCAAGATATACTTTTGTATCAAAAACACTACCCCAATCTGCACCAGTTACCACATATGTAGTTTCTAATGCTCCAGTTTCTTGATTTGCTGCAGATGCAACTCTAACACTGTCTATGCGACCTAACATCTTAAATTTTTTATCATCTACTTTAGGGTTATTATATTTAGTATCATCTGAGTCTATTTTTTGCATAGACATAAGTATCACACACCAACTGCCTGGAGTTATTGCTGCGACCCAATTTTTAGTAGGAGCTAAGTAAAACTCGAAACTTCCAGCGGGTGCACTTTTGCTTTTATTAGTTCTAACACTCAATAGAGACACTGTATTTAATATTATTTGATCTACTTCATGCGGGTTAGAGTGTAAACTTTTTGTACCAAATCGATCTCTATAGTTATATATAATAACAGAAGCATGTGGCGTTACCGTTTTTAATTTAGACTGTCTACGTGCCATTTAAGTACCACCTATTGTGATTTTGCTGATTTTTGTTTGTCTTTTCTTTCTGCTTCTTTCTTTTGCTGCTCTAAAACAAATGCAGCCTCTTTCTTTGGATCACGGTACGTTGTTTCTTTTTTAATCATTGCTTTAAACTTCTCAGATAATGGTCCAGCTGCTGCCGCTAATAATTTTGCCGCTTCAGATAAATCTCCACCGGCTTTCATTAAAGACTTTGGTTCTGCAAAGTTATCGCTGCTCTCTTTTATTCTTTCTTTTGCTTTCGACGGATCCATCATCTGTGTTAAGGCTACTATTGCTGTAGTTAAATCTTTTAAGGATAATTGTTTTTCGCCTTCAGTTATATTTCTATTTATCTCATCTGCCCGCGATCTAATTATTTTTCCAGTATTTTCTTCACTTTCAGTGGATATTTTAGTGTTATCACTTATTGCATTAACGTTTCCGGCTATCATAAATCCCAGATCGGAGTCCATGCCAGCTTTAAATAATGCTTGCCTTATACTTGGTGATTTTTTTCCACTTTCCATGTATTCAGTCTGTTCTTTTGCTGATATTTGACCAGTATCTCCACCTGGTAAATTAAAAAGCATAGACATTGTATTTGCACGTTCTGCTTTAATAATTTTTTCTCTATCGATTCTTCCATATTCATCTTTTACGTCACCGTAAATACCTATTTTCTTGGCGTATTCTTTACCACCCTTACCTAATAATTTTGCATAGTGTTCTGGACCGAGTCCTTGAAGTGTATCAATTGTCCCTGTTTCCGAATTTTTAAATATAGTTCGTAATTGACCACGTTCATATATATTACCTAAATTTAAATCCATGTTTTTAGACAATGAACTTTGAGTTGCGAATGTATTTTCTGCTGTAAGAGTTCGTATATTTTTATCAACGCCGGCCTTCTCTAAAGATTTTAGAGACGCACCAAGTAAACCAGAAACTTCACCAGCTCCACTTGTACCCATTTTAGCTAAGCCGCTAGACATTCCTTGAACTGCTTGAACCATCTGGTTTATGTTTTTAGCATTACCCATGCCGGCTTCAATAGCTCGTCTCATAACGCTTTCTAGATCGCCAGAACTGCCACCGATAGATGCCATTGCACCTAGACTACCAACGTATTGCTCTTTAGTCATAGTTCTGCCCATTTCTATTTGAGCTGCGCGTAAAGCAATAGTTGAACCACTTTCTGTAGTACCAATAGATTGACTGGCCATATTCGTTAATGCTGCAGCATCACTGCCGGTCAATCCAGCCATACTTGCTTTGCCTAAATAACTAGCGCTTGTTAATGTTTTTTGTTCTGCTTCAGCTTGACTACCGAGTCCAATAGTTCCACGGGCGCTTGCCATAACCTGATCATGAAAAGCTTGAACTGTTACTGAGTCTACTCTTTGTAAATTAGCCGCTAACTGTTCTGCTGCTTCAGCAGATAGTAATGCGGTTCTACCTTGAGGTAAACCTTTCGCATATTGACTAGCTGATCTAGCAGCACCAGATAATCCAGTAGAAAGATTGGTAGCACCTTTGCCTATAGTGGAACCAGTTTTTGTCATCATATCGCCAGCATTAGCAAAATCTGATGCTGCTCCAGCGCCAACATCAACTAAATCTGCAACACCGCCAACTGCAGAACCTATGCCTTGTCTTAATTTCATAGTATCGGAATAATCTTTAACGAAACCTTGAGAACCTACTTCGCGAAGTAAAGCACTCATGTCTCCATGTATTGCTGCTCTACCTCTTTCGTATTGAGCAACGCCTCTACTGGCAAATGCTCCACGCATTCTTGTTTGCTCTATTTCGTCATCTATGAAAATACCAGATGCTGCATTAATAATCGGTTTTGCTATGGCAGTTGCAGTAGATAATCTATCCCCAAATCCGCCGCCACCGCCAGATTTACTTATTTCTCCAACGAGTTGT
>Ga0315284_10004472_pt1 | contig 19856 bp, 15 predicted proteins | sample YL17G09_16_MG_FD_203696 | JGI IMG/M metagenome (GOLD analysis project Ga0315284, IMG submission 203696) | Sediment microbial communities from Yellowstone Lake, YNP, Wyoming, USA - YL17G09_16 | ecosystem: Environmental > Aquatic > Freshwater > Lake > Sediment | place: USA: Wyoming | collected... | reverse complement strand
GTAGCGGAGAGGCGATAGCCCGTCCGGCCGACGCTCATCTCCGCCCCCGCAAGACCGCCGGCTTCGCCAGCAGCTGGTCAAGCACGAAGGATAGGTTGTCGCCGTGGAACACCTCGAAGATCATGTAGCTTTCGCCGAAGCTGAGCCGCGGCCCTGGCACATCCGGGCGCTTGCCCCGCTCGAAACTCGCCTGGTTGAACGTGACTACGCTCATGCTGCGGAAGTGCACGGCGAGCTGGCGCAGCCGTTCGCGCGCGGATTCGCCAAGCTCGGCCGTGAACACGAGGAGGCTGGAGCTTCGCGGCAGGTAGGTGAGGATCGCCCTCCCGTGGCGCTCCCAGTCCACCGCTCCCTGCCCATCCAGCCGTGCAAGCCGCACCGCCAGCTCCTGGTAGAACCGGCGGCCAGTGCCGGCGAGCGCGTCGAACCGCTCGCCGATGAGCGCCAGGGAGCTTAAGTGGAACCGCGCGGTCTGCGTTGCCCGCCCTAGGCTGGCCACCATCCGCAGGCTGTACTCGAGCGGCGTGTCGCTCCCGCTGCCAGCGAGCATCCCTCCGTCCACGAGAACCAGGGCGCTGATCGCCGCGGCGACGTTTAGCTCGTACTGCCGGGAGATCAGCTTGCCGATGCGCGCTGTCGTGCGCCAGTGGACGCGCCTCAGCGGCTCGCCCGGTATGTACTCCCGCACGCCCAGGAACTCGGTGCTGTCCCCCGACACCGGCACCGTCTCCAGCTCATCCTGGGCGAGCATGGACGTAGACCCGGGGCGGGTGAAGCTGAAGTCGACGGGGTTGGGCAGGACGACGATCTCCGTGGATTCGTCCACGCGGCGCCAGCACTTGTAGAACCCGAAGGGATCGCCGCCGTAGAGGTAGAACGGCCCCATCTTGAACACGCCGCGCTTCATGGGAGTGAGGGAGTAGCTCTCCTGCACGCCCTGGCCCGGCGGAGCGACGAGGAACGCCACGGGCGTGTAGTCCTGGCCGGGAGTGAGCTCGGCGTGCAGGTCGAACCCCAGGGTGCCATAGCGCGCGGTCCGGCGCTCGTTGGTAAGCTCCAGCGTGATCTCCGTAGGCTGCGTCGCCACCGCGAGATTGCCGTGGCTGCGGCGCACCCTCATCCCGCGGACCGCCTGCTGCGCCCAAAGGTAGAGCAGCAGGTTGGTGGTGACCATGAAGACCGCGGTGTACACCAGCAGCGGGTTGCGGAACACCACGGCCACGCTCACCGCAAATGCGGTCAGGCCGAGAAAAACGACGGAGTGAATGGTGAACTTCGATAACACCCGCGCGTAATGTTACCCTGCGCGAAGCCGCCACGCTTGTACTGCAGCGTTGCCCGCGGGGCTGAGCGCGTAGCCTGGAGGCTACACCTTCACCGCGAAGCGCTCGCCCTGCTTCAGGCTCAGGCAGAATCCCTCCAGCAGGCGCGCGACGTTCTCAAGATCGCCCAGGTGGATCAGCTCCGCTGGGCTGTGCATGTAGCGCTGCGGCAAGCCGACCACCGCGCTGGGTATGCCCGCCCGCATGGTGTAGATGCTGTCCGCGTCGGTGCCCGTCCAGTTGGGCGACGCCTCCTGCTGGATGTCGATGCGACGCCGGCGCGCCACCCCCTTCAGCCGCGCCACGACCTCGGGATGGTTGGCGCTGCCGTGGCCCAGCACCGGCCCCCCGCTCAGCTTGTTGTCCCCGAAGCGCTTCTTGTCCGTCCCCGGATGGTCCACCGCTTGCGTCACGTCCACCGCTAGCGCGACGTGGGGCTCGATGCGAAACGCACCCATTCTGGCGCCGTAGCCGCCAATCTCCTCCTGCACCGTGGCCAGCGCGACCACCTTGGCCTTCAGCTTGTCCCGCTCCACGGCGCAGCGCCTCAGCCCCTCCGCCGCCGCCCAGATGCCGATCTTGTTGTCCAGGCCACGCCCCGCCGTCAGCTCGCCGTTGAGCTGCACCAGGCCGTAGTCCAGCACCGCCGGGTCGCCTACGCGCACCACCTTCTCCGCAGCCGCCTTGTTCTTCGCCCCGATGTCCACGTAGACGTTTTCTCCGAACCGGTAGCGCTTGAGCTCCTTGTCTCCAGCCGCCGCGTGCTGCATGTGCGGCGGCATCGCACCGATTACGCCCGGCAGCACTCCGCGCTCCGTGAGCACCTTGACGCGCATCGAGGGCAGGATCTTCGCGTCGTAGCCGCCCAGGCTCGCCACCCAGAGGAACCCCTCGTCGTCAATGTAGCTGACCATCAACCCAATCTCGTCGGCATGCCCGGTGAGCAAGGCGGTCGGATCGCCCCGCCCATTGAGCACGGCGAAGCCGTTGCCGTAGGCGTCGGTGAACACCTCGTCGGCGTGAGGGCGCAGGTAGTCGCACCACAGCTTGACCACCGGCGCCTCGAAGCCGGTCGGGCCCGGCGTGTTGACGAGGTCGGTCAGGAACTGGCGTGCGTTATCGTCCATGGGTGCATTCTAGCGCCCGCCGCCGCGCTCGATCACGACATCGCCCGCCACATCAGCAGTGCGTCGGCACCGCCGCCGCCGGTATCCTCCGTGTAGCCGGTGTAGTCGGCCACCGTGCCCGCGTCGGAGTCCACGTACAAGTTGGTGGTGACCACTGACCCGGCGTAGGCAGACCACGTACCGGTCGGGGCGCCGGTGGAACCGCTGAGCGTGCCCCAGCTCGCACTTGCGTCATCCGCAATCCCCATGAGCAACATGCCGCTTTGGTACCAGCCAAGGTTGTAGAACGAGCTCTTCTGCGTGCCGTCGCCCCAGTACTCCGAGCTGAGCAGGCTGCCATCCGCGGTGCTGAAGCGCCAGAGCATGCCGTAGACGCTGCCCGCATCCAGCCCGGGCATTTTTCCGCTGATGTAAACGTCGCTGGATGCGCCATACATGATCTTGCCCACGCTGGCGTCCGCCGAGCCGTGCCATGAGCTCTGGTGCAGCACGTTGTAGTCGCCGTCGCAGCTCGTAAGGAAGACGCCTTTGCCACTCCCCGTGGTCAGCTCACCACAAACGTTGATCTCCGTGGTGTAGTCAAGGGAGCTCTGGGAGACGATCAGCCCCGTGGGATTGTAGGGATTCGTCAGGTCGGAGTACTCAACGGCCGCCACCAGATTTCCGTCCAGGTCGAAATGCAGCAATACCGGGCCGCCCTTTGTGCTGAAGTGCCTGGCCAGCACGAAGAACGCGTTAGTGCCGGTCAGGATGGTCCAGCGCAACGCTGAGTCAACCGACCAGTCGCTTGCTGAGGTCTGGTACACGTACTGCCATTGCGGGGCGCCGCCGGTGTCGAGCTTCATTGCCAGTGGTTGTGATGCACCCATGTAAAACGGGCCAAACCCCGCGACATACAAGTCCGTCCCGTCCACAGCCAGCGTGACGAACCCGGCGTGGAAGCTAAGGGGATCGTAGTACTGATAGCTCCACGTGAGCCCCCCGTCCGGCGTCCACTTCTGGAGGAACGCACGGTATTCGCCACCATCGAGCACCATTTCACCGGCAACTATGATGTTGCCATCGCCGTCGAGCTGCACATCGTGGCCGATGGCCCCCTTGAATCCGCTGTCCCAGGTCCTGGCCCACAGTACCTTGCCTGTAGGCGACCACTTCGTCAGCAGCAACAGGTCGACGTCCCCAGTTGGGCGGGGGTCATGCACGTAGCCGGTGGCATAGATGTTCTCGCTGAAGTCCCAAGTAGTAGATTCGAGATCTTCGCCCATGCTCTTGCCCAGCGTGTGAGCCCAGGGCCCAGTTAGGCTGATCGTCTGGGTCGCCTTGCTGCTTGCCCCAAAGCTGTTGGTCACCCGCACCGTGAGGTCGATGTCCCCGCCGGAGTTGAACAGGTGGTCCACCGTAGCGGTCGTCCCCGTGTCTTGGTCGTAGACCCCGTCGCCATTGAAGTCCCACTCATACTTGGTGATCGTGCCCTCCGTAGTGGTGCTGCCCGAAGCGTCCAGGTGCACGCTGATCGGCACGGCGCCGGTGGAGGGGCTGGCATAGAGATCAGCCACCGGCGGGGGCCCGCCGAGGCGCACCATGCCCAGCGAAGCCGCGTCGGTCCCCGCCAACGCCACGACCAGCAGCAAGTCATCCGCGAAATTGAAGTACTGGCTCATCGCCCCGGTTTCCACCTTGTTGCTAACGGGGCAGGGGTACCAATCCCAACGGCCGGCGTCCCAGTTCGCCAGCCCCACAAAGCAGTTGCCGAAGTCCGGCGGCGGGATCGCCCATTGCAGGCGCACCTCGGAGTTGCGGTCGTACCCGCTGACGGTGAACTGGTAAGTGCAATACGCCAAGCCGCCCAACCCGCCGGTGCCCAGCCCGGTGGGGGTGAGAGTCACCGCCATCCCGTCGGGCGCCGCTTTGCTGCGCGGCAGACTTAGACCAAAATCAGCGCCAACGTGCATCAGGTCCATCTCGACGTAGGCGGCATTGCGCGGCTTCGTCCCATCAGCGTGCGCCAGGAGCGGTAGTAGTGAACCGGGAGAGGGCAGCGCGGGCGCCGCGCCTGCAGGTTGGCCGGCCGCCGGTGGAGCCACATGGCTGCGCCCACCGGATTCGATTCCACCGCCCGAGCCCCCGGCGCAAGCCGCCTCAACCAGCACGCACAGAAGTAGGCAACCCCATACCACGTGCCATCTCAGCGCAGGCCATGGCACAAAGGGCTCACTCCCATCATTCCGCCAACTGCGATGAGCCATCACCGCACCTCGCGTTTCCGCGACATAGATTCCTGATAGTGAGCCTCAGTATCACTTGTCACTCCGGCGCCGCGCCATCGGCTTGGGCTCACTTAAGATGCCTACCCCGAGGGCAGCCGTGGGTGGTGTCGTCAAGTGGGACTGGGACTCAATATCACCGAGTATACCCAATCTTTGGGCTGCCTATTCTCAGGCGTCCCGCCCCTTCCCGCGCCCCTCGCCTAGCTGCGGTCCACCTTGAACACCTCTCCCACCGGGGCGTAGCGCCCGCCGCTCATCCGGGCCAGCGCCTTGAACTTGTGCGGGTCGACGCAGCCGCGGTCGTCGATCAGCGTGTCGAGGATGTGGAACAGCTTGACCTCGGCCAGCAGCAGCGTGCTTCCCTGGGTGCCGAGCGGGACAACCTGGTAGACCACGCACTCCATGCTGATCTGCGCTTCGGCGACGCGCGGGGCGCTAACGAATTCGCCGGGCAGCGGGGTCAAGCCGGTGTACACGAACTCATCGGTGCCGTAGGGCAGGTCGTCACCCGACTCGTCGACCTGGCGCACCTGGTCGAAGTTGGCGATGTTGACTACGAGCTCGCCGGTGCGCCGGACATTGCGCAGCGTGTCCTTTTCGCGCTTCTCCTCATGCGGGGCAAAGCCGATGCCGATGATCGGCGGCGTGCCGCTGAGGCCGTTGAAGAAGCTGAACGGCGCGAGGCTATGACCGCCGTCCGCGTTCACGGTGCCGACCCAGGCAATCGGCCGCGGGATGATGCAGCTGATCAGCAGGAAGTACCTGCGGCCTGGGCTGAGAGTGGCGGGGTCGATGCGCACCTCTTCCTCCGTGTTATAATCCGGCTTCCAGCCGTCCCGGCAGTATTCTCGCACGCTCCCGGCGGTACCTCAGGGGGCGGCAGGACCAGATGACTGACAGCCACACTACCCAAGCCGGCAGCCAGGCTGAGCTGAGCCCGCGCGACATCGACGGCGCGGTGAGCCAGATCAACCGCATCATCCGCAACATCGAGCACGTGATCTTCGGCAAGCGCAGCGTGATCGAGTTCGTGCTGGCGGGGCTGCTCGCCGACGGGCACGTGCTCTTGGAGGACGTGCCGGGCGTGGGCAAGACGATGCTCGCGCGCGCGCTGGCCAAGAGCATCTCCGCCGAGTTCCGCCGGATCCAGTTCACGCCGGACCTGCTGCCGGCGGACGTGACCGGCTCGACGACTTTCGACCAGCGCACGGCGGAGTTCGCCTTCCGCCGCGGCCCGATCTTCGCCAACATCATCCTCGCCGACGAGATCAACCGCACCAGCCCGCGCACCCAGTCCGCGCTGCTCGAGGGCATGGAGGAGCGGCAGGTCACCGTCGACGGCGTCACCTATCCCCTGCCCCGCCCGTTCTGCGTCATCGCCACGCAGAATCCCATCGAGCATCAGGGGACCTACGACCTGCCCGAGGCGCAGCTTGACCGCTTCATGCTGCGCGTGGACATCGGCTATCCGGCACCGGACGAGGAGGCGGCGATCCTCGAAGCGCAACGGGAAGTGCACCCGCTGCACGACCTGGGCCCAGTGGCCACGCCGGATGAAATCGCCACGCTGCAGGTGCAGGTACGCCGCGTGTTTGTCAAGCCGTCGCTGCGGGCCTATCTAGTGCAGCTCTCAAATGCCAGCCGGGAGCACCCGGACGTACAAGTCGGAGTGAGCGTGAGGGGGACGCAGCAGCTGATGCGCGTGGCGCAAGCCTACGCGCTAGTCAATCACCGCGGCTATGTACTTCCCGACGACGTGCAGACGCTGGCCAGGCCGTGCTTGAGCCACCGCCTGGTGCTGCGCCCCGAGGCGCGGCTGGCCGGCGTGAGCGCGGCCGGCGTGCTGGCGGCGCTGGTCAAGCTCGTGCCTGTCCCCGTGCAGTAACGCCCATGGCGGGACCCGCCGTCCAGCGCGAGCGCGATGACCGCCGTGAGCTAGACTTGCCGCGATGGAGCTTCCCCCCGCAACGGCCGCCGATCTCTGCTGGATAGGCGTTGATCCCGGACTCAGCCGCTGCGGCATCGCCGTGGCCGATCCTACGGGCACGCTCGCCACTCCCCTCTGCGCCGTGCCCACCGAGCCGCGGGCGTCGCTTGGCGCGCGCGTCCAGCAGGCGGTCGCGCCGCGGAGCATCCGCGGCCTGGTGCTCGGCCTGCCGCTTGACCAGCGTGGCGGCGAGGGTCCGGCTGCGCTGTCCGCCCGTGAAATCGGTGCACTCCTTGCCGAGGCGCTGAGCGTCGAGGTGCGCTACATGGACGAGCGGCTGTCCACGCGGGAGGCTGCGGGACGCGTCGCTGACATGCAGGCTGCCCGGCGGGGACGGCCGGGCGCCAGGTGGGAGCGGCGCACGCCTCCCGGCCAGCTGGACGCTATCGCCGCGTGCGGGATCCTCCAGAGCTTCCTGGACCATCTGGCCGCACACGCCGGAGAGGAGTGAAGACGCCGCGGGCTGCTACTCGGCCCTGGGAGGCCGGCGCATCAGGCGCTGAATCGAGTCCGCCGCCTCCGCCCCCTCATGCACGAAGCGGTACACCTCTTCGGCGATTGGCAGCTCCGGCCAGCCCGCCAAGCCGTGCTCCGTGGGCCACTGGTGCACCGCCTCGCTGGCCTGCACACCCTCGGCGACCTGGGTCATCTCCCTGAGAACCTGCGCCAGGCTCTGCCCCATGGCGCGGCGCTCGCCGACCTGGAAGTTGCGGGACAGCGGCGAGGTGCAGGTCACCACTAGGTCCCCCACGCCAGCCAGTCCGCTTAGGGTCCGCGAGTCGCCGCCGAAGTAATCCACCAGCCGGCCCATCTCGGCTAGGCCGCGCGTGATCAGCACCGCCCGCGTGTTGCTGCCGAGCTGCAGCCCGGCCACCGCCCCGGCGGCGATGGCGATGATGTTCTTGTAGAAGCCGGCCACCTCCACCCCCACGATGTCGCTCCCCGTATACACGCGGTACACGTCGCACATCAGCTGCTGCTGCACCATGACTGCGGCACGCGGCGGCCCGGCGGCAACCGCGGCTGCCGGCTGGCCGGCGATCACCTCCGCGGCGAGGTTCGGCCCGGCGAGATGCACCAGCTCGACCTCCGGCAGCAGCTCCGCCAGCCACTCGTCAGTGCGCTGGGTTGGGTCAAGCAGCAGGCCCTTGCTGCAGTTGCACAGCACGGGTCGCTCCGCCTGCCCATCGCCGCCGGCCCATACCCGCCACGCCGCCAGGCCAGATTCCATGAGACCCCGCAGGTAGCGGGCGGGCACGACGAGGTAGGCCACAGCAGCATCGTGCAACGCTGTGCCCAGGTTGGCGGTCGCCGCTATGCCGTCCGGCAGCTCGACCTGAGGGAAGTACGCCGGGTTGCGGCGGTGGTCCGTGATCCCTTCGGCGATCGCCGCGGGGAAGCAGTGGAGCGCGACTTGATGGCCATTCAGCGCCAGCCGCCGGCCCAAGGTCGTGCCCCAGCTGCCTGCGCCGATAACCGCTACCCTCTGCGCCACGCCGGGATTATACGCCCGCCGCAATGTCTTCCTGGAACAACGCGGGAGGCAGATGCGTCAAAGCGAAGTGTCCCAGGTTCGCATGGCATAATATGCTAGCTGCCGCGACAGCCAGTGCCCCATAGGGCTGCGGATTTCTGCGTGCGGCTAATTGCGCCGACAACATAGCGGAGATACTCGTGCCGAAGAAAGCTACCCCAATCACCGCCCCGGGTGCCCCAGTTGGCTTGGCGGAACGCATCGCCTGGCTGGACAGCCAGGTGCGCGACGACAAGTACCCCACCCACGCCGACATCTGCAAGCAGTTCGAAGTCAGCGCCAATGCCGCCTATCGCGACGTCGACTACTTGAAGTACATCCTTCGGGCGCCGCTGCAGTTCGATTACGAAAAGGGCGGCTATCACTACGCCTCCCGCTTCAAGCTGCCGGAGATCCGCCTTACCGAAGGAGAGCTGGCGGCGCTCCTCGTGATCGGCCAGATCCGGCGGGCCTACTCCGGCGCGCAGTTCGAGGACCTGCTGGCCAGTGCGATGGACCTGCTCACCAAGCAGCTCGACAACCACGTGCACATCGACCTCGAGAGCCTGGACCAGGTGCTGCAAGTGGAGATCGAACCCTTCCCGCAGATCGACCTGCCGGTGTTCCAGGAGCTGATGCTCGCCATCCGCAACCGCGAGAGCATCGTCATCAAGTACTTCTCCGGGCAGAAGGCGGTGGTCGTGGACAAGCCCTGCGACCCGTATCACCTGCTCAACTTCAAGGACAACTGGTATCTGGTGGCATTCTGCCACGAGAAGCAGGACTACCGGGACTTCCTCTGCAGCCGCGTGCTGGCCGTCGAGCACACCAACGTCACGTTCATCCCCGATCCCGACTTCTCCCTCGAGCAGCACAAGAAGGACAGCGAGCTGTTCGCCGCCGAATCGCCGCCGATCGAGATCGTCGCGGAGTTCGACAAGTACGCCGCGCACTGGATCCGCCTGCGCCGGCTGCACTCGAGCCAGAAGGTCATCGAGCGCAGCGACGGAAGCCTCGAGGTGAGCTTTCAGGTGCTGAGCATGGAGAACATCATGCGCTGGATCCTCAGCTTCGGCGAGCACGCGCGCATCCTCGCCCCCCTGGAGCTGCAGGAGCGCGTGCGCCGCGCGGTGAGCCGGATGAACTACCTCTACAACAGGTTCTAGGTCCGGGAGGCGGCGGTGATCGTCGGCGTCGGGATTGACAGCATCGAGATCGCCCGGGTGGCGGCGAAGTGCACCGCGGCGGGGTCGCGCTTCGCCCGCAAGATGTTCACCCTGGAGGAGCGCCGGCGCGCCGCCCGGCGCACCCGGGCGCCCTACGAGCACCTCGCGGCTTGCTTCGCCGCGCGCGAGGCGTTCTTCAAGGCGACGCAGATCCGCTACAACCGCACCAGCGTCAGCGTCGGCCAGCATCCCTGGGGCGAGCCCTTCTACATGCTGGCCCCGGAGGTCGCCGAGAGGCTGGGCTCGCGCCGCGTGCATCTCTCGCTGACCCACGACCGCACGCACGCCACGGCAGTGTGCGTGTGCGAAGAGGCGTGAGTGCCTGGCGCGCGACACTCTTAGCGGCTCGTGAGCTAGAATGACCATACCCCCGGCGGTATGCGTCCGTGGGATGGTGTGGGCGTTCCCGATGGAGCAGGCAACATGGCGATAGGGCACTCGAGGCTGGCGACTCTCTCCGCAACCCTGCTTGGCGTGGCCGTCTTGGTGGCCATTGGCCCGGCGGCAGCCTCAGTGCCGCGTGATGTCCGGGCGGACCAGTTTGAGGAGTCGCAGTACGCCGTGCTGCACGACACCTTCGCCGACCGCGCGCAGGTGCGACCTGGTGAGGAGTTCACGCTCGCCGTGCGTCTCGCGCCATTCGACAACGGCACGGTCAAGTTCCACACCTACGGCTCGGTGCCGTCGGAGGACGGCAGCTACATCCCGACGGCGCTGACCGTGGACGAGGCCGGCAGCGTGGCCTGGGGAGAGCCAGTGTTCCCCGCCGCAGTCAAGCACGACACCCAGATGTGGCTCACCGGCCAGCCGGTGATCACGGTTGGCGGCCGGCTCAGTGCGGACGCGCCTCCGGGGAAGCGCACCTATACCGGCAAGCTCATCGTCTCAGCGTGCACCGAGGAGATGTGCCTCGCACCCAGCGAGATCCCACTTACCTGGGAACTGGAGGTTGTGGCCAAGGACTACTCCGGCACCATCGCCGTGCTCGGCCCCGATGACCTGCTCAAGCCGGTGAAGGTGGACATGGAGCGGTACTCGCTGCCGCAGTCCGAGGAAGCCGCACCGCCACGGATTCCCACGCTGAGCGGGGCGATCAAATGGGATCAGCTCAAGGCTCAGACGATGGGCGAGAAGGACAAGTCGATCTGGCTGGTGCTGGGGTTGGCGCTGCTGGGCGGGCTGATTCTGAACATCATGCCCTGCGTGCTGCCCGTAGTGAGCATCAAGGTGATCTCGCTCGCCCGGCAGACGGAGGAGCATCCGCGCACCGTCGTCGGCCACGCTGTGTGCTTCAGCTCAGGGATCATTGCCGCATTCCTGGCCCTAGCAGTCGTTGCCGCGGTGATTCAGGCCGGCGGGACGCAGCTCGGCTGGGGATTCCAGTTCCAGAACCCGGCTTTCCTGATCGTGATGATGTCGATCATCTTCATCTTTGGCATGAGCCTGGCGGGGGTGTTCACCATCAAGCCCCCGCGCGTGCTGGAGGAGACAGGCGAGCGCCTGGCGGAAAAGGAAGGGCTCGGCGGGTCGTTCTTCAAGGGCATTCTCGCCACGGTCCTCGGGACCCCCTGTGTTGGGCCGTTCCTCGGCCCGGCGCTAGGCTACGCCTTCACGCGCAGCACGCGCGAGATCCTGCTGATCTTCCTCGCCGTCGGGCTGGGCATGGCCTTTCCCTACATGTTGCTGATCGTCAACCCGCGCTTCCTGCACATGGGGCGCCGCGAGCGCGGCGAGTTCTCGCGCCGGATACTGGCCACCAAGGGCTGGCTCGTCGACTTCGAGCGCGTGATGGCCTTCGTGCTCTTCGCCACGGTGGTCTACCTGCTCTACATCCTTGAGGGAGTCACGGGCGGCAAGGTTGTGGTCTGGACGCTCGCGTTTCTGGTCGCCCTCGCCTTCGCCTGCTGGCTATGGGGCAGACTCGCCACGCTTGGCTGGCGCGGCGTGGCCATCGCCGTGCCGGCGTCATTGCTGATTCTCGGCGCTGCAGGCTGGGTGTCCTACCGGGAGGCACACCTAGCCGTCGCCGTGGTCTCGAAGACCGAGCTCGCCTGGGAGCCCTTCAGCGTCACCAACCTCGAGAACTATGTGGGCGAAGGGCAAACCGTGCTGGTGGACTTCACCGCCGACTGGTGCCCGAACTGCAAGTACAACGAGGCCACGGCGCTGAACACCAACGCGACCAAGAAGCTAGTCGAGGAACTGAACGTCGCCACGCTCAAGGCGGACTGGACGGTCAGAAGCAAGGAGATCGGCTGGGCGCTGCGGCAACTGGGCTTTGCCAGCGTGCCGCTTACGGCGATCTTCCCCGCAGGCGACCCCAACCGGCCGATCCTGCTCGACGGGGTGTACACCGCCGCCCGGCTGCACGACGCACTACGCGCCGCCGCGAAGAGCTAGCTGTCCCGCGCAGGTGTAGGGGCGGGCCACTGCGCCCGCCCCACTCTGGTAGCGCAGGCGTCCCTGCCTGTGTCTGCGCCGAAGCGCCCGGCCCACGGAAGACGCGGGCGAATTATGGAGATTCGCCTTGACATTCAGCGGATTTGTGTTACTACTTCCATGGCGGGGGCCGGGGTGATAGCGTCCCTCCCGGCAGCCAAAGGTACATTGCATCGCGGCTGCTTCAGCGAAGATCCCACCCCCGCTGGTAAACAACACTAATGGTGAGGTGTGCTATGGACGAACAAGTGTGGTTCGTTCCAGTTTGCGGCGGGAGAGGGATCGACTCAACCGTACTCCCCGCGCAGGAGTTCAACGTGCAGTGGGGGTTCCAGCCCATTGCGGATGGGGCGCCAGCGCTGGCGTCCATCCAATCCTGGACGGTGTCTCAGTTCGCGTTCCCGGGCGCTGCCCCTTCCGGCCAGCTCAGAGACTGCTATGGCCGGTGGATATGGCATTCCTGCGCCCAGGGCGGAGTGATGGTTCTCGGCGGGCAGCTCGCGGTGGGCACGGTGTTCTCGCGGAAGCTGCAGACTTATCTCACCTTGCAGCCACCCCCTCCTTTCCTTCCAGATCCCACTGCGCCAACCTGGAACACCGTGGAGGCGTGGGTGAAGTTCCGTGTCGACACCACAGCCCGGCTCCGGGCGATCTACTTCGTCATCAACGACAGCGCCGGGAACTGGTCGGATCCCTGGATGGTGGGAGGCCTCCCGACGGACTGGGTGCCGCTGGCAGCTCTCGGCGGATGGCGAGTGGCGTGGACAAAGAAGCATCTCAACTGGGATGGCTGGAACGACGAGAACCTGAGGGCGACGATCCACTTCCCCGGCACTTTGAACCCTGCCAATGTCGGCGGGGTGGCGATCGATGTGGAGTGGTTCGCCTTCAGGCTGAGCAACATCACGCCGTAGCTTGGCGCGGCGGCTACGAGGACCCGGGTCCAGGGAGCGCGTTCGTGGCCTGGCAGCGCGCCCGTTGGCCGCGGTCCTGCATGCACATCCAGTGGAGTCTCTAGTAGTAGGTGACGTAGTCCAGGCGCTTGTTGGTGTCCGGCGGCGTCACGAAATTCACAATCACCGGAGCACTGGCCATCTCGGTTGCCATGCACGTGCGCATCGGTATACTATCGAACAGCGTGAACGCCACTTCATTCTCGTAGGGAATCGCCATGCGGAAGCCCCAGCAGGTTCCCTCGGGGTTGTTCGCCGCGATGTAGTAAAGGTTGCCATCCAGCCTGTCGTAGTACATCAGTGCCAGCCGGCCGTCCACCATCAGCGCGCGGAAGCTCTGCTTGGTGGTCGTCGCCACCAGGACCGAAGGGCCCCAGAGCGCTCCGGTGCTGTCCGTGGCGCGCCGGAAGCGCAGAGTTCGGAAGACGGTTTCGTAGTACACGACGGCCGGTGAGCCCGCGTCATCGAGGAGCTGCGACTGGTCGCCCGCGGGTTCCAGGGGATTCACATAAGAGGGCGCGCCCCAGGCTGTAGCGGCAACGTCGAGCGCCCGGTGATAGAGGACATCCTGGCCCCGCTTGAGCCAGCCCAGGAGACCACCGCTCACCACGAAGTCGGCAGGGGACACGGTCGGGTCGACATCGAGATCCTGCGGATCGGCCCAGATGATACCGGTAGGAAGGGTCGCCCAGGAGAGTGCGTAGTAGGCTCCCGTCGGTATATACACAAGGAGGACCGGCATGTCTCCCAGATCGAGGAACTTAGCAGCAGAGGTGGTGCCCCGCACAACCGTCTCGTCAGTCCAGGTTGTGCCTGCGGCATCCGCGGCGCGCACGAACTTCAGCTTGCGGGACGAAGCGATCGGGTACCCATACTCGTCGTTTTCCACGTATGTATAAGCCAGCGCCGGGCACCCCTGGACGATCGCGGCCGCGCCGCTGGAGAAGCTCTGCGCACCTGGCCGGATCATCACTGGGGCGGCCCAGCTCTCGCCATGGATGTCGTTGGCCCGCGTCATCGCCACCGCCTGGCTCGAATTCGTCACCGGATCCGGCTCAGCAAGTCCGTACGGGGAGAATAGCGCCGGGAGGCCATCCACGGAGAGGAGCTGCGCCGGGCCGCCGGGAGCCACAGGCTCCTCTGAGTCCCACTCCTTCACGATGTTGACGTGCCACTTCGCCTTCTCCGTCACGCTGATGTGGCCCGTCTCCGTGTCAGTGAAGGTGTCGTCGTCGGTGACGCGCACCGTGCAGGTGTAATCGCCAGGGGCGTAGTAGTAGAAGTCCGCCGTCGGCGTGGTGCCGCTGTCGTACTCATACACCCCGTCGCCGTTGAAGTCCCACTCGTAGCGCGTGATCACCCCGTCGGGATCGAAGCTCGTCTGCGCGTTCCAGACGATGTACGCCAGCGTCTCGGCGGTGGCGGGGTAGCCAAGCATGGCGATGGGCGCGCGCTTGGGAGGGAGCTGCACCACGACGTAGTTGCTCGCCGCCCCGTCCACTGCGCCGTCGAAGGGCCGCACCCAGTAATACTGCTCCGTGGCTGTCGGCACCACCTGGTAGTTGAACCTCTTGCGCCCGCCGCCTGGCGGCTCCGCGCCGTCGCTGAATGCCTTCCCCCCGATGTATACCGTGCCCGTGCCGTTCGGAGCATCGGGAGAGGGCGGGTAGGCAGTCGTGTTGTCGGCGGCGTAGATGCGGTAGCCCTCGACGTTCACGCCGAAGTTGGTCGCAATCGCGATGATGTCGGCGAGGTTGAGCTCCCCGTTGCCGTCGCCGTCAATCACCGCCCCGATGCTGTTCTCGGGGAAGGGATCGCCCGTGCCGGCGGACTCGCCGAAGTGCACCGCGAGCGGCACGAGGTCGGAGAGTCCCACCACGCCGTTCTGGTCGTAGTCGCCGGGGGAGAAGTACCCCCAGGACAGTAGCGCCCCCGCGGCGCTGTACACGAGCAGCGGCGCCGCGTCCTCGCCGTGGGGCGGCGTGAGCGCCACCTCCGAGACGGTCTTCCCTTGGCCCTCGGCCCTTGGCCCTCGGCCCTGCTCCGCCAGCGCTTCGCCCAGCGCCCCCGTCAGCTCCGCCCACGTCTGCTGCGAGACACCCTTCGGACAGGGCATCGCGTCGAGCTGCGACAGCGCCTGGGTAATGTCGGCGGGCACGGAGTCCTGACTTACGGGAGTGCCACCTGCACATGAGCCCAGAAGCAGGAGCGCCAAGGCGCACAGAAGACAAATGCCGTTGCAAGAAGAAACCGCTGACCGTCCCATCGCTTTCTCCTACCAGTAGCTGATTGCCACCAGATTATACCAGCGAAACACCTGCGCGGGCGGCACCGAAGTGCTGCCTAATGGTGCTGCCCCTGACGCTGTTATAATCGGCGTAGATGCCGACGATCGGCCTACTCGGCCTGCCCGGCAGCGGCAAGAGCACGGTGTTTCATGCTCTCACCCGCCAGGCGGTGGCGCCGCAGTTCATCGGCTACGACCTCAAGCCGAACCACGCGGTGGTGAAGATCCCCGACCCGCACCTGGACTGGCTCGCCGCGCATTACCAGCCGAAGTCCGTCGTGCACGCCGCCCTCGAGTTCGTCGACATCCCGGGGTTCGACCCCAAGAGCACCGAGCAGAAGCTGAAAAACGCCGTGCTCGAGCACTACCGGCGCTGCGACGCGCTGGCGCTGGTGGTAAACCTGTTCCACATGGAGTCCGCCGAGCGCGCCGCTCGCGGCGTGCAGGCGCTCCTCGACGAGCTGGCGCTGGTCGACCTAGTGAACGTCGAGCGCGCGTGCCACACCATCGAGAAGGCGGCGAAGCTCAAGGCGGACCACGAAGCGGTGGCGCGCCACGATCTGCTCTCCCGCATCAAGACGCGGCTGGAGGAGGGTGCGCCGCTGCACAGCCAGGCCCTGACCACCGAGGAAGAGAAGCACGTGCGGGACCTGGCGTTCCTCTCCGCCAAGCCGGTGCTATGCGTGCTGAATATCGCCGAGGACGCCTACAGCCGTCCGGACGAGGCGATAGCCGGGCTCATGGACGTGCTCAACTTCGCGCGTTCGGCGGGCATTGCCACCGTGCGCTTCGCGGCGTCACTGGAGGCCGCGCTGGTCGACATGAGCGAGGAGGAGGCTGCGGAGTACATGGCGGAGTTCGCGGTGAGCGAGCCGGCGCTGCCGCGCTTCATCCGGGCGGCCTACGACTGCCTCGACCTCATTACCTTCTACACGACGGAATCCCGCGAGTGCCGGGCCTGGCCGCTGAGGCGCGGGTTGAACGCCCAGCAGGCGGCGGGGGTCATACATAGCGACATGGCGCGCGGGTTCATCCGCGCCGAGACGGTCCGTGCCGACGATTTAGTACAATACGGGAGCCTCGCCGCGGCGAGACACGCGGGCAAGGTGCGGCTGGAGGGCAAGGAATACGTCGTTGCCGACGGCGATGTGCTCCTCATCCGCTTCAACGTCTAGCCCCCGGCGGCACGCATCGCGCGCCCCGGGCATGACCAGCCTTCGGGCAGCCTAGGACAAGAAATGAAACGACTCATCTTCGTTGCGCTGCTATTCGCATTGGCGCCGAGCCTCGTGCTGAGCGACGCTGCCAAACCCAGCTCAGGCGACCAGATTAGGGAGCAGCATCGCGTTGCCGCCAAGAAGTACCTGGACACGCTGGCCAGCGGGTTGAAACTCAGCGGGAAGCTGGTGCAGAACGACAGCCCGGGCACCTTCGAAGCCTACTTCTACAAGGACTCGTGGCTGATCAAGCAGACCTTCGGCGACCTTGTGTCGCTCAGCTACAAGGGACCCGAGGGAAGTTGGTCAGGGAGCAACTACGGGTTGCCGTACAAGATCGAGCCCCAGGACAGCCCGGCCAGCGCCGTGCTCGAAATGCTCTCCGACGGGGCCTACCTTAGCGATCCGCTGTGGGCGGATTTCGCCTACGTCGGTGAGGATGCCGGCGGGTACAACTTCCGCTTCGCTCCGCCCGGCTTGCCGCCCGTGGACGTCGTGCTCTACTCCGATCCGGAGGACCCGCAGTACCTGCAGGTGATGAGCGTGTCGCTGCGCCTCGCGCCCAACGACCCGGACTGCCTGAGCTACCGCGCCTTCTACTACTACGAGGTGGACGCGCAGGGGCGCATTTACTCCAAGCGCGAGACCGGGCGCGAGGTGGACCCCCAGGACACCACGGTGAGCTTCACCGACTTCGATGTAGAGCACGTCGAATACCTCACCCAGCCGCCGCCGGAACTCAAGTTCGACTTCGCGCGCACGCCCGTGGGCCAGGCCGGGGCCGCTTTGACTGCGCCTCTGGAAGTGCCGGTGGACGCCGACAAGGGTTACTTCATCTTGCCGGTTCAGTTCGCGGGCTCAGACCGGGCGTTCAAGTTCCTGCTGGATACGGGCGCCTCGGCATCGCTGTTCTCGCCCGACGCGGCCAGCGCCGCCGGCCTGAAGCCGGTGCTCAACGTCACCGGCCACGGCCACGGGAGCCGGGCGTCGTTCGAGATGGGCATGTGCACCACCGCCTCCATCGGAGCCGGTGATGCCCAGGTGCGAGCTCCGCTCATGGGCTTCCCCGCCACGCTCATCCCCGAAAGCAACAAGGACATACTCGGCACGCTGCAGTTCTACGGGGCGGACGGCATCCTCGGCGTGTCGGTGCTCAACCAGTACGTCGTGCGCTTCGACTACCCCGGCCACCGCGTCGTGCTTTACGCGCTAACCTGTTCAGCGCGGACAAAGACGTAGCCAGGCCAAACGTCGAGATCTGGCTGGACGTGGAGGACCTCGTCTACTGCAAAGCGAAACTGGACGGCCAGATCGAGGGCCAGGTCGTCGTGGACACGGGCCTGCAGCAGGACATGTCGCTGCTCAGCGAGACGCTCAATACTGCCGGCATCACGCTTGAGAAGGTCGAGGAGCGGAACAACACGGTGCTCGGCGGCGTGAAGAAGTTCTCCTACGTCAAGGTGCCGCTGCTGGAGCTGGGCCCCCTGGAGATGCGCGACAGAGTCGCATCGCTGACGGAGGATGATCAGGGCAACATGTCGGCCCGCAGCCTGCTGGGGTTCATCGGCATGTCGATGTTCACGGACGGGCCCGTGACGCTCGATCTGTTCGCCCAGCGGATGTACATCGAGGCACCCGCAGGGCTTGGCTACTTCCCCGGCCTGACACCGCCGCCCGCCAACGGCAAGGGCGAGGCGAAGCCTCCAGCCGACGAGAGTACCAAGGGTGAGAAGGAAGGCGATAAGCACAAGAAGACCGAGCTGCCGATCAAGATCGGCCTATGTCTGGGCGGGTTCCTAGGATGACCAGGGCGCCGCTAAGCGGCATAACGCTGCTGTTGGCATGGCTGCTCACCGCGGCCCCGGGCGTAGCGCAGCAGCCCAGCGCGGACAGCCTCATCGAGCAGCACTGCCGCGCGATGAAGACCGTCGGCGACGTCTTCGCCGCCAACCCGATGCGCATCGAGTACGTGGAGGGGAACGCAGCGGATGGGAAGCGCGTGTGGATGCACTGGCAGGGCGGCAAGTTCCGCAGCGAGCTGCACTGGCTGGGGTTCGTCGAGGTGTTCGCCTACGACGGGAAGGATAACTGGTACGCCAGCGACTTAAGCCTGCCCTACTCACTGGACGAGGGCACCGGCGTCGATGTCACCGCGCAGCTCGCCAGCAACTTCGCCCACGTTACACCGGTCCAAGTCGCCTACCTTGGGGCCGCCACAAGCGTCCCGCTCGACCTGTCCAAGAGCTACGCCGTCCTGCGCTATGCGCCGCCGGGGATGAGCGAAGTGCTGCTGCTGCTCGACCGCCAGGACTACCGCCTGAGCGGCATCCTGCAGGGGACCGACCGCCAGCTCGCCAACTCCACGGTCTATCGGGAGATGCTCTTCGAGGACTGGGCTGACTTCGGCCCCTGCTGGTACCCGCGCGTGATACGCACGCGGACGCTAACCAGCGAGGGCGAGGAAGTCAAGCAGCGCGTCCTCACCACCCAGTCCGTGGCAGTCACGCCGCCGCTGCCCGCGGTGCAGTTCACGCGGCAGAGCGCCCCGGCCGTCCCGCGCCCCAGCCTCCCCACGGTGCCCCTGCAGATCCCCTTCAGCTTCCTCAACGACACCGTCGTGGTGAAGTGCACCGGGCCGCACGGCGAGAACCTGCGCTTCGAGGTGGACACCGGCGCCGCCGTCGGCCTGCTCAGGCGCGACATCGCGCGGCAGCTTGGCCTAGAGCCCATAGGCGACGAAGAGGTCACTGGCCACGGCTCCAGCGCCTGGGTGGGCTACGCGCGGGCTGAGGGCATCAAGCTCGGCGGCAAGGTGGAGCTGCCGCCTTGGCCCGCCGCCGTGCTCGGCGACAAGAACGGCAACCACAGCCTCGACGATTCGCTTGCCGATCACGGCGTGGCTGGCCTGCTGGGCAATTTCATCCTCAGCAACTTCGTGCTCCAGATCGACTACCGCCGCCGGCAGATCGTACTCTGGCCGCCCGAGAGCTTCGACCCGGACCGCGACCTGATCGGCGCCTACCACCGCATCCCCTGCCGCCGCGACAGCATGCCCTACGTCGAAGTGACGATTGACGGACGCCTCAAGGGCGGAGCGTTCTTCAACACCGGCGCGCAGCAGTTCTTCGCCCTCAGCACCTGGGCGCTGGATCACGCCGGACTGTCCTACGAGGTCGAATCGGTGGGCCTGGGGGTGACGGTCGGCGGCAACACGGCCTTCGGCCTGATCCGGCCCAAGGAGGTGCGCATGGGGGACATGGTCATCCAGCGTCCGCCGACCCACCTGGAGATGCTCGCGCCAGGCGAGGCGCCGAATCCCCACCGCATCGCCAGCTTCGGCAACGGCTTCTTCCAGCGCTACAAGGTCACCTTCGACCTGTTCCACGAGACCTACTACATCCAGACGATGTAGGCACCGCTGCACGGCGAGTCAGAGCCGGCGGCTATCCCGCCCAGGTTACGAGATACGTTGCGTACTGGTGCGGCAGGTGCTCGTGCGAGGGGAAGACGCGGATCGT
>Ga0315284_10004471_pt1 | contig 19857 bp, 9 predicted proteins | sample YL17G09_16_MG_FD_203696 | JGI IMG/M metagenome (GOLD analysis project Ga0315284, IMG submission 203696) | Sediment microbial communities from Yellowstone Lake, YNP, Wyoming, USA - YL17G09_16 | ecosystem: Environmental > Aquatic > Freshwater > Lake > Sediment | place: USA: Wyoming | collected... | reverse complement strand
AATATTTTATCCATCTGTTTATACCTGTAATATTACTTGTAAGCACCAATGCAACATCGTGAAAATTCCCGTCATATACATTAGGAACAGTTCCTTCAATCGAATTGCAGCACATATCAGAGATAAACACTCTGCTCCCACATAAAAAAATATTAGTTCCATATTGAGGAACATTATTTGATTTGACAGCCATATTGCCTAGAACCATATATACAGGACATGCACTGTTATTTGTTGTTGAAAATTTTACAAATAATGTATAGTTGTATTTTGAAAAATTAAATGAAGCATATGTGAGATTTATAAGATCGTCTTCGTTTTTATTAAAAAAAGCACCTGATGCTCTGAAAGTGGGACATTTAGCTCCTAAACATGTCGTAGCAGATTTAGTCAAATTATTCAATGATTTAGTCAAGTCAAAATAATTTCCCCAAATCTGATTTCTGAGATTCATATAAGTGGCATTATATCCAAAAGACAACGGCTTTATGGATAAATTATTATTGAAATCAATCTCAATCTGGCTTGGTCCAGCAGGATCTACTGTTCTGGTTAATACAGTAGCTGTGCTATATAAACTGCCATCATAAGCATATACCGATACATAAATAGTCTTGGAAGTGCCACATGGCGTTCCAATTGCCCATGAGTTGTCAGTGCTTAATGCCTGAAGTTCTGTTCCAGAAGCACTGTTACAGTTGAATTTATAATAATAAGTAATATTACTTTCTGAATCTGTAGAGCCTGAACCTGTTGCAATAAGCTCTTGACCCAACTTAGATGCTCCATTCAAAGATGATGTTGATGGAGTGGTTGGAGGACCATTTATATTCCACCATACAGCTACCTCATAAAGTCTATCTGTTGTCGGCTTATATGTTGCATTTAGATTGTCTTGACCTTTAGCTCTAGGGTATGGTTCAACCGAAATATTAGCATAATTTGTGGTGCTATTTACACACTGTAGCATATATCGCCAGTTATTATTATTTGAGCAGTAACCATGTGCCATAATAGCTATAAAAGTACCTGTAGAATTAAAACACATAGCAGGGAGTGTGTGATTTCTTGCTGTGGCAGGATTACCCTGTTTCCACATTATTTTAGCACTTAAAGCTCCTGTTGGTTTTGTATATTTAAATTGATAACCATTTTTTACAAAACCACTTGAACAGCCCATATACATATAAGAATTTAAATCATTATCAAACATTTTGGTTGTGTTTATAGCCATACCACCTGCTGATCCTAACTCCCCATTCCAATCATATCCATAATCATACTGCCATACTGCAAGAGCATTCAAACTTAATAATATGCAAAACACACAGCACAGTATCAAAATTTTAGATTTCATCACATGCCTCTTGCAAACATCACGACACTGCATATTGCAACCATGATTGCTCCAATATAAGGTAAATATTGCATTAAATAATTTATCATCGTGAAATTTTCAGCTGCATCACCAAGATAGCTTGCACCCTCACCACTTACAAGCTCGGCATAAGTATTGGTCATTACCATGCCTATGAATACAAGTATGAATATGCCTATGATATTGATTACTAAGAATACAGGATGGGAAGGTATCATGAAACTGCTGATGACACCTCCTATAATCAATATTATGGCTAATGCTGCAAGAGCAAAATCAAATGTTGCATAGCTTGCCTCAACATTAGTCTTTGCTGTGTTCTGAATTGCAGAATGAGCTGCTTTCTGACCAGCAGTCAAGTCAGTTGAATTCTGTATCATGTTATTCATAGCACCATAAAATTCTGTCATGATAACTTTGCCTATAACGATAGTGATAGATAGAACTAATAAGATGACAAAAAAGCTTATTACCTGAGTAATCTGAGCTTTCTTTACATTCTTATGATAAGGTCTCTTCGCGATTTTGGTTTCCTCTGCATGTCTATATTACTTTCCTTGAATGTTTTCATGATGAGATTTAACACATCACTGTTGCTTGGAGCAACACCAAAATTATGGCGTATCTTAGTCTTTATCTCTTCTAGATCTCTTTCCATTTCAGCATTGAAATTGATTAGTTTAGGCTTGTAGTTTTTCATTTAAAAATTATCTCCATAAGCTCTCTTTGCCTGCTTCTTCTTGCTGAGCCAGCTCCAATATGCTGCCATCATTTCAAATAGACATAAGATTATAATAGGATAGCTCAACCAAGTGAATATCTTATATATCGTAAATAGTATGTTTGATAATAGTACACTATAACTCCACCAAGTGTACAAGAACAATAATGTCGTTAGAGTAAGCACCATGATATGAGGATATATCCAGACACTGCCTTTTATTATCAAAAACACTAAAAATATCAGCATCAGTATGATGATTATTCCAAAAATAGCTAATATTGCACCATAATGGACAATCTCCTTGCCCTGATGATTTGACTGTACTACTATTGTTGAATACCCAGCATAATCCACCTGATTTGGCATGTAACAGTACAGATATACCCCATAATTACCTACCTTATTAGGTGTAAAGTTGTATTCATATAAATCATTGTTTTTAGTTGACCTCTGATTTATGATAACTCTCGTTCCTTCTGGATCTGTGACACTAATATTACATAAAGTTGTTGAACTGCATCGAAGACCAGATCTGTCATAACATGCAAACTGCAATGTGCCTAAATTGTCTGTTTTGTAATATTGCTGGATCTCTTCTGCCATTACAATAGGTATGATTAGCAGAAATAGCACAAAAATTAATCTTTCTTTCATGATTCAGTCATTATTTTATTTGCTAGTTAATATAGTTTTTTGACAAAATACCGAGAAATAGACTTTGTTTATTTGCTGATTTGAATTGTATATACTTTTTGAGTCACTGATGCTGTGAGAGCTGTCGTCTGGGTATCTACTAACTGATAGCTTTTAGTATTATATTTTTTAAGAAACATACGTAAATCATAGACATTGACTAATGTATATCTATAACTTGTCTGCAATTTCGATTTCGAAAGCTGAGTTGTTGTCTCAGACATAACAAGATAGCTCTCTCCAGGAAGATATGTATAGGCTTCAACAAGTATAGGAGAAATCACGATAAATAGCAACATCAATAATATCAGTTTTTTCATCTGTTCAGCCCTCTATTTACTAATTGCTGCACAATTATTAGCTATGCTTATTCCACATCCAGAACCTATTGCACCGATACAAGATATTAAACCTGCACCTAAACCCCCTGTGATTGTTAAATTTATATTCAATCCAGCAGACTGATTGACATTTATCGATGTTATGCTATTTCCTGCTATATATAGGGTTTTTATTCCTGGTTTTAATTTCATCGATATTGGTAGTGTGCATAAGTGAGTAGTTAAACCTGTTGTGGCACATCTAGATGTTTTCGAATAACTTTTCATTGTACTTACATTACTAATCGAAAAATTGCTGTTCGTTGTTGTGTGAAGATAAATATTAGGTGTTCCATCAGTTGTCTGACAGTATAAACTTTCATTCCCTTTTCGCCATGTAGTGCAGTTTCCATCAGAGGTCATGTCGTAAGTATTATTTAAAATTTTGAATTTTGCTTGTATTACCCTATTTTTTGTTTCATATGATGTGCTTGTATTGATTCCGTCAAAACTATAAATATTCGTATCTATAGATGTATCGCAAGCAGAAGTTATCACATAACTATTATCTGTGCTTAATGCCTGTAATGTAGACACAGGATTAGTACATTTAAACTCAACTTTATAGCTTACTGTGTCTGTATCTGTGTCTGTTGAACCTGCACCAGTAACTATTAATTCCTCTCCGTCTTCATCTGCTGCATTTAAACTACTACCTGAAGGTGTTGTAGGCAAACTATTCTTTACATCTCTATCTGCTGTATATTCTGATGAATTTAACACTCCATCGCCAGATATACAATATACTCTAATCTTATCGTGAGCATCAGTAGTAGCTATTGTATATGTCGGTGTTGTTGAATATGCCTGTCTTATCGCTGAATGATTCACATTGTAAAACTTATAATAATCTGTAATTGGGCTACCTTCTGCATCCACAGAACCTTTACAGGATGCATTCAAGGTATTTCCAACATAGATGGGATTAGTTAATTCTATGCTTGTTGGTGTGGAAGGTGCTGTATTTACATTCCAATATATATCAACCTCATAAAAATTAGCATTTGTAGGTTTATAATAATAAGTAATAACAGGAGGAACAGGGAATGGTTCTTTGTGGACACCACCTATATCTGTCGTTGCATTTACACATTGAACCATAAATCGCCAATTATTATCATTTGAATTATAACCATAAATGACGTAAGTGATGAATGTGCTATGAGCATTGAAACAAGTAAGGGGATATGTATAATTTTCTGTTACTGCTGGCTCTTTCCATTTTAGTTGTATTTTTGCTCCTGTTGCATATGCTGGTTTTGTATTGTTGTAATAATATCCTGCTTTTATCCATTCTCCACCTGTCCAATAGGCATATGAAGCCATATTACTGTCGTGCATATTAGCTCCATTATTTATAGCACCACCACCTGATTGTGACCAAGGAGTTGCCAAATCTACATCTGTATCAAATACCCATGCTGCTAATGCAGAATAGCTAAATAATGCTATGAAGAATAAAAAAAGGATTGTTATTTTTTTCAATTTTACATATCTCCGCAATTTATATTAGAGAGATTATTAGATATTATTATGTGTGTTGCATTAGTAACAATGCATCGATTCTTAGTAATATCCAATATAATCTTTCTGACAGTTGTATTGCCTGTCAAATTTACATTTCCATTAGCTGCAAAAGTGGTATTGACATTTAAATATTTACCTTTTGTGAACCAATTACTAACTTTGCGCAAGAAGTTTGGCTTTATCTCTATCTTTGATGTATTAGTCATCTGAGTTGTATTTACAGGTGGTGTTGTACTAATTCCTGTGTTTAAATCCGTTGCACATTTGAAAACAGTACCATTGAAAGTTATCTTTTCTTGTGCTGTGCAAGAAATTGGAGTTATATTATTCATAGTTAAATAAGAATGATTGACAGGCACAACCAAAGTGCTTATATTATAATAAGACTTAGGATTTGAAGCTAGATAGTACGAATTATTCTTCGCTCCATCTCCTATTGAAACATTAATATACCCTTTAGGATTTGAAGCTAGATAATAGCTTGTGTTCTTTGCATTATATGGATCTGCAGGTAATGTGGTTATATTATAGTAGCTTTTAGGATTGGTTCTTAGATAATAAGAGCTGTTTTTAGCAGTAGTGATAACATCAACGCCATTAATCAGCATTCTAGGTGTGTTCGTGTCTATGAAAATATTAGCTGTTCCAGAGGTTGCATATCCATACATTGAGCCGTTTCCTGCTATAAGCCATCTTAGTCTTTTAGATGTGTCATATACCCTAATACTGCCATTACCAACTGATTTTTCGGTATAATTGATAGTATTAACCTGTAACATATCAATTGCCATCAGATCCCAATTGCCCATGTTCCATTCTTTTGAAGTATAATTGATATTCCATGCACTATCTTTCACAACATAAGATGAATTCTTAGCATTATAAGGATCTGTATAATTGATAGCTTTTAAAGTTGCTCCTGAACCTGTCTTAGTAAGCAAGCTTGAATTAACAGGAACAACTAAAGTGCTTGAATTATAATAATTTTTAGGATTTGTTCTCAAATAATAAGATGTATTCTTGGCATTATAGATGTCTGTATAATTGATAGCTTTTAAAGTTGCTCCTGAGCCAGTTTTAGTAAGTAAGCTTGAATTAACAGGAACAACTAATGTAGTTGTATTGTAGAACCCATTAGGATTGGTCTTTAGATAATAATTTGCTTTCTCTGCCATATAAATAGGATCTGCTTCTGCCAATGCTGTAGCTGAACCAGTTTTTGTGCTTCTTAAATCAATAAAATTTGTAGTCCATAATGTTTCTGTAGACTGAGCACAATATGCATATAACATAACTGCTGCATGATTGTATTCTGATGGTAGTGTATATGTTAGAGGATTTAGAGTAGTATCAAGACACAATGTTGCTGAAGTATAAAATGTGTTCTGCAAAGGCAATAATTGATGTATTTCGCTGTTGTCTGAGGTCCCATTATATCCTGTCATGAATATAAAATGTCTCCTATACTTTGTATTTCCACCAGTCCCAGAGGTACAGAGAGCTATTCCCGAACCAGTATCACACCATGTAACATTCAAAGCATTTCCATCTTTATATTTAAAAGTAGTTGAGCTATTATGATAAACCCATTCAACATCTCTTCCTGCAGATGTATTCTGTTTTGAAGTAGATACAATATCTCTAATAAACTGATATTGCCCAGATGCTATTGAGAAATTACGCCATCTTGCACCTGTCGAAAGCTGAAATCCTGAAATAACAAACATAGCATTTTTTATTAGCTCTAATTGTTTTGACTTTACTTCTTCCTTCTCTAATAAAGTTGTTCCTGTCAGCAATTCAACACTTCCTGAATGTGCCATAGTGTACATAAATGAAGTTCGACCACCTGGTGAAACATCAGATGTTTCATATGTGCTGTAATCATTGCTTTGGATATTACCATTATAATCAACAAAATGGACAGTATATGCATCATTTTGGACAACTATACTTCCAGCAGGGATTGTGTAATACTTTGCATTTGTATTATCTGTCCTAATAAGTCTTACTGTAAATGTGGGATAATAACAAGTTAAACCTGTGCAATTAACCTTTAATTGTGCACGATTAGTCAAAGATGCTGCATATATAATACCCGAACCTATTGCACCTTTTATTGGCTGTCCTGCAAAATAACCTGAAGTTGTAAAATTACCTGAGCCATTGAAATTATTAGCTCCAAATTGATAATTTGCTTTTGCAGCGTATGTTGCATTTTTAGCATTGTATGGGTCAGCAGGTAATGTGCTTGTATTATAATAACTCTTTGGATTTGTCGTTAAATAATATGAACTATTCTTTGCATTGTATGGGTCAGCAGGCAATGTTGTCGTGTTCAAATATCCTTTAGGATTAGTTTTAAGATAATATGAAGTGTTCTTTGCGTTGTATGGGTCAGGAGGCAATGTAGTTGTATTCAAATATCCTTTTGGATTTATCTGCAGATAATATTTTTCAGATAATAATTGACCTCCTTCAACGATGATGCTTGCATTGACATAACCCAACACATCGATATTTTTTTCAGCTAAAATGTCGATCTTTGATGTAAAAGTATTTCCTTTTGATTGAATGTTGAAATTGCCTGCTGTTGGTGTGTGAGTTGTGTTGTCTGTGAAATAATTAACAATATATCCGCCACCCATAGTATCTATTCCTGCTCCTGAATTATATCTATATGTGACTTCAGTAGGCGTCAAAGATTCGTTATACACAACAACTTCATCTAATGCACCTAAAAATTCAAAACCACCTGCATTCTGCTGTCCAACATATGTTGGTGCAGCCATACCTGCTACTGTTGGATTAAATCCATAAGTTTTACTTCTTTCGGTGCCATCAACATATAAAATTACTGTCTGATTGGCTCTATCAAAAGTCAGAGCAATATGCTGCCAAGTGTTATTGAAATACAGAACATTCAAAGTCTTGAATTCGCTTGCCCCATAATAAAAGCTTATTGCTGCCTCTCCTCCTGTTCCTGTTCCGAAATAATAAGATCCTGCATAATCCTTCACTAATATTCCTCTATAATCTCCATCTGCTGCTGCTTTTATCCATGCTTCTATACTGATAGAGTCTTTCATATTTAAACTTGAAGAATTGCCTATATTCACTCCGCCAGCTCCTGTGAAATTCAAAGACTGATTTAATTTACCAGATACAAAATTTTCAGGAGTTCCTACGAATGTTCCATCGTTGCCATAAATAGAGCTATCATTTAAGATAGTATTTGAATTGAAATGATACCATGCAACAGGCACTTTTGTAGTTCCAGACAATGTAATACCTGTTCCATCTGTGAATGAGGTTACATTACCTACATCTTTAGCAACATTATAATTGTATCCCTGATGTGTGTCATATTTCAATACTAAATAACCTTCAGCTCCATCAACAGGAGTCCAAGACCAGTCAATAACATATCTTGAAACTTGGTCGTTGTTATCAACATAAGATATAGATTGTCCTGCAATTGAATAATATTTCACTGCAGATATTGTCCTATAAGAATACACTCTTATGCTATGATTTGTGCCTAAAGCTATATATCCTGCTGCACCATAATTTAAAGATCCTGTTATGCCTGTTGGCTGAGCTAAAAAGCCATATCCTTGGGTCAAATCTCCACTGAATATGTAATTTCCTGTGCCTGTATCACCTGACTTTGACAGATAATTTGTTGTGTTGGTATATCCTTTTGGATTAGTAGCTAAATAATAGCTTGTATTCTTAGCTGTGTCGGTGTCTACTAAAGTACAAAGATTAGAAGTTGCCCCTGTTACATTGCCACAATATACCTTAGTTTTATTAGCTGAACCTACTTGAACATTTGAATGATTAACAGGAACAATTAATGTGCTTGTATTGTAATAATTTTTAGGATTAGTCTTTAGATAATATGAATTATTCTTAGCATTGTATGGGTCAGCAGGCAATGTTGTTGTGTTGTAGAATCCATTAGGATTCGTCTTTAAGTAATATGAACTATTCTTTGCATTGTATGGGTCAGCAGGCAATGTTGTCGTGTTCAAATATCCTTTAGGATTAGTTTTAAGATAATATGAATTGTTCTTTGCATTGTATGGGTCAGCAGGCAATGTTGTTGTGTTATAAAATCCATTAGGATTAGTCTTTAAATAATATGAACTGTTCTTAGCATTGTATGGATCAGCAGGCAATGTTGTTGTATTTAAATATCCTTTTGGATTGGTCTTTAGATAATATGAATTATTCTTAGCTGTGTCAATGTCCTCTACACAGACAAATTTAATTCCATTAAAGCTAGATTTCTGAGTTGCAGTACATGCTATTGTTGTAACATTTTGAACAGTTAAAGTAGTATTGAGCTTTTTATAGAAGAAATTTTTCGTTATATTACCTGTCATACCTTTTTTGATTGCTAAAATTGTCTTATTAGCAGCATCCCAGCCTGTAATATTGCTCTTTGAAGTAATATTATTTGTCTTGATAAAGTTGTGAGTTGTTGTTGAATTTATGTAATTTTTTGGATTGGTTTTCAGATAATATTTGTCAATTAGTGAGACATTTGCCTCTTTAATAGGATAACCTGTTGTAAGATAGCCTACAATAGCAACATCCTGCTCTGCAACAATGTTTATTGCTGATGTGAATGTATTGTCTTTTGAAATGATATTATATGCTCCAGCTGTTGGTGTGTGGGTAGTACCATCTGAAAAATAAGTTACAGTATAACCACTATTCATGTCCTCTCTTCCTGCACCATTATTATATCGAAAAGCAACTTCATCAGCACTTAAAGAATCGTTATATATCACAACTTCATCAAGCATACCAGCTAGTTGAAAGCCACCATCTGCTTGTCTACCAACATAAGTAGTTGATAGCAATCCTGGAACTGTTGGATTGAAACCAATATATTGAGGATATGCAATACCATCAACATAAAGAACTGCTGTCTGATTTGTTCTGTTATATGATATCACTACGTGCTGCCAAGTATTGTTGAAATATAGCACATTTATAGTCTTGTATTCCCATCCACCATAATAGAAACTTAATGCTTTTTCTCCATTTGTCCCTGTTCCAAAATTATAAGAAGCTGAATATTCTTTGCTTACAATACCCCTGTAATCTCCATCTGCTCGCATTTTTACCCATGCTTCTATACTAATTGAATCTCTTATGTTTAAGCTTGTATCGTTACCAATGTCAATAGCACCACTATATCCTGTGAAATTTACAGCTTGTCCTAATTTACCTGTGACAAACTGCTCGGGAGTTCCAGGGAATGTTCCATCATTGCCATAAATAGAACTATCATTCAAAATAGTATCTGAATTAAAATGATACCACCCGACAGGTTTGATTGAAACTCCAGACAATACTATATCTGTACCATCAACAAAAGAAGTTACATTGCCTAAATCTTTTCCAACACTATAACTATATCCTTGTCTATTGTCATACTTCACAACTTTATATCCTTCTGCACCAGGAGTTGGAAGCCAAGACCAATTAATAACATATCTTGAAACTTGGTCGTTATTATCTGTATAATATGAAGCCTGTCCTACTGCAGAATAATATCTTGTCATAGATATATTCTTGTAAGCATATACTCTAATGCTATGAGTTGTATTTAAAGCTAAATATCCTGCTGTACCATAGTTCAAAGTTCCTGTTATTCCAACAGGTGCAGCTAAAAAGCCATATCCTTGAGTGAAATCTCCATTAATGATATAATTACCTATTCCAGTATCTCCTGTCTTTGACAGATATTGTCCCTCACCACCTTGCAGATCTGCAGAGCAAGATAAAGTAACACCATTGAATGTTAATTTATTCGTTCCTGTGCAAGTAGGTATGTTTGTGATATTCTGATATACTATTCGTACTTGATTATCTGAGCCTTTAATAACATAAGAGATGTTCTTAGCAGTATCAACCAACATGCACAAGTCTGAAGCTGCACCTGTGATATTGTTGCAATAAACTTTCGTGAGATTTGCCGAACCTATCGTTACATCATTTGAAGTATCCTTGTCCCAATCTGTTGTTGCAGCACCTAAATTAGCTGTGAAATTAGTAGTTGTATAATCATCAGCAGCAGACTTGTCCCATTCTACAGTTGAAATGACAGTAACATAAGAGGTGTTCACAGGAACTAATAAATTACTAATATTATAATATCCCTTAGGATTGGTTTTCAGATAATATAAACTTGTAGCTTTTGTCTGATTCCAAGTCTGATTGTCATATTTATTAACTGTTCCTTGAGCTAAATTATCTGTTGTCTTTGTGCCTAGATTAGCTGTAAAATTAACTGAAGTGTAATCGTCAGCAGTAGACTTGTCCCATCCTGAAGTTGCAGAGTTTAAATCTGAAGTGAAGTTGCTATAATCATAGCCTTGTGCTACAGTTACATAAGCACAATTATTACTCATGTCACAGACAATATTAGTGTTCTGATATATCTTAGTACCATTTATTATTGTGGCATTGACAATACCTTTAATGTTGATATTATTAGCATATGATAGATTAGTGGTAAGATAAACTCCAGCATCAACCCATTTACTAGTGCCTGCTCCTCCTCCACCAACAATGTCTGGAGAGCATACCAGATTGGCTCCATTAAATATTAACTTCTCATTTCCCAGACAGGTTGGTAAATTTGTAATGTTCTGATATACTATCTTAACCTGATTAGAAGCTCCAATTGCAACAAATGTTTCATCTACAGAAGTCTTGTTATAATACTTAGTATTCATCTGGGTCTTATTATAATAATTCAATAAATTACTTACACTAGATGTAATCCAGCTGATAATTCCTGTCTGGACAGATGTATGCTCTGAATCGGTTAAATGGTAATATTCCCCAGGAGTACCCCCATCTAAACCTGCCAAGTCATTATGTGGAATTTCAGTATAATTGTTGAGTCCATTCCAATATTGGCTATTATTAACATTAGTTGTTGTCTGATTGATGATTATCTGATAAGGTGCATTCTGAGCTGGATCTTGTAAAATAACATTTGCAACAGCCAGGACAGAAACTGATGAAATTGCTAAAATAAATAATACTAGAAAAAGTTTAATAATATTCACCATTGAGACTATGATAATAAACCTACTTAATAAAGTTTTTTGTTAAATCCTCATCCTGGAGGTTTACCCCCAGAGATCTTATCAACTAAGCCTGTCAGGATATTATTGGTTTCAGACACTTTGCCCATAATAGTAGCTATTGTCTTGCCCATATATTCATAAGTAAGCACTATCAAGATTATCAAGAATACGATAGTAACTGCAAAAACAATGACTGCACCATATTTCTTCCAAAACTCATATTTGCTCTCGTAAAAATCATCAGCATTGTGAATCTCGTTCATTGCCATCATGCTAACATCGTAATCTATCGGTTCAAAGACCATATTTGCAGATAATGTCTTATTGCAAGGAATGTAAATATATTTATTTCGCACTGGCTCTGACGTGAAATATGTAGTCTTTACCTGTCTAATCTGATAGCATATTCTGTCATATACAGAGACAACTCGAGCTTTTATTGCTGGATCGTTGTAATTCACAGACATTCGTTTTTTTGTTGGAATATAATCTCTTGCAATACGTAGATAATCCACCTCTTCTTTGCCTCTGAATCTATCTACAGTCTCTTCTGGTGGTGGAATTGCTTCGGATTTAGCTTTACGCAGCCAATAAATTGTCTTTCGTCCAGATTCGATCTTACGTTCTTCTAGTACATCTCTGTCGACAGTGTGAAGCTTACCATCAGATTTCATCTCGTGAATCTCAATCTTCCATTTTCGTCTCTTGTAATATAATATAATAAGCACTAATGCTACTGTTATGATGATAATGCCTAGAAATACAACTCCCCACTTAACATAGCTGATAAGTTTAGGAGTTATCATAGACATAAAAGTCATCTCTGTTGCCATTATCCATCACCTGGTCTGAATAAATTTCTAATTCCTGAAAAAGCTCCCTGTTGCTGAGGCTGTATCAGTCTGCTCTCTGTTACTGTCTGTGTTGTACCTATGAATTTTCTAATGCCATCTCCTCGTGAAGCCAATAATATAGCATGAATCCTGCTCAATATCTGTGTGGCAATACCATAACAATTTACTTTCTGAATGCCAAAATGCTTATACTGTTTCATCAGACCGAACCAGACAACACGATAAGCTTTACGCATTTCATAATTCATGTGTTCGTCGTTCCAGTTTGTACTCTGAAAAACCCTATCAAGATAGTTCTCCATAACAGCTGTGCTCCAATGGATTCCAATCTCATTCATCATACGATTCTTTTCAGAGACACCTGGAATTTCAACCCATCGACCAACCATGTCACGCTCCCAGCCTCTCCAAAGAAATTTAAGATTTTCAATGCCCTGCTTATTCTCAAGAAACCATTTCAAGAAATTCTCGTCTTTATCAGAAATTTTCGTAAAGTTGCCTGGACCATAATATGATTGGGCTGGAGTAGATTGTGTTGAGTCTGCCATAATTGCCTACTACACAGCCAGAATAAACAAGAGTAGTAGTTATAGCTATAAAGCTATATATAAACTTTTTGTAGAATCAGATAAGCTTTTTACCATTTAGTAGCTATGCCAAAACTAGGTTGCTGCTGCTGTTGGATGCCAAATCCTCGTGAAGATCTCTTCTCTGAAGATAGCATAGGTCGCAATTCAGTGCCTGTATATACTGTCTTTTCTTGAGGTTGGCCAAAGATTCCAAAGACTATCGCATCAAATGAAGCTTGATATGCTCCTTTTTTCTGAGTTCCACCAAGTCCTGTCTTATATCTTTTCTTATCTAGTTCCTGTCTGAAGAAAGGTAATGGTAATCCAATAGGAGGAGTATCAACCACTAATGCCTCTGATGGGACATTAGATCTTGAGTCTGTTCTTTCTCTCGTATCATCTTCTGGTGGAACTTTATCTTCTGAAGGAACTTTATCTATATCTTCTGGAGGTATGTCTTCTTTTATTGGTTCATCTATTTTTGTCTGTGTTTCTGATGGAGTTGGAGTAGGCTCAAATTGGAAACCAAATTCTTGGTCGAAGTTAAGACTAGGAACTACAGTTCTAGTCTGTGCAGCAGTCTGAAGTTCTGCTTTCGTTCTGGTCTCGGCTTTTGTCTGAGCTTCTGCTCTAGTTCTAGCTTGTGCTTGGGCTTGAGCTTCAGCTTTAGTTTTAGCTTGTGCTTGTGTCTGAGATTGTAATTTCATCTGTAAGTCAACAGGAGTTCCTTGCCAAGTGTATTGTAAAGTTGCTCCAGGAGGAGGTGAAGGAGGTAAATTAGAGTCTGCTCTAGTAGAAGTCACTGCTGCACCTGTTGCCACACCAAAAGTTCTCACATTAGCCAACGGACCAACTCCAGACCAGAAATGTGCAGTATATAAATCACCTGGAGCTTCTACTAGATCTGCAAGATTGCCAATTCCTTCAATACCTTTAGTACCAAGTTTAGATGTTTTCAGATATGCAGAAGGCTTGCCTCCTTTACCAACCATGCCAGCTTGTATGGTTGCTGCAGTTGGATAACCTTCAATAACAAAACCAAATCCTGCTGCAGTTGCAGCACCTACTACCATTCCTTTACCTATCTGTTTCGCTCTCTCTGTCTTGGATAGAGTAACATCTTCACCCAAAGCAATCTGTTTTGCCAATACTGCAGCACCACCCTCTGCCATTCCAGCTCTTAAATATGCAGGTGCCATTGCAACTCTTCTGACTGCTCTAGGAGCTAATCCTTGAGTAATCTTATTCACTCCTCCTCTAACCACATTAAAGAACAAACTTTCAGTAGGTTCTTTGCTGGTTAATACTTCAATTTTACCTATATCAATACCTTTAGCTTTATAATAACCTGATAGTTTTACTATATCTTTGCCTCCTGCAACATTGCCAAAAGCTTCAGGAAACATGTAAGTTGCAGGTCTTGCTGCTGCGTTTATCTGTCTTCGTGCAACAATGTCATCAAGAATAGCCTGTGCTTCTCCAGGAGATACATTCAATTTAGCAATCTCTGCTCTGATTGCAATATCAGCTTTTTCTGTATTCATTAAATTAGGCACTAATGCTCCAGCTGCAGACTTGAAAAATTGAGAGCCAGGAATATTTTGCGTTATTCCTGTAGTTGTATAATCTGAAACAATCATATCTTCATATTTCTGTTCAAGTGCAGCAAGCTTACTCTCTGGAATACTGCTCTTTCTTCCTGCAATAAGTTCACCTGTCTCTTTACTGGCTTTTGAGACAACTTGCTGAACAGCTAATGTCTGGGCTAATCCTGCAACAGTATTAACTGTACCTTTTGCCATCCTAACAGCTACATTTGCAGCTGGAGCTTGGAAAAAATTGAAAACTGCCTGTCCTACAGGCGACTTTGCAGGGTAAGCTATCAATTTAGTTGCGCCACTTGCTAATTTACCACCTAGATAACCTGTTGCTAAGGTTAATCCTTGTGCAGCTAGATATTTTGAAGTGCTATAATCATCTTTGAGATCTGCAATTGTACCAGCATAACTAGAATCTCCAGCTTTATTAAGTGCTGTCTTTGCAGCTAAATATCTATATGTCGTAGGAACACTTAAAGCAGTAACTATACCTGATGCTGGGATTACCATTGCAGTGCCTAATGCACCAATCACAGTCTTTTTTTGCATCTCAGCTGCTTGGCCAAGGACATATTGTTCGTATTCTTTAGCTCCAATGTTCTGTCCTGTTCTCATCTGTAATGTCTGTGCAGTATAATCAAGCTTTGAAGGTTCCACTTGACTGATTGTTTCAGAAGACACTTGTGCAGGTGCTCTAGTATATCCTCCAAATTCACTCAAAGATTCCATCTTAGGCAATCCTGTCTGTTTAATATTATAACTTTCATCAGCTAATATTTTTTCATGTGCTCCTTTAATCTGAACTTTAGATGGAGATCCTGTAAAGTTTGCAAATTCAGAGGAGAAGTCACCTGTTGGCTGCTGTGCTGTGGAAATCTTTTCTGAGACTTGCTTCTCAAAATAAGCTCTTGGTATTACTCCAACAGGATATGCCTCATAAGGTGTACCTAAATAAGAGCCAGTAGGAACTGCTTCCATAGAAATTTTTCCAACAGAAGTTAATTCTGACATTGCCTCTTCTGGAGTTTTTGCTGAAGTCTTCTTTTTTATTGTTGTGGTAGATGCTGCAGTTCCACGTCCTGTGACTTGAACTGTACCCAATTGATTCCAAGCTTCTCCTGGAGTCTTTGGAGTGTATGCTTCTGGAGCTTGATATGCTGCTGATTCGGCAACTGCAAATGGTGTGATGGTTGCCTTAGCAGTAAACTCTTCAGCTTGAGGCTGTGCCAAAGCAGGAAAATTCACACTAATCTGTTCATAACCTCTCTCTCCTGGTCGATAATATTGCAGTTCTCCAGAAGTAGTCTGCTGAGCTATAATATTCTGTGCATAAGGCGATCTGGCCAGTTCCATCACAGTTCCTGATGGTCTTGTGACAGTAGAAGTAGCAGATGCCATTTTCAATGCTCCAGATGCCAAAGCACTGCCAACAGAAGTTGTCTTTCCAGAAGGTAATAATACAGTAGAACTCATAGAAGGTAATTGACCTGAAGATAATTTAGCCTGCACTTGTGCAATGCTTGGTGCAGTAAAAGCTGATGTGCTTGGAGTTAATACTGTTGGAGTATATTGCACAGGTGGTCCTGCTGCACCAGTCGTAGGCATAGCCATGTATTTTGTTGATGCATCTGTAGCTGTAGATGCTGGTGTAGTAGGTTTAACAGTTCCTGTCGATCCTGTGTCTGTTGGTGCGTCTCTGCTGATTGCACCTGAACTGCTGCCTCCTCCTGTGTTCAATTGCTGATATGTTGCACTTGCAGTTCCTCCTGTTGCCATCATCTGATTTGCTAATTGGGCTGGATTCAATCCTGCTGTGCTTGGTGCTGGTGAGGATATTGTGATTCCTCCTCCTCCACCTGAAGATTTTGGGGCAGGAGAGCTTGTAGAAGGTTTTGGCTGTGATGAGCCAGATCCAGGATTGACATATCTACCACCAACTTTAGATGCATAAACTTTATTCTGTGAAGTAGAATCTGATTTAATCGAAGGCTTTTTATTCACCATTACAAGCTTATTATTGTAACTAATATATATAGTATTTTATTTAGAATACCCATGAATAGCTAGAAGAAGTTTGGGAAAACTAGCTATTCATAGGTGCATTAGGTAAAACAACATAAAATATTAATTCACTTTTATAAATTTTTTGGCTATTTGATAATATCAAGTTTCAAGAAAGGAGGTGTATGCTGTAATACCTTAATCTTCTGTCCTGGATATAATTTCTCTGTTAGCTGGAAAACCATTCCTGAAATCTTGTTGTGTAGCATAACTCTATAATAGCTTTTCTTATTCTTACTGACTGCAGGCTGTGCTGACATTATAATATACTCCTCATCAGAACAGGATCTGATGCTCTTCGATAAAGTATCTATTGCTGTAGTTTTATGCTGTCCTATTAATTGTAAGATGTCTGCATACATTTTTTTGCCATCTTTACTGATACGTCCTAATATACTAATTGGCTGTTTGTCTGCTTTATCTATCACCTCAGCATATAATTCATATGTTGCAGGGTTAATCTGTGCTGCAATGTTTCCTGTTCCATCGTTGATATTCAAATAGAACATATGCTCTTCAAACTTAAATTGATGGTCTTTTAATTCGTGACGCAATAATTTGTCTTTATTATACACAGCAGTACAGATACCTCTGATATGCTGAATAGAATCTGCATGCTTGTCTGTTATGCTAGCTATATCAATATAATTATACTTGCCAAAATCATACAGCTGTCTGATGTCCATTTTGGGTTTTAACTTAGTAAGCTCAATGATTGCTTGGGCTATCTCTAACTCTGTAAAATCTTTAGCAGGCATTGATATCATAACTCCTTCATTAGCATAAATATCAAGCAGTGTGTTCTGTTTTGTTGGGATTAATATCCTCTTGCGATTAGTATCAAAACCTCTAAAACAGTCAGCCATCACTAAAGCATAGAATAATTTTTCAGAACATTTAGTGCGTTTCTTAAAATCTGCAATGCTTGTATAAGGTCTATTCTTAATAATCTTCTCTGCAACCTTATTACCTATGCCTATTATTGCTGAAAACCCTGCGTAAATCCTATTATCAACCAAAGTATATTGAGCTTCAGACTTGTTAATATCAGGATATTCACAAGTAAAGCCTAATGATTCTGCTTCAGTCAACGCTTCTTGAATTATAGCTTCATCCTTCTCGTGTTTCAATAATGCATTATAAAAATGCATAGGGTAATATGTTTTAAGCCAGGCACAATAATAACTTATAGCTGTATATTCAACTGCATGGGCTTTATTAAATCCATAACTGCCAAAAGTGCTAACAGTATCGTAAAGCTTATTGCTTTCTTCTTCTGGCATATTATGTAAAGTCTTAGCATTTCTTACAAATTCTTCTCTAATCTTGTTAAATGCATCTTTGCCTTTACTTTTAGTCATTATCTTTCTTGCAGACTCTGCTGTTGCCCAGCTTAATCCTCCTACCGAATGCATGATTTGCATAATATCTTCTTGATATAATATAATACCTAAACTCTTCTTCGTGATTGGTTCAAGCAAAGGATGAAGAAATTCAATCTGCTCTTTGCCTGTCTTTCTATTGACATATTGCATAGTCTGCCCTGAATGTAACGCTCCTGGACGATATAAAGAAGTTGCATCATATAATGTGTGAAAATTTTCAGGCTGTAATGATTGAGTAAGTTTAGTGATTCCTGTTGTATTAAACTGGAACACACCAAGAGTTTTTCCTGTCTTAAAAATAGTATCATATACTTTGCTATCATTAAATATTTTAGGCAATTCAATTTTTGCAGTTTTTAGACAATCATTAATAATAGTTAATGTGTTAAGTCCTAAAATATCAAACTTAATCAGTCCTGCATCTTCACACATCTGCTTTTCCCATTCAGTTACCAATTCACCACCAACTTTTGTTATTGGAACAAGCATATTAATTTCTTGCTCTGTCACAGCCATTGCAGCAGCATGAACTCCTTTATGACGTATTGCTCCTTCAAGTTTACAAGCAATATCTGTAGCTTCAGGATATAAAGCTTGGAACTTTTTAGCTTCTGCAAATTCTAAAAATGTATCTGTTAAGCTTAAACTAGCTCTGGCATCTCCACCTGACCTTTCAATAATAAGACTATTCACCTTTTCAATCTCTCCAACAGATATCTTGAATATTCTACCTATATCACGCATAATGCCTTTACCATGAAATCTACTATAAGTAATAACTTTGCTACAATGAATTTCTCCATATTTATTTTTAAGATAATCAAACACCTCATGACGTCTATTATCCTGGTAGTCAATATCACAGTCAGGCATGTCCTTTCTGATGACAGATAAGAATCTATCGAACAATAAATCATGCTCAATAGGATCTATGTCTGTAATATTCAGACAATAAGCAACTAAACTAGCACCGACAGATCCTCTTCCAGGACCAACACGAATACCTTGCTGTTTTGCCCATCGTATCATGTCTGCAACAATTAAGAAATAATTAGTATAGCCTTTACTAATGATTCTATCAAGTTCAAGATCGATACGATCTTTGATAACTCCTTCATATTGATATTTAGTATATTTAGCTAAACCCTCAAATACCATAGCTTTCAATATTTTCTCCTGCTCCTGCTTATCGGCAACAAGTTTGGGCAGTGTATCCTGTGACTCAGCCTGCTGTATCATATAACTACATTTGTTAAATACCTCAATAGTATTAGCCTTTAGCTCTGAAATGATAGGCTTTAGCCAAGGAATATAGGTTATTTTAGTGTTTATATCCTCGTCTGTCATGATATAAAAACAATCTTCTCCAAATCCAGCCTCGCCATATGCTTTCTTGTAATTGATTGCTTTTACTGCTTCATGATACTTCCTGTCCTCTTTATTGGGATAATGACTATCAAGAGTTAGTAAAGATTTAATATTTAACACGATACCTAATTCATATTGTTTCTGCATCACAGCTTGATTTCCCTGTATGTCGTGCAGCATCACTTCAAAATAAAAATCATCA
>Ga0315284_10004470_pt1 | contig 19857 bp, 22 predicted proteins | sample YL17G09_16_MG_FD_203696 | JGI IMG/M metagenome (GOLD analysis project Ga0315284, IMG submission 203696) | Sediment microbial communities from Yellowstone Lake, YNP, Wyoming, USA - YL17G09_16 | ecosystem: Environmental > Aquatic > Freshwater > Lake > Sediment | place: USA: Wyoming | collected... | reverse complement strand
GTCGCCATCCCTTCCCACTTCTTTCTGGAAAATGAATTGTTCCTCTTTTGTTCCGCGGAACAACATCGTCCCCGCAGGGGATTCCCGCCTCCCTCACAGCACTGGTAGGGGCGGGCAGCTGCCCGCCATACGGTCCCGGTGTCCTTCTGGGAGGGTATTCGTTCCGCGTGGTTTCCAAAAAAAGTGACCTAAATTCGGAGGGCTTGCATCGGCGCTCTAAAGATGCAAAAGTCTCAGAGCCTTCTTTGCACGACTTCAGGAGGGCTTTTGCTCTAACTATGCTCAGGAATAATACTGATGTTTACACTTTGGCAAAATTGATGGGACATGAGGGAATTACTGTACTTCAGAGATATCTAAAACAAACCTATCAAGATAATGAAGCTGCTCACCGCCGGGCAGAGCCGGTGGATAATTCCAACATATTCGGTTTGGTTTAAGAACATATTATTCTTCCAGACAAAATGGTTTTAAAAAGAGGGTGGATTAACATTGCTTTCTTATATGATATAAAGAAGAATTCCCCGAGTGTTAAGCTCAATTCTGTTGTATACTAAATAGAGAAATCCTGAGTGTGGGTTTGAGAAATTCGACACACGGAGGACTCTCTAAAAAAATATCTAGCCGAAGACCCCTATATACAGGGTTTTCAGCCGGATTTTCCCCTAAAAAGCCATATCTGGTAGGGCGGGTGGGGGTCGAACCCACACGGTGTCACCACCGGCGGATTTTAAGTCCCCTTCATCTGCCAGTTCCGCCACCGCCCCAAATGTGGTATTTCGGGGTTATTTCCGGTGTTTTTTCCTATATATGGTGTGCACTCGGCATTATGAATATATGGTTTTTTCGAGAGTCCTCTGGGTGTCAATTTCTCAAAGACACTCATACGATTTCATTGTTTAGTATACAACAGAAATCTCCTTCTCGCTGGATGAATATTGCTTGGAAAATACACGTTCTGCAATTTAATTCCGCCCATTTCTTACAGCTACTGATTAATTCACTAGCTCTCTTGAAACCGCTGACTCCACTATTCAATTTCGGCAGCTATTGCCTTCTTATTTCCAACTTGGAAGAATTATTTGCACTCTAAACCAAACCTAATAATTCAGAGTTATCCACCGGTCCTGCCCGTCGGTGAGCAGCTTCAGTGTCTTGGTAGGTTTGTTTTAGATACCTCTGAAGTACGGTAATCCCCTCATGTCCCATCAGTTTTGCCAAAGTATAAACGTCAGTTCCATTCCTGAGCATGGCGAGAGCAAATGCTCGCCTGAAATCGTGTAAGGATGGTTCTTCAACCTTTGCATCCACAGAGCGCCGATGAATGATCGCCCGCAAACCGTCATATCCTAATCGTTCAGAACCAAAACGGGGATGAGTCACCCAGAGAGCCGGGCTATCGTCTGTACGATGTTTCAGGTATTTTCGTAAGATATGTCTGGAGCGTCTGCCAAGATAAACCTCCCTGGGTTTGCTTCCCTTCCCCCGCCGGATGAGAATTTTACCAGAGGCCTGATTAAGATCCTCAAGATCTATATCCAGGAATTCACTTGCCCGGGCACCGGTATCCAAGAGGCATAAAAGAATGGCTGCATCCCGGTCACCGGTGAAAGTATTCCGCGGACAAACCTTGATCATCTGCGAAATAGTTTCAAAGGATACCGGCTCCAATGGTTCAATCGGCACTTTGGGAGCCTTTACTTTATGAATAGCGTTGCTCCATTCTTCAGGTTCTGCTTCGACTTCATACCAATTCAAGAAGGCTCGCAAACTTCGAAATTCGGCGTGCCTTCCACCCGGATTGTGACCACTCTCTTCCAAGTAGAGCAAATACTGACGGATAAACGTAGCCGTAATCTGGCTAATCCGCTCAACCGCATGCGCCTGGCAATAATCTAAAAAGAGCTTCAACTTCTGGGTATAAAAACGCAGAGTACCACTAGCCACCCCTTGTGCCTTACGAGAATTCAGGAATGCTTCCATCCATGTCAACAGGGAATCGTCGACAACGATTGTGTTGAGAGTTTGTTGGCATTCGACCTGGGTTAACATGGCGGTTCGCATCCTATCGATATGACTGATTACGGCAACATTGGCAACAGTGGCAACAACCGTTGCCCTTGTTGCCCTTGTTGCCATTATTGTTACATACCTCTAGATTTCGAGGAGAACCCATTCTTTTCCTTCCTTCTTGACTTTGCCGAGACCCTCAAGTTGACACATCTGCTTATGTACTGTGCCGCGATTGCGATCCACAGCTTTAGCAAGTTCACAGGTTCTTGCACGTCCTCCAAGCTTCTTAAGAACTTCAAGTAAATCAGAATAATGTGCTAGGACATAATCATTCGCTGTGTTCAATTGCCAACACCATGTTGCCTGATCCATATGTACCTCTAAGCATATTTCTTCCACCTCTCGGCCAATAATCGATAGCTTTGCACCAGGTTTGCCGCGTTCTCGATATAATCCGAGGATAGTATCAGCGATAGCTCCCTTGGCAGTGCTCCCTAATATGTCAGAGATTGCATCCATGGATTCACCCTTTACCTTTTTATGATGATCTATAAATAAAATTGCGCAATTGCATTCATGAGCAATTTCTTGTATGGGTGTAAGGCCTTTGGTCATTACAGCTACATCGTTTTGATCGCCAGTAATCGCACGAGAAAGTGTATCTACCACAACTAATTGATAATGGCGAAGATAAATTTGCCGAGCGAGAAGATCCCATCCACTAGAATTCAAATATCCAACTTTTTCGAGGAAATCGCCAATAGTAATAAACTCCACTTCCAATCCCGAAGGCCATGATTGCTTTTTCATGCGAACCTTCAAACGTCTGGCTGAATCCTCGAGAGCCAGATATAACACTGGCCCTTGTTCCACCTTCTGTCCTAAAACTACCCCACCAGATGCAACAGCTTGAGCAATCTGTAAAGCCAGGAAGGATTTCCCAACTTTTGGATTACCAGCTAAAATAGCCAAACCAACAGGAAGGATCCCAGGTACAGCCCAGACTGGTTCAGGCCATTCAGTCGTAAGGATTTCGTCAGCAGTTTGAACAGGTAGAAGCAATTCATCTGTTTTACTAAAAGGAACTGACTTTGAGAAGCGTTGCGATGTAAAAGACACTGTGGTATTATTATTCATGGGTAAATCCTCCATTCGCGTGGTGGTTTACTTGCAAGTTCTTCAGACTCTCCGTATCAGCGGAGAGTTTGGCTTTTATGGATTTGATATTCAATCGTTCTTTCACTTCATCGCTTTTGTAAAACATTCTTTCCTTCATAAACACCTCCAATAAAATAAAACTACGCCGATCTAAATGTGGATCGACGTAATCTTATCAAATGAGATATACAAATCTGGACGGCCAAATTGGCCAAATGGCCAAATCAGATGTATTTATATATTTATCGATTTAATCCAGAATCCCTGCTTTTCCAAAAGACTTTATCCGCCTAATGGTTCTTTCAGCTGGGGTCCAATGCATTTCACCCTCTAAATATTCAATAATTTCTTCATCTGAAACTGTAGGACGATTTGTATGTCCTGCCTCATTTTCTTCCTTCATAAGCTTTTCATATTCTTTGATATGATAATATGCCTCCCGATATCTCTCTTGAGTTTCTTCTTCTAATTTATCGAATTCCTTTTTTAATTTACCATATCTATTTAAAGAAGATTTATTAGATCTTTTTTTGCTAGGAGCATTTTGTTTTTTAACCTCAACTTCATTTGAAATGGTTCCTTGCTGACCATCAATTGATAATGGCTCCAGCTGCCAAATTCGAGTTATTCTATTGATTATTTCTTGTCTTATCTTTTCGAATTCTGCAACGTCTGTTTCAAAAATTAACTGCAACCGTTCGTCATCGAGTGAGCGAATCTTAATCCCTCCAAAATCTCTTGTCTCGTCTTCACCACCCTCCTCATAATTTATATATGTACCGAATATATTTATATAGGGATGCAATTGCTCTATTTCTCCATCTTCATATGGACTAAAATATTCGGAATCGAAATAATATTCTTTATTATTTAATATTACTGAAGAAAAACCACTACTTAAAACTACCTCTGAAACAATATCACGAAGCCAATTGATGAATAATGGACCCTTGGCTTTTACATAAAATTCCATCTTCACGCCTCCATAGATACGAACTGACTCCTCACATTATTGGATATCTCGCAAAGACACTTCATTTTATCAAAAAAAGAAGTTATCCATATCATAGCTTTCTTGAATCTGATCTGATACTGCAAGGAATTTTAAGCATCTGTACCAAAAAGCATACTGATTTCGCTCTCTTCTGGGCTTTTCATCAAATTCAACCTTTCTTGAATACCAAATTCTTACAAATGCTAATGATCAATGTAGGTTTGCACGATGGGTAATCATATTTCCATTACTGCTGGCTTGGCGAACCATCAGTTTTTATATATTCAACTCTCAAGAAAAATGCTATCTCTCTCAATCGCATTGATGATAGCGGTTGCGATCTCCCTAATACGCTCTAGGCGCTCAAGAAAAGCCCCAGAATCAGCTCCATGCAGAGCAAGGTAATTCGGGCCATCCACGACATCGAGTCCAAAATGCCTGGCGACCACATATACTGTTGAACGGTCATTGAAAAGGAACCTTTCTGCCGGGCAAGTTATGGACCTGCCCGGCATTGAATTAGGTTACAGGCCAGGGTCGGCGTCTGTGAAGGTATCAAATTCCTGATAGTAGATATTCTGCACCTCTACACCTGGGTACTCGTTTTCAATCATCTGATAGTATGCGTCTTCGGGCGACAAGCCATCATCGAACCAATCACGAAAATGCTGGTCGGAGAGGTCTTTGTAGCTTATGCCCATTTCGGTTTGGCATAATTCGTCCAGGGCTTTTAGCCAGGCTTCGAAGCGATCTTGGTTGGTGATTGCGATCATAGTTTCCTTATTTCCTTTCTGCCAGTCTACAAGGCGGGCTGGCACGCACACAGGGGGGTTAGGTGTGGATACTCCATCCCTGGGAAGGGAAGAGATTCACGGAAAAGGTGGGCGCGCCGCCATCGCCGCCATTGTCGTGTTGGCCGTGGTAGATCAAGCCTCCGATCAAGCCGCGGCTCCGGGTTGGGCTATACTGTATCCAGAAGAACGAGTACGGCGCGAAGTCTATATACAGTTCCACTGTCCAGCCGTCTGGAAGGAAGGTGGTCAATTCAGCCAAGCGTTTTTCGAATTGCACGCGCTGGCCGGAGCTGTCCGCGAATGTGCGGACTTGTTCCAGGTATTCGGAGCAATTAACGATCAGTTGTGCGGGCATTGCATTATCTCCTCTTGAGCCAGTATCAGGTTCAATACTTGGTCTATATGATGGCCAGCTTTCATGATGGCCTTGAGTGGATCGGGACTGAACATCTTGAGATATTCCCAGGATGTGCCGCTGTAATCGAAACCATACAAGGCAGCTAATACACATGCGGTGAATTCGGCGACAATCTCCTTATACTGGGATGAGCGGTTCTTATATTCTGTATCTGTGGCCTCGTGTGCGGCGTGCGCTAGTTCGTGCCAGAATACTCGCGGGTCATCCGTGCCCATGTTTATCTTTCCGTGACCACAGTCTCCTAGACGATCCGGGGTAACTGGCTGAAAAGTAACGGTCACACCCAGACGCGCAGCGACCTCGAACAGGGGCGGCAATTGGTGCGGGGTCATTTCTTCTTTGAGCGGCTCGCCTTCGGTCGTTTCTATGGGGAAAACGGCAATTGGACGAAAACCAATCAATTTGATTTTTTCTTCTTCTTCTTTTTCCTCCTTCAACATACGGGGCGCCCAGATATAGATCGAGTGCTCGCCCTTCTTTACCTGGCGGTGTACTTCCTTCCATTGCTGAAAGCCGCGAATGTTCAGGGTCCGCGCTTGGGCATAGGCAATGAATTTATTGCCCATTGACCAGCGCGAAGAAGGCCAAGACTCCGGGATTTTGAAGGCGGCGATTCGGATGATCTCCGAGAGATCACCCGTCTTGAATTTCTCAATTACTTCTTGCATTGCTCTTTCTGAATTTGGTGTCATTGTCTTTTCTCCTAAGAAAATAGGCCGCTTCCAACTTGGAAACGGCCCTGGATCTGAATGGGTTGATGGGTGCTATCCTGGTATGGGAAAACTGATATTTGCACCCAAATAGCAACCCGGGTAATAACCTCCCGTGAGCGATAACACAATCGCCTTGACTGGCCCTCCGAAGCGATCGAACGGATCAGCCAGCTTCGCGGCCAGATCCCTGGACAAGAAGCCACATTGCTGTCCATGCAGGTTGACAACCCGGATCGCATTTCGGTCGAATTGGTTCTGAGGATCTCGTATCAGGCGAACCTCCTCGCCAACCTGGAGCTTGCCAATCACAGTCTGGCGGTTGTCGTAAGTAACCCCCACGATTTTGGTCACGATCTGATAAGTTACTGAGATTTGATTATCCATAGCTCTTCCTCTCTTCTGAGAATGGCGCCGTCTCCAACTTGGAGAAATGGACGAATTTCCAAGTTGGAAAACAGGCATTATTGGTTGTTTGGGTTAGGAAAACCCCAACCCCCGCTCCTTCAACGACACCCATCTCCCCTGCCCTATGACCATGTGGTCCAACAGGTCAACGTCTAGCAACCTACCGCCCTGGAGGAGGGCGCGCGTCACGGCCACATCGTCCGGGCTGGGAGTCGGATCCCCGCTGGGATGGTTGTGAACAGCGATCAGTGCAGTAGCGTTGCGTCGGATGGCGGGTTTGAACAGCTCCCCCACATGCACCTGTGACGAATTGACCGAACCTTTATAGATCTCGACAATGTCTAGCACCTGATTGCGCGAATTGAGCAGAATGACGCGCAAGTGCTCCTGCTCCAGGGCGGACATCTCGAAGGCCACGAGCGCGGCCGCGTCCGCCGGGCTATTGATCGTCGGACGCTCTTCTGGCTGACTGAGCCGCCGCATTTGCATCCGTTCAGCAAAATGAAAGGCTGCTCGCAGGGCGATGGCGGCTTTCGTGGATAGGCCAGCTTGTTCGAGCCGGAAGGCATCCACTTTAGACAACTCTTCGAAGCCAAATTCCTCCAGGAGATGCCTCGCCATCGTCAAAGGATCTTTTCCCCGAGCATAGGGCTGGAGAAAGGCCCCCAGCAACTCGTCGTTGGTACACATCCTGGGGTCTTTGGCGACTCGGACCAGGCTGTCTTGCACGAGGCGCTGTTTACCGGCTATTTGCCGGTACGTGGAAGTCCCTGCTGCTTGAGGCAGCAAGGGGAGTTGAGTGGTCATACGACCTCCTTATTCTGTTTTCTGTGGAGTGGGGGTTAGACCTGCTTGCCGCAGTGGGGGCAGCAGGTAATTGGGTATTCCCGGTTAGGATCGTATTTTTCCGGAAATGGGAATGCCTTCACTTCATCAAGGGCAGTCACTTTCTTTCTCTTGAAGACTTGGGCGAGTACTTGCCCCTGATGCGCCCAGTAATGCGCTTTGTCGAGCTCGCAGGTCCATCCGAGACCTCTATGCTTCGACGAAAGCTCCGGGTTGTAATGCACCACCCCGCCGCACATGGGGCATTTGCCGGGAATAGTCGGCCAATATCCGGGCCTAGGGATTTCAGCGACCCGGCCGCCGTCTTGCAGATACTTTTTGACCGCGGTCACCGCCAGGCAATCTTCTTCCAGGAGGCAGATACAAGCCAGGTCCCAGCTCACAATATGAACCTGGGGTTGGACATCTGGGCCGAAATCTACCAAGTAGTGATACTTATCGTTCATCACTCCTACAAGTGCCTCTTTCAGGAGACCGGTCAAGATCATCCGGATCTCTGAGCTGATACACGCTTGTGAGGCGGTGAGTTTGCGATCGAGTACGACTACAATGCCATTCGAGGCCCGATCTGTCATGGTAGTTAGATCCGGAATGGCCCCCTCGACGTAGGGCTTAAGGCTCATTTTGTTCCTCCATATGTGCATGTGCTGTCAAGAGGTCACGGAAGCCAGCCGTATTCGGCGCTGCATATTCATCAAGCCAGCGTCTGGCGCGGGCTTCAAAGAATTCAGCCTCGCTTTCAAGAAATGCGACCCGTTTGTAAAAGCGAGCAACAACTTCAGGGCGGCTTTCAGCCTCAGCTGCTTCTTTGAAACGGGCGGCTTTCTCACGCAGGTGGCGAGCACTAAATAGGTCAAGGGAGATCGGGCGAGTAATTGTGCTCATGGGATCTCCTCAATAACTGGATGAAAGTGGATCACATCAGCCAGTGGGGCGAAAGTTGTTTGCTTCCCATTAGATGAGATGAAACACAACCAACCGTCCCCACCAGCTTCGATGAATTCCCAGATGCCACGTGCTCCGGAAAGGCGGCAATACCATTTCTTGATGAAGGGTATCTGGAAGCCTTGCGATTGATAAGATTCGGCCAATTGGTCCTCGACCGGATGCCAGGCCTCAATGCCTTCTGCCAGGAAAACAGCCAGAAAGTGTACGCAAGGATTCGCAATGCTCTGATGAGTTTGCTTCTGGATACGGGATACCTTGCAGCTGCAAGAAGCGCGCCAGCGATCCACCACGCAGGCACCGACACTGAAAATTCCCGAGGCGATTGATCTGACGGTATAAGCCAGCTTGAACGCGCGAAATGCCAGCGACGGTGCGACAGGAACGGGCAAGGGGGCGAGAAATGGCGGCGCTTTGCGAGTGCGGATTCCATTGGATAGAACATCCGATGTAACGATCTCAACGGTTTCCATCTTGATTTCTCCTTTCTTGGAATCAAAAAGGGCCCGCCATTCCGGAAGGAATGACGAGCCCTTGGTTATAAGTGAACGGGATCATATAGGTTATTCTTCTGCCAGGATTGCATGCAACACTCTGGCGAAGTCAACGATGCTGATCCACTGTGTTTGCTTTCTGCTGCCTCAACAGACAGAGCAGAGAGCATAACGTATGTACTTCCTGCCGGAGATGCTGATCTCGCCTCCTGTGGGAAGATGGACGCGACCAGAACACGCCAGACAGATGGTGAAAATCTAGATCTTTTCGTTCATAGTGCCTCCTTTAAGAAAAATCCCACAATTGCTTGTGGGTTTATGGACTTCTGAGCTTCTACACATCACACTTCTAGACTTTCCCCCTTCTCACATAGACTTACTACTCACCTCCTATCTTGCGGTTGGATTTAGCAGGGCTTTGGACCTGCTTGCCGCATTCCAGCCCTTGCTCCCAAGAGCTGCCTCCTGCGTGGAAGCACTAGAGGACGGGGGAAGGGAATACCCCGCCCTGCCAATGCTAGACAGAGAAATATTATGTATACCGGCAGTTCATTCCAGGGTTTTCACTACCTGTATATAAGCCCGCTCCACCCCCGCAGGGAAATTTCGGCAACCTCCAAGTTGGAGAATGAATTTGATTGGTGGCATTACACTAATGCTGATCTTCACCCTACCCTCCAGGAACCTTCTCCGTCCAGCCCCCTCGAGGCGTTGTCCTGCCCAATCTGTGGTCAGTTTCGCAGCATACCTGGTTTCGTTTACCCTCAGGTGAAATGTCCGATGAAATCCTCATCACCATACCCTTCCAAGATCGACTCCTCCGATCTTTTTTCTTGTATAATCTCTTATATCAGGATCGACTCAAGGGACTGTCTTGGATTAGCGGTCACACATAATCCCCAAGCAATTCCTTGACCTCCCCCAAACGGCTTAGTTCAACTCGGATTGATGTGGTGGCGCAGTGAACCGGAGCCTCGACTTTCTCTCTTTCCGCCACATTAATCCTTAATCGTTAGGCCATTTGAGAGATAGACCATATGTCACAGAGCAAAATAATTGAATTTACCACCACTTTCTCTCGATTCAGAAGTATCCGCTTATTAGGCGAGGGCGGAGCTGGATTTGTGTATGAAGTCAAAGATGACAATGAGCAAAGATTCGCTCTGAAAATCTTGAAAAAGCAAGGCATCACAAAGGAAAAGCGCAAGCGCTTCAAGAATGAAATACTATTTTGCCAACGCTCTTCACACCCGAACATCATTTCTATTCTAGACCATGGGATTGTTTTAGACGAAAATATTCCAGTTCCATTCTATGTCATGCCGCTTTACGACTCATCTCTACGCAACCTAATAACAGATGGTCTCAAACCTCAATTTATCGTCCCACTCCTCTCTCAATTATTAGATGGAGTAGAAGCCGCACATTTACAGAATATAGTCCACAGAGACTTAAAGCCAGAGAATATTCTTTTCAGGAATTCTGATACCCAGTTGACGCTTGCCGATTTTGGTATAGCAAGATTTCTAGAAGAGGAGCTATACACTGCCGTTGAGACTAAGGCACATGACCGACTTGCCAATTTTCAATACGCAGCACCAGAACAACGTACGCGTGGAACAACAATAGATCATCGCGCGGACATTTTTGCTATCGGCCTCATTCTAAATGAGATGTTTACTGGTCAGATCCCTCAAGGTACAGGATACAGAACCATCTCTTCTGTGTCACCCGACTTCTCTTACCTTGATGACATCGTAGCTAAAATGATTCGTCAAATACCTGGTGATCGGCCTAATTCAATCAGTGATGTTAAGCAAATACTTAAAATTCGGGGCGCGGATTATATTTCTGAACAACAATTAAGTAAACTCAAGTCCATCGTCATCCCAGCATCAGAAATTGATGACCCATTAGTAGTTACTCCATTAAAAATAACGGGATTCGATTGGAGTAATGGTCTATTAACATTAATATTAAGCCAACCTGTCAATCAAAAATGGAGATCAGCATTACTTAATATGGGCAGTTACACCTCACTCCAAGGCGGGGGCCCTGAAAGGTTTGAATTTAAGGGAAATCAGGCCCTAATTCGATCTGAAGAAAGATCAGTTCAAGATATTATTAACTATTTTAAGTCTTGGATACCTCTAGCAACGAGAAAGTATGAACAAGACCTTCGAGATGAACGGAGTCGTGAGGAGAAACAGAGGCTTCAAAAAAATATGATGGAGATAGAGGAAGAAGAAGCAAAAGTCAGGCTTCGACAGAATATCAAGATATGACAGTTGAATTGGTAAACTTTAACGTGGCCTAACACCAGCTCCAGCGGACCCCGCAAAGTACGTGGGACAGGCAGCCGGCTCCGCCGCTCGGAAACCGGCGCGATTTGCTAGAAATGTGCAATAATTGTGAAGGAGTTATCTTCGGCGACTCATGTCGCCGAAGCAGACGATGGCGGCTCTTCCTTCGACGCCTCGTGGCGTCGAAGTGGCTAATGGCGGCTTGACGCCGCCTCAGCCGAGCCTCGGCTAATCGCCGGTCCCGCCGCTGCCGCTGGCCCCCTTCGGGGGTGCTTCGCGAAGCCATGCCGATGGGCAGCCGCGCAATACCCTCACAGAGCCATAATTCTTGGTCAAAGCCTGGGTTTGGATGGCGAGATCAGGCATGATTCCTCCTGGGATCTTTGAGCGGATTGGATGATTTTTCTCCAAAAAAGCTCGGAAAAAAAAACCGCCAGCGATGGCTGGCAGGTTTTTTGCTATTCAATTCGTTTCCTTATCTTTTGTGAAACCACTTCTTTATTCTGGTGAGCGATCACCCATGAACCTGATTGAGTGAACCGGGAACGAAATTGTCATTGTTGTTTCAGCCTTCGTGAGCGATACATCCCCGCAGGGAGTTCCGCTCAGGACATGGCATTAAACATTTTCACCCTTGGTTAGTAGCCGCACATAGATATGCTGACCCTCACCAGCAAAACCGCCCCAGCCTATGCGACCCCCTAATTCATCCACGATCTCCGCTTCGCCCCGCTGCACTGCCAGGTAGAGGTCGCTGTCATAGGCGTTGATGCAGTGCTGTACTTCAGCCCACAAGAAAATCTGGATGGGTTGATCATTTACATAAACAGTCTTGCGATCTTTGGTCATTGACGCTCATGAGAAGGGAGGAGGCGCGAAGCGCCTCCTCCCGATTGACGTGCTATTGCTTGATGATGCGCCCTTCGATGATGGGATAGACCGAGGGATTGATGGGTGTATTGGCAGGCGGCACACCAAAGCGGAACTGAACGTACTCGATCAGGGCGTCCAAGTCGCTGACACCGATGCGGGTGACATTAGTTCCGAGGAGGAACGTGCTGAACTTGTCGCCGCCGGTGGCTAGGTACTCATTCATCGTGACGGTGTAAGTGGTCGCATCGTTGAGGATGGGAGTAACACCATCAGCCAGGGTCAGCGAGGTGATGCGCGACCCGGGCGCTAGGGCGAGGTTGTACGAGTACTTGATGCCCGAGACCAGCAGCACCTTGGGGGCGCTCTGGGTCGGCGGGAACTGTTGCTCTAGCAGCGCGTAGATCTGGCTACCATTCAGCGTCATCGTGACGAGCTTGTTGTCGAACGGCTGAACTTTGAAGAAATCGCCATAGGTGATGTCGTGAGGATACGTTAAGAAGGCGATGTTATCCCGGATGCCGCCCGGGTTCATAAATGCGATCTGCGTGCCGCCCTTCCAGCGCTGGGCATCAGCGATCAGGTTGCCCATGGGCGATTCACCCGCCGCGTTGGCGGTCTTGGTGATGGTGCCGAGTGTAGAGGCCTTGACCGCGTTGACGATGGGTCCGATCTCCGCCTGGTAATAGGCCACCAGCGCTGCGATCCCTGCATCAGGAGTGCTGGTTGCATTATAGGTGGTGGTAACCTGCAGTTTGGACGTGGCGATGTTGCGGAGCAGCCGGTCGTAGCGCAGGTCGGAGACCCCAATGGCCGTCCCGGAGGAGTACTGCTGGATGATCGGGATGTTGTTGATCATGCCGGAGTAGCCGCTGTGTGAGTGGCCGGAGATGATCAAATCCACGCCGGGGACGGCGACCCCGGTCATCTCGCCGCTGACGACACCGCCATACACGTCCGGCATGTGGGCCAGGACCACGACGAGGTCCGCGCCGGCTGCGCGCAGCTCGGCAACCAACTGGACTACAACCGGGCCAGCCTCACGGAACTCCAGGCCAGCGGTGGTGCCAGCCATGACGATGGAGGGGGTATCCTTACTGGTAACGCCGATGACGCCGATCTGCTGTCCCTTGACCGTGAACATTACGGTGGGAACCAGCCAGTCGGGGCGGGTATCGGTGCCTTCGTTAAAGACATTCGCCAGCAGGATGGGGAAAGTCGCCTGTGCCATGCGTTCCTGCAGCCTGGCCTGGCCCCAATCGAACTCGTGGTTGCCAACGACGGCCGCCTGGTAACCCATGTGGTTGTAGACATCGATGACGGACGCGCCCCAAAGCAGGTTCGAGATGGGCGTGCCCTGCATCATATCGCCGCCGTCCAGCAGCACCGTGCCGAGCGGGTTGAGCGCCTTATAGGCGTTGATGTAGGTCATGTTGTAGGCTGAGCCACCAACCAGCTTGTTGCTGACCAGTTTCCCGGTCTCCAACTGCCCGTGGAAGTCATTGGTGGAAAGGAAGGTAAAGTACGGGTAGCGGGCCTCGCGTATCCAGGCCAGGGCTTCGGCGTTGGTAACGGTTTGCTCGGGCAGGATCTTGTTCCCGACAGGCACGAAGATCCCGGCCTGGATCAAATAGGCGGTTGGGTCCTTGGCCCAGCCCAATAACCGGTTCACATCCGAGTAGCCCTTGAGCACGGACCGATCCGACTGGATGTCCTGGAGGTTCGCCATGGCCGTGCCGCCCAGGATGAAGAAACTTTCCTCGCGATTTAAGCTCGTGCCGTGAGGTCCCTTATAGCCAGGAAAGGCCAGGTAGTCATCCCGGTATCCGTCGAAGGCAGTCCAGAGCAGATCCGCGTAATCGGAGGGGGTTACGGGGTTGGCAGTGGTCGTGCTGAGCCAGGTGTTCACCGGTGGTAACAGCGTAAAGTTCTGTACGAAGACGTCGCTGGGGGAGATGGTGCCGCGGGCCATGATCCAGTTGGTGATCAGCTCGCGAACTTCCACGGTGGATTGGTAGAGCTTGGGGGCAGTGGGGAATTTGCCGGTGGCCCGGTAGTTGTTCAGCGCCACGCGCACGACCTGATCCATAGCAAGAGGCTGGCCGTTCAATTTCAGCTCCACCACGCGCTGTCCGACTGGCTTGGTAACATCCAACTTGTATTCGATGCCCGACCACAAGTCATAGTTGTAATCGCGGACGGCGGAATTTACCGTCACACCGGTTGGTTCATAGTAGTACTGGTTGAAGTAGCCGGCTGTCCACTCCAGCTCATCCTTGATCATCTGCCCGGTGGCATCGACGACATAAAGGGTGTTGTCGTAGATGTAAACCGCGTAGGCATCCTTGAGCTTGATCGGACCTGCGCTCAATTGGGCAGTGTTGGTGAAGAGAGCCGCCAAAGAGGCCTCCACCGGGAATCCGGCCGCTGCGGCTGCATCCGTCTGCACCTGGTTGATCAGGTCGGCCATCGGGCCATCCGCGATGCGGGCTGGGAATCCACCAGGGAAGGCAGCAGTGGCAGTGCCGATGGAGGTATTGATATAGGTGACCGCCGCATCGTGGTACGGCTTCATGAGCGCATACAGACCGGGATCCTCTACAGTGGTGGGGGTAGTGTTCATCGACGGGGCTGTGCTCGTCTTGGTGGTCACTGTCCAGTCCGTGCCGGAGCCAGTGACAGTGATGCGGATGTCGGAAATGTTGCGGGTATGGTAGTTCGGTTCGGTGACCAGCACACCGTTGATGAACTGGCTCGGGACGTTCGCGTGTGCATGACCGGCCAAAATCACATCGATCCCCGGAACTTCATTCGCCAGGTACTTGACGAAGTTCTCGTCCCGGCCATAGCCGTAAGTTTCGTCAAGGCCGCTATGGGCAGCTACGACGATCACGTCTGCTCCGGCGGCTTTCATAATGGGCACATAATGGTTGGCAGCGGTCATCGCGTCCTCAAAGACACAGCCAACAATGTTCTCAGGCCGCTCCCAGTGGACAACCGCTGGCGGGGTCAGCCCAAGGATTCCCACTTTGACGCCGTTCACATCCTTGATCGTGTAGGGCTCAAAGGTGTAACCCACGCAACCGGTCACATTGGCGGAGAGCAGCGGGAAGTTCGCCTGCGCCTCGAACTTGCTGAAAACGGCCGGCCCATAGTTGAACTCATGGTTGCCAACCGTTGAGGCAGTGTAATTCATGGTATTCATGGCTAATGCCATGGGGTTCACGGCCGCAGGATCCGATACATCCATTACACCAAACTTGTAGACCAGGGGTGTGCCCTGGATGGTATCCCCGTTATCGATGAGGATGGCGTCCGGATATGTAGCCAGCACGGTCTTCACGTAGGTGTAGATCTTCGTGAGGCCGCGCTGGGATGAACCCGTGGGGACAGAGTCCGTGAAATAATCGTAGTTGTCGACATTACCGTGAATGTCGCTGGTGCCGAGGATGACAATGTTCCGGGTGTCAGCCGCGCTGGCCGGAGTGGCGTTCGTCCCAAGCAGCGAAAACACGATGACGAACAAAACAAAAACTGTTAACACTCGTCGAAAAGCATCGATCTTCTTCATGTGTACCTTCCTTGGATTAATATTGGTGAGAAATGGATAGGTTGAAATGATTGGGCGATAACAATTCTGATGACATTTACCGGGGTGTTCACCTCCTGCTTAGACAGATTATTTTTGAATTCCCTTGTGCTTGGAGAGACAAAATGAAAATGCAAATTATCGTGTCTCATCCACCTTACAAAAATGTTAAGTGATAATATAGTACAACATTGGACGAGGGGAGTCAAGTGGCAAAGGATTAATGATTGTCACATTCATGATGAGGACGGCTGATTGATACGGACACCTAGTCTCTTACAACTGTAGGAGATTTATCTAGAGAGAAGCCGGTCTGCATTTGAAGCTATTCGAAGTCCGGTCATGGTGATATCCCCCGCTGAAGTTGAATGGGTAACCACATTGTTAATTCTTATTGCATGCTTCCAAAGTCCCTTTAAAGGCCTCGCCCAGGCTGTCATGAAGGAAATTGTGACCCAAGAGATTCTCTACCTGCGATAGGCCAACAACGATCTGGTATCCTTCTGCAATAACGCCGACGGGCTGATAACCTTTCCGCCACAGCTCGATTGTTCGTGGTGCGGGTGGTTGTTCACTTGTATTTAGTTGCCGCAACACATTCACTTTTGTAGTGGGTGTAGAGATAGAGGCTGGTTGGGAGGATTTGGCACATCAGGATATTATCGGCGACCATTATACAACATCGAATGAAAGGATCGCCCGATGGGTTGGCACCATGAGGCATCTCTTGGAAGCCGTAGAACCTGGAAACATCTATGTCTGCATTGACGGCAGGGTGTTTGATCGGAATTCAAAAGATATCGGATTCAAAGGCTTAGTATGCCGAACATCGATTCGAGGAGATGCCCCAGGTCGCGGCGCTCCGAGATCCATCAATCAAGGGCCAAGTGCTGCGAAGTGAGGCTTCCTGGAAAAGTCATGCGTTGAAGAGGGTATGAATGATGCCGCCCACCGATTAACCTCAGTGTCAAGGGGGGAAGAGGAAAGTGATTGAAAATTGTCTGAAGACGAGAAACTGGCTGTGAGAGCATCCCCTTTCGCAGCCGGTTTTTTCTTTCCAGGGAAGTTTTTTCTCTTTCCAGCAACGCTTCGCCGCCCCCTCTGCCATTCTCGCACCGGGATTGTTTCTTTCTTCCAGCGAGAAGGCCATCATTTATTCTGGTGGCCGCAACTCCGACCTGAGAGCCAGGGCTTCTTCTACGAAAGCCAGCCGGTATGGGAATTTGGGGGTTCAAGGCCACACGCTTCAACTCGTCGCCAATACCCAACCGCATCAGGCTTCGCCGTGAGCTCAGCCGAACGGTAGTAGCGCGCAAACTGCAGGCGGGTCACCTCAAGGCCGTTAATTCTGCTGCTGAAGTCAAGCTAGATCTTATTGGTTACGTCACGGCAAAGATACCTTTCAACTCTCCAGACTGCGGATTTTGATCATCACCCAAGAACTCGAAGGAGGACTTTCCTCACTTATAAAATGCACTTAATGGTGGTCTCCAAGTTGGAGGAAATTCACACGATTTCACACAAATTCTCGTGTTTCTGCACTTATTAGGTTTCCTTCTACTTGAAAATTCTTCTGTCTTGACCGTAACAGGGAGGATAAGCTGAAACCAGATGCACCTGGAAGCAGATAGGCATATAAAAGGACCTTACCCTGCACTACTCACGAGGCATTATCTCGATAGTCTTCGTTCCCATACCAGAGGGAGACTGGAAGCCAGCCAACAGCGATCGCTTAGCCGCCCATATATTCATCCTGCGTACCTGGCATAAGAGATTGTCGATGATCCCCTACGGATTCGCACCCACTCGTATGGGGAGTACGATAAAGGCTCCAAGTTGGAGAGATATTTGTATAGTGTTATTCCACTAATACTGACTTTCACCCTACCCCCCAGGAACCTTCTCCATACAGCCCTATCAAGGCATTGTCCTGCTCAATCTGTGGTCAGTTTCGCAGCATCCCTGGTTTCGTTTACCCTCAGGCGAAATGTTCGATGAAATCCTCATCACCATACCCTTCCAAGATTGACTCCTCCGACCTTTTTTCTTGTATAATCTCTTATATCAGGATGGACTCAAGGGAATGCCTTGGATTAGCGGTCACACATAATGGTAGCCATATTTCGGGCTACCATAATCCCCAAGCAATTCCTTGACCTCCCCCAAACGGCTTAGTTCAACTCGGATTGATGTGGCGGCGCAGTGAACCGGAGCTCCGACTTTCTCTCTTTCCGCCTCATCAATCCTTAATCGTTAGCCGCACTCAAATCAATAAATTCACGAAAGGGGTTTGTAGTACGCACTTCAGTGCGCTAAAGCGTCCACTATGCACGGGTTTCGGAATCTACCGAATATCATCCAAGGAACCGTGAAAACATAGCAAACAAAGCCCCTCTTTGATCGTCCGTCTGCAGCAGATATGGAAAGGAGATGTTATGAAACGTGCCCTGTCATTTGCCCTCGTGATGGTGGTAACCCTGGGATGTCTGGCACTCCCATTGGCTCCCACCATTCCTCCATCACCCATCTCTCTCTCTGCCAACAACATTAGCGCTGATGTGCTATACCGCTCTGAGTTGATTACCAGCCTGTATTTTCTTTATGGGTCTACCTTTGACGATTTTACGATAACCACAATCTCCAACGGGAATTCCCAACCTGCCCGGATCAAGGTAGAGACCGAAATCATCGGTTATACAGCACCAGCCGTGGACACGATCACCGTCGAGGCAGGAGCTATGGTGGAAGTCCGTCAAAATCCACTTTTGCTCCCCGATGCCATAGATACCCTGATGAACGAAAAACCAGCCACATTTCAAGTGCGGGTCACATATTTCGAAGAGGGTCAAGAAATTGAAATCCTGAACGAGACGGATAGTGTTTTGGTCTACGCTCGCCGTGATTTTCCTTGGGAGATCTCAGGGTTCAGTGAACAGGAGGTTTATCAATTTCTGGCTGCCTGGGTCACCCCCAATGATCCCTCGGTTGAGGAGCTTATTCGCCTAGCAGCCAACTACCACCCCGATGGCATGATGACCAGTGGTTATAACGGCACTCCCAACGATGACGACTGGGATGTATGGTACCGGTTGGCAGCCATCTGGGATGCTGTCTCAAGCGAATACCAGGTCACTTACGTGAGTACGATGGTCTCCTTTGCTCCCGGTTCGGTGCAACGTATTCGTTTACCGTCCGAAGTATTAGGGCAGCGCAGCGGCAACTGCATTGAATTGGCCCTACTGTTCGCCTCAGCGGCCGAAGCTATTCGCCTCCACCCTCTCATCGTGCTGCTGCCCACTCACACTTTCCTTGCCGTTCGGGTAGATGCGGAGAGCAACACAGATTATTTTATTGAGACCACCATGGTCGGCCGATATTCTTTTGAAGATGCCGTCCAGCGTGGGGGGGAAGAATACGACGAAAATGAGGCCTTGATTGATTCGGGGGCAGAAGAGTATGGGTTGGTTGACATCCCGGTGGCCCGGGACAAAGGCGTTTTACCCATCCCCTGGCATTGATGGTCGTCTCACAAGCATGGCAAAATCTCGGTACAGTGTAATCTGTCACCAGCCCGACCTTCCCCCCCCCGGTCTCCTTCCCTGCAACGGGAGGATGTGTGGGATGCCCTGTGCTCCGACCGCCCATATCGGCAGAGCTGGCCCGAAGAAATAGTGTTGGCCTATATCCGCGAACAAGCCGGAACACACTTTGACCCCAAGGCAGTAGAACTGTTCTTGCGTGTGATAAGTGAAAAGACCGAAGAACATCATTGAAGCCTTAACTAGATTGACAATGTTACATTCGGCGGTGAAGCGTTAGTAGTATGTTAGCCACCTTTGAAGGATAACACTATGCGTGTCTGTCTCATTCCGCTAAAGGTCAAAGTCAAAAAAACTTCAGCCAACTTGCTTCATTTCCAGCAAAGGTTGGCAGAAGTGATACGGTACAAACCCGATTTGGTTTGCTTACCAGAATGCGCATTCACTGGCTATCTGTATGACGAACAAGATTTTCAACACTTTGATCTGGTTTTATTTGACTTATTTGTGGTTATTTGATACACTCTCTCTTCATTATATACTTGTTGAAGGCTGGGAATTTCTTAGCCCAGTGGTTGAAAATTCTTGATCTTGAGTTTATTTCTCGGGATTATTGGTTGAGTATTTCAAATTGTTATTGTCGGTCCATTACAGCAAATACAAGAGATGAAGTGAAATTCTGGTGCATTATTCCGCTTGCACCCTTAAAAACTAAGAATTTCTGAAATCCTTTTATCGGGAAGTGAATGTAAGAGATGAAAGCCTCTCCTGACGAA
>Ga0315284_10004469_pt1 | contig 19860 bp, 18 predicted proteins | sample YL17G09_16_MG_FD_203696 | JGI IMG/M metagenome (GOLD analysis project Ga0315284, IMG submission 203696) | Sediment microbial communities from Yellowstone Lake, YNP, Wyoming, USA - YL17G09_16 | ecosystem: Environmental > Aquatic > Freshwater > Lake > Sediment | place: USA: Wyoming | collected... | reverse complement strand
CCGGCTAACCGGTTGCTGAAAAACCGGGTTAGCGCGTGGTAGCGGCGGGTTTATCCCGCCAAAAGCCCAATGTTTTCAGGGTGTGGTGGCGGCGTAAAGCCGCCGCTACATAGTTATTCAGCAACCTGCTAAGCGCGACCGCTGGCGGGGAAGAGAAGTCGGCGGGCGCGGGAATAGCGCCCTAGCGCAAACCTGCAGGTGTCCTTGCGGTGAGAGACTTCTGACCTCACCGGCCGACACGCAACCGAAGAGTTCAGCTATTTCCCTTTGCTTTCGTCGGGTGTGCTTGGACGGGCGGGGGACTTGGGGCTGAAAGCTTGAAGGGTTGAGAAGACCTCGGCGAGCTTAGCGCGGAAATTGTCGGAAGCCTCGTTGGTCAGTGCTTCAGCCTCCTGCCGCATTCTTACCATCGACTTCTGCAATAGTTCGTCGGCCTGCTTCTCAAGGGCTCCGGGGGCGGAGCGGGAGGTCTCCTCGATCTTCTGAACATAAGTTTCCAGGCGGGTGCGCGTCTGGTCTGCCCTTTCCACCAGCGCCACCATGGAGAGTTCCAGTTGCTTTCCTATTGCCTCGGAGTGTTCGCTGACGACCTGGGCGCACTGGTTCTTGAATTCGGCAAGCGCGCGTTGGGAGGCGGACTCCGCGGACGAATTCACCAGGTCAGCCAGTTTCTGCTGGGTTTCCGCGAGCAGCGCGTTGCTGGACTGGCTGAACTCTGTGCTCAGGGTCTCGTGCGCATCCCTGGCCGCGCGCTGTGCCTGCTGCACGGAAGAGTCAAGCAACTCTTTCGATTCTTTAGCGAGATTCTTGTAGATTTCCTCCGCCAGTGCCTTGCCCGATTGGCTGAACTCTGTGCTCAGGGTCTCGTGTACTTCCTTGGCCGCGCGCTGTGCCTGCTGCACGGAAGAGTCAAGCAACTCTTTCGATTCTTTAGCGAGATTCTTGTAGATTTCCTCCGCCAGTGCCTTGCTGGACTGGCTGAACTCTGTGCTCAGGGTCTCGTGTACTTCCTTGGCCGCGCGCTGTGCCTGCTGCACGGAAGAGTCAAGCAACTCTTTCGATTCCTTGGCCAGACTCTTGTATATTTCCTCTACCAGCGTTTTGCCTGATTGGGCGAGATCCTTCTCCAATGTCTCGCGTGCTTCTTGGACCTGGTGCTGAACTTGCCGGGTCGTTGATCCAGCCAACTCCTCACATTCCTTCCGGAGTTGATGGACGGCCTGTGCTGCCTTCTCCACCGACATCTCCGTCTCCGCGCGCAGGGAGGCGGCCATTTCCTCGGTAGGTTTCTTTAGCTCTTGCCGGAAATGTGCGGTCGCCGTTTGCACAGTGTCGCGGAGTTGCGCCTGGGTTTCGGAGATCGTCTGCGCCTGCTGTGCCTGGAGTTCCGGAACCAGCTTTGCGAGATGCTCCTCGGTCAGGGCCGTCAAACGAGGACTGGCCGCTTGCACGGCGGCTTCAATCTGTCCGGCCACTTCGCGCTCCAGACGTTGATGCAGTTGCTTGATAGAATCCGCCGAAAGCGTTTCGAGCTCGGGTTTTGCCTTCCCTCTCAACTCTTCCAGCGTGTCCTCGAGAGTCTGGCGACCGGCCTCCTTCAGCTTCTGCTGGGTCTTGTCGACCTGCGCGCGGCTGCCCTGCTCAATTTCATATAACTTGGCGAGCAGCGACTCTACTTTTCCGTACGTCGCCTGGAGACGCGCGGCGAGCGCGTTGCTCTCCTGCTCCATCGCCCGGATCGTCTTTTCCTGCAAGTTGCGCGCTTCGTCTTGGAGACGGCTTTGCGTTTGTAAGCCGATTTGGCCCGTAACCTTAGTGAGTTTCTCACCGAAGAGCACACGCTGCCGGTCCGCGGCCTCCGCGAGTAGCTGGTTGAACCGGCGGAGCGCCCCATCGGTGGCGGCATCGGACTGTTCCGGTGGGCCTACTTCCGCGCCTCTGGCGACGGCTGAGGCTATCGGCCGTGCGGCCGCAAAGGGGAGGGGTTCTCCGGGACGGGCTTGCGCTTGGGCAGCGCCAGGTACAGCCCTGGGTTTCGTCCCGGCAGGAGAGGTAGTCTTTGTGGCTTCCGAAACACCTCCACCGGCTGGTACCTCGGCCTGCCAGTCATCGGGCGGAAATCCGATCCCCCAGATGTTCTGAGCTTGGAGAAGTTGAACACCTACTTCAAAGAGTCCACTGGGGCCGGGTTTCTTTCCCACCCAGACTACATTGGCTCTGACAGAACGTACCAGCGCAGGGTTCTCGATCAAAATCTCTACGCCTAGGGTGAGCTCATGACAGGTAATAACTTTGGCGCCGTGCGTGTTGACGACCAGCGTGTGCACGTTCTCCCGGAAGGATGCGCCGCTGGCGTCTTTGCCACTGATGGTGATGGGGATGGCAATCGGAAGCCGAGTGCTGCGACGGCCTTCTGGTCCGGGAGTCTCGGTCTTGCTTAACTTCGGTGCGGTTGCCATTGCGGAGGATTATAGAACAATCTAAGGAGGTAACTCAACCAATCCTTGAACCGACCGATCGCTTCGCGTCCACACCGCGAGCGGAGGGTATCCCTATCGCCCCTGCGGCGGGAAGCTCAACGCGGCAGGTTCGGCCTTCGGCTGGCGGAGACAGGTTCTCAGGCTCCCAGCGGGAGCAACTGCCCTTTTTCAAGGTGGCGCGTGACGGTGGCATGACGGGCCGCCCGCGGATCGTGGGTGACCAGCACAATGGTTTTGTTGTACTCCCGATTGAGCCGGCTGAGGATGTCCAGCACCTCATCGGCGGAGTGGGCGTCCAGATCGCCCGTGGGCTCGTCCGCCATCAACAAGGTAGGATCGGTGACAATGGCCCGAGCGATGGCCACGCGCTGTTCCTGGCCGCCGGAAAGCTGCCTGGGATAGTGTTGCATACGGTCCTGCAGGCCAACCAAGCCCAGCGCCGTGGTCACGAGCCGTTGCCGCTCTTCGGCGGACAAGCGCATGAGCAGCAGAGGCAGTTCGACGTTCTCGTAGGCCGTGAGCACGGGAATGAGGTTGAAGGTTTGGAAGACGAAACCGACATGCACGTTCCGCCACGCGGCCAGCCGATCCTCGTTCATGGCCGCGATATCCTCGTTCAGCACGCGGACTTCGCCGCGCGTGGGTTGATCGATGCCGGCGATGATGTTCAGCAAGGTCGTCTTGCCCGAGCCGGACGGACCCATCAAGCAGAGGAATTCCCCTTGGGTGACCGTCAAGTCGGCGTTCTCCAGGGCCGTGACCGAAAAGGAATCGCGTCGGAAAACCTTCGTCAGTCCCTTGATCTCGATGACCGGTTTCGCCATGTTGTCCTTTCTCACTTGCGCTGGCTGCGGTGTGGACAGCCCGCCCCTGCCAACGGAGCACATTGGCCACCTGCGGATCTACCCGCCACGGCATACTAATAGTCAGTCGCGTCAGCCAGCGTCAAAGACCAGGTGCTAGTTGTCTTTCACCTTCACCCGTTGTCCCGAGGCCAGTCCTTCGAGGCCGCGGACTACCACACGGTCGTTCGGCCCAACCCCATCCACGACTTCCAACCTGTCCGCAAGGTCGCGCCCGATCTGGACCTCGCGCCGGCGCACGCGCGAACCCTCCAAAACAAAGACGGACCATTTGCCGTTCTGCTCCTGCAGCGCCGTGCGGGGAAGGAAGAGGGTCTCGCGCGGCGCGGAGGACGGGGCCGGGTTCGCTGCCACAAAGGACACCTTCGCGTTCATGTCGGGCCGCAGGTACTCGTCGGGCTCGAGGATCTTCACCTTGACCTGAATCGTGGCTTTCTGGCGGTTGGCTTGCGGTGCGATTTCATCGACCACGCCCTGGTACACCCGGTCGGGATAGGCGTCGGTCGTTACCAGGCTGTCCTGCTTTGGCATGACCTTGGGGAAGTCGTTCTGATTGATGTCGAGTTCCACCTGCAAGTCCTTAAGGTCCGCCAGGGACACCACCGAGGCCTTGACGCCACTGGTGCCGCCGAAGTTCATGGTGGTAACCATTTCGCCTCGTTCCACCAGGCGTTCCAACACGGTGCCCGTGACAGGGGCGCGGATCAGGGTGGAATCGAGCTGGGTTTGGACGTAATCCCGGGCCGCCTTGGCCTGCGCCACCTGCGCGCGCGCGTACTCGATCTGTTCACTCCGCGGCCCGATGCGCACCAGCTCGAAGTTCTTCTGCGCGCTCTGCCACTGGGCCTGGCAGACTTCATGCTGCGTGCGGGCGTTGTCGAGTTGTTGCTGCGAAGCTACGCTCTCGCTGACCAGCTTTTCCATGCGCTTGCGATTGAGTTCCGCGTAGCGGAGGTTGGCGGCGGCCTGCTCGACGGCGGCGTGCGACGCTTCAATCTCCTGCGGGCGAGAACCGGTCTCCAGTTCCTGCAAGCGCGCTTGCGCCACCTGCATGTTCGCAGCCGCCTGCGCCACTTGTGCCCGGTATTCGTCATCCTCCAATCGGACCAATACCTGGCCTTCTTTCACGTGGTCGCCCATCACCACCCCAACCCAGGCCACCTTACCTATTACCTTGGAACTGACTTTGATGGGGTGCTTGGCCACGATGTAGCCGCCCGCGGTCAGAACCACCCTGCCGGACGAAGCCCCTTGCCCAATGGCCGGACGCGCGACCTCGACCAGCGGCGCCTTGGCAAAAACGGCGAAGAGGAGAAAGCCCGCCGCGGCGAGGACGACGATGCCGATTCCTGCGTAGAGTAGAATTCTCCAGGGGAATTTGCGTTGCGGGTCCAGCGACCCCTTGCGCGAGCGGTCGATGTGCAGCGCGCTCAGGTCGTTTGGCCCAGTCTCCACCGGTGTCATATCCTCGCCTTCTTGCCTTCTGCCACGCTGATTTCCGATCGGCGTTCGCGTTCTGGTAGGGGAGTGCTCTGCGCTCCCGCGCGCGGCCAGAGGCCGCCCCTACCTAAGATACAAGCTCCGGGGTCCCCCCGGCGTTTTCGGCGCTGGGGACAGCGCCGCGCCAGGGAGTACGTGCCACCATATTCTGCAGTTCCATGCTGATCACCCGGAGCGCAGAGCCGTCACGATGTTTTCGTGGGCCGCCCGCCACGCGGGGAAGAAGCCGCCGACCCCACCCATGATCACGGCAAACAACATTCCGTTCAAGAGCAATCCCGGGGTGATGCGAAAATTGAAAGCGATTTCGCTGAAGGTGCTGAAATTCGTCGTGCCGGTGGTGACCCCGTTGATGGGGAGAGCCAGCAAGCAACCCAGCGCCCCGCCGAGGGCGGCGATCAACACTGACTCCAGGATGAAACAAAACAAAATACTGCCGCGAGAAAAACCCACCACCCGCAGCGTCCCGATCTCGCGCGTGCGGCGCGCCACGGCGGCGTACATCGTGTTCATGGCGGCAAACGACGCGCCGATCGCCATCAGGGCCGCGATGAACAAACCCAGATACTTGATGGGTGCGGCAGAACTGGTTTGCCGTTCGTAGTATTCGCGCTCGGTCTGGGCTTTCAGGTGAAGGCGGCGGTCGTTAGTGATTTGATCCTTGAGCCGGGCCACGGCGCCGGCGTCGTGGGCGCGCACCAGCACGCTGGAATACGCTTCGCGGTCGAAGTCCGCGGCCAGTTCGTTGGCATCCGCCCAGATCTCGGAATCATAGGCCGTGTTCCCGACTTCGAAGATCCCCACGACTGTCCAATAGCCCTTGGCGAACCTGAGTCGGTCGCCCAGACCGCAATTCTCGAACCGTCCGGCGATCTTCCTGCTCGCGATAACTTCGCGCAGCCCGGGGCGGAACATCCGGCCTTCCACCAGCTTGAATTCCGGGCGTAGGGCAGGCCCGGCCGCGCCCAGTCCCCGGATGGCGACATTCGAACCCTGGACTTCGCCGCGGCGCGGAATATTGATGAGCACGACCTGTTCGGGAGAAACGATGGGCTCGCCGCCGGAATCCTTGGCGATACCGTCCAGGTACCGGATGACTTGGAGCGAATCGCGGCTCACCGAACTCTGAGTTTCCGACTGGGAGCCCTCGCGGAGAATCAGGACGTTCAAGGGTTGGCCGGTGGTGGCCAGGGAGGTCTGCAACCCTACCGCCAGGGCATTCAGGACCACGAACACCGCTACCGTCAGGGTGATGCTGACCGTGGTCATGAGCGTGGTGGTGCGGCGCACGACCAGGTTCCGCAGGTTGTACTTCAACGGGATTGCCATATTTCGGACCCTTCCTCAGCCGGTATGCCGGAGCGCCTCGGCGATGTTCAACCTGGCGGCGCGGTAGGCGGGCAGACCGGCGGCCACCAGCGCGATGAGGATCGCCAGCGAAAAACAGAGAAGGATCGTCTCCGGCCGCATCCGCGTGTCCGCGAAGATGAACTGGGTGAACTTGGACAGCGAGAGCCTGTCGTAGAGGATTTTGGCGCTCCCCACGCCGAGCACGGTGCCGGCCAGCGTCAGCAGCAGAGATTCTCCCACAAAGAGGATCATGATATGGACGGCCCGGAATCCCAGGCTGCGCAGCACGGCGGCCTCCGGGATGCGTTCGCGGATGGACATCGCCATGGTGTTGGCGACGATCAACAGGATGGTGAAGGTGACGGCGGCGCCGATCATCAGGATAATCGCGCGCACGTTGCCGAGCATAGAGATGAAATTAAGGAGAAACGCATTAAGCGATTCGGTTTTGGTTTCGGCATCGGTGTTGCGAAACATTCGATCGATAGCCTGCGCCACGCGCGCGGCGTCCTCCGGGCGCTCCAGTCGAACCTCGTACAGACCCACGTAGTCGGGGCGCCCCAAGGCTTCGTTCATGTAGTCCCAGTGAAAGAAGAACTGATCATCAGGGCCGCCGGTAAACACTCCTCGCAGCGTCAGTTCCGGGGTAATCCCGTAAGGGCTGCCGAGCAGCGTGATGCGGTCCCCAATCTTCCAACGATACTTCTCGATCAACTGCCGGCCCGCCACGGCCGCCGCGCGGTCCCGCTTGAAAGCTTCGAGCTGCTCCGGGGCAATGGTGGCATGGCCTCGAAGCACATCAAAGATGGTATCTGCCTCCACCGCAAAATTGGCGAAGAAGTTAGCAGGATCAACCCAGTAACCGCCAAACCAGTTGAAACGGGCGCAGGCCACCACCCCCGGCACAGCCCTGATTTTCCCTTCATAGCTGGTCGGCAAAGGGAAGACGATTCCGGCCGCCCGGCGGACCATCAGGATAGGGGTCGCGTCGCCGTCGCTGAGGGGTCTTCCGAAGGCGGTATAGACGACGGCCAGTGAGGACAACAAAAAGAGTGACACGGCCACGCTCGAAGCCGTCAGTAGCATCCGCCGCTTATTGCGGATAAGGTTTTTCCACAGGAGTCGCCACATGCTTGGCTCCTAGCCCTCAAACTGCAACACGCAAAGCCCGCGCAATATTGAGGAGCGCGGCGCGGTAAGCGTCCAGCAAGATGATACCATGCCCCCGGTTTGGTACGGAGGAGGACACCCGCAAGAACCACCATGAGATGCTGTCTGTGCCGCCGGGGAGATTCGCCGACGCCCGCCACCGTATCTTCCTAGTGCCGTTCCAACTTAGCTTAGCTAAGTCGCGTCCGCCTGGTCTTGGTCCTCTGCTGTAGAAAGCGTGGTGTAGTACATAGGCAGAATAAGTTGGAACGGCAATAGCCCACAAACCGTAGCGCCTCGGCGACGCTCGTCCGGAAGGCCCGCCAGGGCCGGTAGATTGTGGCCCACGGCGACAGCCGTGGAGAAGCGGCAGTTATTAACGCTTCAGCCCGCGGCAGCGGGCGACAGAAATCTCACAACCAACCGTCAGCGGGTAGCGCGGACCGGCAGTGGAGGTCCGCGGCTTTTTTCCGATTCATCGTGGACAAGCCGCAGACCTCAAAAACGGAGGTCTGCGCTACCTTGCTGCCCTGCTTGCATTGAGGATGCGCTGGGCTTCGCAACGCGAGAAATCAAAGGAGACTAGGACGGCATTCTCAATCCGAATTCTTGTTTGATACAATGTGCCACTCAGACTCTCATATTCCGCCAAGAAGTCAAAATCCCCCGGCGTTAGGGTCCCTCTTGAGATGGGTGCTTCCCAGGAGTCCCTCTGCTGCAGATGTGGAAGAAACCCTCTGGGCCTCATTCCAACAGTCCCTTTGGCTACTAGCTCGCGCAACTCGTAACATAGTCTCAAGGCCGGTCCAGAACCGATATTCAGTATCTGCAGTCGAGGAGTTGTGATTTCAGCTATAGGGGGACCATCCAGAATTGCATCATCCAAATCGCGAGGCCCCGACCTGAGCGTAATGCACGGTTTTTGAAGTGCTTCACTTTGTTCTACCGAGGCTTTCTTTATTTGACTCGTCGCGTACGCGTACCAGACGAGGCATCCCAATGTCAATGTCAAGACAACTAATTGGAGCAAGCTTATACAGAACATCGGAAGAGGCCGCTTTCTAATGAAATGGATCGGCTAGCCGGAGCATGATTCTTGTGCCTCAGGTTTGGCATGGTTGACAACAGCCCACCGCAATAGACCGGTGCCGCTGGCTGGCGCACTGGTTACAAAACAACTCCGCGCTACCTTGCTACCGGCTATTTCTTCTCCGGCGGAATCCACGACTCATAAATTCCCAGGCGTCCCAGGAAATGAGCATAGACCTTGCCAATCGTGTCCGCGTTCTCCAGGAGCACGTCGGGCGCACCGGAAGAAGGCGCACGCAGGTTTCCGGCAGAGTTCGGTAGCTTCTCGAAGTAGAGTTTGGTTAGGATAGCAGCAGCCACTTCCTTGCTCATACCTACCTCCTTGTTTCAAAAGTGTATTGAGTCTACCGCTTGGTCGGAACAGGCGCATCGCCCGCAGGTAGACCCGAGAGGGCCTGCGCCAACCCGCCTGCTATTTTTTCGAAGTTCCTTTGCCAGGCACGGGAATTCGCTCATGTATGACCTTGTCCTTCGGCAACTGGTTGGCCGCTTGCTCCGAGATGAACTTTCCCGTTCCAGCATGTCTCCAACCCAAGTGACTTTGTGGCTTCTTGGACGCCATATTTCACCTCCGTCAGTATAGATTCACTTATAACACGATTACAAAAGGCCACGGTTGGGAAGGCACCAACCGTGGCTACCCGCTGCGTAATATCGCTTACGGACCGGGCGAGGTTCGTCATCCCAAATCCGGGGGGCCATATCAAGAGAAAACTGGGAAAGCTATTTACACGAACATGCTGCCCAGAAGCTATGGGCCGGAACGCGCATGTCCCCTTGGTGTCGGTATTCAGCAACTACACAACCGCCTGGCTGGGGCTTAACTTCCCCCGTCCTGAATCCAGACATACCGTGTTCAGAACAAGTCGCGGATTTCGGACAATCGTAGGCAAGCAGAATCCCTGTCAAGACAAGCATGAAGAAAACAACCAATAGAGCTACTTTTCGCATCTCTCCTCCTTCAATGGAATTCCGGTGACCGGAATCCTAACAGTGCTGGTAAAACCCGTCCTCGCGCGTGACGGGTTTCGGAGGCCGACCTCCGTCGGCTAGTTCCGCCGCTATCAGCAGTTCACCCATGCGGCGTTCGCTTAGGGCGCGCGCCATATGACCTTCGCGGTGGGGTCGTACAACTCCAAGTCGGGGCCGTCAGCGTCTACCTTGAGCGTGGCGCGCTTTTTCCCGGCTGGGTCGGAGAACTCAAGGCTCGGCCCAGCCGTGCTCACGTATAGCATTGCCGCCGGGTTCCCCTTGTCGTCAGTGAGACCGAAGCTCGGCTTGTCCTCCTCCAGACCCAGCCCTATTCGCGGCTTCCCGTTGGCGTCAATCAGAGCGAGGCCCGGCCCGTCCGCCAGCAAAGTCAGATGTGCCCGCGGCTTCCCCTGGGGGTCATACAGAACGAGCATCGGGTCGTCCGCCCGCACAGTCAGTTCTGCCCGTGGTTTCCCCTTCGTGTCAAACAGACTGAGGCCCGGCACGCCCGCCAGCACAGCCAGCCCTGCCCGTGGCTTCCCCTGAGGGTCATACAGAGTGAGGTTCGGCCCGTCCGTGCCATCCGTGTTCACGTCCAGTTTTGCGCGCGGGTTCCCCTTGGTGTCATAGAGGAGCAGGTAGGGTTCGTCATCGAGCAAGGCGAGCCCTGCGCGGACCTCGCCCCGGGCATTCTTCAGGACGAAGCGTTGCGCCTCCAGAGTCTCAGTGACCGCTCCGGGCTTAGCTGGCAGTTGCGCTGCGAAGCCCACCAGGAGGACGCTCCCGACCAGCACGAGGACCGCCAACCCGGCGCGGTTCAGCCAGCGGTTTTGTCTCTCCAAACGGTCCAGGCGTTCAAGGATTACCGGTAATTCGGGGGATGAGGTTGTCATGGCGCGAGCCTCCAGGATGAGATTGGGGTGATTGTACGCCTTATCACATTCAGACAAGCACACTACCTTGCTGACTTTTCTTGGATTTCAATCCTCTCTTTCAAAATCTCAAGGGCGCTTTTGTAACCTGCACGCGCGCCCATTATGAGGCCGAGTTGCGGCAGGGCATAGTATCCCTTGTGAATCTTGCGGCGTTCAGCATCCCAAGGTGCCCGCCACAGAGGTTCCCCGGTAAGGGGATCGGCGACGGACAAGTAGGTAACCCAGTATTCCACGGTTGCATTTCTCTCCTTAAAAAGAACGATGACTAGGTCAGGGTTTTCTGACCTATCAATGACCCTGAACCTGTCCCACTTTATCAGGGCCTCATAAACTTTATCCCCCAAGCCTGGATTTCCCGTCTGATTGTCGAGAGCGACGGTTTTTGCCTCAAGGATTTTCTTGGGGAGCGGCGCGTACACCTTCTCCTTCTCTTCCTTGGCACTGGCCAGAGAAATTAAACCAACGGCTAGGATGACCAAGACGGTCATGAGTCGCACTCTCAGCATGGCGGGACTCCTCGAAGGTCACGCAGATTGTACCCCTTCTGGCAACAGGTAACGCAAGATTCGCTTTTCAATCTTGCGGCTTTTCCAGCAAGGGGCTTTGAAGAGCCGCAACTTCCGAGAGCGGAAGTTGCGTTACCGGGCAGAGGCCGCAACCGTACCACCCCCTCATCCGGCACGCCGGGAAAGACCCCTCACCCGCCCTCCTGCGTCGGGCACCCTCTCCCCTGGGAGAGGGCAGGGCGGGAGCGGAAAGAATTGAGTGATTGAGTCATTGGCGGAATGGCTGAGGGCTGACCCCTAGCGAGTGACGGGTGACGAGCGGGGAAGAGTAGGGGCATTGTGTCCGAAACAAGGGGTGCGGAAACGTGCGCAAAATGGGCGTTTTTCGGGGGCTTTGGGCGGGAAAAGGGGGGTCAGAAGGGCGTATTTGGGGCTCCGAAAGCCGGGAAAAAGGCGCTTTTTTGCGTACCGGAGCGGTGATTAGCAGGCGGAGAGGGGTTTTCTGGCCAGAATCGGACATTATGGCAGTGCATGCCCCCGCCCGAGAATCACCCTTGGGGGCGGTTGGAAAGGTGAGACAGTCGCGAGTCCCAACTGGAGACGTCAATCGGACTAGCCCTCGACTGGAGCGGCCGCGCCCGGAGCTTGGTGAGGCGTGGCTTTCTTCAGCAGGAACATGAGAGGAATCATTCCCATAAAGGTCAACCCCAGCAGCCAGAAGGCATCGACGAAGGCGAGCATGCTGGACTGGCGGAGCAGATTTCCGTACAGCAAGGCCTGCGCCTGGGTCACGGCCTGCGTGGGGCTGGACCCTTGCTTCAGGAGGAGCTGGCTGGCGCCCTGCACGGCCGCGCGGTAGGGCGCGTCGAGCGGCGTGAGGTGGCTGACCAGGATGGCTTGGTGGACCTGGGTGCGGCGGGCGAGCAGGGTAGTGACATTGGCAATGCCGACGCTTCCCCCGACATTCCGTGCCAGATTGATGATGCCCGTGGCGTTGTTGATCTTTTCTTTGGGGATGAAGTAGAAAGCCATGACGTTGATGGGCACAAAGAGGAAGGCCATGCCGGCGGATTGGAAGATTCTGGCCAGCATCGCCGTGCGAAAATCGATGTAGAGATTAAAGCTGGCCATATGCAGTAGGGAGAGGGAAGTCACCAGCAGGCCATACACGACCAGCCAGCGGGCTTCGAATTTGGAAAGCAGCCGGGCTACCAGGGGCAGCATCAGCAAGACCACAAACCCGCCCGGAGAAAGCACCAGGCCGCTCAGCATCGCGGTGTAACCCATTAAGGTCTGCAACATGATGGGCAACAGCACGGTGCTGCCGTAAAGCACAAAACCCAACATGAACATGGTGAAAGTCGCCAGGAAGAAATTGCGCTCCTTCAGCATGCGGAGATCGACGATCGGCTCTTTGCGGCTGAGTTCCCAAATCACGGCGCCGATCAGTCCCACGGCGGCAAGGATGGCGCACCCAACGATGAAGTTCGACCCGAACCAGTCTTCCCGCTCCCCCTTGTCGAGCACCACTTGGAGGAAACCCAGGCCCACACTCAGCAGCCCCAGACCGAAGTAATCGATGTGCACCTCGCTGATTCTCTTGCGGATCAGGTAGGGCGGGTCAAAAACGAGCAGGGAAGTCAGCAGCAGTGAGAGCGCCCCGACGGGAATATTGATGAAGAAAATCCAGTGCCAGGAGTAGTTGTCAGTAATCCAGCCGCCGAGTGTGGGCCCGATGATGGGTGCAAACACCACGCCCATGCCATACACGGCCATGGCCATCCCGCGCTTGTGGTGTGGGAAGCTTTCCACCAGGATGGCCTGGGAGATGGGCTGAAGTGCTCCTCCGCCCGCACCTTGGAGCACTCGGAAGAACACGAGCAGGCCGAGGCTCGGCGCCATTCCGCAGAGAAAGGAGCTCACGGTAAAGATGACGACGCAGGTCATGTAGAACCGCTTGCGCCCGAAAAGTGACGAAAGCCAGCCGGTCAGCGGCAGCACGATGGCGTTCGAGACGAGGTAGGAAGTCAGGACCCAGGTGCTTTCGTCCACGCCCGCCGAGAGGCTGCCAGCGATGTGGGGCAGGGAGACGTTGGCCACACTGGTGTCCAGCACCTCCATGAAGGTGGCCAGCATCACGGTGAGGGCGATCAGCCAGGGATTCGTCTTGCCGTCAGCCCGAGCGCGTGCGAGTAGATTCCTCATGGCGTCGTTATAGCCGCAGCCCCATTACTTGGTAATAATGGTTGCTTCCACGTTCATCCCGGGCCGCAACACCGCTTTTCCCGGAGGAATTGGGTCGAGCACGATCTTGACCGGGATTCGCTGCACGACCTTGACGAAATTTCCCGTGGCATTCTCCGGCGGCAGGAGACTCAGCCGGGAGCCCGTGGAGCCGGCAATCGAATCGACATGGCCCGGGAAGGTTTTTCCATACATATCGACGAAGATTTCCGCTTTCTGGCCCGACCGCACTTTGGCCAACTGGGTTTCCTTGAAGTTGGCCGTGACCCACACGTCGTGCAACGGAATCAACAAAAGCAAGCCTTGGCCCGGCTGGACGATCTGGCCGGGCTCGACGCTCTTTTTGGTAACGACCCCGTCGATGGGCGCGACGAGGGTGGTGTAGCTCAGTTGCAGTTCGGCGGCTAACAGGTTGGCCCGCGCCTGCGCGACGGCAGCAATCGCGGATGATGCATCTGCCTGGCGGATATTCACCTGCTTGTGGTTGGCCAGAGCCTCGCGGACGCCGGCGCGGGCCTTCTCGACCTTGGCCTGCTCGGCCTGCATGGAGACCTTGGAGACTTCCGCAGTCTGTTGCGTGGCGGCCAGTCTTTCCTTCGCGGCTTTCAGTTCGCTGTCGGCCACGCGGGCCGCCGCCAGATAAGCATCGAATTGTTGCTGCGAAATTTCCGCCTTGGCGAGCAGCGGCTTCATGCGCGCCAGATCAGCCTGGGCGCGGTCGCAGCTCGCCTGGCGAGCGTCCACGTTGGCGCGGGCGTAAGCCAGTTCAGCGGTCGAATCCTTTGCGTAGGACGCCTCGGCTTTTTCGTACTCCGCCTGGTTGACGGTCAGTTGAGCCTGGGCGCTTGAGGTGCCGCTCTGCGTGGTTTCCTGGGACAGCGGCACGCCTACCTGGGCCGCCTGCGCCTGGGCTTCCGCGAGCGCCAGCGCGGCGTGGGTCTGGTCCACCTTCGCTTGATAGTCACGCGGGTCGAGCCGCACCAGTACCTGGCCTGCTTTCACTGGCTGGTTATCGTCGACCACTACCTCCAGCACGTTTCCATAAACCTTGGAAGCCATCGGGGTGATATGCCCGTCAATCTGCGCGTCATCCGTGGAGACGCGATTGTGGTAGTACACCACCAGCGCCAGCGTGACGATGACGATCAACAGGGCCGCGCCCAGCATGTTCCTGCGAAATTGGGGTTGCGCCCATCGGTCAACCAGACCGTTCCGCCCTGGCTCCGCCCCCGGGCTTCCGATTTCGTTTTCCACTTCGACGACATTAGGTTCCATTTTTGCCTGCCTCACTTCGCGTAGAGCTTCTCAATCTGGCCGATGGCGTGCGCCAGATCGGCGCGAGCCTGGTTGTAACGATAAAGGGCTCCGATCTGGTTGTCGTTGGCGCGAGCCATGGCATCCTGCGCGGAGATCACTTCGATATTGTTGGCCACTCCCGCCTGGAAGCGGTCGCGCGCTTGCGACACTTCCTCTTTTGCCAGGTTGACGCCCAAGTTGGCTACCTTGACTTCATTGCGGGCCGACTCCAGTTGGGCCACGGCCGTCTTCACTTCCAGGGCAACCTGGTCCTGTAGATCTTTCCTTTGCTGGGCAACTTTCTTCAGTTCCAGGTCGGCTTTGGTAATCTCGGCCCGAACCCTCCCGCTGGTAAACAGCGGCAAGCTCACATCGGCTTCGTACTGGTAGGTGGGAATCGACCGACCGAGCGACAATCCCTGGTAAGCCCAGCCACCCACGAAACTCACCGCCGGCAATCGTGAGGCGCTGGCAGCCTTCTTCGAATCCTGCAAAGAAAGTTCGCGAGCCAACAGTGCCTTTAGCTCGGGCCGCGTGGCATAGGCCTCCTCCAGGCTCTGGGCCACCGGAAATTCCGGGGTCTGAAAGAAACTGACCTCATCAGCCAATTCGATGGTCTGCTGCGGGTCAAGGTTCAGGAGCCGCACCAGGCCGTAGAGCGCGGTCTTCAGTTGTGTCTCGGCCACCATCAAGAGTTGTTTCTCGTTCTGCAACTGCACGTTTGCGCGCAGGGTGTCCAACCCGGTTCCCACGCCGTTGCTTTGCAGGTCCGCCGCCTGGTCGTAGAGGGCTTGGGCGAGTTCGACGCGCGACCGGGCGGCCCGCACTGCCGCCGCGGCCCGCAGGCCACCGAGGTATTGCGAGACCACCACCAGAACGATCTGCTCGCGAACCGATGACTCCTGGGACTGGGTGGCATTCACGCCATGGCGGGAGGCCTGCCACCTGTGCCACAGAGTCAGATCAAAGATGGGCATCGAAGCCCGGGGCCCCGCCTGGAAGACCTGAAACGGGCCGGCCGCCTGCGGGAAGAAGGGTATCTGTCGGCCCAGGGCCGCCTCGAGGTTCGTTCGGCGAACGAGGTCGGATACTTGAAATCCAACTTGCGGAAGCAGAGCGGCGCGCGCCTGGATCTGGTCCTGCTGGCTTTGCCCCACATTCAGGTTGGCAATTATCACCTGCGGGTTCTGTTTCAGCGCCAGTTTCACGGCCTCTTCCAGCGTCAATCGTTCCGAGGGGGGTTCGGCGCCCACCAGGCACCCGGCCATCAATAACAGCGCCAGAATCAAAAGGATAACGGCCATGTGGATGGTCTTCTTGATTTGCTCGAGCAATGAATGTTTCGTCGACTTACGCTTATGTGGCATGGTTTCCTCGCGCCGGGTGACTTCCTCAATAATTGATTTCGTCATGAGGTCGACGGCCGTGAACTGTGCTCCGTCCCGATGGATTGAGGCTAGGAGGTTCTTCCCGGCTGAATCGATGAAGGTGACGCTGGTCAGGTCAACAAGGAACTTCTTGCCGGCTTCCACCTGCTTGGTGATGTGCCAGGATCGCTCGAGTTCGAAGACCCACGGCCCAGCCAGCTTGCCTTCAAGCCGGAGGGTAACTGTGCCTTGGCTTTCTCTTGTGGTGATTCTAAGCATGATATCTCGCCTCCTTCCAGATAAGAAAGAAGCAAATACATAGCCATCCTTACAGCTGCATAACTAACGATATATGTCGCTGTAATTTAAATACTTAGTTGATTTATTTGGGATGATAAGGAGACTTCACCATAATTCTAAAAGACTGTATTTCGGCACGTGACGAAATATAGTCACTTGCTGGACCGTGAGATCCCCATCTTTTGCATCTTGGATTGGAGCGTAGTGCGTTTCAGCCCAAGGCGGGAGGCGGCGCCATGGGGACCGCCGATGATCCAATGGGACTCGCGCAGGGCGCGGACGATGTGTTCGCGTTCTGCCTCTTCCAAGGTGGTGACTTCGGTGCCGGATGCCCTTATCGACTTCAGTTCACCCAAGGGGACACGAAGCGTGGAGCCGGAGGAAAGGATGACCGCACGTTCGATCAAGTTCTCAAGCTCCCGCACATTGCCCGGCCAGTGGTACCGGGTAAGGGTCTCCATGACTTCCGCCGGAATCGTTTCGATTCGCCTATTCATTTGGCGCGCATACTTCTGGGCGAAGTAACGAACCAGCAAAGGGATATCTTCACGGCGCTCGCGCAGGGATGGCGCAACGATCGGGAAGACGTTTAGCCGGTAATAGAAGTCGCTGCGAAACTCCCCATCTGTGACCATTTGGGCCAAGTTGCGATTGGTGGCGGCGATCAAGCGAACGTCCACCCGGACAGTGCGGAGGCCCCCCAGTCTCTCAAACTCTTTTTCTTGCAACACGCGCAGCAGTTTGGGTTGCAGCTCCAGCGGAATGTCGCCCACTTCATCCAGGAACACGGTTCCCTGGTGGGCCAACTCAAACCGCCCCATTTTTTGCGTGATGGCACCGGTAAACGCGCCCTTTTCGTGGCCGAACAGTTCGCTCTCCAGCAGGCCGGCGGGGATGGCGGCGCAATTCATCTTGACGAACGTTCGCTCTCGGCGGGCGCTCAGTTTGTGGAGGGCACGGGCGAAAACCTCCTTGCCGGTTCCGGTCTCTCCCAGAATCAACACACTGGAGTCGGTGGTCGCCACGGTTTCCACCTGGGCCAGCACGCGCTTCAGGGCGGCGCTCTCCCCGATGATCTCTTCGAAGTTGTGCTCACTCTGGATTTCGTCTTCCAAGTACAGCTTCTCATCGGCCAACTTGTCCTTGAGTTCGGCGATCTGCCGATAGGCGAGCGCGTTCTCGACCGCAATCGCAACTTGGTTTGCGACTTGCTGAAGCAGTTCTACATCCTCAGGCTTGAAAGCGTTTTCCTGCAAGCTTCCCAAGTTCAAGGTCCCCAAAACACGCGCGCGGGTAGTCAAGGGGAGGCAGCAGAATGATTTCATCCCCTCCCCCAACAAGCGCTGCCTGACCTCCTGCTGGAACTGTTCCAGATCCCGACGATTGAGGAGTATCGGCTTGCGTTCGGTGAATGTTTTGCCGGCGGGCGTGCCTTCCACCGGCAAGAGCATTTCTTCCTGGATGAGCCCCTTGCCGGTGGGAAAGTCCAGGGCGGTCAGCCGCAACTGGTTGATCGCAGGATCGTAAAGGGCCAGACTCGTGTATTCGTGTTTCAGTAGACCCCTGAGGCAGGACGAAATGGCATCGAAAAGCTGGCGCGTGTCGAGGCATGAAACCACCGCATTGTTGACTTCCAGTAGGACCTGCAAACGGTCCCGTTCGCGGGTGAGTTGCCGCTGATACGACTGGGCACTGGCGAAGTTCAGGGCGTTGTCCAGGGCGACGGCGACCTGCCCGGCGACGCGCTGCATAAACTCGAGGTCAGCATCGGCAAAAGCATTCGCATGTATGGACCCGAAACCCAGGGCGCCGACCTGCCGCTGCGCCGTGATAAGAGGCAAGGTGCAGAAAGACTTGACCCCGTGCGCGCGTAGCGAGTCAGTCACCTTGGGGAAACGCGTTTCCGCCTCGATGTTCAAGACCACCAACGGCTGTTGATTCTGGAGTACCCAGCCGGCCGGTGATTCCTCAACCGGCGTTTCCACACCCGGCTGGATGCGGGTGGGCAGCGAGCTCTCCAAGATGTGCAGGCGGGTGGTGTTGCGCTCGGGTTCATAGAGGACGACCGCCAGGAAATCAAACACGACCACCCGGTGCAGGCTCTTGGCCAACTGGCGGAACAACTCTTCCAGGTCCCGCTGGGTGGTAATGGATTCGGAAATCTCGAGCAACGCTTGGTAGCGCTGCTCCACGGAATCTTCGCGGGGGATGAGCGGGTCAGCCGTGCTCACGGGCTGAGATTAACATTTAAGGTGATGCGGGCACAAGCTGCGGCTAACGAACGGGGAATAGGGAGCGGTGGTTAGGGAAGAAGGAGACAGCCGTGCTCTCTGACCGGCAGCGTGTGATTTGTCCTAGTGTATGGAAGATTGATACGTCGACCTGCGACTCTATGACTGAAACCTCTCCCGCGCACGAGACAGTTCTCGGACGCGGAGAAGCACTTGCAGTATTCTCTTGTGTGCCAGAGGATGCCGCGGTGCCATCAACTTCTTTACCCCAACCGGAAGAGATTAGGACTCGCAAGGGGCGCGTCCTCGTCGTGCGAGAGTATGCGGGCGATGACTCCAAGGCCCTGGTCGAGATGTACCGGGACTTCGAGCCCAAACGCGAGGCCCAGGGACTGCCGCCGCCCGACCTCCCCAGGATTGAGCGCTGGCTGCAAGAAATCGAGTCTAAGTCGCGTTGGCTAATTGCCTTAAGCCGCGGGCGGATCGTTTGACATGCCATCCTGTGCCCGATTTCTGGGACCGCCGTCGAGTTCACCATTTTCGTTCACCAGGATTTTCGCGGGGAAGGGCTGGGAACCCTCCTGGCGCAGCGAGCGCTCTACGTCGCTGGTCAGCTTGGTTTCAAGCACGTTTACCTAAGCACGGAGTTCTCCAATCTGGCGGCTGTGCGGCTATATCGAAAACTGGGATTCCAGGTCACTAACAATCTGGGGGAAGAATGTGAAATGAAACTGGAACTCGGGAGTGACCTTGGTTTGCCGGACCATGCGGCCTGATCCTCCGCAGCGCCTACCTCTTGGTGGACATACCGTCAGGCCTGAAGGGCAGCACTAGTGTCCTGTCACACTCAACTCTTTACAATCGACCATGAATGGCGATGATGAGGCCCCCCCCTCACCCGGCCCGACGGGAAGCACTGCTTCCCCGGCCCGCCCTCTCCCCCAAGGGGGCGAGGGCCAGCGGGTTCGCCTAACTCTCCCCTCGCCCCTTTGGGGGAGAGGGGCTGGGGGCATAGGCGTTAAAATAAGGATTGTATTGTAATGATGCTTGAAGTATGCTGCCGACATGCATACGCCTCTGCTTCACGAAGAGCGGGAGTGGCCTTTTGTCCTTACCTTGCTTCCTCCCGACTTGGAGGATTCGGCGCGCCAGAGCCAGGCGCTGGTGCGCTGCCGGAAAGTTCCCGACGCCGCCGCGTTGCTGCGCCTGGCCCTGGCGTACGCGGTTTCCGATCTGTCGCTCAAGGACATGGCGGCGTGGGCCAACGCGCTGGGGGTGGCTCAGATCACCGGTCCCGGGTTGTTTTACCGTTTGCGGGAAGCGGAGGCCTGGTTGTGTCGGCGCAAACGCTGGAAAGCCAGGTGCACCCGGAGGCGGGCTGTCGACTGCCGCTGCGCGTGGTGGATGCCACGGTGATTACCGGTCCGGGAGCGACCGGCACCGAGTGGCGCGCCCACGTCCTGATCGATCCGCGCCGGGGGGGATTTCGCTCGGTGGAATTGACCGATGCCCAGGGAGGCGAAGGGTATGGCCGCCACCCGGTGCAAGCGGGCGAGGTTATCTTGGGGGATCGAGCCT
>Ga0315284_10004468_pt1 | contig 19861 bp, 19 predicted proteins | sample YL17G09_16_MG_FD_203696 | JGI IMG/M metagenome (GOLD analysis project Ga0315284, IMG submission 203696) | Sediment microbial communities from Yellowstone Lake, YNP, Wyoming, USA - YL17G09_16 | ecosystem: Environmental > Aquatic > Freshwater > Lake > Sediment | place: USA: Wyoming | collected... | reverse complement strand
TTCCATAAAAGTGATTTACTGCAAATAAATGCTTTATAAGTAGAAATAACAAATAAAAAAGAAGATAACCCTTTGATAAATGAAATCATATTTATTAATATAATTTCATTTCTGTTTATATAATTTTGATAATACTTATAGCCCAATATTGGAAGTAAATTCTATATTATTACGAATGCAATGTTCTTTTGTTTCATTTACATATGGTTGTGATACATAATATGCACTTCCAGTTTGAGGATTAATATTTAAATTATCTTTAATTTCTATGTGTAATTTTTTATAATTGGTTGATTTCATAAATTCTTGAAATATTGAATAACTTTTTGATGAGCCTTGTGGGTACAAGTTTGGTGCTTTAAATATAAGTTCAATATCTTTATATACACTTAATAATGTTGCAATTAATGATATATAATTTTTATCACTTATACACTTATAAATTCCTCCATTATATCTATACATATCACCACTGCCTGATGTACAACCAGACTTTTCACCTATATTTATTGTAGATGTATCAATTTCTATTAATTTTATATTTTGAAATTGTTTCAAAAAACAATATTGATTTTGTATAAAATCTTTTATATCAAATAACTTACAATCATTAAAATAAATATATAACAAATCTATTTTTATAGAACTACAATTTATGTCACAAAATACCCAATCTTTTCTATTATTAAATGGTGAATCAGATTTAAAAGGTATAACAGAAAATGATTGTGATTTTTGTTCTTCCAATTTATTCATTCTTTCTTCCAAGAGAGAAAGTTTTCTTTTTGTTTCAAATAATTCTTGTTCCATCATATAATAAGTAGGAACAGACAATTTTGGTTCACATACTTCATCAAAGTTAATCAAATCAGTTGTGTCCATTTGTTTCTTTAAATCAAAAAATAAATAATAATAATTTTCAATTTTTAATAATTTTGTATCATTTTAATATCATGATTATTACAATAATAGCAATCAAATAATTCTTTATTTTGCAAATAAATAATATACCAAAGATTAACTTCCCAAATAAAAGATTTATGATTTTTAATAAATTGAATACTTGTTTCTCTCATTAACTCAGAAAATAATAATAATTGTTCTTCAAATCCACCAAATATTCCTCCCAAAAAGAACCAACAAATATTTTTAGTAAAATCAATATTATTATTAATATTATAAGAAAAAACAGCTATTCTAATTTTGGAATCATGATTTAAAGGTCGTTTTACTAGATTATTAATTTCTTCTGTAAATAAGTTATCGTTTTTAACAATATGATAAATACCAAAATCCAGCCAAATGTATTCAATCTTATCTTCAAAAAAATTGTGTTGTTTTATAAAATGAATAGCCATTTTAATACATTCTGTTTTATAACACATACAAAACATATAATCTAATGTATCTTTGTTTGGATTATCTGTATTTATATGAAAATCTGTAATTAATTGATGATATTCATATAAATAATTATCTTCTTTTTCAATAAAAATAAATATTTTTTTATGATGTAATATATATTCATATTCTTTTCCAAATAAAATACAAGTATATATTGTTTTACTATCAAACTCTGGTAAATGTTTATAAAATATATTTTTTTCAATAAATAAAATAACATGAACATGTGGTTCATATAATATTTTTTTTCCGTATTCAATATAAATTTCAGTAGGTCTATTATTATTAACATTAGAGAGAAAAGAAGATACTATTATTTTGTAATCATATTTATTTGATTTTATTTCCATTATGTTATTAGTATTTAATTATTTAAATATTAACAATTAAGAATAATATATGGATTTTCATGAAAAGAAAGAAAGATATATGAATATTATGTATGAATACCAATATATTTTTGAAATAAAAAAATGTTGTGAATATACAGAATGGATTACTGTTTATAAAAATATGACAATAAATGATTTATATAATAATTTATATACTCAGTTTCATAGTCCAAATAAAAATAAATTATTTTTATATATAATTAATGAAAATGGAGAGAAAAAGTTATTGAAAAAGTCGGAAGAACTTGTAAAAGAGTATATAAGAAAAAATTCAGAATATTTTAAACCGATTTATCCGCTTCCAGATTGGATTGTTTATCCATTATATTTAGATGATGGAAGTTGTCATAAAGACCATTCACCAACAGAAGTTAATTCTTGTTGCATCCATAATAATTCGTCATAAAAATAATTATAATAATTTTATAATAATATAAAACAATGGAAAAATTAGATTTAGATATTCATAATTATGATTTGAATGATATTATTAATTTATTTGGAATTTCAAAAAGAGTAACAGATGAGGATTTAAAAGTTGCAAAAAATAAAATGTTAAAAACACATCCAGATAAATCTGGATTAGACCCAATTTTTTTTACATTTTATAACAAAGCATATAAAATACTTTATCAAGTATGGGAATTCAATCAAAAAGGAAATACAAAGAAGTCAGATTATTCATTTGATGATTTTGATACACAAAAACAAGAATTATTAAATAAATGGATGAAAGATAATAAGTTTGAAAATAAAAATTCATTTAATGAATGGTTCAATAAAGAATTTGATAATGCACATATATATAACGATAAAGAGAGAAAAGGTTATGAAGAATGGTTAAGAAATGCCCCTATAGAGAATGAAAAGGTAAATGATATGAGAGGAATGAATTTATATATAGATAAAAAGAAGAAGGAGTTAAGAGAATTGTCATTGATAGAAAAGAGAGAAGTAGAAGAAATCTGGAATACAAATAATATTAGTGCTTCAGATTTATCTCCAGATGCTCCACAATGTTATGATTCTGACTTATTCTCTCAATTATCTTATCAAGATTTACAAAAAGCTCATACAGAAAGTATCATACCAATTACGATAGAAGATTATGAAAATAAACAGAAGTTCAATAATGTAAATGAATTTATAAGTTTTAGAAACAATCAAGACATTCAACCATTTCAAGAAGGAGAGAAATACCTTGATAATAAAAGAAAGAAAGAAGAAGAATTATCAGTTCGTTTAGCTTTTAATTTAGCGAAACAATCAGAAATAGCAAAACAGAAGAATAATGCTTTTTGGAGAAATATTCAAATGTTAAATTAAGTCAGTAATAAATAATGTTATATTTATATAATGAAGAAAAATAATAAAAATAATATGTTGGTATTATTTGCATTTATATTTATTGTTTTAGTTTTACTATATTTATATCAAAGGTATCAAAGTAAATTGGATAGAGAATATAGTTTAGATGATTATACATTTATACAAAAATATTTATTATCTGATATTATTGAAGATAAGTTAAAAAAGAATTCAAAACCAATATTATGGATATATATAAATTATGAATATAATTCAAGAAAATGGGATTCTTTTGGTTCAAGGTCTTCTAATGATTTAAATCAACCCTATTTATATTTAACAGTTAAATCTATAATTCAGAAATGTAATGATTCGTTCCATATTTGTTTAATAGATGATAATTCATTTATGAAGTTATTACCGAAATGGAAAATAGATATGAATATCATTTCAAATCCAATAAAGAATTATATGGTAGATTTAGGTATAACAAAGTTAATATATAAATATGGTGGAATGCGAATTCCTCCTTCTTTTATTTGCATGAAAAATTTAGATTCTTTATATGATAAAGGAACAAAAAATAATTCTCCATTTTTTTGTGAAACAGTAAATAGAAATTTAACTTCTAATTATAATGATTTTTGCCCGAGTTTAGAATTTATGGGAGCAAATAAGAAGAATCCAATAATAGGAGGGTTGGTTCATTTTATAGAGAGAGAAATATCACAAGATTATACAGATGAAATAAAAATTTTAGGTTCATTTGATACTTGGTGTTTGTATTATAAGAAAAATAAAAAAATAAATATATTAGATGGTTCTCTCATTGGAACAAAAACAACAAGTAATAAACAAATATTAATAGATGATTTATTAACGAATAATTATATAGAAATTAGTAAAAATATTTATGGAATTTATATACCAGAGAGAGAACTAATGAAAAGAATAAATTATAATTGGTTTCTTCGTATGTCACCCAAACAAGTATTGCAAGGAAATATGATTATTTCAAAATATTTATTATTAGCAAATAAAAAGAGTTCCAATCCAGGAATTATTGAACCATTAAAGAATAATCCCAAGTGGGTGAGTTTTTGGAAAGTTCCATCTGCAGCTCCTGTATGGGGGTTAAAACCCATCGATTTAGGAGATAATATTCAGAAAGAAAGTTATCCTGAAAATATTCCTGGTCCATAAATTGTACTGACCAAAAAATGTGTGTAATAAATATATTATATTATTATATGAAAACTGATACAATTATATATAAAGGGAATCGGTGTCTTCCAAAAAATGGAGTTCAAAGACAAAAATGTACTATAAAAGGAAAAAGATATTGCGTTCAAGTAAAAAATGTAACTTTTCGTAATTATAAAAAATGTCCAAAACATTATAGAAGATGTAGTGATAATAACTGTTATTTATATCGTAATCCAAATAAAACAAAAAGCCAAAAAAGATCTAAAAGCCAAAGAAAATCTAATATATTATAAGTTGTTCATTTATATTTTTACAACTTTTTTCATTTCAAACACTGATTAGAATAAAATATCAATTTATTTTATGAAAAATAATACAAAAAAAATAAATAAAAAAAACCATAGAAATAACACAAAAAAACATTTTTTGTATAATCCAAATAATCCTAAAAAATCTTTTGATGTATATATTGATAAAAACCCAAAAGATACAATTCATATAAAATATACAACCTTAAAAGATGTGAAAAGTACCATTAATAAATTAGAAAAATTATATAATAATAAAAAATATACACATAAGCGTATATGGCAAGTAGGAATGATTTTATATGTTCGATTAAAAGTATTACAAAGTAAAAAACCAAAACAATATGCTTTAGCAAGTAAATATTTTAAATTTTTAGGAAAAAGAACAAAGTTAAGTGAAAGAGACAGATATAATATATCATTTGAATATTAAGTATAATGGGCGTTTGAAATGAAAAAGGTATAAACATTTAAAATGTCATATTTTAAATGTTCACTGATATAAAAATATATAATAATGAATATCATAACTGCTTTTATCATATTTTATTTCATTTTTATATTGAATATTATTATATTTACAAATTTGACGAATTATTGTAATAAATGAATTATATGTTAATGGTTTGTCAATATATTTTTGTTTAGAAATATGATAATATTTACGGCATGTTTCTAAAAATTCTGGAATACTATTATTATATAGTCCTTTTTTAAAAGAAATAGTATTGATAATATAAAAATCCTTATTTTTTATAAAGTTTTTATCAAATAATTCAATTAATATATGATTTGGAATTTGCGATTTAAATATTTGAAGTGACATCTTTATATTATAGCTATAAGATTATTTGTAAAGAGAGAAAGTTCAATTTCATCTTCATGAATATTATAAAAGTTGTTAATATATTTACATATAATAGTTGTAATTTTATATTTATAATTTTCATCTAAGAATACATTTGTTTTAATAAAAGAAAAATAATTATCTAATATATCCATTACAGAATAACCACTATCATGAATAGAGAGAAAAATATTAACTGCTTCATTAAATTGTTTATTTAATATAAAATCTGTATATTTTTTAAAAATAATAAAACTAATATTTGTGCATATATTATTTGCAATTTCTAATGTAATCGGTTTATTCAATAATTTAAATTTTTCTATATAATTAATCAATACTTTACATGTATTATTTGAAATAATTAATATAAATTCTTTAGCATCTTCAGTAATTTGAATATTTTCATTTATTAATATTTTATCCATAATTGAACGCATATCATTTATTTTAATTGGTTCAATACGAATAATATAAAAACGAGATTGTATTCCTTCAATTACCTTTAAGATAGATGTACAAGAAGAAATAAAATGAACATTGTGGCTATACTTATCAATAAAATTTCTAAAAATTTGTTGGCTTTGATCATTAATAATATCTATATCATCTAATAATAATATTTTCTTTTTATTTTTAATAGTAGAACAAGTTTGACAAAATATTTTTACTTCATTTCTATAATAACTAATTCCTTGTTCTTTCAAATTATTAATTTGTAAAATATTATCAGAATAAGTTTGATATGGTATATCTTTGTAATATTCTTTTACTATAATATTTAATAAAGTTGTTTTTCCACTACCAGGATTACCAATAAATAATATATTTAATTTATCTAACTGAATAAGTAATTTTATAATATCTAAAAATTCTGATGATAATTTAAATTCTTCTAAAGAAGATGGTTTATATTTATTTATAAATAAAGTGTTTGAATTTATATTTAACATAAATATGTATAAAACAAATATTTAGGTTAATAAATAGAATTAATAATATATTAAATAATATGTATTCTTCTACAAAAGAAACTGATAAAGAAACGCATTATGCTACATTAGGTATTTCAGAAACAGCAAGTCCTGATGAAATAAAAAAAGCTTATAGAGTTTTATCTTTAAAATATCATCCAGATAAAAATAATAATAACCCTACTGCAGTTGAAATGTTTCAAAAAATTAGTTCTGCTTATGAAATTTTAAGTGATCCTGAAAAGAAGAAAGAGTATGATTTTATAAGAAAAAATCCAATGTTTGATTCTGGTGGAATAAATATGGGAGCTGCTGATATGAATGATTTAAATGATTTATTATCAGGATTATTTTTCAATCAAGGATTTGGTGGAGGAAATCATGGTGGAATTCGTGTTTCTATGAATCATATGGGTATGCCTAGTGGAATGCCTGATATATTTGGGGGGTTTAATCCACCCCATCAAGGTTCTCGCATTCATGTTTTTAGAAATGGAGTTCCCATTCATCAAAAACCACAGCCAATTAATCATACATTACATGTTAATATTGAACAAGTATTGAATGGAGTTCAATTACCAATTGAAATAGAGAGATGGATACTTGAAAATAATATTAAAGTATATGAAAAAGAAACAATTTATGTAGATATTCCAAAAGGAATTGATGATGGAGAGATGATTTTATTAAATAATCAAGGAAATGTAATAGACGATTTAAATAAAGGAGATGTAAAAATATTTATAAAAGTAAATAATAATTCTGAATTTGTAAGAAAAGGATTAGATTTATTTATTGAAAAGAAAATTTCTCTCAAAGAATCACTTTGTGGATTTACTTTTGAATTAAAATATATTAATGGAAAAGTTTATACTATTAATAATCAGACAGGAAATATTATACAACCAGAATATCAAAAAATTATTCCTGGAATGGGATTAATGAGAGAAAATACAAAAGGTAATTTAATTATACATTTTAAAGTAGAATATCCAGATGTTCTCTCTACAGAACAAATTGATAAATTAAAAGAAATATTATAATATTTTATATATTATGAATAATATAGATATTCATAATATAAATAACACCAAAAATTTTAAAGGAATTTTTGGTCTTGAAACTGTTAAAATAAATAAAATTGTATCTGATATTGTTTCCATATTTATTGCATTTTATTGTATTCTATATGCATCTAAAGCAAAAACAATATTTACATGTCAACAAGATTTTATTAATGAAAATCATAGATTTATTCAGTATATTTTTACTTTTGGTATATTTTATTTTGTTGCATTATTTATAAATAAAACAGAAGTAGAACTTCCTCCAATTCAAAAATTAATTAATTGTCTTATTTATTTTATATTATTTATAATTATAAATAGATTAGATTATAGATTAACTATAACAGTTTTAGGATTATTTTGTTTACTATATTTTATATTTTTAAATAAAGAATATTATTATACTGTAGATCCAGAAACAAATAAAGTAGAATTAAATAATAATTCTACAAATTCAATGAAGTTAGTTTCAATAATAAATAAATATTCAAGTAATATTGAAGAATCAGCTAATATTATTAAAAATCATCAATATTGGCTTACTATTGATTTTCCTTTTAAAATTAGATTATTTCCAGTAACTATTCCTCAATATTATTATTTATCATTATTAAATAAATTTATAATTGTATGTATTGTATTATGTGCTATACTTGGTTTTATTAATTATATTGGAATATTAAAATATAGTTTTAAAAATAAAATAACACTTTATAATGTTTTATTTGAGAATCCAAACTGCAAACCATTAAATTATAATTTACCTTTTTTTGATTATATATTATTAGCATTTGATTATAATTATTATATAAAAAAAGTTGGTAAATAATTATAAAAAATCTATTATAGTAATAGTTTCTTAGTGCAAATAAAAGTACACTTTTTGGGAGGCATATTATAATAATATTATATTATTATAATAATTAACGTCTTTTTCTTTTTGAAGTATATTTATTTTTACCACCTTTTAGAAAACGGTCACTTCTTCGTTTACGTATTCGTTTACTTCTTCTAAGTGATGAACTTTTTTTAGGAGGTGTTCTACTTTCATTTAAAAATCTATCCATATCAAAAAATTCATCTTCAAATGATAATAATCTTATAATTATATTATTTTCTGCAAATAAACGTGGGGTATTCATAGAATAATAATTTTGTAATGTTATATTATTATCTCTAGAAAAAACTAAATGTGGTCTATGACCTCGTCTATTATCTATTCCTAAAAAATAACCTACTAACATAATTGTAGGTTCTTCGTGTGGGTCATCATAATCATCTTTATATTTCATAACATAATATTTTTTAACTATCAATGCTGGCCACCTAACCATATATTTCATAAAATTTGGGTCATTTATAAAATTATTATAAGCTCTTTCTTCTGAAACAGTTAATTCTCTATAATCAACATCATCTTCTTCCATATATATTATTATAATAATATTTCATATAAAAGTGCCATTCTAACATAAACACCATTTTCAACTTGGTTAAAATAAACACATCTATCATTATGATCTACCATATAAGATATTTCTTCTAAACGAGGTAATGGATGCATAATAATAGCTGTTTCTTTCATATAATTTATATTTGAATTTGTAATTTGAAAAGGTTTAATTATATTTGATTTATTGAACTCATCTATATTTTCAAATCTTTCTTTTTGTATTCTAGTCATATATAATATATCTGTTGTCATCAAATATTCAATATATTTCATTTGTTCTCCTTGTTTAATATTAATTTCTTCTTGATTTAATCCAGATTCATCCACCATTTCATAAATATCTCTCGGAATATTCAAATTATTATGAGGAAGATAAGTGATTTTAATTTTCTTAAAAAAAGTTATTAGTTTTACCAAAGAATGAACTGTTCTACTATTTTTTAAATCACCCATAAATGTAATATTAATTTCATTTCTATTATCATCATATAAATTTATATTTCTCTTTTTTAATTCATCATAAATAGTAAAAATATCCAATAAAGCTTGCGTTGGATGTTCTCCATTACCATCTCCAGCATTGATAATAGGTATAGAAGCTACTACACTAGCTCTTTCAGCAGAACCTTTTTCTGGATGTCTCAAAACAATAACATCTCCATAACAATTTAAAGTTTTAATACTATCCTCTAAACTCTCTCCTTTTTGATTACTAGTATTCTCTCCTTGTAAAGAAATAACAGAACCACCTAATTTAATCATTGCTGTTTGAAAAGAAGCAGAAGTTCTTGTTGATGGTTCACAAAAGTAACTAATCATAATTTTATCTTTTAATGGTTTCTCTCTAAAACCTATCATTTGATATGTTTTTGATATAATTTTTTTAATTAAATATGGATTTAATTGTTTAACTTCTATCAAATGCATTTTATTAATTAATAATAAAGTTTTATATTATTTTATAAACCAATTTAATACATAATTTCCAGAACCACTAGAATATTTTGAAAATAAACCTATTTCAGTCATACATGTAGAAAAAGGTTGAGGAGGATAATATTTTGTGCTTCTAATTAATTTGGCTCTACTAGCAAATCTACTACTTGCTCCTACTCCAGAACCTGGAATATACTTATTATATATATTTTGAGGTTGATTACAAATTGTCGCAATTGGGGGATTATATCTGCAACCAATAGCTCCATTTTTCTTATAAAGAAATCCTGTTTTTCCATAATAAAAATTACCGTATGGCATATAATATATAAATATAAAATTTAATGACAATGACTCATTTGTCATTAAATAATTTAAGAAATCTTACGAGTAGGGATTTCAGAAGACACTAAATAAATTGAATTTTCAGTAATCACAATATACTCACTTCCACTTTTGTAAAATTTAGCAACTGGAGATGTATATTCTTCCTCACTCTTTACAAGCATTTTCTCTCCTCCTTCACGAACACCAATTAAAGCTGTTTTATCTAATGAAGCCGTCCAATAATCCAACATAATTGGTTTATCTTCAACAACAGCTAACTTTGTAGCATGTTTTAAAGTAGCATCACTAGGTAATCTGTAGTTTGCTCCTGCATTTTGTACAACTTCAGATGACATTATATTAATTAGTTTTTTAATGTCTTTAAATTATTATAACTTATATATATTATATGATAAATGATGAAAAAAAAATAATAATAGAACAAAATACTTCAAAAATATCATTATCTAACTCTGAAAATTATTATAATAATTTATCTGTCAATGTAAATGATATACTTCTTCAACAATTGAATATTTTGGAAGAATATATTAAAAATATAAATGAAATTTTTTATGTAAACAAGAACAATAAGTTATATATTATTATAAAAGGAATTGAAACTATTTTTCATATTTATCAACAAATATTATTTTACACAAATAATCATAAATTAGCTTATTATTACTCTCACAAATCTATTTATTTATATAAAGAATATAATTCTCAAATTAATGAAGATTCAAACTCTTTTTTAAACTTGTCAACGAGAGATGCAATTATTTATATCTATAAAAAAACTATTTTTGAAATAAAACCATACTTTTTAAAGAAAAATGAAACAAATAAACAAAAAGAAATATTTGATATACTTTTCTTACATAATAACATTGTTAAATTATTATTATTTTTATTATATAAAAATTATGATAAAAATATGCATTCTATATATTTGAAATTGATAAATAATATAATTTCTTATCAATTAAATTATTCAAACTATAACACTTTATCTTTTTTTATAAATCTATTAGTTGACCATTTTTTAGATTCTTATACTAATGAAGAAATAATAGATACTATTGATAAATTTTGTAAAAAAATAAATAAACAATCAATTACGAGAGAAGAATTAAATAAAAAAATAATTAATAATGAATTTAAAGAATTAAATAGCAATCAACTTATTTCTCTCTTATTCAACTAGTTTATATACTTTTTTACAATAATTTATGTTAATGCTGCTGGTTTATTTGTAGTAGTTAAATTAGAATTTGTTCTAAAATTTAATTGATTTGGAGCAGAAATAGGAACAGTAAAAGTCCAACCCATTGGAGCAGTTGTTCCACCAACTACTTGTCCATTATTAAATAGACCTTTCGTAGATAAATTACTAATACCTTGAAATTGAGAAATAACTGATGTTACTAAATTAGTATTCCAATTTGAACCAAAAGTTGTTATATTTTGATTAAAAGAAATACAATATTGAAACATATTTGCCATTGTCGTTACTTTGCTTGTATTCCATAGTAATGGTGATGTTCCCGCAAATGATTTTTTAACTGATACTATTGATCCCGCAGCAATATTAGCAGTATGTAATAGCGCATTAAAAACAATAGTCGTATTTGTAAAACTTTGTATAGTGCTTGAATATAATGCGGTAGATGTTCCAACAACAATTGTATCTCCGGATGATAATGATTGTGAAAGAAGATTCGCAAGAGGACAAGTTAATGTATTTGTTGCGGTTGCATAAGATGCTGTATTAAGTATAATAGAAGGAACAGTTTGTAATCCATTGGGCTCGCCATTATTAAATATAGTTGTTGTTGATATTACTATTGTACCTAAAAACATTGAAGACATATTTGTTACATTGCTTGTATTCCAAGAACCAATATTCTTATTAAATAATCTTGCGCCAGAAAACATAGAAGCCATTGTTGTAACATTTTCTGTATTCCAAGAACCAATTGGTTGATTAAACGCAAATGCACTTTGAAACATTGAAGACATATTTGTAACATTTGTTGTAATCCAATTATTGATATTTGCACTTCCTCCATTATTAAATGCAGTTGCTGATTGAAACATACTTGTCATAATATTTACCTTACTCGTATTCCAAGAACTTATATTTTTATTAAATAGAGTCGCTCCATTAAACATTGATAAAAGAGAACAATTTGCAGTTGGTAATCCACTTGTTTGAACCAAATTAGAAATATCTTGATTGAAAGCAATCGCAGATTGAAACATTGATGCAAATGATGTACATAAAGGCGCAGACCAATTTTGAATATCTGTACTCCCTCCGTTATTAAATGCTGTTGCTGATTGAAACATTGAATTCATAGGATTAGCTCTAGATACATTCCAACTACCAATGTTTTGGTTAAATGCTATCGCGCTAACAAACATAGAATTCATAGCACATACAGAAGGAGAAATAAGTCCAGATGTATTAACAAGATTCGGTAATCCTTGATTGAACGCGGATGCAAATTGAAACATTGATTGAAATGTAATGCAATTAGGTGCGTACCAATTTAATGGTATTGCACTTGTTCCTGATGCTCCTCCATTATTAAATGCTATTGCAGATGCAAACATTTGAGACATAATTGTGACATTATTTACATTCCAAGAATCTCCATTTGTATTAATTGTCTGGTTAAATACAGTAGCATTTCTAAACATATCAAACATATTTGTGACACTTCCAGTTTTCCATAAACTAATATTCTGATTAAAAGCAACTGCCCCATAAAACATTTGACCCATAGAAGTAACCTTAGAAACATCCCAATTACCGATAGGTTGATTAAAATAACTTGTAGTTGCCAACATTTGAAACATAGTAGTCACATTTCCTGTGTTCCAATAAAGTCCGCTTGTATTAATAGGCTGATTAAAAACAGTAGCATTTACAAACATAGCTAACATAGTATTCACATTATCTGTAATCCAATTTAATGGATTTGAACCAGTATTTGTAACTTCTCCGTTATTAAAAACAGATGCTCCAGAAAATACTGAAGACATTATTGTAACTTTTGATGTATTCCAATTACTAAGATTTTGGTTAAATCTTATTGCTCTATTAAACATTAAATTCATCGTACAAGATGTTACACTAGAAGTATTTACCAAATTTGAAATATTTTGATTAAATGCAACAGCAGAAAGAAACATTCTCTCAAAATCAACACATTTTGGTGCATTCCAACTTAATGGATTGTTGCTTGAACCAATTGTATCTCCATTGTTAAACAATGTTGTACCTGTGAAGGTTCCATTCATAGTAGTAACTTTTGATACATCCCACGCGCTAATATTTTGATTAAATGCTATTGCTCCATTAAACATTACTTGTATATCTAAAAAATTTGAAGTGTTCCAACTATTTAATGGTTTTGTACTTAAACCGGGTGCATCTCCATTATTATATACTAATGCTCCTTGAAACATCTGACCCGTATATATTACGTTTGATACATTCCAATTACTAATATCTTGATTGAACCCTAATGAATTCAAAAACATTGCACCAATTGAACCGGAACTCACAGTATTCCAATTCTTCAACGAGTTGTTGTTTGAACCTGCGAGTTGTCCATTGTTAAATATACCTCTTATTAGTGTTGTTGTAGATGAAAACATATGTGTCGCATTTCCAACAGTAAAGCTGGAAACGTCTTGATTGAAATAAGTAGCGTCAGAAAACATATACTGCATGTCAGGCAGACTTGTTGTATTCCAATTTAATGGTGCAGTACCTACAACCTGTTTTTTAATTGATGTTATAATAGGTACAAGTGCAGTTCCAATATTTGCACCGTAGTTGGTGCTTAATGTTAATGTTGTAGAACTAGTTATACTTGCAATTTTACTTGTATATACAATTGTTGACGTTGTAATAATAATTACATCATTAATACTTAATTGTGGAATGATTGTCGTATCAGGGCAAGTTAAAACTGAACCTGAAGTTGTATAATAAGCAGTTGTAGCATTTCCAGTAATATTTTGTGTTCCAGATTCTCCATTATTGAATACTTTAGCAGCTTGAAACATATATGACATATTTGTGACTCCACTTGTATTAGAAATAGTAATTGGTTGATTGAATACAATTGCATTTTGGAACATTGATGCTGTTGTTGTTAAAGAAGATGAAGTAGTAAAAGATAATGGATTAATTCCATTATTAAATGCGGATGCACCATTAAACATATTTGCCATTGTTGTGACTCCAATTGTATTTGTAATAATAATTGGTTGATTGAATGCAATTGCATTTTGGAACATTGATGCTGTTGTTGTTAAAGAAGATGAAGTAGTAAAGGATAATGGATTACTTCCATTATTAAATGCGGAAGCACCATTAAACATATTTGCCATTGTTGTGACTCCAATTGTATTTGTAATAATAATTGGTTTATTGAATGCAATTGCATTTTGGAACATTGATTCAGTTGTTGTTAAAGAAGATGAAGTAGTAAAGGATAATGGATTAAATCCATTATTAAATGCGGATGCACCATTAAACATAGAAGCCATTGTTGTTACTCCACTTGTATTAGAAATAGTAATTGGTTGATTAAATGCGGATGCGTTTTGGAACATTGATGCTGTTGTTGTTAATGCAACCGAAGTAGTAAAGGATAATGGATTATTTCCATTATTAAACGCGGATGCGCCATTAAACATAGAAGCCATTGTTGTGACTCCACTTGTAATCCAAGCTCCAATATCCTGATTAAATGCAATAGCTCCTTGAAACATAGAATTCATTGTACAAGATAATACACTTGTAGTATTTACAAGATTTGATAATGGCTGATTAAAAGATGTCGCATTTTGAAACATTGAAGTAAATGAAGAACATAAAGGAGCATTCCAACTATTAATAGATGGACTATTACCATTATTAAATGAAGTTGCATCTTGAAATGTAGAAGTCATATCAGTAACATTTGTAACATTCCAAGAACCAATATTCTGATTAAACACTGTTGCGCCATAAAACATGTAACTTATATTTGTCACTTGACTCGTATCAAAATTACTAACGGATTGATTAAATACACTTGCTTTATAAAACATAAAAGACATATCTCTCACTTTACTCGTATTAAAACTACTAACAGAATTATTAAATAATAATGCACGATAAAACATAAAAGATATATCTGTTACTTGACTCGTATCAAAATTATTAACAGATTGATTAAATATATAACTATCGCGAAATAGACCTGATTTATTTCTTACCTTACTTGTATCAAAATTACTAATAGATTGATTAAAAGCAAAACATCCTCTAAACATTTCAAACATAGTAGAAACCGTACCTGTAACAAAATTACTTGATAATGGTTGATTAAATGAGGATGCTCCATAAAACATTCCTGCCATACTTTTCACACTAATTGTTTTCCATTCAATTGGAGATGTTCCTGAAACCGATTTTTTTATAGAAGTAATACCTGTAAAACTTGAACCGTATGGAATTGTTAATGTTAAACTTGTATTGCTAGAAATAGTTGCAACAATAGTTGAATATACAAGTAAAGATGATAATTTTTCTATAATTAAAATATCACCAGGAACAAAGTCTGTTAAAAAAGATGATCCAGTACAAGTAAGTGTTAAACTTGCATTATCATAACTACCAGTTGTAAATGTAATAGGTTTTAAACCACTACTTTCTCCATTATTAAATGATGTTGCATTGTAAAACAGGTTTGTCATATTAATAACTTTACTAACATCCAAATAATTAATATTTTGATTAAATGCGGATGCGTTTTGAAACATAAAAGCCATATCAGTAATATTTGAAGTATTCCAATTACTAATAGTTTGGTTGAAATTTATACAATTAGAAAAACACCTATTTAAACTAGTATTTGGAAGTAAATTTGGCGAACCAGAATTAGGCCCAAAAGTAAAGTTAGTTAAACCAGCAAATTGACTACCAATTTTTGAGAATGGAACGCCATCATAATATTGTATAGTAAGGTCAGACGTATTATTATTATAATAATTAACTGTTGAACTATCTTGTGTATAAAATGAAAATCCATCATTTGTATCTGTAGTTTTAGAATAATATTGATATTTTATAATAACAGTAATTGTTGTGCCATTTTGTAGAATTTGTTTAGTATAAGTAATTTGTTGTCCAGTTGTAATAAATGGAATTGGAATTGAATCAACATTTAATTTTAAATATTGATTTTGATATTGTTGTTGCATAAAGTTTAAAGAAAATGTTGAAAATCTCCTTCTTTGTAATTGTAATAAATTAAAAGTATATATAACAGTTCCTTGTAATATAGGAGGAATAGGAGGAATAGGTGGTTCTGGTGTTGGTATAGGATTAATAATAGGAATTGGATAATAAACTCCTAAACCCAAATAATTATAAAATTTACCACAATTATTATTACCAGTACAAACAGTTGCAAGTCTATTTTTTACTCTTCTATTAGAAACACTAGATGCACCAACTCCTCCTGTTCCAGGTTTATATTTATTGTATATGTATGTTGGTTTATTGCATATTAATCCAATACTTGGATTTCTTCTTACACCTCCACCACCACTTTTTTTATATAAAAATCCTATATCCCCACTCCAAAATTGTCCATTCTGTCCAGTCCCAAATTTTTTAAAATAGGACATTATTATAATATAATATATTTATTATATTATAATGATATGTTTTATTTTACATTAAAAAATAAATGGCTATACGAGAGAAGAAATTAATAATAATAGCAATCAACTTATTTCTCTCTTATTTAACTAGTTTTATTCTCAATTAATATATATTTCTTTCTTAGCTTCTTTTTATCCTTTACCATTTTTATTTCTTCTTTAATTATTTTCTGATTAATTACATGAAATTCTTCTATTAACATTTTTTTTAAAAATTCATAAATTTCATATAATACAGTTTCATCACACATTCCTACTATTAAAATACTTCCTGTTCTAAATACCATAAATGATACTTCTATTTGAATTTTATTATCTAATATTTTTACTCCTGTTTGAACTTCCAATTCTGGATGATAATAAAATTTGGATTGAATCCCAGGATAAGAACATGGATCATAAATGCTCTGAATATTATATTTATATTTAAATAATTCATGCAATTTCTCTCTATTTATATAAAATCCGCAATTAAAATTTGAATTAATTAATACCGTAATGCTTTTTTGGTTATAATCTAGCTTTTCTTCTATAAACGGTTGAAGAATAGTTAATATTCTAGAGAGAATAATATCATAAATTTTATCATCTTGAACTCCAGGAATCTCAATCTTTCCTGTATTAAATATTTTAATATGAAACTCTTTATAAATTTTATCTACACAAATTCTCATTATCATCACAAAACAATTATAAAACGCACTCTTCTTCTTAATGCGATAACTAATAATATCCTTCTTAGAAATACCAACACTTATTTTACGAATATCTTTAAACTTAATTCTTCCAGTAGGATTATGAATACTAGTAATAATTTGTTCATCAAAATATCTCTCTTTTTTCAAATTTTCTTTTATTATATCCAATTCTTCTTCTGTCATTGAATTAAATTTCATTTGCTTTTTAATAATTCCTTCTTTTGGAATGGAATAAGGAATAATTTCTATCCCCCAAAATATTTTATTCAAATCTATCATTTGATTCAAATATGCAATCTTTGATTTTGTTGAAATATATATATTTGTTGCTGTTGGAATTACAATACTTGAATCATTTATAATTACTTCTTTTTCCTCCATTTTTCTCTCTATATGACTATCATGATGATAGCCAAAACAATTAGTATCATCATCATTATCATCATTTAATACTTCTTTATCAATTTGTGTTTGATTTGATAAAAACATTTCCCATTCATCTTCTAATAAATCCATCATAGTATAGTTCTTGTTATAATTTTATATTCTTTAAGTTAAATATTAATCAATTTTATTTATTAAACTAGATAATTTAGTAAATACATATCCAGTATAATGTTCTATATTACAATTTTGATTATGCATAATATCTTCTATAAAATTTAATAATTCTGTTTGAATATATAATTTTTTATTTCTTATTATATAATTTATTAAATATTTTATTATATTTTTATGGTCTATATTATAGTCAATACTTACATATCTTATATAATTTAACATTTCTTTTATCTTAATTTTTTCTTTTATTTTTAAAAATATATCTTCTAATAATTCATTATTTATAATTTTAAAATCTTTATTAAAAACATCTTGATTTGTTTGCATATAATTTATCATACTTCTTATATCTGATTTATATAACTTTTGAATAGAAACAATAATATTTTCTGAAATATTTAAATTTTCTTTTACTGCAATATTCATTAAAAAATTATGAATATCTTTTTCTGGTAATTGATTGAATCTTAATTTTAAAAACTCATTTTGTAATCCATCATCTATTCTGCTTATATAATTACATATTAAACAAAACCTAACAGAAGAAGAATATTCTTGTAATAAATATCTTAATGCTTGTTGTGCATTTTTTGTCATATAATCAGCTTCATCTAATATAATAAATTTCATTCCTTCATTAAATAAAGTTTTTGAATTTACAAACTGAGCTATTTGATTGCGAATAATATCTACTCCTCTATCTTCACTTGCATTATTTTGTATTATTAATCCATTTGTTTTATAATTATGTTTTGCTTGATATTCATTTACTAATGCTATTACACTTGAAGTTTTTCCTACCCCTGGTGGTCCATATATCAATAAATTTGGGAAATAACCAGTTTCTATTATGTTATTCATAATTTCTTTGTTAATAGGATCTAAAATAATATTAATTATTTTTGTTGGTCTCCATAATTCTACCCATGGAATACTCATATGAAAGTATTATTAATTATTGCTTTAACTTTAAAAAAATTAAATAAATAATCATTTTCATAATTAAATATTAAATAAAATTTGAATATTATTAAATGGAAATTATTATTGAAGGAAAAAAATATAAAGTAAATAATAATGAATATAACAAAATAAATCACCAAGAATATACAAATCTTCGTTTATATAATGAAATAGGAATTCATGAGAGAATAATTGGATTCATTAAAAAATGTATAGAAGTTTATATTCATGAAAAGCCAAATTTTATTTCATTCAATACAACTCATGGTGGTTTTATACAAATTAATTTATCAAATTTTTTTGATAAAATAATTATTGTAAATACAAAAGAAGAACATTTGAATAATATTAATTATAATATTGAAAAACACAAAATAAATAATATTATAAATGAAGTTATAAATAAAAATAATAATATAATTTATTCAGAAAATATAGATGAAGAAGTAGAATATTATTTAAATAATGATAATATTATTTTAATAACAAAAGAAAAAAAACTAATACAACAAAAATATAATACTTATTCATTATCTGGAACGAATTATTACATTAATGTAAATGAAAAATTACAAAAAAGTTTCAATGAAATATTTTCTCTCTATATTGGTGAAAAAGTAAATGGTATTATAAATTTAAATTTTGATAATTTAATTCATTTATGCATTATGGTAAAAAATGG
>Ga0315284_10004466_pt1 | contig 19863 bp, 11 predicted proteins | sample YL17G09_16_MG_FD_203696 | JGI IMG/M metagenome (GOLD analysis project Ga0315284, IMG submission 203696) | Sediment microbial communities from Yellowstone Lake, YNP, Wyoming, USA - YL17G09_16 | ecosystem: Environmental > Aquatic > Freshwater > Lake > Sediment | place: USA: Wyoming | collected... | reverse complement strand
TACGGGAAGGGATTGTCCGGCGAAAGCTCGATCGCCCGGTCGAAATAATACCCGGCTTTTTCGACATTGCCCGTTTCACGGTAGAGCACACCGAGGTTGTTCATGGTGGTCGTGCTGTCGGGATTGAGTTCCGATGCTTTCTCGAAAGCGATGATGGCACGCTTGAGGTCGCCGATACTCCGGAGAGCCGTCCCGAGATTGGAGAAAACCGAGTCGTGGTTAGAATTGGACTTGATGGCTTCCTGAAAGTGTGCGACCGCTTCTTCCGACCGTTCTGTCACCGCGGTGATCACACCCAGCAGATTGAGGGCTTCGGCGTTACGGGGCTCGATGTTGAGAATTTTCCTGAGATACGGCTCCGCTCCTGAAAATTTCCGCATTTCGATGAGCATTTTGGCGACATTCAGGTATGGTTCTATATAGAGCGGATCCGACGATATTGCGGAATCAAAGAGGTGGGCTGCATCCTGCCGATTTCCCTCGTGGGCGGTGAGTTCCGCGAGGTTGTTGAGCGTGGAGGAGCTTTTCGGATTGATTTCGAGTGCTTTTTCGTAGGATTCGCGGGCCTTTTCGTAATCATGGATCAGTTCGTATGCAATCCCCAGGTTGCTATAAAGACGCGGGTCGTCGGGATTGTTTTTCAGAGCCTTCCGGAACGCCTTGATGGCCTTCTTGAAATTCCCTGAATCGAGTTCCCTGATTCCGAGTTCAAAGAAATAGTCTCTGTCGTTTTTATGAGAAGAGGTGTCATCCATACTGGCGACCCGGGAAAGGTGGGAGTACGACAATTTGTGGAAATTCAATTTGAAAATTCGCACTGTTTTCGTAATTTGTCAAGTGAAATATCCGGGACGTACCGCTCTCCATAATCCGTCATTACCAATTTCGTCGAGGTTTTCAGCATGGTGAAAGATTCGATGGTCGGCATCATCAGCGATTCGCACGATAATCTCCCGGCGATACGGAAAGCCGTCGATGCGTTCAATGATGCGGGTTGCTCGCTGATTGTACATGCCGGAGACTATATCGCCCCCTTCACAGCCCGTGAGTTCGGAAAGCTCCACGGGGACTTCATCGGTGTTTTCGGTAACAATGACGGTGAAAAAAAGGGGCTGACCGCTCAATTCTCACGATTCGGGAAATTGTATGAGCCGCCGCACGAATTCACGTACCGTGGCATCGCGTTCGCTGTCATGCACGACCCTGAAGCGCTCGGAGACTTCATGAAAAGACGTGATGTGGATGTCGTCGTATACGGGCACACCCATGAGATCGATATCCGGCCGGGTAAGCCGCTGGTGATCAATCCGGGTGAATGCGGTTTGTGGCTGACCGGGCGGTCGACAGTGGTGTTTCTGGACCTCGAGGGCATGAAAACGGACATTGTCGATCTCACCTGAACGTTCAGCGCATGGAGCGCCAGTTTTTCGTCCTGTGCGAAAAGCCTGTGAAAAATATCATCTTTATTAGGTACGTGCTGTCAAGGGTCAGCACGAAGTGCTGATTTACATGCCCTTGACAGCAAACAGACAACATATTTCATTATCGGGCGCGTGAAAAAATACTTTTTCACCGCCCTCTGAAAAGAATGATGCGCTCCGTAGCGGTTTTCTCCATTTTGTTTCACTGAAATCACAGGATTCCGCCATGAAATCGCGACTCGACAGGCTGCTTGAGGATGTAAAAAGCCTTCCGGCAAAACCCGGTGTATACATGTGGCGCGATGCACACGGCACTATTCTCTATGTCGGGAAGGCGAAGAATCTCCGCTCACGGGTTCTCTCGTACCTTCGTGACGAGGGCGATGGGAGACCGCAGCTTCCCTGGCTCATGTCACAGGCAGCCGGAATTGATTACATAGTGACCGGTTCCGAGATCGAAGCCCTCGTGACCGAAGCGAATATCGTCAGGGCGAAAATGCCAAAATACAATGTTCGCCTGAAAGACGACAAGCGTTTTCCTTTCATCAAGATCACCAGGGAGCCGGTGCCCCGGATTTTCCTGACCCGGACGATTCGTGACGATGGTTCACGGTATCTGGGACCCTACACAGATGTCAGGGCGGTCAGGAAAATGCTCGATATCGTCTTTTCGATTTTCCCTCTCAGGTACTGCAGGGATACACTCCCTTCGAGCCGGAAGAAACGTGCATGCCTCAACTACCAGATCAAGCGGTGCAGCGGACCCTGCGTGGGTTATGTGAGTCTCGCGGAATACAACGCCTATGTGGAGGATGCCTGCCGGTTCATCACGGGGAAGAACGAAGACCTCATCCGCGACCTCGAAAAACGCATGAGCGAAGCGTCAGCCGCGCTCGACTTTGAACAGGCCGCGAAATTCAGGGACCGGATTGCCGCGATACGCAAGGTGATCGAACGTCGGAAAGCGTTTTCAACCACCCGTATGACCGGCGACTGGGATGCGGTGAATTTCCATGTCATCGACGACGAGGCGGTGTTCGTCATTATGGAGATCCGCGAAGGGGTGCTCCTCGGTAAACAGGATTACACGGTCGGCGGAGCACAATACAGCGCCGCGCCGGACATGCTGGCGCAGTTTCTGACCCAGTTCTACCTCAGGGCAACGACTATCCCGCCCGAAATACACCTTCCCGTTGTACCCGAGGAAGCTGAAAACATGGAATCCCTCTTTTCAGAACGCCGGGGCGGCCCGTTTTTATTCGTATATCCTCAGCGGGGTGAAAAGGCGCGGCTTCTCGGCATGGCGGCTATGAACGCCGGAATGATACTCGCCACCATCCTTGAGAAACGCGACAGGGCGAAAGACACCATTCCCGCGGCTATCGCAGCTCTCCAGAAGGATTTACGGCTTAATAAACCGCCCCGGACGATCGCCTGCATCGACATCTCGCACCTGCATGGCACCGATACCGTGGGATCGCTCGTGTTCTTCAGGGATGGCAGGGCGGTCAAAAATGAATACCGTCGTTTCAGGATCGGGACTGTCAGTGGAATCGACGATTTTGCAGCCATACGCGAGGTCGTACGGCGTTATTTCACCAGGAAGATTGCCGAGAGCGGGGAGCTTCCCGACCTGCTTCTCGTCGACGGCGGGAGGGGGCAGCTTTCCAGCGCGGTCGGTGTTCTCGGCGAGCTCGGGCTTACCGATCAGGATGCCGCAGGACTGGCGAAACGGCTCGAGGAGATTTACCTTCCAGGCCTGCCGGACCCTCAGAACATCCCGAAAACTTCATCCTCATTGCACCTCCTCCAGCGCGTCCGTGACGAGGCTCACCGGTTCGCGGTGACTTACCAGCGCACACTCAGGAAAAAAAGGGCAATCTCAACCGCCCTCACCGGCATCGGTGGTGTCGGCCCGAAAAAAGCCGCCGACCTCCTCAAAGCGTTCGGGTCGGTGAAAGCGATCGGGGAAGCCTCCCCTGAAATAATCGCCCGTGTCCCCGGGATTGGCCTGAAACTGGCTGAAACCATCCGCGAAGCACTTGCCGGACAGGTCTGACCGCTTCACAACCTGCCTGAGTAACTTATGACTGCACCCTGTTATGAGGACATCTTACTGCGGACACAGACATCTGAACACTCCGCACAGTTCCTGCATCCGTTCCGGAGTGTCTGGCTCTGAAGAGAGATTAAACATGACAGACGCTTTATATCCATCCTTATGGCCGCCTCGTTTCTGCCCCAGCTCAAGAATATTCGTATCAGATAAAACCGCAGTCACCGGTGTACCCGAAAGCTCGAAATCGTATTGGACGATACCAATGCCGCGCGAGAGATGCCAGGTGCGTTCGGTGTCGCCTGTTCGGGCGGTCAGCGGGACAGTTTCGAAGGGGCCGAGGGCTGTTTCGATAGTCACTGGCGTGCCGACTTCGTAAGTTGTTGAAATAACTCGTGAATCGGTGATTGTCGATGTTCCCCGTTCAATGTGATAATACGACATGGTCGATTCCGCAGTCACATCAGAGCTGTATGTTTCGCCCGTGTCGAGGTCGTCATGTCCGGCGATGAACAGGTACAGCGGGGAATAGGTTGTCACGATATCGATCGTTTCCTCGGGTTCGTCGTCCATGAACGGGCCCTCGTAGATGGTCAGACGCTCGGTCGTTCCGGTGACGTAGATGTCGCCGCCCTCGAAAGAGTAGTCATCGGTGACGCTGTATTCGCAGTTTTTGGATTCGCCGTTGCGGGTGACGATATAGTTCATCACGGTCCGGCGGGATGAGGGTCCTTCGGTGGAGGCTCTCAGACGGTTGATCGCCCATGATTCAGTGTTTCCTATAGCGTCGGTGACGGTTATCTCATCCGTACTGTACTGGTAGGTCCAGGAAATGTCGTGCGGGATGGGGAAGTAGGTGTCTTTGCTGTAGAAGGACACGTTGACAGTAATGGAATCGGCGGCGCTATTATCGAATGAATCAGTCCCGGTGAGGATGATGGTATGGTTTCCCGGGGAGAGGCGTTCCACGGTGATGGATTCTCCGGTTCCCAGATAGCCGTCGATACGTGAAGACCAGACGAGTGACGAATCGGCAATATCTCCATCTTCAAAATCGAATCCTTTACCGATAAACTGAATGTCAGCGCCATTATTTATATCATTGTTTTGTGGTGAGTTAATGTGTATTTCGGGCGGATTATTGTTGACATAGACTGTTATCGGCTGGATTTCGCCATTGATTATCTGTAATGGAAAATGCCAGGTTGTAACTTCTACATATCTCTGTCTGATATAACCGATTATGAGAAATTGATAATCGACTACTGGTACATTCTCAAAAATAACCCTCCCGTCTTCTCCCGTTTGTTTAGAGTAAAAAGTCTCCGGTATTGTCCTAATTCTGAGTCCTGCGGCCGGTTCACCATTGAGCCATTTTACCATGACATCGAGAGTGATGGTAAGCGGGTAATTGAACGTCACTGTTTCGGTCTCATTTTCTTCAAGGGTTACATAAGTTATAAGTGCCCCGAGAACATACCGTTCTTCGTGTCCTTGATTCCTGATACAATAATCACCGGCAGCCAGACTGTCATAGACCGCCATCCCCTGTTTGTCAATCACCCTGTCATCCCTGGAGGAGCCTTCCCAGTGATTTTCCCCTATTTTTCGAGACATCCCGATATTAAGCCCTTCAAATGGCTCGCCTTTTTCATCGTATGCATAAACAATAATCCGGGAATAGCCGTTGAGTTCCGGTTCGGTCTCCGTTTTCGGTCCCGCGGGATTCTTTTCGCAGCCGGCCGCAAGGACGCAGAGCACAATCCCCATCTGTATGATTTTCGTCATATCCGAACGCATATCGTCACCTGATCAGGAGGAGTTTGCGCGTCCGTGACAGCGGGCCGCTTTTCAGCCGGTAGAGGTACACCCCCGAGGGACGGACGTTCATGTCGAGGTTCACCGTATGCGTCCCGGCCTGCTCGATCCCGCGGTCGATTTCGATGACCTTCTGACCGAGAATGTTGAAGACTTCGAGCATGACCGGACCCGCCGCGGGGAGAGTGTAAGAAACCATCGTCCGGGCGTTGAAGGGATTCGGATGGTTCTGGTCGAGCCGGAACACCGCTGGGAGTTCTGCACCGGCGCTTTCGAGGGTGATTTTCTGCACCCGGCGGGGAGTCATACCGGAGCCGATATCGCCGAAATCACGGGTGAACTCACCAACCGGTATATTTTCACGGGTGACCCTGGCATTCGCGATTCCTGCGCTGAACAGGTACTGCTCGATTGCCGCGGACGCTGCGCGCTCGTCGCCGGAGGAAAGCGTTTCCACAGACACAGAGCCGCCTGACACCGTGACAAGTACATCGGGATTCACATCCCCGGTGTAGCTGACGAGGTAGAGCACGGGCAGCTTGTGCGCGGAGTTTTCCTCTGTGACGCTTGAATCCATGAACATCTGCCAGGCGGTCCCGATGGGCGGCACTGTTCCGCTGATCCATCCGGTGAGCGGCGGGGCGATGACATCGAACACCATCTCCACACCGTCGGGATGGATGTTGAAAATGTCCAGCCCTGTATATACACCCCCTTCATTCATGGCGCTGGAAGGATTCGTGTCGGGACCGAAACGGGTGTATGTGACGCCGTCGAAGACATCTGTGGCATCTCCGAGGTTTCCCCCGTGCGAGGACGAATAAGCGCTTTCATGCGCATAAAAGTCGAGGTTGTCGCCGCCGTGCAGTGCGTCCGGTGCGGTCCCCTGCGGATACCCGGCGTCCGTGTAGCACCCGTCGGCGCATTCGAGGTCGCACAATTTTCTGGTTTCGTCGCTGTTGACATTCACCTGTGTGCGGATATGCCAGATAAGGAGGCCATTCCGGGGAATGAGGCGGTCGTAATAGGTGCCGTCGTTACGGCGGTGTTCGATGAGGAAGTATTCTCTTTCCGATACCCAGATACGGTATACGGTGCCGTCCGGGAGACCCGCGTCACGGATTCGCACGCCGCGGTGGATGCCATAGAGGTCGACGAGGTTGGCGTTGCTGGCCCCGATGCACCCGATGATGAACCTCGTGAAAGCGCAGGGAGCCACCGGCCCTGATGGTTCTACGACGCCGTTCCAGCCGAGAAGCCCCCAGCTCATGAGCCCCCAGTATCCGATACCCGCAGAATCGGTGCTCCCGTTATCCCATGCGAGATCATACAAATCGAGAGCCCCGTGGAAATGACAGTATTCATGGCAGAGCAGGCCGACCGCCTGGTGACGGTTCTGACCGGTGACAATGCAGCCCGAAACCTGGTCGATTTTAATGTTGTGCCCCCTGGCGTTCAGGTCGTTCGTATAATAGGTTTCGATGGTGCCGAGGCCCGCGAGACCGGTGGCGTCTTCCCTGATGAAATCACGGTCACGGGAGAGCGGCATGAGTACGATGAAATCGACATAACCGTCATCGTCGGCGGTTCCCGGGACGGTGTCCGGTCCGTCATTGTCGAAACGTGAAAAGTCCACCGAGGGGTCGTTGTCGACCAGGTCGAGGACATCTTCGATATACGTATCCAGGTTACCTGTATAAGAGGATGAGGCAGAGGGAAGTTCGTACAGTCCCGGGAGATATTCTCCTGTTACCGTGACCGTACCGAAGGATATTTCATTCCAGTAGTGGTTAACACTGCCCGGGTTTCCGTCGAACAGGTACGGTGCCCAGTCGGGCGCGAGTGTGTCGCCCGGCGCTTCGCCATTGAATCTCGTGAAAACGACAACCATGTGGACAGGGTTGATCCTGGGTATACGGTCCGAAGCCGTATTGCAGAAACTCCTGCCGGTAAAACAGAACAGGATAAACACGACAGTTAATCCGGTGTGCATATTTCGAAGCAGGGAGAAAAGTTTCATGGTGCCATCTCTTGTGAATAATCTGTCGGCTGTTAGTGACATAAATAATTGTACATATTAAAAATATCGCGAAACATATATTCTGTCAAGATTAATTTCTCTTGTGTGTGGCATGTAAGGCGGAGAGGTAATTGATGTGATATCAGGGGCACAGATTTCTAAGAAATGCGCGGATTTCGAGGAGCCCTTCGGGGGTGTCGGGCGGATTTTCGATTGTTATTGTTCTGGTGAAATCGTCACGTGAAGAAGGCAGGGCGGCGGAGAATTTGGGCAGGCTTGCGGTCTGGTGGTAGTCCATGATGTTGCTGTCGTACAGGGTGGCGACCTGCGGCGTGCCGAAAGTGTTATAATCGAGCTGTATTATGCCAATACCTTTGGCGAGCCACCATGACCGCTCCGTGTCACCCTGCCTGATCGTCATCCGCACGGTCTCGAACGTTCCGAAATCAGAGGATGTCGTTTCGATTCCATCAATTACAACGGATGTTTCAACCAGCATGCTTTCCCTGAATTCACTGGAACCGTAAGAAACACCGGTGAAAATCCACCTGATGTCGGCTGTCACCGATGAGTCATACGATTGATTCAGCGTGAAATTCACGTGGTCTCTGATGAGCAGATACCGTGGTGAGTACGTGGTTACGATTTCCATGGTCTCACCCGGAAACGGTGAATTGCCATACCATATTTTCATGCGTTCTGTGGTTTTGGAAACATAGATGTTCTCCACATCGGTTTCAAATTCATCGACGATATAGTATTCATATCTCTTGTTAACAAAACCTGTGGACTCCACATTGTATTGAAGGGTTGTGTTGCGTGTATTGACATCTCTCATTGTGACATTGAGGTTTTCGAGCCGCCATTCTTCGGTTCTTCCCTCCTTGCTGACCAGGGTGAAATCGGGAACAAGATACCGGTAATTCCAGTACCCGCCCCAGGGGAGGGGAAAATACGAATCTTTATCGAAATAATAAAGATTCAGCCTGGACATTCGTGACGTCTGCTGATTATCGCTGTCGGTGCCGACTACAGAAATAATATGATGGCCAACGCTGAGGCGGTCAACGGTCAGTTCCCTTCCGGTACCCAGTTCACCGTTGATGTCGGAGTACCAGGTAAAGGCATCGAATCCCAGTTCGCCGTCCTCGAAATCAAATCCCGACGCCTCCAGATGGATATCGAATATATCATCGTATGAATTGGCCGGGGGATTGATGATTGAGATGAAGGGAGGCTGTGGTTCGATCACGAGAACAACGTCCTGGAGAACGCCGTTTCTCACGATAAGCCTTCTGTCACGAATGTAGACCGTTGTGTTGTTTCTTCTTACGATAAACGTATATTTATTGACCGGTATGTTTTCGAAAACGGCGAGACCGTTCTCATCGGTAGGAAGCTGCGAGGTATTGGGGCTTGTACTCACCGAAATGTTTTCGATGGGTAGGCCCGCAAAATCCCTGACTATAACGTTGATCGTCACCTGTGATGCCACGGTAAAAGTGATCTGATTCTGCGAATACATACCGATTTCTATATCCTCGTAAAAAATCGGGATATCCGAACGGCTGACAACGACCTGATAATTCCCCGCAGGGATGTTACGGAGTACCGTTGTGCCTTGCTGATCGGTTATCTGCTGGACTGTTCCGGGATACGTATCCACCTGAACGCCTTTGAGCGGGTTACCACGTTCGTCGAGAATTTTGACTGTAAGCTCATAGAGTTTTTTCTGTTGAGGTTCGGTCGGCAGTTCGCTGCATCCGCTCATGATTCCCATCACCGTGATGAGAACCGGTACAATAATCGTATGTACAGTGTGTCTGTTCATCCATCACCTGATATAGAGAAATTTTCGTGTGTGCGAACGTGTGTTACCCTGGATTCTGTAAAGGTATACACCGGAAGACAATCCCCCGGCGTTGAGACGGATTATATGCTGACCGGCGCTTTCAAATCCACGATCAATGGTGAGGACTTTCTGGCCGAGTACATTGAAGACTTCGAGGGCTACCGGTCCACTGTCAGGCAAAACATACGGAATCGTCGTCGTTAAATTAAACGGGTTCGGATAGTTCTGGTCGAGCTGTATGACCGAAGGTTGAGAATCGCTGACGGTGCCGACTGTGATTTTCTGTACCCAGCGGGGACTTTTTCCGCCGCCCAGATCGGTAAGGGAAAGTCCATAGTTATTTACAATCTGTTCCGCCGATTCCAATGGTACAGGCTCACGGGCGATCATGGTACCCTCATTACCGGTATCTTCGGTGAATATCCGGTTTTCTACCATCCGTTGAATGGTGAAATAATCAGGGGATTCTGGCCTGTCGACAGTAAGAGAGTCATGGTATACTGTTATGATGACGTCGGCGTTGCGCGACTTGCCGTAATTTACCAGATAAAGGCTGACCGGTTTCTCCGCTGTTACACCTGAGTCTCCCAGAATATTGAACCGGTGAAACGCTGTCCCGATCAGAGGGTAGGTCTCCTTGCTCCAGTCGGTGAAGGGAGGGGTGTTCACGTCGAAGACAATTTCGTAGTCTTCTCTCCTGATGTTGAAAACTTCTATTTTTGTCGGGTCGTTGTTGATGGTTGAGTTGCTGTTCGGATTGGTATCCGGGCCGAATCGTGTGTACTGTACTCCGTCGAAAACATCGGTGGCGTCGCCGAGATTGCCGGCGTTTTGTGAATTGTACCAGTCGGTATGTGACCAGAAATCAAGGTTGTCTCCACCATCCAGCGGACTGGGGGTTTTCCCGATAGGATATCCTGCATCTAGATAACGGCCGTCGGGGCATTCAAGGTCACATGTTTTGATTTTCTCGTTGTTATTAGTATAATCATCAAGAATATGCCAGATGAGCATACCGTTTTTCGGTATCTGGCGGTCGCAGTAGATGCTGTCGTTACGCCGGTATTCAAGAAGAAAATACTCACGGCTGTTTACCCAGATACGGTATATTTTCCCGTTCGGGAGACCGACATCGCTTATCCGGATATCACGGTGGACTCCGTATACATCAATCAGGTTTTCATTATTGATACCAACAGCGCCCAGGAGCATGCGAGTATAGGCGCAAGGCCCGACCGGTCCGCTTCTCCCGTCCCATCCGAGAAGTCCCCAACTCATCAGTCCCCAGTTCCCGATTCCTGCAGAATCGGTTTCCTCATCACTGTACATTAGATCATATAAATCCGGTATGCCGAAAAAATGGCAATATTCATGACAGATAAGCCCGATTACCTGGTTTTGGTTCTGGGCTGTGGCGATACAGCCGGAATACCTGTCGAGTCTGATGATTCTTTTATCTACATTCTGATCGTTAGTGTAATAGGGCTCGCTTATCAACAGGCTGGCGATTCCGGTGGCGTAGTTCCAGATGAACTCGGGGGGGCGGGAAATCGGCATGAGAACAATGAAATCGACATAGGTATCGTCATCTGTACTGCCGGGTATTCCATCGGGGCCATCGTTGTCAAACTGCGCGAAATCGACCGTTTTATCTAAATCAATGGTTCTGAGCAGGTCGGTGACATAATCCGATGCCCTTCTTACATATAATTGTGAAAGCTTGGGCATTTCATAGACTTTCGGCAGACACTCACCGGTGACTTGTATCTGACCGAAAGATATTTCATCGAAATAATGGTTGACACTCCCGGGTCTTCCGTCGAAAATCGAATTTGCCCATTCCGGAGCTTCTGTCAACTCAGGTGCTTCGTCTTTGAATTTAGAAAAAACCACTACCATATGCACCGGATTGATCTGGCGCTGCGATAAAGGGGTCAACTTGGAAACCGCACCGAACTGATCGTCAAGCGGCGCATCAAACCCGATGAAATCCTGTGGTTCCTCCCCTGTCGTCATGGAAGGGACAACCATGAACACCATAAGGAAAAGAACCGGGACAAATATATTTAAATATAAATAGCGTTTTTTCATTATTCTCACAATGCACTTAACCCGATCTATTCATAAAATAAATTGGGTTCATGCGGAACTTATTGTTATTCTTATATTAACTCATCCCCATACCCCTTCTCTTGCCCGCAAGAGAAGGGGAGTACAATCACTTGCGGATGTATCTTGCCCCCCTCTTTCACGTGTGAGAGACTCGTCGCTCTGATGCAGCGGAGGGGGATCAAGGGGGTGAGTGATCTTACGTTGAAGAATATTTAAAGTTTATGAATAATTCGGGTTAACAATACATGAAATCTGTTATTATCCATTGTTACGGTGTTTAAACGCATGATAAACATAAAAGTTTTAAGAATCTTCTGTATTAAGCGGTTCCCTGTCTTCAGGTAAAAAATTTCAGTATTATTCGATAATAATAATATATTTTACCGCAATTGTACGTGCAATCATACTACCAGCAATCTTGAGAAATTATTCAATCATTTTGATACAACAAACTGTCATTTTGAAAAAATATTACAATCTCAACAATTTACTTAATTTGACGAAAAGTTCACAAATATATTTCAATTTTATCTGATGATCCGGCAAAAAGTATTTGCCGAATCATCTTTTAAGAGGTAAAAAAAAACCTAAAGAAATTCCCTTTTTATTTAAATTCCCTTTTCTCAAGACGATTTTGTATACTATATACATCACATCTTTTCATTGAAGGAATGACGCAATGTCCATGAAAAATAGAAAACCAGTGTCACGACGGAAGTTTCTTAAGAATTCAACGATATCTTGTGCATGCTTTTTCGTCGCCGGAATGAAGCCCATCTTTTCGTCTTCCGCTGAAGCACAGGAAAACACCCCTCTCTGGTTCAAAGACATCTACTGTATGCTTCACACCGATGCACACTTCGGAGAATTCAAGGAAATATATCGTAACTTTGATGCGGAAGCGACCGCAAAAGCTTATCAGGATGCCGGTTTTCAACTCGTGAGTTTTATGGCGCAGGACGGGCCGTCATATTATCCGACAAAAATCGGTTGGATGCATCCCGGATTGAAACGTGATTTTACCGGTGAACTCACCAGGGCTTTGAAAAAAAGGGGGATACGAACCATCGTCTACATAAGCGCCCAGGACGAACATATTCACCATAAGAAGCATCCGGAATGGGTGTATAATCCCGATTCTTCACGGAAGACAGTTAACCCGGATACACTCGGGGATTCCGCCACGATGTGTCTGAATTCGCCCTGGGTGGATGAAGTGTTCATTCCGCAGTGCAGGGAAATACTCGAATTGTATGATGTCGACGGTTTTTTCCCCGATGGTGTGCTGCGCCCCTTCGATGCGCAACATTGCTACTGTACATACTGCAGGGAGTCTTTTGAGAAAGAGGTCGGCGGCCCGATGCCGACCGGAGAGGATGATCCCCAATCGTTTGAATACCGAAAATGGTCTAACAGGCGCATCATAGCATACATGGATAAAGTCTACCGCGCCTTGACGGCCATCAAACCGGGTATCGCACTCCTCAACAACTATGCCTGGATGTCACGGTTCCCCATGACACCGTCGGATTATGTCATGCATGTCTGCTGGGATACACCGGTTCCCGATGACGGGTACAACCGGAGAGGTCTCTATGCATTGAATTTTTCTTTCGAGGCACGTTATCTCTCGACCCTCCTCGATATCAGGCCGAATCTGACATTCAGCTGCATGAATGTCAGCAGCCTCAACTGGCAGGATTATGAGCTTCGTGAGACGGACGCTTACCTGCAGGAAGCCGCAACCATGGAAGCCGGTTGTGGAAGAATATATCTCTCATTCAACCCGTACCCCTCCGGCAATCCCGCTCCCTCTCTCATTGAAGCGTATGGCACGGTCAATCGGCGGACAAAGGAATTGGAGCCGGTGTTAAAAGACACGAGACCGGTAAAGGATGTGGCTGTGCTTCATTCCGCGGACTCGATTTGGTCGAGGGCAGGGTTTAATCCGAGCCCAGACTGGGTCGCCGGTCCGCCGTATTATCCGGTCTGCGGAGCCCATAAGGCGCTGATTGAAGGTCATGTGCAGATGGGAATTCTCAATAGTGATGTGTTAGTTGAAACCATTGACCGTTACGGGGCCCTCATTCTCCCGGACCAGCGGATTCTGAGCACCGGTGAATGCGAGGCTGTCTGCACATTCGTGCAAAACGGCGGCGCGATCATTGCAACCGGTGAGACGGGTACACGTAACAGTGATAATACTCTTCGCGATACCTTTTCCCTGAACGATGTCCTGGGGGTGGATTATCTGTATACAGTGGATGCACCGCTCAGTTATCTTCGGGTACCGTCATTGATTGAGCCGTACGGGATAGCCGCGTATGATTATCCTGTTGCCGGAAAGTATACCCGGATTAAGACCATGTCGGCAACAACTCTGCTGGACCTGGTTCCGCCCTATGAGGGTATCATGACCGGCACACCACCTCCTGCGGAAAATCCCCAGGGCCCCGGTGTGACAATCAATTCCTATGGTCGCGGAAAGGCGGTATACTGTGCTCCGGCGTTGTTCAGCGCATATTACGAACAGGGAACTCCCGTTATGCGGAAATTTGCTTTGTGGATGCTCGGTCTTATATACCCGCCGGCTTCACGGACTATCGTCCTCGAGAATACTCCGATAACCGTTGAAGTGTTCTACAATGAGCGGGGAAGAGAGAGGTTCGTCCATCTGGTCAATTACTCGGGAGACAAACGGGAAATAAAGATACCGATGATGCAGGATTTCACCGTCGTCCATGATATTCGTGTTAAAGTACGGCTGGACAGCCGCCCGCGTATGATCACCGCTTTTCCCGGCGATGGACCGATTCCGTTTACATACCAGAACGGGTGGGCGGTATTCACTGCCAAACCGCTCCGTATCCACGATGTATATCATGTTATATACTGATGGCGGGGCTGCGAAATAATGAGAACCGGGTGGGGGGATTTTTCCAGGATCTGTTTACTGCTGGATTCAGCATACATTTTTCGGTGGATGAGTCTTTGTAGTGTCTATTACACTGAGAGGTCGGATCGCCATGCAGAAGACAAAAAAATATTTTCTGGTAATCATTATCTTTTTGTTTTATGTATCAGGCCTGTTCGCACAGAATATTTACGATCTCCGGAAATTGACCGACCGTGACTGGTTGTCGATGTCCACTGAGGAACGGATGAATGCCTTGAACGTTTCGAATAATCATGCGCGGAACCAGACATTCTTCGGGAAATTCGGCAGGGATTACGATCGTTACCCGGGATGGGGTTACGATTACTATGAGATGGAAGACCGTTACGAAAACTATGCCTTTCGGGGATTCGAGAACTTTAACATCATCGAAGACCGCCGTCAGAGATGGTACTATAACCAGTTCGGCGACAGGCTGACAAAAATGACCAGGAGCGCCAGTATATGGCATGAAACGTATTATGATAGCGGTGCATCCGATATCAATGGACCGCTGGAATCAGAGTATATCAACTCCCAGCTCAATGGAATGGACGGGATATGGGTTGCGAGAGAATCCACAGATGACTGGGCACTGTCTGTGGTCGGCGCCGGGGCGTTGAGAACCAAGTTATCCCCCCTGACCCTGAGCATTCCGAATGTGGATGGAGTAAAAGCCGATTTTCAGTCGAACAATTATCAGGCGAGTGTTGTCAATTCTGTCATTGTGACGAGCGGCACGAGTTGGGGAGGCGGCACCGGATCGGATGTCAGCAAAAATGTTCTTTTGCTCCGGGGAGGGCAGGTACGAAGAAAGTTCGGCGCTCTCAACCTCGGCATGACCTATGCGAATATGTACGCCGTCCAGCAGACCCGTGAAAATGGCGACGATCTCCGTGGAAATGTATCCGACTATGCCCCAACCCCGATTTATTATGCCCTGAGAATCATCGATGATTCTCCGCAGGACGGCGATGGTCCGGTTATTCAGGATGTGAAACTCAGGGTGAACGGTATGTACCGGCCTGATATCAATCCGGTGGTTATTCTTGACAATATGAACAACGAACTCATAACTGCCGTGTTCAGCAAATCCCAGAATGGGTATCTTCAAACGGGAACCACCTCTGACGCTGCTCCTGATTTCGATAATGTAACCGTGGAAGACCGTATACCCAAATATCTCGACTATTTATATCTCAAAGACTACGCCCGCGGATGGAATACCAAAACCATGACTGAAAATTATGATATCGAAAACGGGAAAAAGTATTTTCAGGTGATCGATCCCGGCATAAACCCCGTCAGGGTGAATGGAAACGAATACGTCGTCTACCTCTTTGACCTCGGCAGCATCAAGGACAGGGTAGATCGTGTGGAAGCCGAAGTCACCCTGGCGAATGACTATCGTATTCAAATTTCGCAGATTTATACCAAGAAAGTCGATGGGGGTCATGACCGCAAGGGTGATAATATCATGCATTACAGGGCAGAATACTGGAAAACGGTCGCACAGGCCGAGGGCAATATTAAGGACGGTTCTAATCTGCGGACTGTACGGGTGAGTTTCGGTCAGGAAGTCGGCAATCTCATGTACGGATTCGATGCCCATTTCAACTATCTCGGGTTCAGGGTTAATGGCGAATTTGTAACAAATACCCATTATTTCATGTATTCCGATGGCGTTCCCGGAACCGGCCTGCCGTCAGAAGCATCAACTGAATTGACGAAACGGGAGGGACATCGCTCGTCGATAAGCGATCATGCTTATTATGTCGTTATGCAGAAAGAATGGTCATTGTTCGGTATAAACGGCGAATTGTTCAAGATGGGTAAATTCTACCGTCCGTACATCAATTACTACAATCCGGGCGATATCGCGGGACATGGAATCAACTGCCGCAACGACACAATCCGGATATCCATGATCGACGACAACGACGACGACGACCAGTATCCCGATATCATGTTCAGGGACAGGGTTATGGCATCAAGATTAGTGTCACTGGAAGATCCGGATGGTGTGTATCCCGGAAACGACCTCGATCATGACGGTTATCCCGACAATGAAAAAAACGACAACAATTATCCCGATTACGATGAACCTTTTCTGATGTTCGATGTGGATCCGGACGAGTTTGTTTTCGGCGACGATTTTAACAACAATACGATTCCCGATTTCCGGGAAGACGACATGAAGTACGATACACCCTACGATCTTGACCGCAAGGGACACAACATCTACACCAGATTCTCACCACAGAAGAATGTCAATGTGTTTCTGGGATCATTGCGAACACACGGTGTGGGACTCGACAACAGGACGTACGACGATTATTTCAAGACAAATATCACCTATAATGTATTCATGGTCGGTAAATTGTTTGTCGAATACCGTTATGAACGGATTCAGGACAATGTCCAGGACAAGTATATCGTCAACCCGACGAAAAGGAGCTACAGAGCCGGGCCCGGCCATCTGTTTTCACCGTATGACCGGTACCTGTATTACGACGAAGTCGAGTATCGTAATTCACGGGTGCAAAAATTTTTCGTCGAATCGAAAATGCGGGCTCTCCCGGCGCTGACTGTCGAGAATCACATACGGTACGAGAGGAATAGCCAGCTCGAAGGGACCATGTACGACAATACCTTCCAGCCCGAAGACACCATATCCATCTTCGCCATGGTCAATAAGTTCGTGTACACCAGGCAGTGGAAAGGTTTCACATTCTCGCCGGGGATAAAATTCCGTCTCTACAAAAAAAACCGCTTCGAATCGCTCAATCCTCTCGACCATTATCTCATGAGGATACCGCTCGTCACAATGAAATACACCATTTCCCCCAGGACCGCTGTGACCTTCGGCATGCAGGGATTCAGGGGATTTGAGATGAAGTACCGTGATTATATCCAGAGCCATAACGATTACAAACAGGTGGATTATATCCTGCAGGTCGACAACAGAACGACGTATTTCGGCTTCGATATCTGGAGCGGTTTCGGGTTCAGTCTGGAAGAAATAAAATACGACGAAGCCTACCGTAAGTTCGAGGAATACAAAACCTCCACATTATTCGTGCAGATGTGGCTCGGGTATTGATATAACAATGTGAAATGATATCCGGTACTGGGAAAACGTGGCGGGTGGTCAATTCTTCTCACTGGGATCGAGTATTGTCTGATTGTGTCATATCACTTTTTTTAAGGTATGGTTCATATTTTTTATCCACCTGTGTGATATGGGCGATCCACCATTCCTTCAAAAATTCAAAGAAGTCTGAAACGAATTCAGCCTGATAATCATACTGAAATCTTTTACGGAATCTGAACGTCCTGGCTTTCAATTTCTCATGCATTCCCCAGTGTGTTTCGTAATCGGGATAATTGCATGCTTTCAGCAGTTCTTCTTCTTCCCGCAGGTGCGTTAGAGTATAATCGTTCAACTCATCCAGTATGCTTAACAGTACCTGTCTCTGCATCCCTTCACGGAGCGTCCAATAAAGTGTATTGAGAAATTCGATTATTTTCTTATGCTGATTGTCGAGTTTTTCATTGCCGACAGAGTAAGAACTTTGCCATCTGACATATTCAATGTGTTTACGGTTGCCCTGTGTCATTTTTTCTCTTCTTATGCGTAATTCACGATTATTTAAAGAACTCCCCCGATAAATATACATACCGCCGACACAGCGAATATGAACGGGCACAATCTGAAGGGAAGAAAATCTATTCTGAATCCTGTGAAAAAAGATACTACAGCCAGAATTAGAAGTCCGGCTCCGGAAAGAATATACACCGCAACCGATACATGATTCGAGGGATCGATTACTGTGACCATCCCGACAAGAATCCCCATGAACATGAGCGCTATTCCCTCGACAATCCATTCCATGGTGATGATATGCTTGTTGTCAGTGCTGATGTCACCGAATCCACGAATGACAGAAGCTGTCGGAAAAAGATGTGCGAAGCCCCAGAGAAATGTGAATGAGGCGCCGAGGTAGAGGAGGACGGTGTCAAACATGATATAACCTCAACGGTAGAAGAGGAATCAAAAATAAACTAAGTTATTGATACATCGTAGCCTCGCTACGGGGTAGTTCATTATTTTGAGGGTAATGTTCGGTATTTCAGGGTAAAAATTCAAGCAGAATAACAATAACAGGGATAAAATTTCATGAATTTCTGTCAATTCATGGTGCCGGGAACGGGAGTTGAACCCGTACAGAGCAAGCTCCGAGAGATTTTAAGTCTCTTGCGTCTACCAGTTCCGCCATCCCGGCGCCGTTTTCAGAACTGTGCTGCGGATGAATATATAATAAAAACGGAATGCCGTCAAAGCAAATGATTGTCTGACACCCACATTCTTTTCAGGTCATCCCCTGCAGGAAATGGTTTTACATTTTTTATAAACAGGATTTACAAGATTTTCAAGATTTACAAGATTTTTTTGTTCTTAATCTTTTTTAATCCTGTCAATCTCATTAATCCTGATAATCCTGGTCCTGCACCCTGCCGAAATCGTCCTCGATACGCTCGATATCGTCCTCGCCGAAATAATCGCCGCGCTGGACCTCGATGAACGCGAGGTTTACATCCCCGGTGTTTTCGATACGGTGGACTGCGCCGAGCGGGATGTCCACCGACTGGCCGCCGGAAAGCGGGATCGTTTCGGAATCGAGGGTGACCACGCAGGAGCCACTGATAACATGCCAGTGCTCTGACCGCCTGCGGTGACACTGGAGGCTGAGCCGGTTGCCGGGGTACACGGTGATACGCTTGACCTTGTGATCGGGCTCGTCGGCGAGGATGACATAGAATCCCCAGGGCCGGTGATCGCCCCCGAGCGTTTTATGATTCATGGCAGCAGTTCCTTCGATGTTTTCAACCGCGGCAGCGTGTGAGCCGGAAACATGCCGCACGGATCGGGCTTTTTCCCGAAACCGTGCGTAAAATAGCCTGTCAGCAGGGGGAAATCCAGCGTTTTTTACTGACGATTGTCAGACAGATGCCGACTGTCCGGTCGTACCGGCGAACTCATCGAGTCCCTCGAGAACGAGCTCGATGGTTTGTGAGCACTCGGGAGGGAGCCACCCGCCGAACGCCTCGAGCGCCTCGTTGTATCCCTTCAGGACCGCCTCGCTGACCATGTTCGCGAATTCCTCCCTGTCGCCTCCGTCATAGAACGATAGAGCGAAATCGAGGATACGGCTCGCGGTCTCTTCGGGGGAAAAATAGGACATAAGGGACGAGATATCGACCGTCTGAGATTCCGGAGCTGCGGTCGTCTGACTGATATTATCGGCGATGCTGTCGAGCAGGTATTTGATTCTCTCCAGTAGAAAGTCGAAATATTGATTCTGCAGGTTCCGGACATCGACAATCGAACTTTCCTGGAGCGTGTCGGTTGCTGTTGTGTCGGATGTTACGGCAGTGCTTTCGATGTTCAGGGGGCTTACTGATGAAGCCAGGAGCCCCTTTTCGGTGTAAAGCGTTTCGACTGATGTGACACTGCCTGTCAGCGAAAGGATGACACTCTGGTCATTGCCGCTGTAAGCGAGATCGAGGGCGACAGTATCGTGTTGATACCGCTGCGCCAGCATCCTGCTTGTCGAAGATGAAGGGAACAGGGACTGTGCCTGTGCC
>Ga0315284_10004465_pt1 | contig 19864 bp, 15 predicted proteins | sample YL17G09_16_MG_FD_203696 | JGI IMG/M metagenome (GOLD analysis project Ga0315284, IMG submission 203696) | Sediment microbial communities from Yellowstone Lake, YNP, Wyoming, USA - YL17G09_16 | ecosystem: Environmental > Aquatic > Freshwater > Lake > Sediment | place: USA: Wyoming | collected... | reverse complement strand
AGTAGTCGGATTAATAGTATTATTTATCCCTAATTTTAAAGAATTTAAAAATCTATTATACGAAATAAGAAGTATTTTATATATTGTATTATACACACTTTTTCTAATATTATTTTTTTCATTTATGTCAAAAGATGTAATAGAAAAATATGCTTATATAATTACACCTATAACAATTTTAATTACTATTTTAATATTTTATAAAGGTTTTTCAGTTGATTTTATTAAAAGTTTTAATATAAATTATGAAAGAATAAAAACAATTATTTTGTTTTTTTGTTTAAACGTAATATTGCTCATTTTTTATAATGCTGACCCAGGAGGATACATAAAAAAATATTTCGGTTATTCATTAATATTAACAATATTATTATCATTATTTTCATTTTTATATTTAATAATTGTTTTATCACTTCCTGATAAAATAAAAGCAGGTAATAGTAAAAAAAATTTACTGGAAAATTTTTCAACATTATCTATTATAGGAACTATATCATTTATAATATTTTTGATAATTGTTACTTCTGGTATAGCAAGTTATCCTGGTGGATTCTTTAAAGATAAATATTATTCAATAATGGTTATTATTTTATTAGTCATTATTTTCACAATTGGAATTATTATATTAGTAAGCAATTTGTTTTCAGGTCCTGATAATAATAACAGTTCAGACAAATTGAATATATTTAAAAAAACAATATTGACATTATTAGGTCTATCTATTTCGGGTATTTTAATAGCATGGTTAGTCTATAATATTCAAAATGCATCAGGAAAATCAGGAATTATTAGTTTAATATTAAATGTATTGATAGTCGCTCTTGTATTGACCTTAATATATAGAACTTTTATTGTCAAATTACCAGATAATAAACAAAATATAAAAAAAAATAGTTTTTTCAATCTTATTATAAATTTGGTTTTATATATTCCATGTTTGTTATCAGGAATATTTTCAAGTGTATTCAATATAGGTTCACCAAAAAATGTAGAAGTTAATACAAATTATATTATATTACTAGTAATAATTTTACTTATTATTTTATATTTAATTGCACCTCTTGTGTATAGTAAGATATATGACAAAATAAATTTACAAGGTGGGTTATTATTATTAAACGAACCTGTTTATACAGATAATTTATCCGCCTTATCTAGTTATGAAAAATTGAATGACTCCGATGATTTTAACTATCAATATGGTATATCATCTTGGATATATATAGATGCACAGCCACCAAATACGAATCCTTCATACACGATTTATACTTCTTTGTTAAATTATGGTAATAAACCTAATATTTTATACAAAGCAAGTACAAATACGTTACTCATTACAATAGAGAACAATACTCCTTTGCCAACTGAAACAAAAAATATAAAAAATATAAAAAATGCAGATATAAATGCAGATATAAATGTAGATAAAGAAGAAGAAATTATAAATGGTAAAGCTCATAAAATAATTTATAAAAATTCAAATTTCTTATTACAAAAATGGAATAACCTAGTAATTAATTATAATGGAGGAACTTTAGATATATTTTTGAATAATGAATTAGTAAAATCTTCTAATGAGATTGTTCCATATATGTCATTTGATAGTTTAACAGTAGGTGAAACTCAAGGTATACATGGCGGTATTTGTAATGTAGTTTACTTTAAGAAACCCTTAACAAGATCAAATATGTATTTTTTATATAATATGGTAAAAGACAAAACACCTCCTATTACGAATGAAAAAGTAAATGCAGAGATCATTTAATAACATTTTTTCATTACAACGAGTTTTTCATTATAAAGACTTTTTTTCATTATAAAGATTTTTTTCATTATAACGAAATTCAAATAAAAAATAGAAAATTAGAAAATTTCTAAATCTATATTATACATATGAGTCCGTTAAGTATAGTTTTTACAATAGTAATCATTGTATTAATATTTATGTTATTGAAATATTTATTGTCTGATCCAAACACACTTCAAAGTCTTCAAAGTGGAAAAACAGCGTCAATTATAGAGGCTAGTTCTTTAGCAACTAGTGGCAATGATGTTCCATCCACTAATTTCGCATATTCTGTTTGGTTTTATGTTAATGACTGGAATTATCGTTATGGAGAACCTAAAGTTATTTTCGGAAGAATGGGTTCTACAAGTGCTAAAACTGGAACAAGTGGTTCTGTTGAAGGAATCAATGGTTTAGATCCATGTCCAGCAGTTGTATTAGGAGCAATTGAAAATAATATAATGGTTTCTTTAGGATGTTATCCTGGAATTGACCAAGCTCCAACAACACCAGGAGGAAATACAATTGTTCATACTTGTTCTGTCTCAAATGTTCCTATTCAAAAATGGGTTAATTTGTTAATAAGTGTTTACGGAAGAACACTTGATGTATATATTGATGGTAAATTAGTAAAAACATGTTTGTTACCTGGTGTAGCAAATATAAATAACAATTCTAGCATTCATGTTACACCAATGGGTGGATTTGATGGTTGGACATCAAAACTACAGTATTACCCAAATGCATTAAATCCACAGGATGCATGGAATATTTATGTAAAGGGTTATGGTGGTTCTAATTTATTCGGTTCATATGAAGTTCAAGTATCTTTAGTAGAAAATGGAACAACTCAAAGTACTGTGACAATTTAATAAATTTTCTTATTTAATTATATATAAATGAGTAGTTCATTTTCTACAAATAAAGGGAATTATGGAACGAAAGAGTTTTTAGAATCAAATAGTTTAGTAGCAAAATTAGCTTTTATTTTACTTGTTATTTTTGTTTTTGTCTTATTATTACGTGTTGGTATATCGTTAATCTCTTATTTTATGAAACCAAATGATTCACCAAAGTTAATAGATGGTATGGTTGATGCCACTCAATTAATTGTATTTCCTCAAGACCCGAGCAGTAATGGTGCAGTAACTATATACAGATCTGTGAATGCGAATGAAGGTGTTGAATTTACATGGTCTGTATGGATGTTTATTGATAATTTACAATATTTAGAAGGACAATACAAACATGTTTTTTATAAAGGGAATAGTGATTTAGAAAGTAATGGATTAAATTTCCCAAATAATGCTCCTGGTTTATATATAGCACCAAATACAAATGCTTTAGTAGTAATGATGAATACATTTAATGTTATTAATGAAGAAATAATGATTCCAGGTATTCCATTAAATAAATGGGTAAATGTTATTATCAGATGTCGTAACACTACTTTGGATGTCTATATTAATGGTACAATTACACGAAGTATTCAATTAATAGGAGTTCCAAAACAGAATTATGGTAATGTTTATGTGGGACAAAATGGTGGTTTTGCTGGTAATATTTCTAATTTATGGTATTATAATTATGCTTTAGGAACTTCTGCTATTCAAAATCTTGTTAAAAATGGTCCAAATACACACATGATTGGATCAACAGGTATGAATCTTAAAAACCCTAATTATTTGTCTATGAGATGGTTCTTTTATGGAGTTGGTAATGGTTATAATCCGGCTTAAAATTAAAAGGAAACTATTTAAAGAAAAAAAAACTATAAAAAAGAAACTATTTAAAGAAAAAAAACTATAAAAAAGAAACTATTTAAAGAAAAAAAACTATAAAAAATAAATTTTAATATATTTTAATATATTTTAAAATTTATTATAACCAATATACAATACAATACAATATGTCATTTTGCAATTATAATCCAATTCCTCCAAGAGTATGGTCAAGAGTCCAAAATCAATGTACTTTTAAAACAACGAATAGTGATGTTTATGTACCCTTATTAAATAAAACAATAACTCCTTTAGCAGCAAATTATTATGAACAACAAATTGCAAAAGGTAATGTTCTACAATATAAGAAAAATAGTTCAAGTTTAACAAAAAAACAAAGATATTCACAAATTTCAAAAGGTTTATGGACAAATCGTACAACAACTTATGCATCTCAAAGTCAAACTACTACAAATCCGAATACTCGTAGTTTAAAAAGAGTAAATTATACTGAATATCCTTTTCCTAATACATTAGTTGGTAAACCTAATAATATAAGCGGACCTTATCAATATGATGTTCCTGATCCTTTTGGCTGTAATACAAATATTTTGAAAGATGGTGGCAGTTTACTTTGTAATACATACGTACAACCTTGTACTGATCAAGTCATTGAACAAACATACAGTCAACAATGTTATCCAACATCAGATTCAGATGTTCCTGGAAAAATACAACTATTATGTTGGGATCCTAGATTAAATTCATGGTATCCTAAACAAAGATATATTATGACAAATAGTGGAACAAAATGGCCTGAAGGATACAAAGGGTTTGTTAGTGCTTTCCACCTTTGAAAAGGTTCTGCGGAGCTAAGAGCCAAACCAACTCTATTAATGCAAATATTTGGCTCTTAGCTCCGCAGAACCTTTTTTAAAGGTGGATTTTTTAAAGGTAGATTTTTTAAAGGTAGATTTTTTAAATGCAAATATTTGGCTCCACCTTTTTTAAAGGTGGAAAAAAAAGTTGAAATGCTTTTCAAAATAAAATATATACCATATTATTTACTAGACAAGTGTGACAATTGATCATGATTGAAATAGAGAGCCGTTTACATGAGGATGTTTTAACCGTTGTTCATTCTTTCATTCCTTACATTGATCGTTTCAATATTGCAAGAACACAATATACAAATAAGTTCTTGGAAGAAGGATTGAAGAAAAAAACTGTCAAACAGTTGACATTGATCTATGACAAGATTATGGAATACGAATATAATGAGTTCTATGATATTAAATGTTTATTCTACACATCTAGATTGGAAAATATTAAATATAAATATAAAAATAGTGAAATCCTATCTTTCAAAATGTATGACTTTGAATATCTAAGTAAATCTGATAAAATAGATGTTATTGTTTCCTTCTTTCAGAGAGGCGATGATGTTATTAACCTAGAAGTAGTAAATTGTATACTCAAAGGAAGCACTATTCGTGTTGAAGGTAATTTTAATGGTGAGTCTAGATATCTTCAACAAAGATCATTGAACATTCAAGTACAAGCGATATTTTCTGAGAAAATGTTTAAGATATTTACACTCCTTGTTTCCATTTTGAAAAATCCGAAGAAGAAGAGAGAAAAGAAAACCGTTATTAGCTAGAGTTAGATAGAGTAGATAGAGTAGCTATTTTTTTCCTTTCCACGTTTGGCTCCACCTTTTCAAAGGTGGAAAAGGTGGAAAAAGGTGGATTTATGCCCTTAAACTTGGATTGATACAAATTTCTTGACTAGGGAATATTTTTCCTGACATACATGTATCATTCTCACTTACTTGTGCACAAGTTCTAAACCCTCTATCTTCGCCTATAAAACACCATCCTGCTTTTGATGGTCCGCTTTGAATTGTACTACTTGAATCATCTGCTTGATAATCATTCGCAGCCGCATTTGTTTGTGCAGATGTATTTAAAGCCTTGTTTAATGTATTTTCGCGCATAATATCAGGTTCAGGTATTGTGTTTTGAACAGACTGCGACTTCATATTAGTAGAAGATGTTTTAGGTTCAGGAGTTATTTCTTGAAGCTCAGTTAAACCTTTATTAATAGTTGTAGCTGTTGTATTTACTGTTGCAGCTGTTCCTGAAACAACTGCCTTTGTACCTTCAGCAGAAACATCTACAATTTGCCCTGTTACATTAGCAAATATTTGTCCGGCTTTTTCAATGATTGGTCTTAAAAAACCTGAAACATCCTGGGTTCCTTTTGCTAAATAAGTAAAAATATTAAATCCTAGAATTGCTAAAATTAAAACAATAATGATCCATGTAGTAGCACTAATATTTTTAATAGTATCAAAAAAAGATGATTCATTGCTTATACCTGAAGTAGTTGATGAAATGCTAGAATTTGAAAAAGATGTCGTACTTGGAGATAATATAGAATTTGATATATCATTATTATTTGATAATTTATTAAAAGTATTCATTTATAATAAAAATAAATATAATATTTTTTTTATTATAATCTTAACTATACACTGTTTAACATTTATAATTTGAAATAATTATTTGAATGTTAATAAATACAAAAATTGATTCATCTCACCTAAAATTTCATCACGAATATTTAATAAATCTGTATTTGACATTAAATTCATTGCTTTATTATTCGTTAAACCTACTAAATAACTTTTAAAAGATTCCACTTTTGCTATTAATTGTTCAGGAGAATTCAAATCAATTAATGAAATAGTTTTTTGTTTTGTAAGATCAATTCTTGAACCGGATTTACCTAAAAGAACTTCAATAAATTTATCCATATTATCATTTAATGATTCATATAGTTCATCAGTTGCTTTATGTGTTGGATAACTATGTGTTTTCCAATGATATAATTTTATCATAAGAAGAATCTCAAAAAAAACAACAGTAATTTCGTTTTCAAATTTTTGTAATGAAGATTTTTTACTTTGAGATTTCATATTTTTCAGTGTGGAATTTGTACGCTTTTTTCTAAATGTTTTTGCCATATATATATATCCACTTTTAAAAAAGTGGAGCAAAACATCCAAAACAAAAATTGTTAAAAAAGGGTTTTGCTCCACTTTTTTAAAAGTGGAAATATTTATGATCTACTCTGCTTCCGACGTGTGTCAACATATTATAAAGAGTTGTATGTCCCATTTTCGCCAATTCTTCAGCACTAATAAACCCTTTGTTTTTATTACCAAAAATATGAACAACATCTCCTAATTTATCATTTTTATGTCCTTCAATAACTATTTGATCCATACTTTCCAGTCCTAATACTTTTCGTCTTGTACCATTTACTGTAACGCTCAATTCTTCAGATTTTGTCAAGGGTAAAAAATCGGCATATCCAATTGAAACGATACCTATACGCATTTTATGTTTTGTTATAAATGTTCTATCATAACCAATTCCTTGACCTTTTGCTACGTATTTCAACTGAATAATTTTTGCATTTATACTCATGATCGGTTTCAAATTTTTATCTGTTCCATATCCATAAATACCTGCACCACTTCGCGATAAAGTAAAATCAGACATGTCATAATTCAATATTCCATTTGTATTACCAATATGAACTAATTCTGGTTTTATATTTATTTTAGCTAAATCATCTCTTAGTTTGCGAAATAATTCCAATTGTTTAAGAGTATATTTATTATTCTTTGTTTCAGAGCAACAGAAATGCGACATTAAACCGACAAGCTCAAATTTATCACTTGAAATAATTTGTTTAGCTGCATTGATAGCATTTTCATATACTACACCATTTCTATCAATACCTGTATCCACAAATAAATGGATTTTAGCTTTTACACCCTTTGGTACGATTTTTTCAATAATAGGTATATGATTTTCATCAAAAATTCCAATATCAATATTTTTTTCAATAGCATCTTTCATTTCAACACTATAAACATCATATAACCAACCTAGTATTCTTCCTTTGTCTCCACTATCGCGAATTTGTATAGCTTCACCTAAAGTTGCAACACCAATATATTTAATTCCGAATTGTCTAGATATTTTAGCCATTTCTACAATACCGTGACCATATGCGTTTGCTTTTAATACAGGCATTATTTCTGTTTTGGCTTTCTTTTTCAAATAATTGATGTTGTATTTAAAATCATTAATGTTTATTTCCGCAGTAATATTTTTACAGTAAGATGGTATTCCAGTGATACATGTTTTTTCTCTCTTTTCTCTCTTTTTTATAGTTTTATTTTGTTTATTTTTTATAGTTTTATTTTTTCTATAGGTTTTTCTCATATATATATATCCACTTTTAAAAAAATCCACTTTTTCCACTTTTGAAAAAGTGGAGCAAAACCCTTTTTATATATTAGCGAATTAAAGAACACTTTTTGTTTAAATTGTCTAATAAATATATAATATGGTGTGATGAGGACATGAGGACTGAGGACCTGTTTTTAGTTAAATTCAACTTTTCCTAAAAAAAGTGTAAAAGTGTAAAAAATGTCACTTTTACACTTTTTTCTTCAATATTTTGTTAGAAGACAAAAACAGGTCCTCAGTCCTCATCCCCTCATTCATTGGATTGTTTGGCTTCACCTTTTCAAAGGTGGAAAATTATATTCTAGGAAGAAAGGTTTCCCCAAAAGTGTTCATTTTTTCCAGTTTTTCAATTGTCTTTTCTAAATTACTTGTTTTTACATCTTTAAATAAGTAATCTGTTCCAGGAGATTCCTCATTTTTTTTAATTTGTTTGTAAATAGAATCTATATTTTTAATAACACTATTTACAACTTCTTTTTGTTTTTCTCGTATGATTTCTTCATCCATATTTATATTTTCACATAATAATGACACGACAAAATACAATATATATTTTCTTTTTTTATTACAACCACTTGTATATTTTAAAGTAAACAATTTTAATAACGATTTAACAATTTTTTGTAAAATCTTACTCCTTCTTTCAGACTCTTTTAAAAATATATCCCATACTATCCAGATAATATCCATTTGGAATTTGCTATCAACCGGTATCTGATTTCTTCTCTCGCAAAGACATTTTTCCTTCTTATTTTTACAGATTGTTTCAAATTCAATGATCCATTCTATCCAATAGCATGCATTGATTATATTTTTACCATCTATTGAAATATTATATGCCAATTCATTAATAGATACTAATAATTCTTTTGGATCATCTTTTAAAAAAACGTCTTCTGCATATTTAATAGTTGGAGCTTTAAATCTATCTGTCATTTGAGTCATATCAAAATCCTCCTTTTTAATTTTAATATTATCAAAACTATGCCTTCTTTTAGCATCACATAACACACACATTATTTCACAAAATAAATTCCTTATTTTACTATTATTTCTCATTCGTAATTCATTATTGACATATCCACTAGAAATAATACTTCTAAAGTTTTCAATTCTCAACTCTAAATAAATTGATATTTTAGGATTCCCTAAATGTATATATTTACTATAAAACAAGAGAATGATTTCCCATAATTCACTATAATGACCAGCGCAAATTAATTCGGCACTCCAATAGCAAGCAGGTTCAATTTTTGAATTAATTAAACTATTTAGCAATTCTTTTCTAACATCAGTTTTTTTGAATTTTGAAAATGTTATACCTTTGAAATCTTTAGGTTCTCTAATATCATTAATTTCAGAATCCGACATATAATAAAAAATATACAAAAAAAATAACAACAATACATATAGATGAAAATAATGAATTCAATGAAATCAATAACAGGTGTTTACAAAAAAATGTCAAATTTTGGAAAAGTCTTACTATTTTCTGCTTTGTTATTAATCCTTGTTGTATTTTTCAATTATGCAAATTCTTTAACAAAACATGTAATGAAGGAAGGATATCAACAAAATGATCAATTTTTATTTAAAAAAGGACCAGAAGTTTTTGATGATTTTTATGTAAGTATTTATGATCATTTAGTTTTCAATAATATTAAAGATGATTATGAAATTGGACAAATTGTGAATAAAACTGTTCCTAATTCAGAAAGTGTCATTTTAGATGTTGGTAGTGGTACAGGTCATCATGTTGCAAAGTTGTCTGAAAAAAATTTAGATGTCATAGGTATTGATATGTCTCCTTCAATGGTAAAAGATGCGCTAATGAATTATCCACAATATAAATTTAAGATTGGTAATGTATTAGACACAAGTGAATTTAGTAATAACACATTTACACATATTTTATGTTTATACTTTACAATTTATTATTTTGATGATAAAGTCCAGTTTTTCAATAACTGTATGGATTGGTTAATGCCTGGAGGATCTCTTATTATCCATTTAGTAGATAGGCAAAAGTTTGATCCAATATTACCTCCAGGAAATCCATTGTATGTTGTTTCACCACAAAAATATGCTAAAGAAAGAATAACGAAAACGAAAATCACATTTAATGATTTTATTTATGAATCTAATTTTAATCTTGATGAAGATAAAGATATTGCTATATTTGAAGAAAAATTTAAATTTAATAATGGGAAGACACGTAAACAAGAACAAATTTTATATATGGATGATGCTGACAAAATATTATTACAAGCTACAGATGCTGGTTTTATTATTAAAGAAAAAATAAATATGGTAAAATGCGCTTATGAAAATCAATATTTATATGTTTTAACGAAACCATCATAAAAATAGGAAAAATAGAAAAAAATATGAAAATAGAAAAAAGTTATATTATATTTGAGTTTAATATATAAAAAAATACAATGCTTACATAATATGTATGAATATTTACCATACATATTATTAATCATATTCATCATTATTATTTTAGTAGTAGCCATAATAAGAATAAAATATGGATTTTGGGTATCTCAACCAGTATTTCATGTCTATGATATTAAATATATGTTATTTCCACCAGGTATAATAAATCATGATTTACCAGAAAAAAACAAATATACTAATTTTAAAAATATTACAACAACGATCTATGATGAAGTCTCTGAAATTAAAATAAATAAATTTATTAATTTTATTAGATTCAATTATTTAAAAAATAAGGATAATATTTTTATTCCGAAAAAGGAGAATATAGTGCCTTACTTCAAAGGTCATAATACAAAATCATTTTTTTCTTTTTATGATGAAGATAATTTGTTATTGGACTTAAAAAAAGGCACTACCGTTGATGAAAAACAAATAATAGGGGTTATGACTAGTAGACCTATACATATTTTTATTAATAATGGAAATAAAGAAGCGATATTTGATGCATATTATGTGGATTACTTATGTGTGGATAAATTATATAGAAAAAAAGGAATAGCTCCACAAATTATACAAACTCATGAATATAACCAAAGACATATTAATAAAAAGGTTGTTGTAAGTTTGTTCAAGAGAGAAGACGAATTGACAGGTATTGTTCCCTTATGTGTATATAATACATATGGGTTTTCAGTTAACAAATGGACTAAACCATTATCATTACATGCGATGTATACTATTCTTGAAATAACTGAGCAGAATTTTCATTTTTTATTTGATTTTATAAAAAATAATAGTAAAAAATTTGATATTATTATAAATACTGAGGTAACAAATATTATTGAATTAATCAAATCCAAGAATATTTTCATAAATGCGGTTTTATACGAAAATGAAATTATTTGTGCTTATTTTTTTAGGAAATCATGTGTTCAAATTGAAAAAAATCTAGAAGTGTTGACATGTTTTGCTTCCATTAATAATTTTGATGATAATGATATTTTTATCCATGGATTTAAAATAAGTTTTTGGGATATATCTGAAAAAAATTATTTTGGTTTTGCTGCAATAGAAAATGTGTCACATAATAATATTATAATCACAAATTTATGCATAAAAACAAAACCATTAATTATTAGTCCAACAGCATATTTTTTTTATAATTTTGCATATCATACATTTAAATCTAACAAGGTTTTAATTATTAATTAAATTATTTTATTTTATTATTATTTTTATTCCTTCTTTTCTTCTTGTTCTTTCTTCTCTTTTTCTTCGCTTTTAACTTTCTTCTTAACTACTTTCTTCTTCTCTTCTCCTTCGCCTTCGCTTTTTACCTTCTTTTCTTTCTTCAAAACTTTCTTCTTCTCTTCTCCTTCGTCTTTTAATTTCTTCAAAACCTTCTTCTTTTCTTTTCCTTCGCTTTCTCCTTCGCCTTCGCTTTTTACTTCCTTTTGTTCTCCTTCGCCTTCGCTTTTTACTTCCTTTTGTTCTCCTTCGCCTTCGCTTTTTACTTCCTTTTGTTCTCCTATTACTAGTTCTTTTTGTTCTAGTTCTTGTTCTCCTTCTTCTTCTACAAATGGTTCTTTTTCCTTTTTATCCCTAGTGCACTCTTGACATAATTTTCCCAATTCAATATATTTTTCTTTTTGTTCACTTGTTAAAGACTTATATTTTCTGAGTAACTTATTAGTAATGTTGAAATTTACCATATCAGTCTTTATTTCTTGTGGTGGTGAAAAAACCTGAGCACCATTTTCTAAAAAGAAGATTTGATTTTTCTTATTATAAAACAAAACAGGATTTTCACCCTCTTCATCTAATTCAATAATTCCACAAGTACAATAATCAATATGTTCCACGTCATCCCCCTTTTTGCATCTATTATCAATACTATCTACATTATTGATATAATCACTGAAAAACTCACATGCACTTTCTTTGTTATCAAAAAGAAACACTAAAGGTGGGTTAATCCTTATAGAAGTTAATCTTGTTTTTGTTTCAGCATCTTCAATCATTTGAAAATCATAACATCCTTCATGTTTACAATGTATTATCATATATCTAGTCATAATTGTTATAATAATATAATAATTATGGTTTAAGTAGTTTTTAAACAATATTTTATTTTTACACCCTTCAAGTATGTATAATGATAAGTTTTTTATATATTTATATATTTATATATTTATATTTTTATATTTTATTTTTTTGTTTTCTAGATTTTCTTTTTTTTAAAGTCTTTTTATTATTATTTTTTTGTTTTCTAGATTTTTTATTTTTACTTTTATTTTTATTTTTACCTCCACTAGCAGTTGTTAATACTGATTTTACATATGAAATAATTGATGGATTTAATTGACTACTAACTGCTAATAAATTATTGATATTTGATATTTTTTTTTCATTTAATATTTTAAAGAAAGAATTATATAGGGTTTCATATGTTTGAACAAAATTTTGCATTATTACTTCTGGTGATTGTACTGTTGTATTGACAAAAGTTTCTAATTTTAAATCTAAAAACTCCTTATTTGTTTTAACATTAATAATAATATCAATTATTTTATCTACATCACAATATTGAAATAATATTAAAAAAAAGTTTGAAATATTTTCTTTTCCTTGTTGCCAATTCATTTGTGTTCCTATAATACCACTTTTACCTCTGCTAGCTCTGGTGTTTGAATTAACAGGAGTATCTGATATATTACTTGCATTTCCACTTTCATCAATAGCAACAGGAGGACAAGAAATAAATCCTAGCAATACATATTTAATTGATTGTTTTAAATATTCTTGTTCTACGTATAAATCAGTCAAGCAAATTTCTAATGTTTTAAAAATATATTTTATTCTATTCATAAATAGTTGAAAATCAATCTGACCAGATTGTTTCATAGGTATTATAAATGCTTCATATGGTATTTCCCATAGTAAATCTATTAGCGTAGATTGAATAATATTTTCTAATACATTTAAAGGGACATTACCTTCCATTTTTTTAAATGTTTTTATAGGCATTCCAAGGTCATTTAATTTATAAGCACCGGTTATATCTCTTTGATATTCAATTTCATATATCTCTCCTACCATTAACCATCCTTCATCAATTTGACCTTCATCAGCTATTAAATTTTTATAAACATAATTTTTTGGAACAGGATTTGGGATTGGTAGTAATCCTTCAGTTTGATAACTTTCAATACATTTTGAGTCTCCAGTTGAACAAACCTTTCGTAAATATTCTACAGGCTGGTCTTTAACGTGTGTACTATTATCAAGTCTACAATCTGATTTACCAGTGGTTTGATTATACTTAAAATTATCACAAAAAATAGCTACCTTATATGAATCATCATCATTTTCAGGTGGTAAATTAGGATTTAATTCAACAAGACTGAAAGTTTTAGTATTAACATCATAAGTATAACCAAAATATTCATTAGACTTACTTGCAAATAAAAAGTCGTATAATAAATCAGGTGAAAAATTTATGTTATTTAAATTATTTTTTAAATAGAAATAAAATTTATTAATAATATCTATTGAATTAGGATTTTTTACTGATTCATCTAAATATTGATATGCTGTCATCATTTTATCAGTGTCTTCTTTAATTTTATTAAAATATTTACCTAATTCAATGTATAATTGTATTGCCATAATTTGTCCTGAAGAGGATATGTTTTCTAGTTTGTTTACGTATTTAATGAATTCATTAAAAAAAATATCAATATGTTTGTAAAAAATAAACATTTGATTAAATTTTACTAAAAAATTGATTAATGTAGGTGTTGCCAAATCTAAACTAATAACACAAGAAGGAATTGTAAATAATATTTTACTTGAACTAATAAAAAATGCGGGTATTCCTAGTGATTTTGCCATTTGAAAAGCTAATAAGTCACCTGTTGAAAATATTAGTATTGAATTGTCTGATTCTCCGTTTATATCTTCTTGTTCTAAACAATTTTTACAAATATCAACAGACGCTTGATCACCTGCTGCTTTTATAAATTCTAATAATAATATTTTATCATTATCTGATAATTGTGTAACCCATTCAATTTTATATTGTGAACCTACATTACTGCGTGAAGCACCTGATAAGTCTCTTCCTAATTGTGAAATAGTATTTATAATAGTTGTAACACTTGCACCATATGCACAACGAGCAATAATATTTTTTGACGAATCATAAATCTCAATACTACCATTATTACCATTATTACCATTATTACCATTATTACCATTATTACCATTATTACGAAATAAATAGGGACCTATTTGTAGATCATTCAATGAAGCACAAGGTTTTACAATACTACCTGAAAGAGAAGCAGATGCACCATCAATAACTGCTATAGAATTGCTTAAATTTAATTTATTTAGTGATATTCCTTCTAACCAAGATTGAAACGTATCTATAACCCATACTAAACGTTGTGGAACAATATTGAATTCATTCAAAAAAGAAATAATATTTTTTAAATCATTATTTTTAGACAATTCTTTACTTTTATTTTTTTCGTCTTCATTTGTAGTGTCAGCTTTTTGTCTTGCTATGGAGAAATTAATTGTTGGAAATGAAAAATTTACTGCTTCTAATAATTTTTCTATATCTTCTTGTGTTTTTTCCCATATATTATCTAATGTTGAAGTATTAATAATTGATACACCTTTTTTAAACTGACTTAATACACTTTGAGTACTTCTTTCTAATGATTCAAAATTTGGATACCAAAATCTTGATAATTTTTCGTAGGCTAATTGAGCTGTCTGTACGTCCATGAAATCATGATTACATCCATAAACAGAAGAAATAACCTTGTATGGATATTCTTGTAATGCTAATATATTAGACATTAATTCTGGATTTAAGTTTACTTTTACCATTTGTAATTGATTAAATTTACTTCTTGATTTATATTTTTCACTTCCGTCTAAACTTTGTAAACTTTGAACTATATTAGTATTTAATGTATATTTTTCATTTGGGTCAGGATTAAATAATAAACTAAAACTATTTAATAAATTTTGAATTTCTGGTATACCTGAATAAACATAATTTTGGGGTGAAGCACCTGTTCTTTGGCAAAATATAGATGTTGACATAACACTATTATATAATATATTATAATATATAATATTTTAACTTTTATAGACCTTTTTCCTTTTTCCTTTTTCCTTTTTCCTTTTTTCTTTTTTACATTTATTACCTCATATATTTTCCAGCTCTTGCAAATGAGTCTACTACAAAAATAATAAAAATTCCTAAAAAAGAATACAATATAACCTCTTCTGTAACATTATTTGTTTTTTCATCTTGTTTTTCTTCAAGTAAATGAATCATATAATTTAATTTTTGTAATAAAACATCTGGACTGCTATTTTCAATATAATTTGGATTAGAATTTTGATTTAAATTTGAATTTGAATGTGAATTATAATATAATTTATTGGCAGAATTTTTATTTACATGATTACCATTATAACCAGGCAACATTTTTTTATAATAATCTTCAATAGATTTATTATCACCATAATTGCTACTAAAATTATTCAAATCTAAATTATCATTACCATCATAAGTTGGTTGAGGAGCTTTACCCATTGTTCTAAATACATTCTGGTTATTTTCATTATTGATACTATTTACATTACCTAGATTGTTATTTTGATAGTCACTATACATATTTGTCATGTGTTCTGTAGTGTGCATTGTTTTATCAACTCCGGCAGATTGTGGCGGTGGTGGAGGATTAAAATCGCCTAGATTACTTTCATCTTCATCATCATTTTTATTATGAATTCTTTCTAAAACAGAATTGACTTTTTGTGTGTCAAACCCTTCTTTTAAATTAGAAGTAGGATATTTTTTTTGTGTTTTATTATGTGTTTGTTTTTTTTTATTAATTATATCTATATCTGAATTTGAATCTTCAATTAAAGCTGCATTTATTGCGAAAGACATTCTCTTAATAAAAAATAAGATAATAATTTATAAAAACACACTGAATATTGCAAAAATGTAATTTTATGTTAAAAATTATTGAATTTATATATTTTACACCTTTGAAGATTTAAGTTCGCACAAAAATACGAAAATAAAAAAATTTCAAAAGTGTAAAATCAATAGTTGTGCTTACCGCTTTACTTCGGCTTTAACAACGATTGTCTTACTTTTTCTTGTTTCTTTGCCTTCGGCAAAACAAGTGAAAGACGATGCCCTTGTAAACTCTTCTGGTCTTGTTTGATTTTTTATCCAACAAATAGTCAAGTTCATTATATTTACTGCGGAATTCGCATCTCGCGTTCTAAATACATTTTGTTTGTTTTGGCAACTCATGCAGTTAGAACACACGAAAAGACGATATACCTCCTTATTCTTTTTATCTCGGTAATGTTTCATTTCATTATAACAATCACAACATTTCTTACTTGTGTTGAATTCATTGATTGTAATAGTATCATATCTTTTATGGATTTGCTTTCTTATTCCTTTATTCATCGTAGGCATAAAATGTTTCATTTGTGTATCCCTACTCCAATTTCCATAACCAATTAGGATATTTGAACCAAATGTTTCTTGGATTTTATTCAGGAAATTATCTATTGATTTCTTACCATAACTATATTGCCTAAATTTCATTTTTCTCCAAGTTTCTTTCTTGTAAAATTCACCAACTTGTTTATTTAGTTTATCCTTTTCTACTAAATATGCTTTGAACTTGTTATAATCAACAGATTTACTATTTTGAACTGATAAATGAGTTTCTTTTTCAATAATTTTATTTCGTTTTTTTTCTTGTAATAATATTCGTTGGTTGCGTTTCCCATAACTTTCTATCTTGCGTTGTGATGCTGTATATTGTAATTTGTTTCCATTCTTATCCATCATATACACCAACGAGTGTTTGCCTGGGTCGCAACCAACAATATTTATATCCTTTAATGTATCTAATTGTTCTTTGGATAAATCTTCAATACCATAAAAATCTTGTTCTTGAATGCTTGGAACATGGCTACCCCATTTCTTATCTTTCAAATCTTTTCTAATAAATAATAAGCAACAACTAATTCCATCAGTTTGTATTTGATGATTAAACTGATAATGTAGATTTCTAAATATTTTATGGTTCAAATTCAAAAAGGCATTCCAAATATCGTGTTGGTTTTCTTTGAGATTTTTATGTAATTCACCCTTTTTGATTCCATCTGTTTTATTTGCTGGGCAGAATAAACTAACCAAACTTGCTGTATCCAAAATAATATGTTTTGGAACAATATTGTTTCGCATTGGTAATGGTTGGAATAATTTACTTTCTTGATTTTCTAACACTTCATTCATATACAACATTCCTTTCAAATATTCAAATGGTCTAACTTTCACATCATAATAAACTGACTTGGTAATATTGGTTGGTAAAATATTAGATAAATGAGTGGTTTTCCATTCATTAAATATTTCATTGGTTTCATTATTCAAAGTCATTAGTTGATGTTTCAATTTGAATAAAATGGATTTATCTTCAGTTATAGCAGTTGTTGTTTTGTTAATAAATCTCAAAAAGTGTTGAATGAAATGCTCTTGTGCGTTGTTGGATAAAGAAGTATGAATTTGTGTTGCTAAATAAGGTAATAAAAAAGATGTATTTTTCAAATTGGTTTTCTCGTGATTTACTGCTGGCTTATATTCTTCAATGTAAAATCTTTCTAACTTATCAAGTAGTTCGGTATTTTTACTTTTCACACCTTGATTGCTTCGTGTTCCTAATGTTTTGATACAATACAAAATAAAAGTGTTATCAATTTCAGGGAAAGCAATTTTATTGGAATAGCAATTCAAAACATACAAGCGAATAAACTGGTAAGAATGTATCATTAAATCATTCATTTCAAAAACCAGATTATTTATTACAGGTTGGACTAAATCCCGATTAAGTAAAACAGATTTGAATGGTATTTTGAGAGTTTTGTATGCTGATTTATTATTATTCCTAAACTCTTTGAATTCGTCCTTCAACTTCTTCTTTTTCATTGTTCTATATTCTATACAAAGATTATAATTTTAAGCAATTTTACGAATTAATATTACTAAATTATTTAATTTTCATTTTTTTCTTCATTTCCCTTTTTTAACTTCTCCTTTCTTTTCAAATATTCTCGTTTATTATATTCTTTTTTTTGTTCGGGTGTAGGTTTGTAATCGCTTTTGTAATTTGTTTTTTGTTGGTATTCCTTAACTCTTTGTTTATGTTCTGTTTTATTATTTTCATAATATTTTTTATTTTTCATTGTATAAATATTAAGATGCTCCTTGGTTTGAATTAATTCATCTTTTGTTTTTTGTAATTCTTCTTCTAATAGTTTATAATTATTTATAATTTCATTAACATTCATAGTTTAGTATAGTATGATAAATATTATTTATGTAATTTATCATAATAATTATTCAATGTGTTCTGTGCGAACTTAAATCTTCAAAGGTGTATATTTTATATTTTATATTTTATATTTTATATTTTATTATTAGATAAATCATTTTTTTAAAAAAAAATATACCTAAATATTATAATGTTTACCGCCACAGCAAGTGCTACGTATTCTGCGACATCTTCTGGAACAGGTTCTGGAAGTGGAAATACAGAACCAGAAGCGGTTTATGCCGCAAGTTTTGCAGCTACAACTGCCGCACAAGATGCTTTAACAACAACTTTATATGATACCTCGTTAATAGAATTTTCATTATCAAACACTCGTTTAGATTTTAGCAATAATATAGTGAATAAAACATATTCATTTGAACCAACTGGTATATGGTATGGTGTGCGTATGTCATCTGATAGTAAATATCAAATGGCTATACAATTTAATAAATCTGTATATAATTCAAGTGATTATGGTATAACTTGGGATCTTGTAACTAGTATTAATAATGATGGATACTCTTCATGTGGTATGTCATATGATGGTAAATATAGAATAATTTCATCAACAATAGATTATAATGTTTATATTTCAAGTGATTATGGTATTACATGGAACAAAGTAAATATTATCAATATAAGTGATGTAAGAGTAGGAGTTTCAGGAGATGGAAAATACATGACATTTGTAACATATTTTGATAGTGACGCTGGAGGAAAAGTATGGAGATCTAGTGATTATGGAATCAATTGGTCTGATGTAACACCAACATTTCCTGATCATCCTGGATATTATTATTATGTTGCAATATCTCAAGATGGAATGCGTCAAACATTAACTATAACTGCTACTTCTACAAGCACAGGTATAGATTATACAAGTAGTATAGTAACTTCAAGTGATTATGGTCTAACATGGAATTTGATTCCTTTAGGAATAAATATATGTAGTAATGCTATGTCTTATGATGGTAAATATCAAATTGCAGGAGATTATGGGACTATTAATGGTATTTATACTTCAAAAGATTATGGAGTAACATGGAAGTCATATGATGTTGAAATAAGTCGGTGGTTTACTGGTGCGGTATCACAAGATGGTAAATATCAAATTTATGTTTCATCAACTGCATCTTTAAGTATATTATC